>Ga0160495_100312_pt1 | contig 32435 bp, 21 predicted proteins | sample DID4MG_4_FD_108251 | JGI IMG/M metagenome (GOLD analysis project Ga0160495, IMG submission 108251) | Enriched soil microbial communities from UW Madison campus, WI, USA - DID2933_E24_FP4 MG | ecosystem: Environmental > Terrestrial > Soil > Unclassified | place: USA: Madison, Wisconsin | collected... | reverse complement strand
TCAAAGGGAATGGATCTTTCACAATCTTTTACGTTGTGTTTTGGCATTCAAGCCTTGCCCATATTCAATGGTGAAAATAAAATGAGAATGAAATACCTAATCCTATTTGATAATTTGGAAATGAGATAATTTGGAAATATAGTGAGCCAATAAAAAAGCCGTCACAATTATTGTGACGGCTTTTTACTATATAAATTAATTTACAGCTTTTCTACACTGCGTTTAATAAAGCTGGTTAACTCGCTGCCGTTTAACAGGCCTTGCGATAACAATGCCAGATCAAAAGCTTGTTTGGCTAAGCCGCTTTTCGTAGCCTCATCATCCATTTGTGTTAGGCGAATAATTAATGGATGGTTTACGTTAACCGTTACTTTATAGGTGTCAGGTATATCGCCATAAAAATTCATCATACCGCCGCCGCCCATAGCAGCCATGTCTTTCATGCGACGCATAAACTCGTCCATGGTTACGGTAACGGGCATATCATCGGCCTGTAAGGCTGCAACAGTTACCTGCATTTCGGGTTTGGCAATAGCCGTTTCAAAAACAGTTTTTAAGGCTGTGCTTTGCTCTTCGGTTAATGCCAGTTCAGGTGCATCGGTTTTGCTAATCAGGTTATCAATTGTATCAGCATCTACACGTTTTACCTGCGTTTTTTCCAGCTTTTGTTCCAGGTGGCTAATAAAGTGGTTATCCAATGGCGCATTCATTAACAACACATCGTAACCCTTGCTGTTAGCGGTTTGTATAAAACCATCCTGCTTGCCGGTATCGTTGGTGTACAGGTAAACAACCTGACCATCTTTATTGGTTTGGTTTTCTTTTACTTTGTTGTGATACTCTTCTAAAGTAAAAGTTTCTTTGTTGGTGTTTTGCAGTAAAGCAAAGTTTTGGGCTTTTTCGTAAAATTTATCATCGGCTATCATACCGTATTTTACAAACAATCCAATATCGTCCCATTTTGCTTCGTAACCTGCACGGTCTTTATTAAAATGTTCGGCCAGTTTATCGGCTACTTTTTTAGTAATGTAGGTGTTTATTTTTTTTACGTTACCATCGGCTTGTAAAAAACTGCGGGATACGTTTAACGGAATATCCGGCGAATCAATTACACCATGTAATAACATTAAAAACTCCGGCACAATATCTTTTACCTCATCGGTAATAAATACCTGGCGGCTAAACAGTTTTATTTTATTAGGTCGCAGCTCTACATCTTTTTTAACCTTAGGGAAATACAATACACCGGTAAGGTTAAAAGGGTAGTCCACATTTAAATGAATCCAAAACAAAGGATCATCCGAAAAAGGATATAACTCTTTATAAAAATTTAAGTAGTCTTCGTCTTTTAATTCGCTGGGTTGTTTAATCCAAATAGGGTGCGTGTTGTTAATGATATTATCAATCTCAACCTGTTTGTATTTTGGTTTGCCTTCAGCATCTTCGCCGTCGGGTACCGAGTTTGTTCTGGTGCCAAACTTAATAGGTACCGGTAAAAACGGACAATACTTGGTTAATATTTCCTGTAGTTTTTGTTGTTGTAAAAACTCTTCGGAATCTTTATTAATGTGTAAAATAATATCGGTACCGCGGTGTAAACGTGTGCCGTCAGTTAATTCATATTCTGTACTACCATCGCAAACCCAACGTGCAGGTGTGGCACCTTCCTGGTACGATAATGTTTCAATTTCCACTTTATCGGCCACCATAAAGGCCGAGTAAAATCCTAAACCAAATTTGCCAATTAGTTCGTTGGCATCTTTGGCATCTTTAAATTTTTCTACAAATTCAGTAGCTCCCGAAAAAGCAATCTGGTTAATATATTTTTTTATTTCCTCGCCGGTCATACCAATACCCCGATCGCTAATGGTAATAATTTTTGCTTTTTCGTCAAAGCTTATTTCCACTTGCAGGTCGCCCAGCTCGCCTTTAAACTGTCCTAATGACGCTAAGCGTTTAATTTTTTGTGTCGCATCTACCGCATTAGAAGCCAACTCACGCAAAAAAATCTCGTGGTCAGAGTATAAAAACTTCTTAATAATGGGGAAAATATTCTCCGTATGTATGGAGATAGAGCCTTTTTCTTGCATAATGGTTTAAATTTTTTACAAATGACAAACCATCTTAGCAATAGCTGTTCCAAACAGGTTAAATGGGACAAACTGGCAGAAATGAATTTGTTAGCCGACTGCAAAGCCCTGATTAATCGTCCCTTGCGACGCTCAGTTCAACTGCAACAATTCTATTGAGCAATAGGCAAGTTGTCTTTCTTATGTTTTAAACCCAAATTATCTCATTTTCAAATTAACTACTTATCTAATTTTCTTCCTATACTTTCCATCATTTCCATTTGTACTTCCTGTATTTGTAACAGGCGTTTATTTTGGTGCAGTAAAATATGGTCCAGCTTTTCGTGTAGCATACGTATTTCCACTTCGGCCTTCAGGTTTACTTTATAATCATGCTCGGCACGGTCACGGTCTTTAGCTTCTTGTCGGTTTTGGCTCATCATAATAACCGGTGCTTGTAAAGCTGCAATACATGATAATATAAGGTTCATTAAAATAAAAGGGTAGGGGTCAAAACCTTTGTTGTGTAATACAAATACATTTACCAGCATCCAGATAATGAGCACCACCATAAAAAAAATGATAAAATTCCAACTACCACCAAAGGCAGCTACTTTATCCGCTAGTTTATCGGCAAAAGTTGGCGGTGCTGCATGTTTATTTTTATGTGGTATAGCCAGTTGTTTTTGGTGAATACTTTTAGCTACCATTTTTTCTACATCATTTAACTCCCCTAACTCTGCGTGTAATAATTCATCAATATATTTTTTGCGGCTTTCGCTTATTTGTTCGGGTGTAAGTTGGTTAAGGTTTTTTTGGTTCGGGTATTGTTGCTGTAAAAAATCGGAGAAGGAACATATAGTTGTATTGAGCGACGATTGCATAAATGAAAATTTTAGAAAAGCTACACAATTTTGAGGAAAACGGAGTGGTGCTGTTTTGCAACATTTTTTAAAAAAACTAAACATTTGTTGATGACAATTTTATAAGTACTACGATTAAGTAGTATTACTCATTTCTATTACTAACAAATGGACTTATGAAACACAAAATTTACCTCTTTGCTGTTATCTTGTTTTTTTCTTTTAGTGGCTTTGCACAAACATGGACAGGCAATGCCGGAACCGATTGGAATACACCCGGTAACTGGAGTAGCCCATCAGCCGTACCCACGCCTACCAGTGCCGTTACTATACCTGCCACCGCTACCAACTGGCCTGTGTTACCTGCAGGTACAGATGTAACTATTGCATCGCTTACTACAAGCACAGGAAGTACACTTAATTTTAATAGCGGCGCACTAATAGTTAATGGAGCTGTAAATATTTCAGGTACGTATAATGATTTAACTAATGATGGTATTAATATAAACATAACATCCAACACAAATGCAACTGTAAGGGCAGTTACTTTTAACGGTAATGTAACCTTTAACTTATTTAATGCGGTGATTTTTTATGATGGTTATTTAGGAAGCACAATTTATAATGGTAATTTAACCTTAAATATTGGCACAAGCAACTTAGTGCAAACCAGCCATACAAATGTAAATACGTATAACGGAAGTATAAACATAAACAGAACAGTTGCAGGAACCACTAACTTGTTTAATACAGGTGAAAATACGATAAATAACAACTTTAGCTATACAAATAATGCAGGTGGAAATACAACGATTAATAAGTTATCGGCACGTTTATCGGTGTTGGGTACTATGGATATAAATTCAACCAGCACAGGAAACTTTATTTTACAACGAACTGAAAACTTTACCTCCGGCGGTACCGTTTTAATAAATAATGCGCAACATGTAGATTTTAGGAACGATACCCTTTTGGCTAACGTTACTATTGGTAATATTAATGGCAGTGCTATAGATTATTTCTATCAGAATAAAGTTACAGGTAATGTAAATTTTAGTGATAATATAGGAAATAGCAATAGCATTATTTGCGGCGGTAATACACTTACAGGTAGTACAACTATTACCCATAATTCACCTGCCCCTTTTTATACGGGCCATACCATGGGCGATGTTTATAATGGCGATGTTGCTGTTAATATTAATGGTACAGGGACAAATTATCCTGCAGGTTATAACACAAAACCGCTACATAACGGCAACGTAAGCATAACACGTACAGGAGTTGGCGTTACACATGTTTTTGCAAACGGGGTAGTAGGTGTTAATGGTAATTTTAGTTATACAAACCTATCAGGAGGCAATAATACTATTAATCAATCCAACGTTATGAATGACGGACTTGCACCAGTAATTACCGGCACTATCAATCTAAACACGCTTGGCGGAGCAGTGAATATACAAAAGATGAAAAACCTTACAGCGGGTGGAGAAATAAATATTAAAAACGCCGGATTATTAGTTATGCAGAACGACACACTAGTGGCCAATATTATTATTGATGCTTATGGAGGGCCGGGCCAGGATATTTTTGGTAATAATAACATTACAGGAAATGTGACTATAACAGAAGCAACTACCAATGCGGGCAATACATTAAGTAGTGGTAATCAAATTAGTGGCAATACCAGTATAACACTTAATTCGGCTGCACCATTTTATATATCGCATACGGATAGCGATGTGTTTTTAGGTGATGTAAGTATAAATAAAAATAGCGCAGGGACTTTAAATGCTTCACACACCCGTACTACTTATTTTTATGGCAACGTATTACTTAACACAAACAGCCATACATTTAACTCCCCTATAGTATTTATGGGTAATACCAATACTGTCTTGCAACAGTCAGGCTTGGCAGCGTTAGCACTATCCCGACTTGTAATTAACAAAACCAACGGTGCAACACTTACATTAAACAGTCCGGTAACTATAAATAACCAACTTACATTTACAAATGGTAAAATAATAACTAATACAATTAACAGGTTAAGGTTTAATACGGGTAGTACTTATGAAAATGCATCAGCAAACAGCCATGTTATTGGTTTTGTTGAAAAAGAAGGAGGCACCGCATTTACATTTCCGGTTGGTACAGCAACTGTTTATAGCCCTGTTTCTATGTCGGCACCATCATCAGGCACTTCGGTTTTTGCAGCAGCCTATTACAACCAAAACCCTGCAACAGCAGGTTACGATACTGCCAGCAGAGTGGCTGCTATTGAAAGAGTAAGTGGCTGTGAATATTGGGATGTACAAAGAGTAAGTGGTACTTCAAATGTTTTTTTAACCTTTAGTTATGGCAACGCATGCAGCGGTAACTATTATGTTACAAACCCGGCATATTTAAACATTGTACATTGGAACAGCGCTACCAACACCTGGGAAAATATGGGCAATACAGCTAATAGTGGAACTACAACCGGTACGGTAACATCTGCATTGGTATCATCGTTCAGTCCGTTTACTATTGGCTCTACTAATATTGTTTTAAACCCGTTGCCACTTACATTGGTTAAGTTTAATGCAAACCTGGTTGGCAAAACGGTAGTATTAAACTGGCAATCTGTTCATGAGCAAAACGTATCACATTTTGCTATTGAACGTAGTGTTGATGGCAATTCATTTGAAACAATTGGAAACGTAAATGCCAACAATAACAACAGCAATAATTATAACTATACCGATGCATTACCCAGTGCCGGTAAAAACAGGTACAGATTAAAAATAACGGATAACGATGGCAGTTTTGTGTATAGCAATATAGAAACTGTTAACCTTAAAAATAATACTAGCTGGCAAGTAACGCCGGTACCTGCTTACAACAATATTACGGTACGTACCAATGGTGGTTTTAATAAAATAAGTATTGTAGATGTTACCGGAAAAGTTGTGTTAACCAAAACCATTACCAGCAATACAGAGAATATAAACATAACCTCATTACCAAAGGGTTTGTACTTTGTGCAAATAAGTAATGCTAACGAAGTACAAACACAAAAAATAGTAAAACAGTAATATTACTGATTGTAAATAAGTTTCTCATTTTTCATATGTTAGTTTGCGCCCCGGTTTTTTAGCCGGGGCTTTTTAATAAGTTTTTATTTGTAAGTCAGCAGCAGTAATTCTTATCATCGTCCCTTGCGATCCGATAGGATCGGGATTTAATTTATTTCCAGTGGAAATGAATTAAATACTTACACTTGTGCACCTGTAACTTTACTCAACATTGTGGCAGGTGTCTAATAAAAATTAAATAGCAAAACAGCGCTAAGTAAATCAGCCACTCATTTGCGAAAATCTGAGCATCAAATCAGTAACATCTGCGGGTAAAAAAGCGATTTTTTAAAATCTATTAGCCTTAAAGAAACGACCGTAGCATAACACGATGATGATTAGCGGACAGAGAACAATTTGAAAATGTGATAATTTGAAAATGTGTTAATGAGGTTTTCTGATAAATTAGGACACTTACACAATGCCCAATAGAATTACCGGACGTACAAGAGTGCGACGCAACAAATGATGATAGTAGCAATGCAGCTGGTAACATAAAAATTATACTTGCATTAATGCTAACTTATTACTGTTATTAAAGTAAATTGCTGCTACAAAATTTCTGCTTATGTTACCTAAAGCCTTATTACCCATACTTTTTGTTTTAGTTGCCGCTAAAACAAGCGCACAAAATAAATGGCAACCAAAAGTAGATGCTGCTGCAACAGCATTGGAACAAAAAGTTATTGGCTGGCGCAGGGATTTTCATGCAAACCCCGAGTTAGGTAATCAGGAAAAACGTACTGCCGGTATAGTTGCCGCACATTTAAAAAGCTTGGGTATTGAGGTGCAGGAGCAAGTGGCAGTAACCGGTGTAGTGGGTATTTTAAAAGGTGGTAAACCCGGGCCGGTAATTGCATTGCGTGCCGATATGGATGCACTGCCTGTTACGGAACGTGGTAGTCTTCCTTTTAAATCTACTGTAAAAGCAAATTTTAATAATCAGGAAACGGGTGTAATGCATGCTTGCGGGCATGATGCACACGTAGCTATACTAATGGGTGTGGCAGAAATTTTAGCCGGCATGCGCAATGATATTGCCGGTACTATTAAGTTTATTTTTCAACCGGCAGAAGAGGGCATTAGCGGATTAGATACTTACGGTGCTAAACAAATGGTAGAGCAGGGAGTGTTAAAAAATCCGGATGTAGCGGCCATATTCGGTTTGCATATTAGTTCCATTACGCCAGTGGGTTCACTTACTTACAGGCCCGGCCCAACGATGGCTGCTGTGGATGAATTAAAAATCACCGTGCATGGTAAACAAAGCCATGGTGCAAGGCCATGGACTAGTATTGACCCGATTGTAACATCGGCACAAATTATTAGTGGCTTACAAACTATTATCAGTAGAAATGTAGATATAACTAAGAACCCTGCCGTGGTAAGTATTGGTGCTATACATGGCGGCATACGACAAAATATTATTCCCGAGAAAGTAGAAATGATTGGCACTATTAGAACCTACAATAACGAACACCAACAGTTAATACATAAACGTATTGGTGAAGTGGCTAAAAATATTGCGGTAAGTGCCGGTGCTACAGCCGATGTTGATATTGATATTTTATATCCGGTTACTAATAATGACACAGCCTTAACATTAAAAATGTTGCCTACTTTACAACGTGTGGCGGGTGTAGAAAAAGTATCGGTAGTGGAGTTGCAAACCGGTGCGGAAGACTTTAGTTTTTACCAGCAAAAAGTGCCGGGACTATTTTACTTTTTAGGTGCTATGCCTAAAGGAGTAAGTGCGGCACAAGCTGCACCGCACCATACTCCTGATTTTTTTATTGATGAAAGTAGTTTTTTGTTAGGCGTAAGATCGTTAACCTCATTGGCGTTAGATTATTTACTGCCAACAACACAAAAACCTGCTAAACGTTAATTATTTGTAGCCGTCCCAGGTACGTTTATCTTTATTAAAAAACCACCAGATGCCATTGGCATAACTGAAATTAAAAGCGTTGTAAAGTGGCGTAGGAAAATCTTTTGGTAATCTTTTTTTGTCGGTCATTAAACCGTTTTTGGCATCGTAAAATTCAATAACGGCATCGTCAGTATTTAATACAGCATACTCACTGGTCTTAATACCGGTGTAAACTACATTGGTATTTCTTAATGCGCGGCGATCTTCTAAATCCTGATCGCTTAATTCATCAGCTTGTTTTTTGCTGCTGCAACCTAGTTGTAAAGTTGTTCGACCTTCTAGTTCTCCGCCAATTTTTTTATAAGCGTGAAGCACAAAACTTTGGTCAGGAAAAAGGTATAATTTGTCCTTATCATTATAAAAGCCTACTGATTGATCGGAAGGTTGATTGCTACCCTCCTTGTCTGTTTCACGATTAATTATTTCGCCGGTTGAGTTTAAAATATAATGACCAACACCACCATCGTAATAACAGTTATACTCAATATGTTTGCTGTTTGGGTTATACCATAAACCTCTTAAATCGGCACCGGCTTCAAAATTACCGTCAATTAAATGGCCTTTATCGCTAAAAATGGCCATGGGGTAACTGGCATTGCCAATCATAGAAGTGTAGTAGCGTTTAAACTTTGGGTGCCATACTACGGCTCCGGAGTTGCTACCATCTTCGCCGGGAATGTACAAACTTAATTCTTTGGCTAGTTGCTTTTGGGCGCTAACAGTTTGTATAAAAAATAAAGATGCTAACAGGTACAAAAATGGACGGCTTAGTTTCATTGTGTGGAGATTTTAAGTAAATGTACAATGAAATTAACCTTGCTGCAATACCCTTGCTAGGGTAGGCAACAAAAAAGCCGGCGGTAAGGCCGGCTTATAACTAATATTAAACAGAACTTTTGCTTAAAGAGCAATTAAGGTAACAATATCACCATTCTCATCTTCAGGTTGAGGTTTTGGTGTTTCACCCGGTGCAGGACGAGGGCCCGATTTTGCTTTGTTGGTAACAAATGCATTTCCTTTTTTATCCAATGCAACAGTGTTGGGTAACGAGCCGGTATCAACTGTTTTAACTACTTTGTAAGTAGCCGCATCAATAATGCTAACAGTACCTTCGCCACGGTTAGCTACATATACCCAATTTTTTACCGGGCTAAAGGCAATACCTAAAGCACCTTTACCGGTAGCAATAGTTTGTAATAATTTACCAGTTGCCGCATCCAAAACAGTAACATCGCCATTGCCTTGGTTGCTTACAAATAAACGATTGGTTTTAGCATCTAACACTAAATTAATAGCGCCTTTGCTACCAGCCGCAAAGCTGTCAATCACCGCATCTTTTTTAATATCGTAAGATACTACTTTGTCGCTTTTCATATCAATAGCATACAAAATACCTTTTTTACCATCCAATGCTAAACCGGCAATGGATAAACCAGCTTTTTCAATTACATGACTAAACGTATTTGTTTTGCCATCAATTACCCAAATGCCACCGCCTACGTCCGATACATAAATTTTGTTGTTAGCTTCATCAGCTACTAACTCACGGGTATGTGATTTGTCTTTACCATGTTTAATGGTAGCAACAATTTTTCCGCTTTTTAAATCAATCGCATGTACCGAGTTTGCTCTGGTGTTAGATGTATATAATGTTTGTGTGCTTTCGTTTAAGCCTAAACCAAAAGCAGGAGCTGATGATACATCAATACTATCCTTTACTTGTAAAGTTTTAGGATCAAGTTTGTACACTTTACCTGCACCTTGCTGACCACGGGCACCAGTACCGGCAACGTAAACTGCGTTTGATTTTTCACTGTACACTAACTCGTATAAACCTTTACCCGGTTTTACTTTTTGCGTTACTTTTTGTGCATTCACTTGCACAGTTGTCAATGCCGCTAATGTGCAAAGCGCTACTGCAGAGAGCTTTTTTTGTATCATTGTTGTAGTTTTTATGATGATTAAAAGGGTTTACAATTTATTTTCTGGTGCTTATCCATTCATACAAAGCCGGAAAAGCTAAACGCCAATACCAGGCGCCGTGCCTTCCGGTGGGGTAAATGGTTACTTTCATATCGGGGTTAATTTTTTCCTGTAACAGTTTTGTAGCTGCGGCTACATCTACATGCATTTGTACACGGCTGCCATCGGGTTTAATACGGTTTTCATTATCGCCTGCATAGAAATAGTAATGTTGTTTTTTTATCGCATCAATATTTTTAATGTTGTTTATTTCTTCCAGCGTATTACCATGATCCTGCCAGATAGAAGGCGACATAACACCTAAACTACCAAACACATCAGGGTATAATAAACCGGCATACAGCGTAATTAAACCACCCATCGATCCGCCGGACATCCAGGTGTTTTGTTTGTTGGGTAGTGTTCTGTAATGCTTGTCAATAAAAGGTTTCAGGTTGTTTACAATAAAATCCAAATAGGCTTTGCCATATACTTTTGGGAAATCGGTATTCGGATGTACATAGTATTCACGTTGACGACCATCTTTGTTTTCATGGTGTTCAATGGCAATTACAATGCAAGGATTTTTTGCATTGTCCATTACTTCATCAATGCCCCATTCCAATGGTCCTAATCTTCCTTCCGATGTTGCTTCGTCAAAAATATCCTGCCCGTCATGCATGTACAATACCGGATATTTTTTCTTGTTGCTATTGTAACCTTTCGGTAGGTATATCCAAATACGACGATGCACATTTAATTGCGGAATAAAAAATGCGCTATCCAATAATTGCACTTGTGGCGATGCAGTGGATACCGGAAAGTCATCACGCCAACCAACAATGCTGCAATAAATGGTAGTGTCTTTATTAATGATTGCACTGCGTGGTGCCACCAAACGACCGTCGGCAGTGCATTCCAGCGTTTTCCAATCGCCACGGGTAAATTTATATTCAAACAAACCTTGCGGAATATTAGTAACCGTTATGCTGTACTTACCATTATTTTGTTTTTGCAAAATATGTTTTTGCTCACCGGGTTGCCAGCGATTAAAAATACCTGTCATGTAAAATGTTTCCTGTGTATGTTGCGTAGGAACATTGGTTACTTCTACCGTAACAGTGTATTGGCTATAACTTGTTAGCGTAATGCAACAAAGAATAATACCGTATAAAAACTTAAAAAATTTCATTAAACACTTCTGTTGTTTTCTTTTATTTTTTTGTTGACCAGCTGTAGTAACACAGATGATCTTTCGTTGCGTCGCACTCTTGTACTTTCTGTTCGCTAATCAGCAACCCACCCCAATTTCTTATACTACTTGTTTTCCTTAAACCGCCCCTCCAAGGAGGGGATGAGTCCTATTGTACACTTGCACAATGCTGAATAGAATTACCGAACGATGCAGTGAGTGACACAACAGACGATGATAGTAGCAATGCTGATGACGAAATAATTTTTTTATATTTTTTAAAACCACAACGATTAGTATAGTGTACTTGAAAGTTTCAAACGCTTCTTAAGCCCCTCCTTCGGAGGGGTTGGGGAGGCTTCTACTTCACTTCCACTTTATAAATACCCGATACCGAACCACCTTCGCTAACATTAAACAAAGAAGTAGCGGCGGTACCTGCAGCATTTAGCTCGTAATAACCATTAATGCTTTTGCTTGGTGCATTAACACGAAACACAATTTTATCATCTAGTTTTTGTGTGCCGTATGCTGCACCGGGATTAGTAACGGCTGGTATGCCATCAATTTTTGTTCTTGCTTTTGTAGTTGCATCAATGCTATAAAACTCCCATACTTCGGCAAAATTTATATTACCCGTTTGGCCGCCAGTTAAGGATACAGTTGGTATGGTAGTGTATAGCTTGCCATTGTTAGCATAAATGGTAACAAACTTATAATTGCCGGGAGTTGTGGCCACGTTTTTAATTTCGTCCATGTCTAATTCCCATGTATCAAAATCGGTAGCGGCTGCTTTAATGCGTAATATTTTTGATTTACCACCAACGGCACTGCGACCTTGTGTTACAATGTATAAATCGCCATTGGTATCAAAGGAAAACATTTCGTTATCGTTAATATAAGTAATACCGCCAGTGTTAGCATACGTAATTGTTTTTTCGTAAGCACCGGTTGCAATATCAATAACAGCAACAGAAATATAGGTAAAGAAATCATCGAACATACCCCACTGCGCAGCAGCTGTTTGTTTGCCATAATGTACATCAGCATATAACTTTCCGCCTTTAACCGCTAAAAAGTGCTGACCAATAGATTGGTTGGTTATACCTGCATCTGTTTTTTTAATGTTGGTTTCAAAATCCAACTCACCGGTACGTGATAAAGTAGTTGGGTTGAATTTTTGAATTTTGTAAGGCTTGTCAGAATCCCAGTAAAAACCTGAGGTTTCGTTTTGTACAACAAAGTTTCCTGAGCCGTTAAGCGTGCTACCAGTTTTTAAAAATGCACCGCTGGTAATAGTTCCATCGGCAGCAACATTTAAACGCTCAATACCTTTTTCGTTTGCAGAAGTATTAAACATTTTAAACAACCAGTTTTTGTATGGTCTCCAACCACCCATGCCCATGCCTTGCAAAGTGCCGGCTTTTATATTGCTAACGCCACCCGTTGGCTTATCATTAAATGCCGATGCATAACCAGGTTTGGTTAAGGTGTTATCGCTCATGGTAATCATCACATATTTTTCATCTTTAACCTCGGCAGGTGGGTTATCGTTTTTATCGCAACTGGTAAGTAGTGGTAAAGCTGCCAAACACCACAAACTTGTTTTTAATAATATTGCTTTCATATTTGCTGTTGTTTATTGTTAGTTATTGAATGGTATAGTTTATTTTAAAATGGAAACTTCTTCCTGCTTTTTGTACACGGTAGTTATCATACAAATCTTCGTTAAGTATATTTTTTACTTCAAAGCCAAATGATAATTTGTTGGCAGTAGGAGCGTAGTGAAAACCTGCACTCCATAAATGTTGATTAGGTATTACCAGCTCGGTATTTACACCAGATTTACCGAATAAACCCAGAAAGCCGGATGGCTCTAAACGTTTAGGAATAGTTTCTAAATAATATTCCCGTACAAAATTGTAATAACTGTAAAAGCTTAGCTGGTCGGTTTTACGTAATAACTTTTTAAGCTGTGCCGTTACACCTGCATTGGCAAAAAAGTAAGGTGTGTTTCTTAAGCGGGCATTGTTTTGCCACTGATCGGCAGGTGTGTTTAACTTAAACAAACGAATATCCTGCCAGGTAAAATTGCCGGTTACAGCAAAAATTTTATTCAGGTGATACAAACCATCTGCTTCAAATCCAAAGCCTTTTACATTGCGTACGTTTTGGTATTGTGCATAAGGTGCTTGTACGGGAATTAATAAAATTAAATCTTCGGTGCGGCGGTAAAAAGTGTTTACTTCCACCATATCCTTACGGTTATTGGAAACACGGTAACCTAAATTAATATTGATGCTACGCTCCGGTTTTAATGCAAAGTTGGGAACGGTCCAAATGCCATCACCAAACAACTCTTCCTGATCCGGTAAACGATTGGCTAACTCCGCAGATAAACGAATAATACTATTAGTTGTTAACGCATACCTTGTGGCAAATGCAATGCCCCAGTTGTTGCCGCTTTGGCTTACTGCATCCGTTTTTGTAATGGGTCTTGATTGCCATGCCTCGGTACCGGATGATTTATAATGGTAAAACTTAGCCATTAACTGTGTTTGTAATCTCTCCTCTAAAAAGTTAGAAGTAAGTCCTGCACCTGTTACCAATTTTTCATAAGTAGCAGGTAAGCTGATTACGGTAATATCAGTACCATCTAATCTTGGGCCATATGGGTTGCTGCCTTTTTGTTTAATAGAGGTAAATACATTGTTTACCTCTATGGTGTGTTGTTGATTAAGGCTATACTTTAAATACGTTCTGCTGGTGGTATTGGTATAATCAATAGATGATAAAGCCGGTTGACGGCTTTCGCCAATACGACCGCTGATGGGAAAAAAGTTGCCATACCAATCATAACGTCCGGCTAAAGTATCAGTACGTTTTACGGTTACGGTATTGTGTACTAAAAACTGATCGATTAATAATTTACCATCCAGTAATGTTTTTTTATAACGCAGTGTTGGTACAACCGAATGTTGTTTACCCGTGATGGCACCATAAGGATCGGTCATTAATGCCGGGTGATTTTGTTCGCGGTTTAATTGAAAAGCGGCAACCGATATTTTTAATTCATCGGCCCATTTGCGATTGGTAATACCGGCACTTACTTCGCCATAAACATTACTAAAACTGTTGTGAAATAATTTTACTCTGTCATACACCTGGTTGCTGGTTACTGGGTCGGTTACTTTTACACGGGCTTTGTAATTATTATCGGAGTAATTATAAAAGGCATCGGCGGCAACAAACCATTTTTTAGAAGGGTCGCTGTAATAACCGTTAACCGTAATACGGTGTGTGTTAAAAGAGGCTACTTCGTATGATGCCGCCAGGTATTTTGGTAAAGAACGACGTGATACTAAATTAACGGCTCCACCTAAAGCGTCTACACCTAAATTAACAGGTAATACACCTTTGTAAATTTCTACCCGTTCCAATGTATTTACCGGTAAGGATGCAATGCTAAAACCATCTCTTAAATAATCAACAGGTATACCGTCTTTTAAATAACGAATAGCTTTACCCTGAAAACCATTGATGGATACATCGGTTGCGGCACCTAAACCGCCTGCCTGGCGTAAACGTACACCGGGGCTGCGGTTAATTAATTCGGTAAGCGTAGCCGATTGTTCGTAGGCATCCCTTGCATTAACAACAGTAGCAACAACGGGTTGTAGTTTTACTTTTTGTGTAGCCGATTGCGCATTAACGGTTACACCACTTAACTCTGTTGGTTTTGGAATGGTGTCCTTTATTTCCTGCGCAAAAGCATAACCACTCAATAAACTTGTGGTTATAAAAAGCATGATATGTTTAGAATGGTTGCGCATTATTGGTGGTATAAACTTTCTACATGTACTTGTACCATACCGTTGTGAACAGTCTCTACAACAGTATTTACTTTGTACACGGTTTTAAATAATTCGGGTGTAAGAATAGTAGTGGGTGTGCCGTATGCGGCAATATTCCCTTTGTGTAATACCACAATATCATCGGCCCAGCGGGTGGCCAGGTTAATATCGTGTAATACCATAATAACAATATTGCCCAGTGCTGCATAGTTACGTACCAGTTGCATCACCGCTACCTGGTGTTGTAAGTCTAAGGCGCTGGTAGGCTCATCTAGTAACAATACTTCGGGGTTGCGGATAATAGCCTGCGCAAAACTTACTAATTGTCTTTGACCGCCGGATAATTGATTCAATGGTTCCAGTGCCAGCGCCACAATACCCACTTGCTCCAACACATCAAATGCTTTGCCGCGTACCGATGACATTTTGGTACTTAGCTGGTCAAAGGCAGAAACTTTTAATGCACTGATTAGTGATTCAATAACGGTTAACTCAATATCCTGCGGCAGGTATTGCGGCATATAACTGATGATGCCGGCTTTACGCTGCAAGGATAGTTGCAGTATATTTTCCTCGTTGTATTGTATGTTTCCTTGTGCGGGCATTAAACCGGCAATGCTGCGTAATAAAGTTGATTTACCGGCGGCGTTTGGTCCTACCAATGCGGTAACCTTGCCCGGTGTAAACGGACCTACCGAAATATTTTTAATTACTTCCGGATGGCGGGGGTAACCTGCCGATAATGTTTGTATATGTAATGTTGCTGTTGCCATGTTATACTTTTCTCCCTTTTTTAATGATGAGATAAATAAACACAGGCACGCCTACTAAAGCCGTTACAATACCAACGGGTAACAATACACCGGGTATCAGCATTTTACTGGCAATAGAAGCTAAGGACATAACTATTCCACCGGTTAATATACTGGCCGGAAACCAATAACGATGGTCTTCGCCTACTAACATGCGGGCTATATGTGGGCCAACTAAACCAATAAAACCAATGGTGCCCACAAACGCAACAGCCGTTGCTGCTAATACACTTATTCTGAATAGTGAGGCAAAACGTAAACGGTTTACATTTATACCAAAACCTGCGGCACGGTCTTCGCCTAAACGAAGGGCTGTCATTTTCCAGGAGGAGGCTAAAGAAAATGGAATGATGATAGCTAATACAATGGCCAGCAGTTGTACTTTTCCCCAATTGCTACGGCCAAGGCTGCCCATACTCCAAAACACTACTTGTTGTAATGCTTCGGGTGTGGCAATATAGTGCATGAGTGCCACCAACGCATTAAACGTAAACACTAACGCAATACCAAATAATACCAATACACTTACACCGGCACCACGCCACTTGGCTAATACCTGTAATAACAATACAGAGCCAAATGCAAACAGAAAAGCGTTTACCGATACAATCCAGTTTTCGTTAATACCCGGAATGCTAATGCCTAAAACAATGGCCAATGCGGCACCTAATGTGGCCGCACCGGATACGCCTAACGTAAATGGACTGGCTAAGGGATTGTTTAAAATGGTTTGCATTTCGGCACCGGCTAATGATAAAGCCATACCTACCAATACAGCCATAACGGCGTAAGGCATGCGTATTTTCCAGATAATAACATTGGTGCCATCATCAACAGCACTGCTGTTAAATAAACCGATGATTACATCTTTAACAGAAAGAGAGGATGGGCCTAAAGCAATATCAAAGCAAAAAGCGAGTAAGCCAATGATGGCTAAAAGTATAATAATGATACCTCGTTTTTTTTGTAAACGTGCAAAGCCCTGCTCTGCTAATTTGCGGGCTTCGCTATAAGGTATGTTTGTTTCTTGTGTCATGTTTTAATTAAACAACAGCGTTGCTATTTCTTAGGCACTTACATAATGCTGATACCTCACCCCCGAGCTACGCTCCTTCCTTTTCAGGAATCTCCTAAAGGAGAGGGAGTAAAAGCACTAACATAATTTATGCTCCATTTATAAAAGAGTGTTTTTGCACAATGCTGAATAGAATTACCAAACGCACAAGAGTGCGACGCAACTAAAGCCCAATCAAGGGTGGGACGCTGGTAAAAAAAAATAGCACTATACATAATCAGAGTTTAAAACCCTTTTAGGGGTTTGGGGTTGCGGCCGACTAAAAAATTATTTATCCAATGCAATCCAATAGGTACCGGTCATGGGTACTGATAAAAACTTGGTGTTTAGTTCTTTTAAGGAAGCTTCAGGATTTACATCGGTAAACAAAGTAGGGTGTGTCCATTTGGCAATACACTCGGCTGCCAATATGTTAAATGGCGATGCATAAAATAAATGCCACAAGCCGTACACTCGTTTTTTCTTAACGGCAGGCAGCTCGGAAATAATCGGATTTTGTAATCTTTTTTTCATGCTGCTGATTACTTCATCGGCTTTAACATCGGCACCTAGTACAACACCTTTACCTCTGAAAACATCGGTACCGGTAGCAATGTATATGGCAGGTTGTTTACTAATTACATACTCCTGGTTTAACTGACCAACAGCGCCGGGTAATACATCGGCACCAATATTTTTACCACCGGCCAGTGTAATAAAACTGCCAAGGTTGCCTTTGCCGGGTGAGTTAAATTCGTTTTCCGCCATGCCTGCTTTCATATCCATAAACACGGTTGGTGCGGTTGGTTTTTTAGCAGCAATACGATCGGCAATTCTTTTGCGACGGCTTTCATAAAACTGTATAAAGGCCTCGGCCTTTTGTTGACGATTTAATATTTGTCCTAACAAACGAATACTAGGAACGGTGTTGTTGAAAGGATCTTTTCTAAAATCAATAAACACTACAGGAATACCCGCTGCTTCCAGTTGTGCAATTTGTTCTTTAGCAGCAGGGCTTGGTCCATGACCATTAGCACTAAAAATGGCTACATCGGGTTTAGCAATAATTGCTTTTTCTACCGAGAAACTGGCAGCATTGCTACCTACAGTTGGTATTTTATCAACTGCCGGAAATTTTTTCTGGTAATGTTTATACTCCAGTGTCTTTTTAAAATCATCCTGCCAGGCAGCAATTAAATTTACAGGGTTGGCATCCAGAATGTTTAAAGTAACAATGTCGCGGCCTTCGCCTAACAGTACTTTTTTAGCGGGTTGTTTTAAAGTAACAGTGCGGCCCTGTACATCTTTAACCGTAACTTTTTGTGCAAATAAAATGGTTGTGGTAAACAACAAGATTGCACTTAATAAAAATTGTTTCATGTAAGTCATAATATGTGTGGATCGAAAAATGTTTCTTGTGTTTGAATAATTTTTCCCGCTGATGACGCTGATTTTATTACGCAGATTTTCGCAGATAAGTTTCAGGTTTGTGCAAACCTGCGTTGTGTTTTTCTGTGAAGCCAGCGGCATAAAAGAAGTAATCATAAATTATAAACAGCGTCTAATTATCAAATTTTCAAATTGGCTAATTAACTAATTGTTCTCTCTGCCAGTTAATCACCAACTCTTCCCTGAAAGCAAATTGTACCAGGTGGCGTACTACAACATCTTCGGCTTTCGCTATGTTTTCTTCACTATCGGCAGTAATAGTAAAAGCCAATTCGTTTTCATTTGCTTGCATTAAACATAAGCCTGTTGGTAATTCGGCACGGCCCGTTGTTTCGGTATAGCTTACGGGTACTTTATGTACAAAATGTTTACACAACTTTCTTATATAACTACTGCCTTCTTTGGTAACAATATGTGTGGTAGATTGGTAACTGATCATGATAAAACCTTTCAAAGCCGCAAAATTCACCGTGTATTAATAGAAAGGTTTTCACAATCAGGAAAATGTATTTACCCAATTGGTTATTTTACTTTGGCGTGACAAAAACCGGTGTGGCTAATACAATTATGCTATTGGCGTATGATAATTCCCGGCAAAGCCTTGCCGTAAAAAACGTAACTTAGTACGCAAAACAAAAACCATATGCAACGCAGAGAACTTTTGAAAAGAACCGCATTGGCAGCAGGAGCTTTTGCCTTTAGCCGCGATACATTTGCCGGTTTGTTTAACGACAAAGTGATGCAATTGCCTATTGGTGAAAAAATAATTAAAATAGGGTCTAACGAAAATCCGCATGGGCCCAGTGCTTTAGCCAAAAAAGCCATGATAGATGCGGTTAGCGGCAGCAACCGTTACCCCTGGGATGTAACCACAAAACTTAGAGAAAGAATCGGCACCTTGTTTAACCTTACCAAAGACAATGTAGTAATTGGTGCAGGCTCGTCGGAGTTGTTAGGCGTAACGGCCACATGGGCTGCTTTACAAAAAGGTACGGCTATTGCACCCGATCCTACTTTCAGGTTATGGATACCCGCTGCCAAACGGTTGGGCTTACCGGTAAATTTAATACCGTTAACGGAAGATAAAGTAACGGATCTGCCAAAGATGAAAGCCGCAATAGATGCATCCACCAAATTAATTTATATCTGTAATCCTAATAATCCCACCGGATCTATTATTCCTGCACCCGAGTTAGAAGCATTTATAAAAAGCACACCTAAACATATTGTTATATTGTTAGATGAAGCTTATACCGAGTTTAGCAACGAGCCATCCATGGCGCATTTGGTAAACACACATCCTAATTTGGTTATTGCAAAAACTTTTTCCAAAGTATATGGTTTGGCAGGTGCAAGAGTAGGGTATGTGTTGGCGCATGCGGATACTGCTAAACAACTGGCCGACCTGCAACCCTGGGCCAATGCCGGTGCCAGTGCGGTTTCTTTAGCCGGTGCTTTGGCAACATTAGACGATAAAAATTTTATACCACATTGCAGAACCGAAAATGAAAAAGCGAAACAGATTTTTTACCGCGTATTAAGTGAGCATGGTATGCGCTACATACCATCGCATACCAGCTTTGTATATTTTGATGCTACCCGTTACCATAAAGATGTAAAAACCGTACTGGAAGCTAAAAACATTTTTGGTGCCCGTACTTTTGAAGAAGGTACTAAATGGTTACGCCTAAGCATTGGTACGGTAGATGAAATGCGAGCCGTTGCCAAAGCGTTAAACGAAGCGTAGGATTTTGTTTTTTATTTAGTCGGCTGCATTACTACTAGCATCGTCTGTTGTGTCACTCACTGCATCGTTCGGTAATTCTATTGGGCATTCTGCAGGGATCCTATATTATCGGTTTCTTATGATGTATTAAGTTTTTTGTACCACACAGGGTGATGAGTTTTTTCACTGCGATAAACGTTTTTTTAATATCGATCAATCCGGTGACAGTTGAGTCAGGTTGTATTGCAATAAAGTTTTTTTTAGTATTGTAGTATGATACATTAGCTTTAATCAAACGATATAATATTCTTTTGAAACTTTGCGAAATTCTTAAAGCATTGTACTTTACAGTGTAAATATTTAAGACGAATACTATTCCTAAATGTCATTAAAAAACCCAATTGCAATTTTTTTAACGGATATAAAAAAAATTGCACACACATTTGTAAAAAGCCTTTTTTTTCCAAAATCCTTTTTACACAATGAGCTTTATAGTAGAAATATAAATGAGAAGTTATACTTGTATGTGGCTCTTTTATCTTATTTGATTTATTATTCGGCAATAGTTGTCTCGTATGAAATATCTTTTTTTTTGAAAACAATAGATCGTTATACTGCTTCAGTAAATATTGTAGAGTTATTGTTTTATACATTGCCAGTCTATTTTATTTGTCTGTCCTATTCTAAGATACCTTTTATAGGATACAAACAGGTTGAAAAAAGACGTCTTTATAAAATGACTGTTATAACTTTTGCAAATATCCTGTTTTTAGAAGTACTGCTACATTTTATCACCTTGATTTTGACTAAGTGTATAGAATACTTCTCTGAAGAGCAGCCTATGGGTGATCTAGTAATAGGCATTGGGTATATTATTTCCATTTTGAATAATTGGTTAATTAAAGTAATACCCATTATAGTATTTTGTATTATTCTTAATGAAAGAAAAGTAAAGATTAAATGGATTTTATTTACTTTTTTACCAATTACTATTTTCGCTAATTATTTTGTTTTTAATTTATATAGGTTAGATTTTTTTTTACTTAAAGACACAAAATCAATACAAGAAAAGCGTGTTCAATTTTTTGACCAGGAAAATATGTCGTCTGAGTATTGGGACTTAAAGTATCGAATGCTCTCACCCGATACCGTTGAAGTCTATTCAAATTTTTTTATAAAGAATAATTCAAACCTAGATTATTATGGAAAACCCGATTTTTCAATTCGTAGTTCCAATAAACAAATTGAACACTCAAAGTCAGATACACTGTTCATAAAATTTCATAATTTTTTTAGAGATAATAATTTTAATGTAGTTTACATTAACAACAAGATATGTACAGATTATTTTACTATAAAGCCTAAAGAACTAATTGAAGTAAGAGCGCTACGAAGATTTCGTTATGATTTGGTGCTTGCAAAACTATTGCAGGAAATTTCCAGTCCTTCCTTTAATTCTTTCAATTATTCATTTTTAATTGATCATGATATAGTTCCAATTAGCGACAATCAAGATTCAAATTTTGTTAAACGACCAAAAGTAGTAATACAAAATTTCTCAGAGGACTGGCTATCTATAAAAAAATATGAAAAGGCTCTAGAAACTTATAAAACTGCAGATACTTTATTGGGTTTAAAAAGAAATGGAGTTAAATTTATTGACGTGAAGTTCAGGGTTTACAAGGAAGAGAAAGATGAATAAGATACTTAAGTATTTTATCCAACACAAATTGTACAACTTGGAACAAAAAGATGAAAGGCTGCCCGATGTGCAGGGTTTAGTGCGTAACGCAGTGAAGCACCGGAGCGAAGCGGAGCCCGTAACAGCGGGGACTGGTGCTGACCGGAGTTACTACTGCTGACAGCCCCAAATTTAATTTGATGATTTGGAGATGTGATGATTTGGAAATGATAAAGTATATGATTGCTTAATGTATATTTTATGTGAGAAAACATTGAATAGCGGATACTAAAAACCCCTCCATAGGAGGGGCGTAGCAGGCTTTATATTTTAATTAAAACTTAGCCGGTTGGCCGGGTTTTGGTGTTGCCTTTTTAATAAACTGACGCAGGTGTTCGTTACTGCTGGCCAGGTCTTCTTTTCTTAAGTACATCATATGGCCGCTGCGGTAACCTTCCCAACTCATGCGGCTGGCTAATTTTCCTGATGGGTCAATTTGCCACATATTGTATTTGGCGTTGAAGTAATCGCAGGCACCATCATAATAACCTGATTGTACCAACACGTGTAAGTAAGGGTTGGTGCTCATGGCACGGCCTAAACTTTCTCCGCTACGATCACCGCTTCTGTCCCAGGGATGTACAGGGCCAAACATATAATAACGAGCATCGGTTTTATACTTTAATTCGTCGCGTAAGTACATGTTAATAGGTGGTGTGAAAGAGTGTAACCAAGAGGTTAATTCTGCATTATAATCAGGACGGTCACCGGCATCTTTTTTATCAATACCACGGTAACGTGAATCTAAACGACCAACGGTAAATCCTTCATTACGTAACAACTCTTTCCAGAAAAGATTGGTAGATACATCCAGGTTGTTTTGTAAATAAACTGTTTCTGAAATGCCGGAGTAACGAGCCATTTTAGCGGCGATTGTTTTTTTCTCAGCATCGGTTAACAAACTGCCTTTGTTAATAGCAGCTACCAATTCGTTCATGGTAAATTGCTCCACCTCAGGTAACATGTCGGTTAAATCTTTTTTCTGCAAATCTGCAGGAAGTTTTTTATGGTACCAGGCAGTGGCTGCATAATAAGGTAGGCGTAATGCAGCGGCTTGCACCGGACTACGTTGTATGCCTAAATCGGTTGGCGATACTAATATTACACCATTCAAATACATCCAGTGTGATTCTTGTAACTCAAGCGCTAAACCAGATACACGAGTGGTACCATAACTTTCGCCAATTAAATATTTTGGCGAAGGCCAACGGTTGTAACGGCTCATAAAGGAGTTAATCCATTCTGCCAGGTATTTAATATCGGCATTAACACCAAAAAATTTGGTTTTTGGCGCATTATTTACAATACGGGAAAAACCTGTGTTAACCGGATCGATAAAAACAATATCGGCAACATCTAAAATAGAATGTGGGTTTTCTTTAAATCCGTATGGTTGAATGGGGTAACCTTCGTCGTCAATTTTAATTAATACCGGACCGGTGTAAGCAATATGCATCCATACGGCTGCAGTACCAGGGCCACCGTTAAATGATACAACGATAGGGCGGTTAGCTTTGTCTTTTACATCGCTACGTTCGTAGTAAGTAAAAAATAAACCGGCAATTGTTTTACCATCTTCGTCCCAAACAGGCATAGTACCAACGGTTGCTTTATAAGGCACTCGCTGACCTTTGATGGTTACCTCGTGGTTAGAGGAAGTAGTAGCATCGGGGTTAAAAGGAACATCAGACGATGATTTTTTTTCTTCACGGGGAGCAGGTGCTTGTGTTGCTGCTGCCGGAGCTGCACCGCCAGGTGCACCACCACCTTGTGAACGAGGCTGGGCTAATAATGTACTACAAGCAATTAATGCTGCAGGTAGTAAGAAGGCAAATTTTCTCATGAGTTATATAAATTGAGTATTGCCAAACTTAACAAAATAATGCGATAAAACTTTTGAAGGCTAAATATTTGTTATAAACGGTTATTTTAGAAGAAGGGTTTGACTAAAAAATAGCATTAAAGAAAAGCTTAATTTCTGTTACTATTTACCTGAAAGAAATGTACAATAATGATTAATATACATTTATAAATCTGTACCTACAACTGCAGCTTTATTATTCCGTTTTCTTTTTTGTTTTAACTTATTTAACCAAATAAGTGTACCGGTAATAGGAAGTGTAGTGGCTATAAGACAAGCAATAAAATAAATAATCTTAGTAAACATACCATACACTGTTCCAATATGTATGGCTTTAATGGAGCCTGCAATACGTTCGTTAAAAGGTTTATTCTTAAATATATCTTTTTTGGTAACGGTGTTATGGTTTATATCTATGGTTAACTTATCAGCAGCAGCGGGTGCAAAAAAGCCAGTTTTGTTTTTACTAATATTAATGGTAGTAGCATTTGTTTCCGGAATAGTAATATTATAATCTCCGTTATATGGCAATGCAGTATTTGCAGCGGTAAGGTATTGGTCTAGGTGTAAAACAGTTTTAGTACTATCAGTTATGTTATTTTTTTTAGTAGCATTTTTTTCGTTGCCATCTGGCTTTGGTTTATAAGTGCCCAATGTTTTTTGTAAGCCGGTGCGGTACCAGTCAAATGACCATTGCGGCCCGGTTAAACCCATTAGTAATAAAAAGAAAAGCGAATAAAAAGCCAGGGTATTATGCAGGTCGTGGTTTACTCTTTTCCAATTGGCTTTCCATTTTATTTTTAAACCCTGGCGCCAGTATTTTACTTTTTGCGGAAACCATATTACTAAGCCGGTAATACAACCCAGTGTAAAAATAATGGTTGCCCAACCTGTGATGGTACTGCCTAATTCACGATTGGTCATGTTGCTTAAAATGGGAGTTTCAATCTTATCTAACAATAACCAACGGTGCAGACTAAACATAGTACCCATAAATTCTTTAGTACCATTTTTTTCGTTGCTATTACCTAGTATGTCACCCGTATAAGGGTTTACAAACTGTGTAAATCCCCTGCCTTTTTTATCTGCTGTATCTTTTACCGAAAATTTATAGCTTTTGTTTTTATCGTGTGGTATGGTGATGGATGTTATATTAAGCTGCGGACTTGCCAGCTTAACATGTTGTAGTAAACTATCAACAGATATGGGCTTTGTATTTTGTTCGGCATTTACTTTGTATAAATGTGGTGCCGATTTTTCGACAAACTCAGCGTTAAAAACATACACCGTGCCACTGAAACAAACAGCTATAACAATAAGGCCGCTGGCTAAGCCTAACCATAAATGTATATCATTCATTAACTTTCTGAATGCCTGCCAACGAGTTGCTTTTTTAGCCATAGCCATGTGGATGGTAATTAAGCTGCGAATGTACTATTGCCGTGTAGTTGGCTGGTTACGCATTTGGGAAAAGCTTTGGACAATTTGAAAATGTGATGATTTGGAGATTTGGAAATGAGGGATTACTATATTAATAAGACGCTTGCCCAGTGCTGAATAGAATTATTTAGCTCATCTATATTATTATTAGTCTAAATGAGGGCTTCGCCGTTACTGGACGACCCCGATTAAAATGCGGGGTACTGCAAAGTGGCCAATAGAATTGTTGCAGTACAAGTGAGTGACACAACAAAAGCTCAATCAAGGGAGGGACGTTGGTAACAAAAATAAAAAACTAAATAGGGGAATGTTTTTGCAAAAAATGTAGTGGCCTCGACAGGAATCGAACCTGTATCTGGAGCTTCGGAAACTCTTATACTATCCATTGTACTACGAGGCCAATAAAAAAGAACAGAACCTAGTAGTTTTGTATCTGGAGCTTCGTCCCGAAAGCGTTCGGGATTATACTATCCATTGTACTACGAGGCAAAAACGGCTAACTGATTAAGCCGGGTGCATTGGCGGCAAATATTTTTACCGCAATGGCGAGCAAAATTACGCCAAAAAATTTTCTTACAGCAGTTAATCCACCGGAACCTAACAATTTTGCAATGGGCGTTAGCGATTTAAGTACAATATATACAATGGCCAGATTTAGTACAATGGCAATAAGAATAGTAAGATCGGCATAGTTGGCTTTTAACGACATAATAGTGGTAAGCGTACCCGAACCCGCAATCAGCGGAAACGCAATGGGCACAACGGTTGCGGTTTTTACATCGCCATCGCCTTTAAAAAATTCAATGCCCAACACAAGCTCCAGCCCCAATATAAAAATTACAATGGAACCACCTACCGCAAAGGCTTCCACCGATAGGCCAAGAATATCTAAAAAAGATTTACCTACATACAGAAAAAGAATCATTAGTGCACCGGAAATAACCGTTGCCCTAAATTCACGCAAGCCACCCATTTTTTGTTTTAACGATATTAAAATAGGAATAGAGCCAATAATATCAATTACGGCAAATAAGGTGAAGGTGATGGTTAGCAACTCGCCAAAGTTGAGGTGCATGGTAAATAATTTTAACAAAGGTAGCGGAACAGCGCTAATTTAAGGATGGGGATGGTGTAAGTATTTTTGTATGTCAGCAGCATTACTACTATCAGCGTCTGTTGTGTCACTCACTTGTACGTTCGGTAATTCTACTGAGCATTATGCAAGCTGCTGTGTTTACACCGCAACGCTTGATTGGCAAATTTCCAAATTACCTAATTATCTAATTGTATTAAAACGCCAATCTAAAACTGCCAAATACACCAAAACGTTTGGTTACAAAACTGCTGGAGCGTAGTTCCGATGTAGGCAACACACGCCATACACAATCAATACGTATAAAACGTAAAATATTATCAATGCCGGTGCCCAGTTCCAAATACGTTTTTTCGTTCAGGGTTTGAAAACTATGCCCTTGTTTAAAATTAAACTGTTGATTTGCGTCGGATAAATTGCCCCATAAAACCTTGGCTGTCCAAAACTGACGGAATTTTAGTTTAGGCATTATCCTGAAAATGCCACTGCCTACATTGTGTTCAAAGTTTATACCGGCATACTGGTCGTGTAAAAACTCAAACCTGTTCATCATATTATAGGCATATTTATTATAGTAAAATAAATCGTTGCCAGGGGCCATATCTAAAAAAACATACGGTAATGTGCCAAAGGTTTTACCACCAAATACTTGAAAGGATATATTACCCAACGGAGGTATATTTACGTAATCGGACACGCTGGCGGATATTTTGGTATAGTTATACCCGCTGCTTAAAATATTTTTTATACCCTTGGTAAAATTAGCTTCCACAACGGGGTAGGGGCTACCCAAACTGGTGCGGAAAAAAGTAGATTCTATAAATTTTTCCAAATAGGCAAATCGTAACCTTAACGATATTTCGGCTGTTGTCATAGCCTGACTGTTAGGCAATGCAAATGAATCTTTAGGTGGCAGATTTAATAAAGGGTAATAGTTTTTATGGTTTACCGCAAGCAAAGTAGAAAAGCCACTGCGGGTTTCGTTAAAAAACTCAAACTTTTTTTCTTCTACACGCAGGTACTTGCGGGTAACATGGCGTTTACGTATAGCCAATGCAAAAATATTGTCCTGTGTAACCTCGCCATAATAGTTTTGGCCAAAGTCAAGGTCGTTTACGTAGGAAAGTAAAAAGTATTGGCGTGGATCTTTTTTGGGTAAGTAAAACAATTCGCCCTTGCCTTTAAATTTTTTATCGCCAAAACCATAGGCCAGGTAACCATGGTACCAGAATTTTTTATCAAAGTATTTATTACTGGCAACATCAAACCGCATACGAAAACCTTCCCAGCCATTTGCTGTAAACCAGTTAAATGCCGATCCTAGTTCTACGTTGCCAACATCAAAGTAACCCGTAGCTAAAAACTTTAATTGTTTAGTAAGCCGTTGAAAAGTAGGACTGTTATTTAAAGTGTCCAGCATGGTAATAATACCTTTTTCAATGCGGGACAACTCCTCATGTCTGGCACGTGATGATGACCAATAACTGCTGTCTTTTTGTTCTGCCTCTTGCAAAACCAATATTTCTTCCTGCTTTTTATTTTTAAGAAGTTCGTTGGTTACGGTGCTATCATTAACTATTATATTACGGTAGGTAGTGCTTTTGCGTCCAATAATGCCGGGCACTTTTTTTCCTGCCGGTGATACATCCGCTACAAATTTATCTTTGGTTAAAAACCAGGTACTATCATTTATTAAGGAAAACTCTTGTATTAAACTCAGGCTTTCAACAAAGTTTATATTAGCGTCCTTACCCAAACGCAGGTTCATACGTTGTATGGCAAATGTGCCTACATGCACCCAGCAGTCGCCTTCAAAAGTTGATGTGCCTTTACGGCGTGGTACAAAAGTTAAATGAAAATATCGCTGGCCGCCTATTTGTTGGGTATCTACTACATTATAGTTGTAATACATATCGCCGTTATCGCTGGCGGGGCTTACAAACTGTTTATCAAAAACGGGAATAAAGTTGTTGTAAACGTTTATGTTTTGGTCCATGCCTCCTAAAAACTTAAGCATGCTTTCGTTTTTAACACCGTTGGTGTTAACGCCTTTAATTATCTCACGCCTGCGTTGTGGCTTTTTTTGGTAGTAATAGTCAGATACCGCTTCGGTTAAATAAGCCGGCAGGTATTTTTGGTTTTCAGATGAGTCAACCATATGGCTGCTGATAATATCATCCAGACTTTTTAAAGGCTTTAGTTTAGTAAAACGTTTAAAGTTCAGGTTTTTAATATCCAGTTCCAGTTTATTATATAACTCGTACGAAAAGTTATCAAACTTGTAGCGGTTGTTCTTGTCTTTATGTTGTACTATTTTACGCCATACCCATAAACCGCGGTTAATGCGCACTTTAACCTGCACACCTTCATTAAAAGTGCCTCTTTCCATTTGTATCTCTACAAAAAGCCGGCTGCTATCGGTTGGTAACGAAAAAGTAAAAGGCTGGTAACCCACGCAGGAAACGATAACCGTGTCCGAAGGCCAATTGGGGTAAGCAAAACTAAAGCCGCCTGCCGAGTCGGTTAGTCCCCCATATGCTGTACCCTTAAAAGTGATAGATGCAAATGGAATTTTTTCATCGCTCTGTACATCTCTTACAGTACCCGATAAATATTTTTGAGCGTACAGCACCTGTACGCCTATAAGCATTAATACCAAAAGTATAATGCGGGTGCCCTTGTTTTTGCCTGCCATTCGCCACAAAGCTAATTTAGTTTATAATATGTTGCTATTTTTCCTGTGGGGTAAATGTTAAAACAAGCAATCGGCGTTTTGGTTTATTAGTTCAAATAAAAAGCCGGTATATATGAGTATACCGGCTTTTAAAATTTATTGTAGTTATTACTTTTTGGGTTTACAGTTAAACTTGTAACCAAAAGTAAATTGTATGGCTTGGTTTTTACCGGTGTTTTCATCTTTCCATAAGGATACGTCATGTTGTCCATGAATATACCTTAATTGAGCGGTAAACATACTGCCTAATAAAGCCTCAACGCCAGCGGTATAGGCAAAATCAAAATGTCCTATTCTATCAGTTACAACAGAGGTTACGTCCTGTTGCACCTCAACACGTTTTGCATTAAACAAAATATCGCCTTGTAAGCCGGCCATAACACGAAAGCTTTTGGCAAACTTATATTTTACTAATAATGGTACTGAGAAATAATTAAAGCGGTGTATTTCGTCGCCTTGAGTGCCCAATAATTTAGAGCCCATGGCGGAGTACAACGCATTTACTTCAAAGTCAAAAGTCTTATTGAGGGTAGTTTCAAGCGATCCGCCAATTACAAAGCCAAGCTTTTGCCAGTTGGGGTCATAATTATTATAATGAACAGGGGTTCTGAATGTACTTAAGTTAATACCTGATTTAACGCCAAGTGTAATTTTCTTTTTACCTGTTTGTGCAAATAAGCCGGTTGCACATAGAAAAAGAACTACCATAGTGGCAGCATATTTTCTCATCATTAGTAATTAGTTTTAGTTATTAACAAATGTAGCAATTCCCTACAAAATACAGTTTTTTTTATAAATGCTTAATATGGCTGTAAACAAATTTGCAAAATGGCATAAAAAGTATTGGTAAGTGCCCTCCCGTTATTTTTTAACTTACCGGCGTTAGTGTAATTAAGCTTTGACCCTTGTTTGCTGCAATAATTTTTTATTAGTTTTTAAACCTTATATCATTAACTACATTTAATTAAACTTGCTTATAACTGGTATAAAAAATAGGTACAAAAAACAACCATTTTAACTGGTTTTCCATCTAATCATCTGTAATATAAGGCTCAACAAAATTTGCCAAACTACTATGGTGTTTTTATATCAACCACCAAATTTTTTAATAAAAAAAGCCATAAAATGACTGACTATTTTTTTACAAAAAAAACAAACGAATAAAGTTTTTTATTATCAGATAAATGTAGATATTCGCTTCCCGTCCAAATTTTTTTATTGACAATGTGTGGAGAAAAATGTGGATAGAAACGACTTTAACCAACTTAATAATAACGACTAATAAACTGCCCCCTGACAGATGGATATGAACGCTGAAAAAATTTGGGCTAATTGTTTAAAGATCATAAAAGATATTGTAGAATGGCAGCATTACAAAACCTGGTTCGAGCCTATCCAAGCTATTTCTGTTAAGGACAATGTCCTTATCATTCAGGTGCCAAGCCAATTCTTTTTCGAGTATCTTGAAGAGCATTATGTAAATCTTTTAGCTAAAACCTTAAAGAGAGAGTTAGGAAAAGAGGCAAGATTGGAGTATCGCATAATGGTTGATAGTGGCAATAGCAGAAACAAACCACTTACCATGGACGTAACCGGCAACGGTTATAAAACTTATTCTAACAATGAAATGGATTTCCCCTTGGTGATTAATAATCCCGTTAAAAATCCTTTTGTTATTCCGGGTCTAAAGAAAATGCAGATAGACTCGCAGCTTAACGCAACTTACACCTTCGACTCATTTGTAGAAGGCGACAGTAACCGTGTGGCCCGCCGTGCCGGTAAAACCGTTGCCGAAAAACCAGGCGCCAACTCCTTTAACCCATTAGTGGTTTATGGTGGTGTAGGTTTAGGCAAAACCCATTTGGTACAAGCAATAGGCAACGAGGTTAAAAAAATTAACCCCAATAAAGTGGTATTATATGTGAGCTCCGAAAAGTTCATTAACCAGTTTATGGATCATAGCCGTAACAACGCCATTAACGACTTTATACATTTTTACCAGTTAATAGATGTATTAATTATAGACGATGTACAGTTTTTTAGCAAAGCAGAGCGTTCTCAGGATGCCTTCTTTGCCATCTTTAACCACTTACATCAATCCGGCAAACAGTTAATATTAACTTCCGACAAGTCGCCAAAAGATATGGAAGGCGTACAGGAGCGTTTATTAAGCCGTTTTCGCTGGGGGCTTAGCGCCGACCTGCAAATACCCGATTACGAAACCCGTATAGAAATACTGGAACGTAAAATGAAGGCCGACGGGTTAGACATGCCAAAGGAAGTAGTAAAATACATTGCCTATAATATTAATAGCAATGTACGTGAACTGGAAGGCGCCTTAATTTCACTATTGGCACAATCTTCGCTAAATAGAAGGGAAATAGACCTTGATCTAGCAAAAAAAGTGTTAAGAAATTTTATCAAATCAGCAAGCAAAGAAATAACCATCGATACCATACAAAAAATGGTGTGCGACTATTTCGACGTGGCCTACGACAAGCTTTTGCAAAAAACACGCAAACGCGAAATAGTACAGGCCCGCCAAATAACTATGTACCTGGCCAAAGCCTTTACCAAAAACTCACTAAAAACCATTGGCGAGCATTTTGGTGGCCGCGACCATACCACGGTTATTCACTCCTGCCAAACAGTAAAAGATCTAATGGATACCGACAGCGTTTTCCGTGAAAACGTACTAGAGCTGCAACAAAAGGTTCAGTTAGCGTCTATGTAAGCCATTCAGCATATTAAAACAGCAAATCCCAAAATCCGGAAAATTATTTCTGATTTTGGGATTTGTTTTTTGGGTTATATCCCACTATATCTTTATTTTTGCCACCCCTTCAAAAAAGGGTCAGCCTACGGTGAGGTGGATGAGTGGCTGAAATCAGTAGTTTGCTAAACTGCCGTACGGGTTAAACTGTACCGCGGGTTCGAATCCCGCCCTCACCGCAAAAAGCTCCGAGAAATCGGGGCTTTTTGAAATTTAGGCCCTTTTGTAAAAAAGCTTAAGATTACATCCGCTAATAAATCCTCTTAAGTGCTGGCAATATCAGCAGTACTTACAACTTATAACTTAATACTTACAACTCATTTGGGGCTATCAACATTAGTAACTCCCATCAGCAGCAGTCCCCGCTGTTACGGGCTCCGCTTCGCTCCGGTGCTACGTTGCACTCCGCACTAAACCCTGCACATCGGGCAGCCTTTCATCAGTATTAATTCTATTGGGCTTTTTTAGCAGTTTTAATAAATTAGTACCTGCGAATTTTGTATAGTACATATAACAATATCTGGCGCAGGTCTCCTCAATGCTATTAAGTTAATAAGTCCGTCATACCGACCTTAGGAGGCATCTCCTGTACATTAAAGGTATATTTAGATTTGGAAGACCTCTCTCTCATCAAGTTAAGATCCTTGGAGATTTTTATAATGTCACTCCTTCGGAGTTTGAACACATTTTTTCCTACAGATCTATAATTATTTCACCTCTTCGAGGTTAAAAATCCCGTAGGGATGATATGATTATAGAAAGAATT
>Ga0160495_100311_pt1 | contig 32657 bp, 29 predicted proteins | sample DID4MG_4_FD_108251 | JGI IMG/M metagenome (GOLD analysis project Ga0160495, IMG submission 108251) | Enriched soil microbial communities from UW Madison campus, WI, USA - DID2933_E24_FP4 MG | ecosystem: Environmental > Terrestrial > Soil > Unclassified | place: USA: Madison, Wisconsin | collected... | reverse complement strand
GCCTGGGCCACCGGCCCGGCCTCGAAGGCGGCCGAGTTCAAGAGGGTCGATGTGCTGCTGGTCGGCGGCGGCATCATGAGCACCACCCTGGCGTCTGGCTCAATGAGCTGGAACCGGGCTGGTCGATGGAAATGATCGAACGCCTCGATGGCGTGGCCGAGGAAAGCTCCAACGGTTGGAACAACGCCGGCACCGGCCACTCCGCCTTGGCCGAACTGAACTACACCCCTGAAGACAAGGACGGCAAGATCCAGATCGCCAAGGCCATCGAGATCAACGAAGCCTTCCAGATCTCGCGCCAGTTCTGGTCGTGGCAGGTCAAGAGCGGCGTGCTGAAGAACCCGCGCTCCTTCATCAACACCACCCCGCACATGAGCTTCATCTGGGGCGACGACAACGTCACCTTCCTGAAGAAGCGCTACCAGGCCTTGCAGGCCAGCCCGCTGTTTGCCGGCATGCAGTATTCCGAAGACCACGAGCAGATCAGGAAGTGGGTGCCGCTGATGATGGAAGGGCGCGATCCCAGCCAGAAGCTGGCCGCCACCTGGACCCCGCTGGGTACCGACGTCAACTTCGGCGAGATCACCCGCCAGTTTGCTGCTTACCTGCAGACTCGTCCCAATTTCGCCCTGAAGCTCTCCAGCGAAGTGCGCGACATCAGCCGCAACGCTGATGGCACCTGGCGCATCGGCTACAAGAACCTCAAGGACGGCAGCACCACCGAGACCGATGCCAAGTTCGTCTTCATCGGCGCCGGCGGCGGTGCACTGAAGCTGCTGCAGAAGTCCGGCATCCCCGAGGCGCGTGATTACGCGGCCTTCCCGGTGGGCGGCTCCTTCCTGATCACCGACAACCCGGCCATCGCCGAGCGCCACTTGGCCAAGGCCTATGGCAAGGCGTCCGTGGGCGCGCCGCCGATGTCGGTGCCGCACCTGGATACCCGCGTGCTGGACGGCAAGCGCGTGATCCTGTTTGGCCCCTTCGCCACCTTCTCGACCAAGTTCTTGAAGCAAGGTTCGTTGTGGGACCTGTTCTCGGCCACGACCACGCACAATGTCTGGCCGATGGCGCGCGTGGGCATCGATGAATACCCGTTGGTGGAATACCTGGCTGGCCAACTGATGCAGTCCGACGATCAGCGTTTCGCCGCGCTCAAGGAATATTTCCCCAATGCCAAGAAGGAAGACTGGCGTCTGTGGCAAGCCGGCCAGCGCGTGCAGATCATCAAGCGTGACGAGGCCAAGGGCGGCGTGCTGAAGCTGGGTACCGAGATCGTTGCTTCGGCTGATGGCAGCATGGCCGGTCTGCTGGGCGCTTCGCCTGGCGCTTCGACGGCCGCGCCCATCATGCTGTCGGTGCTGCAGAAGGTCTTCAAGGACAAGCTGGCCACGCCCGAATGGCAGCAGAAGGTACGCCAGATCGTTCCCAGCTACGGCACCAAGCTCAACGATCACCCCGATCAGGTCGCCAAGGAATGGGCCTACACCAGCGAAATGCTGCAATTGGCTCCGCCGCCGACGATCGTACCCAAGGCAGCCGGCAAGGACGCCACCAAGGGCAGCATGGAAAAGCCCAAGGCCAACGCGGCCGCCGATATGGCGCTGTAAGCAGCAAGCTACCGTGGCAAGAAGCAAATTTCTTGCAAGCGATCAAAACGCCAGGTCTCGTGCCTGGCGTTTTTTTTACTGTTTTTGCTTTTTAGTGGGGATATGCCTTCCTCTTCGAGGCCGATAGTGTGGTCTTTCTGATAATCTCCATCCTTCACCAGCGCGCCAGGCGCAGGATACTGACAAAGGGGATGTAATGAGGCAGATCGGTACGAAGGTGGGAGCAGGCCGTGGATAAATCGATACTGGGGTTCCTGCTGCCGCAATGGCAAAGCGCAGGGGAGGGCAGCCTGCAATTGGGGTTTGCGCTGCTGTTCCTGCTGGCGCTGATCCTCATGCCCTGGCTGCTGTACAGGGCCGCCACACCGGCCCAGTGGCAACGCCGACTGATCACCCTGAACGGCAGCCCGCAAAGCCTGCCCGCGCTGATCACGCCCGAACAACTGAGCCAGATCGTGGCCACCGGCCCCGAACGCTGGGCGCTGGTATTGCCGGGGCTGTTGCTCATGGCGGGCTTGCTGGGTACCTTCATCGGGCTCGGTGTGGCGCTGGGAGAGGCTTCCGGCGTACTCGGCGGCGTCCAGGGAGTGACCGCGCTGGCGGACGTGATCGACACACTGGGGGGCAAGTTCCGCATTGCCACCTGGGGCATTCTCAGTTATCTGATCCTCAGACTTTGGCTGGCCGCCAGCGCCCATGAGCAGGCCAGGCTGGCCTGGAGCGCCGCCACTTTGGGCGCGCTGGCCGCGCAGGCGGCGCAGCAGCAGGCCCAGCAGGCAGATGCGCAGCAGCAGCGCCTGATCGACACCATCAGCCATAGCGGCCAGGCCTTGCTGGCGGCGCAGCAAGCCGAGGCGCAGCGCGCCCATGTGCGTCATGCCGACCTGATTGATGCCTTGCAGAGGCAGGTCGCGCGATGAAGGAGGCGCATGGCGAATGGGTCGTCGTGACCAATCTGATGGCTGCCATGGTGGCCGTGCTGACGGTGTTGCTGGTGGTCGCCCGCGCCGGCGGCCCGGCTGCTGCGCAAGCGAATGCGGCGCAGACAAGGGCTGCCGCAGCTTTGCCGGTCGCGGCGGTCGCGCCGTTGCCACCGGCGCCGGTGGCTGTCGCACCCTCATCCGCACCCTCATCTGCAACTTCATCTGCATCTGCATCTGCGCGCCCGGCGGCGCAGGCGGTAGAGCCGCCGCAGGGGGCGGGCTTGACGGTAGTGCTGCGTCAGGTGCAGACGGTATTTGCGCAACAGGGCGCGGCCAGCCTGGTTGCGGTGGACACCGAGGCCGGCAAGATCACGTTGAAGGAAGGCGCCTTCCGGCGTGGCAGCGCCTGTATCGAGCCCGAGGCCAAGGCCGCGTTTGCCCAGGTCGAAGAGCGCATCGCCGAGTATCTGCAACAGAATCCCGGTGGTCGCATCTATGTCGAAGGCCACACCGACGACAAGCCCGTCAAGGCACCGGTCACCGACCTACGTGCCTTCTGCACGGTCTATGACGACAACATCACCTTATCCGCTGCCCGCGCCCGTCAGGCGCGCCTTCTGCTGCTTGGACGCAGCTCTCCCGAGGCGGCGCGCCGCGTGATCGTGGCCGGCTATGGCGATTCGCAGCCCTTGCCGGGCTTGCAGGCCAGTGATGAGCGTAATCGGCGGGTGGAGGTGAGGTTTGTCAGTGGTGTGCAAAAGCCCTAGTGCTGCTGGTGCAGGCTGATCCAGCGATCTTCTTCGTCAGCGAACGAGCAAAAAAAACGCCAACCCGAGGGTTGGCGTTGTTGTGACAGACGGAGAGGCGTCGGATTCAACTGGCAAGGATGTGTCAGGTCCTGCACTTGCATCAATGCGATACAGACTTGTAACGACGCCTGCTGCTATAGATGAAAAGGGCGAGCAATCCTAAGAATAGACCTGCTGTCAATCCGGCAACGGCAGTCTCTCGTTTCCTTGGAGACACCGGTCTTTCTGAAGTATAAATTGGCCCGAGCAATTTCATCGGCTTAGTCAGGGGCTCAGTCAGCTCGATGCGCTGCTCTCGATAAAGTTTCTGCAACTTGATCAACTCTTCACGCTTGAGAATTAACAATACAGACCCTGTTTGTGACGATGAGAGGGTCTTTTCGTTCTGCATCAAAAAACTCTTAGCATCGTTAATCTCTTGCTTCGTGGATGCCAGTTGGTCTTCAAGTTCCTTGAGCATAGGCGTCGCAATATTGATCTGGGATTTAATCAAGTGATCAACGATTTTGCTCATACACGCCTCTGTCTGGGCTACAGAGTTCGCACGATAACTGAGCGAAATAAGGTCGTTGCCTTTAATCACGCTGACTTTCACTCCGTCGACCAAGTCTTTAGCTGATCCAGCCTGACAAGCAGTGACAACATCATTGTCATAAAATTTCACCAGTTTTAGACGTTCTGTCGTCTGTGCAACAGGCTCAACCGCCGTCGTCGTTGAAACACTCATGCCAATCGCTGCTGGTTGAAGCACAGCGACTGCCTCGTACTTAGACGGGGTCAACATCAGAAAACCCATCGCGCCCAGCAAACCAATCGCGCAGCCTCCAGCTAACCAATGCCATCCAGATTTGAGTTGTTCCAGCAACTCCCAGATATTGACATCGTCGTTATCGGTTTCAATTCTCACATTTTCTTGCGTCATAAACATTCCCTGCTATTTGATCGAATGGGCTTGGTGCAGAATCAATAATCACTCCGAAGCCCCAAACGATCAGCCTCGGCTTCTTGTTCCATGTGGACCCAGTCCACAATTTCATCGTTGGGGGTGTAACCGGAAACCAGTTGCACGATCACTGTTCGAATGACGCCCATATCATTGACGCTCAGTGCCAGCTCCAGCGCACGCAGCTTGGATTCCAAGTCTGCCCAGGCCAGGAAGTCTTCATGGGCTTTCATGATCCGGGGATGCGAGGTTGGCTTAGGGTTGTCGCCAATCAGCAGTTCCTCGTAGAGCTTTTCACCGGGGCGTAGGCCGGTGATCTCGATCTCGATGTCTCCGTCGGGGTTCTGGTCGTCCCGCACGGTCAGGCCAGCGAGCTCAATCATGCGCCGCGCCAAATTGATGATCTTGACCGACTCGCCCATGTCCAACACAAACACCTCGCCCCCTTTGGCCATGGCTCCTGCCTGGATAACCAGCTGGGCCGCTTCGGGGATGGTCATGAAGTAACGGGTGATCTCGGGGTGCGTCAGTGTGATCGGCCCGCCGCTTCGAATCTGCTGGCGAAACTTGGGCACCACCGAGCCGGATGAGCCCAGTACATTGCCAAAGCGCACCATGCTGAACTTGGTATTCGTTTTGGTCGCAGCCAGTGCCTGCAAGGCCATTTCAGCTAAGCGTTTGCTGGCCCCCATGATATTGGTTGGACGTACGGCCTTGTCGGTGCTGATGAGCACGAAATCGGCCACGCCGTTTTCTGCGGCGGCTTGCGCGGTGCACAAGGTGCCTATCACGTTGTTTTTGATTCCTTCGGCCGGATTGTGCTCCACCAGTGGCACATGCTTGTAAGCAGCGGCGTGGTAGACCGTGTCCGGGTGCCAAGTGGACATGATTTCACGCATGCGGTTTTCGTCCTGAGCAGAGGCTAGCAAGGGGACCAAGATTGTCTTTTTGTCGCCGAGTCTCTCTTCCAGTTCCTGGTGAATGGCGTACAGTGCGAATTCGCTCAGTTCCACCAGCAGCAGTTTTTCGGGGGCGATGGCCAGGATCTGGCGGCACAGTTCGCTACCAATGGAGCCGCCTGCGCCAGTGACCAACACCACCTTGTCGATGTTGTTCTTGGACAGCAACAGGCGATTCGGCATCACAGGTTCACGGCCCAGTAGGTCGTCAATGTCCAGATCCCGCACATCGCTCAGGCTCACTTTGCCGGTAGCGATATCGCTCAAGCCTGGCAAGGTGCGCACGGCGATCTTGTGGATTTTGAGCGCGTCCAGAATCTCGTTGCGCCGCTTATGCGAAACGGAAGGCAAGGCCAACAGCACATCGGTGATCGGAGCTTCGGCCAAGATCTCTGCTAGGTCGGCGGGGTTATGGATGAGCAAGCCATTGAGTACATGGCCATGCAGGCGGCTGTCATCGTCCAAATAGCCCACCACGCGCATCTCGGGGCTGTTTGCCATGGCCGATGCCAATTGCAGGCCGGCACTGCCCGCACCGTAGATCAATGCTTGCGGCATAGTTGCCTTACGCAAATGCTGGCGGTAAAGACCACCCAACCAGACCCTGGCGGCAGCCCGCGACGCTCCGATAAAGATCAGCAGCAGCAGCGGCTGAATCAAGCCAACGGTACGTGGCACATTCTCCACTCCATAGAACGTGAAAATGCCCGCAAACAAGAGTCCGTACAGCAACATGGCACGCGCCACTGCCACCATGGCCGGAAGACCGCTGTACCGAAAAATTGCCCGGTAAAGCCCGGAGGTTATGAAAATGGGAAGAGACAACACCACCGAGGCAATCGCTGGACCAAGGGGGGCGCCAGACAGCGGCACGAACACCCCAAGACGCAGGTAAAAAGCCAACCAAACGGTCAAAACGCACAGGCACGCATCCAGCGTCAAAACCACGCCTCGTTTCAAGGGACGGGGAATAGCCAGGACAGGCACAGCGAGGCGACGGAGCACAGTTATCATGGCATCACCCATGATTCAAAAAACCCCGAGTACTGAGTGCTGAGTGCTGAGTCCTTCATTTTGATTTCACCCTGTCTCCGGCGCCTTTGCCGCTTATGGTCATAAAAATATATTTGAAATAAGCGTTCAAATTCATATCCTGCAACATCAGTGCATCGGTCTCTGCCAAAAGTTTGGGCGTAGACATATCAATATTGCTGACTTGTGCTAATCCCGTGATACCGGGCCTCGCATCAAACACCGAACGCGCAGCACGCTCGTTTATCAACTCCGTTTGATTGAACAAACAAGGCCGTGGACCTACCAGGCTCATATCGCCCAAAAGTACGTTCCATAACTGAGGAAGTTCGTCTAACTTTGTTCGTCTCAAAAAAACACCCAAGGGCGTAATTGACTCACTGTTGGCCAGGTGGGACGCAACCGAAGCCGTATTCACCTTCATCGTGCGGAACTTAACCAGAGTGAACGGTCGCCGAAATCGGCCGACCCGTTCTTGCCTGAACATCGGGGATCCCGTGTCAAACAAACCTAGAAAATACAAAATAAACAGAAGTGGCCACAAGGTCATGAGACCAATTGCAGCCAGCATCATGTCTAGCACACGTAACACAAAACTATTTATTGAAACCACCGTTAATTTTCCCGATTGGTTTATCTAAATATTACGGTCCAACGCAAAACTTGCGGATCACGTCAACGATGCGCTCGACATCGCCAACCGACATATTGGACCCAGAAGGCAGGCACAGGCCTTGCTCGAAGAGTTGATCCGAGACAGACGTCTCGTCATGAGCAAAGTAGCGGCAGTCTTTAAATACCGGTTGTAAATGCATAGGTTTCCAAAGAGGTCGGGCCTCAATTAGTTCGGCTGCCAGATGCTGCCTCAGTGTCAGACAGTCGATGTTCTGACTAGGGGTAATAATGCACGCCGTCAGCCAGTGGGTGGAATAGCTCCATGCAGGCTCGGGCATCCATGTGATGCAGTTAAGCTCGGAAAGCGCTTCACGGTAGATGCGAAATACATCGCGGCGAGCCTCGATCCTGCTCTGCAGCACTTGTAGCTGTCCGCGTCCTACGCCGGCCAGAATGTTGCTCATCCGATAGTTAAATCCGATTTCGGAGTGCTGATAATGTGGCGCCGGATCGCGCGCCTGGGTTGCAAGGAAGCGAGCCTTGGCGATGAGGTCCGGATCGTCTGAGACCAGCATCCCGCCACCAGAGGTGGTGATGATTTTGTTGCCGTTGAATGAGTAGGCGCCAAGGCGGCCAAAGGTGCCGCTGGCTTTGCCTTTATAAGTGGCTCCCAGGCTTTCCGCTGCATCCTCCAGCACGGGCACCTTGTAATGGTCACACAGCGCCATCAACGGGTCCATGTCAGCACTTTGTCCATAAAGGCTGACGATGATCACAGCTTTTGGCATCCATCCTTCGCGGCGGGCGGTCTCGAACGCTCTCTCCAGTGCCTGTGGCGACATGTTCCAGCTGTCGTGGTCGGAGTCGATGAAGACAGGTTCGGCACCCTGATACACGATGGGATTGGCGCTGGCTGCGAAGGTTAACGTGGAACAAAAGACCTTGTCACCGCTTCCCACGCCCAACAACCGCAAGCCGAGGTGTAAGGCAGCGGTCCCGGAGGACAGCGCTGCGGCATGCCCGATACCCACCACATCGGCTAGCTCACGCTCGAAGGCGTCGACGTTTGGGCCTAAAGGGGCGATCCAGTTGGTTTTGAAGGCTTCCTCGACGTATTGCCGCTCGGTGTCGCCCATGTGCGGTGTGGACAACAGTATTTGCGCGTCAATTTCCTTGCGATCCAGTACGGCCACTACCCGGCCGTGGGGGCCAATTACAGGCAGGTGATTGATGCCATGCTGATTCATCCTGTCCAGTGCCTCGCGCCGTGTAGCCCCCTCAGTAATGACATGGGATGTCATCGGCGCCATGATCTCAAGGCTGTCCTCCAGGGTGGCTCCTTTGAGAAGCAGACGGCGCAAATCGCCGTCAGTCACAGTTCGCTCGAATCGTCCGTCTGCATCAACCAACAGCAACAGGCCTTTGGCCCCTTGATCCATTCGTACAAGCGCCTCTCGCAGTCTGGAACGCCTGCTCACCGTCAAAATCTCAATCTGGTTCATTTATTTTCCTTGTTTGCAGGACGGGCAGGCAATCCCATCCAAGTCTGACCTGACGGTATGTCGGTCAGGACCACCGCCCCCGCTCCGATGACGACATCGTCGCCAATGTGGACTCCGGGCAAAATTCTGGCACCAGCACCCACCAGCACTCGGTCGCCTACGAAAACTCCACCTCCTAAAGAGGCAGAGGGCGCGATATGGGTATAGGCTCCCACATGACAATCGTGATCAACGACGGCTCCGTGATTGATAATCGCCCCAGCTAGAGTCTGGGCGCAGGGAGCAACGACCGCTTGTGCTGCCACCAAAGAGCCCGGACCAAGTTGGGCGCTGCCGGCTACAACTGCACGGGGATGCACCACTGTGAGCCAGCGTTCAGTGGGGAGCCCACTTTGTTCCAGCAGTCGCTGGCGAATCGTTGCGGAGCCGACGGCTGCATGCACCCACCCTTTGAGCCCGCCGGACGGGATAGTGGGGGCTTCGACGGCGCAGCCCAACATGGTACTGCCATGAAAATCTAGTCGATCGTCGCGAACCAGAATGGCAGCGCTTGTATAGCCCAGCATTTGCAGAGCGTCGATGACGACACGGCTGTGACCACCGGCTCCCAATATATTTACGATTTCAATAGGCATTTGTCTTCATGAGGAGTTCAGGGGGGAGCCTCAAGGACGCTAGCAGATTGGCCATGCGTGCTGCCGTCTTACCGTCACCATATACATTGCTGTGAGGCAATCGACCTTTTTCCAGCAGTGCCTGGAGTGCCTGCAACATTGCATTGCGCTCCAGTGGAGCGTCCACGGTGTTCGCATTGCGCTCGCGCAAGTTTTGTCGACTGCCGATGTTGAGTACCGGAGTGCCGAAGGTCGCCGCTTCAATGATGCCAGCGCTCGAATTGCCGATCATCACGTCGCACTGAGCCATCCATGAGACGAATCGTTGACGAACCAAGTGCGTCAGCACGCGAACACCGTGCTGACCGTTCCTCTGCAGAAGAACCTCTCGTATCGCACCGCTTCCAGAGTCCGAGTTGGGCATCAGGGCAACGACCTGGATGCCTTGATCACGCAGACTGTCGAGAATCATGGATGCGGCATCGGCCGCTTGCGAGGCTTCCTGTAAAACAGGATGGAACACCATCAAGGCGACAGGTCGTTGAGTATCCAGCCCCTGTTCTTTGCACAGGGCATCGCGTGGCAGGGTGGTCAATTGCGTCAGGCCGTCCAGACCAGGCGCACCGGTAATCCAAATAGCGTCCGGGCACTCTCCCATGCGGATTAGCCGTTCTCTGGAAGCCGCAGTCGCCACAAAGTGGAGGTGTGAGAGCTTGCTGATGGCGTGGCGTATCGGTTCGTCCACGGTACCCGAGCGTTCGCCACCATGTACATGTACCACCGGCAGGTTCAGATGAATGGCCGCTATCGCTCCGGCCAGCATTTCGCCCCGATCACCCAGCAGCAAGACGAGGTCAGGACGGTCTTTGTCCCACTCGTCGACAAACGCCATGACCATCCGTCCGAGGTTTCTGGCCATGGTGGCCCCGGTCGCAGGGTCTAGTTGAACTGGAAACTCCGCCCGAATCGATAACCCGGCATCACGGATTTCCTGCACGGTGTGGCCGTGTGCAGCACTCAGGTGCATGCCTGTGACCACCAGGTCCAAGTCCAGGTCGGGGTGTGCCTGGATCGCCTGCAGGCTTGTCAGCATCAAGCCGAAATCGGCCCGCGTACCGGTAACGTAGCAAATGCGCCGGGTCATACTAAGTCAGACCAATTGAGCGTGGTCCCAGCCGTCAAGGCCTTTCGTGCTTGGCGCCCGGGGACCTGTTCCAGCTCGGCGGGAGCAATGCCGGTACCTGGCCGCAGCAAGGCGACGTCGTCGGCTTGGAGGATGGCGCCGGCTTCGATGTCGCGCAGTATCGTCACACTTCGGCGAACCAAAGCCCTGATCGGTAACTCGGTGGCGGTGGGGGCCTTGATGGCTGAGCCCAAACACTGTTCGACAGCGCGAATGCTGTCCACCATGGCCTTGAGTTCATCCGGATCCAGAGAAGCACTGTGGTCTGGGCCCGACATACTCTTGTCGATAGTGAAGTGCTTCTCGATCACTGTGGCCCCCAAGGCGACGGCCGCCGTCGACACGGCAATTCCCAATGTGTGGTCCGAATAGCCGATAGGGACCCCAATCTCGCGGCCTATGGTTTGCATGGCATTGAGATTCACATCACTGAATGCAGCCGGGTAATTCGAGGTGCAATGCAGTACTGTGAGCGCATCCGCTGCGGGGATGTACCCCATGCGAGCCCAGGTCGTCCTGACTGCCTGTACGGCCTGATCAATTTCCTGCATGTCGGCCATTCCGGTCGACAGGATCAATGGCACACCCTTGGCCGCCAGGAACCTGAGAAAGGGTAAATTGGTCAGCTCACCCGACGGGACTTTGATTCTCCGCATACCCAAGTCCAGCAGCATGTCGGCTGCTTCCTCATCGAAGGGCGTGGACATGAATTCAATACCGTGCCGGGCGCATGCCTGGGCCAGTCGCTCATGAGCAGCATCGGACAGCTCTAATGCCTTGAGCATGCCATGCTGATCGCCATCGCCGGTTTCACGTGCCTGGTAACTGGCTTTGGCTGTTCCTTTTGCCACTAGCTTATCAGCGGAGAAGGTCTGGAACTTGACCGCATCTGCGCCACAATTAGCGGCAATATCGACCAACTGTATGGCCAAGTCTTCGTCGCCATTGTGATTGACGCCGGCCTCGGCAATGATGAATACACGGCTCACGTGGTGGACTCCAATGGAAGGGGGGCGGTAGTAGTTGAAAATGCGCTCTGCATGGCTGCTTCCATGCAGAGGGGAGGGGTCCAGCTTAGGCGCGCTTCAGTGGACTGCATATCGATCGCCAGTGGCACGGCCATTTTTCGAACCTGCTCACCACGTCCGGCTAAGCTGGCCAGGACTAATAGCAAGCTAGCGGGGACCGGAATCAAGCAAAGTTTCTGTCCCATGCCGTTCGCCATCGCGCGAATGAACTGGGTCGTGGTAGTGATCTGGGCGTCTGCCACTAGGTACACACCGCTAGGCGGGTTTGGATGGGACACCATGTGGGTTAGCAAGTCGACTACATTATCCAAGGCTACAAAACTCCGGGGCGCCTGCAGACCACCTAGCGGCAGGGGCCAACCCTTAGCCACCAGTCTTGCGAGCAGTGCGAAATTTCCAGGTGCCGCGGGTCCGTAGATCATTGGGGGGCGAACGAGTAGCATCGTCATGCTCGTCGCCATCTGCAAGTGCATCAGCGCTTGCTCCGCTTCCCACTTTGATTGCGCATAGGGTGAATCCGGCTGTGGTGGGTCATTAGCGCGGAAAGCATGATCGCCGGACTGGCTGCCGCTCACGCCGATGGAACTGACGAAAATGAAACGCCTAACCCCTGCAGAGGCCGCTGCGCGCGCCAAGGACAAGGTCCCTTCAGTGTTGACGCGGCGGAAGGCTGTCAACGGATCGTGGTCATTGTCTTGACGTATGTGTGCCCGACCAGCGGTGTGCACCACCATGTCGATGCCAGTCAAGCGTTGCGCCGTATCAGGCGCCAGGTCCGGCAACTCGGGGGCGACCCAGCGCACAACGCCGTCCGGCAGCAACGCATCTGCCCGGCGAACCATGGCCGTCACCCGATACCCCTTGGTAATCAGAGCAATGCATAGTGCCCGGCCAACAAAACCAGTAGCACCGGTGACCAGAATATGGCTATCTTTATTCACAAAAAACCTGCCCCGTCATGGTATCGCCTGCATAACTTTTTCAACCAAAATTCGCGCACCATCTGCGGATAGGTGATCATCGTCGTAATAGAGCGGAATTTTATTTCGCTGACCGTAGCAACGCGAGGTATCGCAGAAGAGATCTGTTACTTGAAGTTTGACAATGTTCTTGGTCTCAAATCGTTCAAAAACATCAATAACAAATTTATTACGCTCTTCGTATAGCTTTTCTGATGTGGACAACTCGTCCAACATAGTACGCGCATGGAAATTAACCTTCGCAATATCCCAGCCCAATTCGGGGATTGGATAAATCAATGTGACGGGTTTTTCAATCGAATCCATTGCGATCAGAAATGCCGTCAAGGCCAAGCGTTTGGCATCGCCGCTCATATTAATTTTTCCAGCGTCATCGACGGCGGCGTAAGTTCGGTAGCGGATGTGTTCGACACCACCTTCGCCATTGTCAAAGCTAAGCTTGTCGATCGAGCCCGCTATTGGATACAAACGCATGGTCCAGCGGCTCGCGATCACTACCGCATCTATCTGGTCGCGAAGGTAGCGCAGCATCTCATGAAAAGCTGAGCGACAGGCGGGGATTTGCGCCGTATCGCCGCTTTCCACAATCGCAGGCACAATGTGACAACCACTCGCCTTTACCCAGACGCCGGCTAATCCTTTCGCCAAAAACTGACGATTCAATTCATATTGAATAGCCTGCGCGTGCGAGTCGCCATAAAGCGCAATCACACGCTTTCCATCTTTCTGTCCGAAGCGGCAAGCCTCAACACCGGCGTATCCGGCTACCGGCTGCATCGTACAGACATCTCCGACCTTCTCGATTTTCTCTCCGAGGCTGCGCCACTCTATTCCATGGGGAAGTCGCGCAGGAAACCCTTGCATTTGAATCACCCAGGTGGACGCAAGTACCATCAGGATTAGAGCAACCGAGGCGCACGTCAAAACGCCACGCGCCGAGAGAAAACCTGGGCGCCTAAACGGTTGCTCTATGCAACGGTAGCTGGCGTATCCCATGACAAGAGACAATACGACCAGCCCCATCCACATCCAATCCGTGTCATACACGGTTCCGACGTAGCGCACATATGCAAACAACGGTTGGTGCCACAGGTAGGCACTGTAGCTAATGACTCCGATAAACACCAAAGCTCTATGGCTCAGCACCTTCCCGACCACAGTCATATCCTGGCCCTGTCCTAGGACCAATAGCAGGCATACACCAACAACCGGGACTAGATTGTTTAACGCCCAAGCTGAGGGTATTTCGTTGAATACAAAAAACGATGCCAACACTAGCAGCAGAGCGACAGCACTGCCACATTCGCGAGTCGCTCTTGTCAGTCGTGGAATCGTTGGCCGCCTCATGTAAAGCGCCACCAGCGCTCCCGCCAGCAGTTCCCACGCGCGAGGCGCAAGCTGAAAAAACACAAAAGAGGGCCGCAGCCCCACCTGACCAATAGTCAATGCCAGACTGATCAGCGCAATTACTGCAACGGCCAGCATCAGCCGATGACGAAACCAACGCCAACAGGCCGCTAGCACCAGCGGGAAAAATAGATAGAACTGCTCTTCAACAGCCAGGCTCCATGTGTGGAGCAAAGGCTCCAAATGCGCGTCTAGTTCAAAGTACCCGACCCTTCCTCCAAAAAGAAAATTGGAGGTGAAGGTGGCGACTGAGATCAGGCTCCAGGCAAATGAAACTAAATCTTTAGGCAGCAGGTAGGCGTAGGCCAGTGGCGCAGTTAAAACCACCATCCCAACGAGGGCCGGAAGTATCCGTCGCGCGCGACGCGCATAGAAGTCCGCGAAGGAAAACTCCCCTCGTTGCAACTGCCCAAAAACTATTGAGGTGATTAAGTAGCCACTGATAACGAAAAAGACATCTACGCCAAGGTAGCCGCCACGAAATCCCAACTGTTCAGCATGGAAAAGAATGACCGCCAGTACCGCAATACCACGCAAGCCATCAATATCTGCCCGGTATGGCAATGAATGCACGGGCTCATTGCCACGATCAATGTTTGTGCGCGATTTCATGATGAGGCCAGCGCCGTATTGATCTGTTGGCGCTTGAGCAGCATGAAGGCCACTAGTAACCAGCAGTGAGTAATGAATCCGTTGGTAAATCCCATCGGCGTGTTGATGATGCTGAAGATAATGCCGATAGTAGCGAAGGGGCCAATCAACAACCATTTCATCCGATGTTGTACGACGATGCGTCGATAGCAGAGCGCCGTGAATGCACCCCAGATAGTGCAGAGAATGATGGAAAAGAATCCGAAGTCTACGTACAGAGAGCCCCACGCTGATGGAAAGAATCCATAAGTCCCCAATGAGAGCAAAGAATCAAAACCTTCTGCCAATCGTTGTGGGTCAAGTCGGCGCATCAGTGCAGATATCATGTCCACGCCATAGGTTCCCATCTGTAATGGACCATCATAGGCTGATAACAGGTAGTTGCTCATTACGACCCCTTGAATCAAATACCAGACAAAGATGAAAACAAGGTAGGTCATATCCTCGCCAAAGATCGCGAAGATAGCACCGGACATGGGGCCATTAAATCCCACGCCCCAGCGCTGCTCTGCCACATCAAACATTGCCATGGAGCCGCCAGCAGCGGCAGCTCGAACCATGAAAACGGTGGCGAAGTACCGAAGCAAGAGCATCAAGGCGACGAACCAGACCAGCCTTACGATCCATTTGCGGCGATTGGATGTTTTTGGCGTACGAGGATTGATTTGGCCAATCTTTTTTCTCTCTTTGAGCGCTATCCAAGCCACCAGCACAGAGTAGAAGATAGGCATTCTTCCTCCCATGACAACGGTAGCCAAAGCGATGGGCATGAATCCAAAAATCAGTAGCTTCCAGACCTGCAAATTGCGGGCATAGATGGTGTGGACAGCGGTGTATACATAGCCTGCAGGGTAAAGCAGGAAAGCCATCTGAAAAAATACCGAACTGTTGGATGCCTCGCCTTTGAGTAATGCATCTGCGGCCAAAGACCGCAATTCGTAGGCGACTGCCAGATCAAAAACATCCTTGTTGGCGGCATCGAAGATGAGAAGTATCGTGGCAAGTCCAGAGGCGAACATTAGCCACGTCTCTGCATTTTTTGCATCAATTCGAGTGGGTGGATCAATCAGGGCCGCACGTCGTCGGGTAGGTACAAGGAGAGTTCCTATTAGGTAGGCAGCCATGAAGACCGCCATGATAAAGGCACCCTTCGTGGTAAGTTTTCGCTCTAATAATTGAAAGGGCAGGATGGCGAAGGTAGCAATGCATAGACCCCACACGATAAGCATTGTTTTCGCCGGATGAGTGTTCATTGCATTAACTTCTCAGAATATGAAGCCATGTAGTTTTCGTCTTTGCTGGCTCAACGCACACCATGCTCGATTACAGTCCGCAATTGCCGCCCCAGGTTTCGCGCCAAGGTCTGCGCACGGGTTGAATCCTGTCCATGCCGGAATCCTCGGAAGGAGAAGAAGTCGCCCTCGAAACTTCCTTCGAGCAGGCTCGAGAGAATGTGGCGCTGTCGGCTTGGCAGATCCCGTGCCCCTTTCCAGGTAGCGCATCTCGATGGAAGTTGCTCGATCTCGGATGGATCGTCAAAACGAATGAAGTCATCTTCCGTCACGTAGTAGTTCGGCGCGACAACTGAGTTGAGGCCGAGCAGCGCAGATTGCAGCCCCAGGGTTCCGGTCAAGGTGAAGTTATTGTCCACCAGACTTACTGCTTCATTGCCACTGACCTCATAGGGTAGGAACACGACATTCGGAATGGCCTTGAGGCGATCGATCAGCTCATGTTGGCGGAATCCGAACTGCGACGGATGATCCTTTACCAAAATCAGGTAGTTCTGCTGGCTGTAGGCGCGAGCGGCGCGCACTAGCAGGTTCTCATAATCTATCAAATTGATGTTGGCCAGCCAGTAATCGATGGAGGCTTCAGGGAACAACTGAAGACCGAAAAAGACTCGCCGTGACTTTGGGAAGTGCTCCACGATTTCACGCCAGTTCCAGTCGATCAGGTCTAAGGTGCGTAGATCGCGCAGGCGTGGCTTGTGTGCCAGAAATGACTGTGCATCGAGGTAATGCAGACTACGGGGGTCACGCTTGAGCCAGGAAATCAACTTAAATCCCCATCCCCGCACTTTGAAGTAGGTGAAGGTTTTTAGCCAGCGCGTCCTCGTATAACGTGTTGAGGTCTGTACGTAGGAAGGCGTGAAGCTGGGGTTCGCAATGGTACGGATCTGTTCTTCCAGAACCTCTTCAGAGGGCGGGGCGGAAGTCTTGATCAATTGCCCTCGGTACATCAGCATGCACATGCCGCTGACGAGGCTGGCGGTCAACTCGACATAGGGAATTCCGCGTCGGCGAGCCAGCCTCTCTAGCACATCCGAGACGTAGCGATCGATGGGGAAACTCACCACTACGTCCGGACGAACATCATCCAGTACTTTGGTGAAGGCACTTTCCATGGCTGCCACCATGCTGCGGGATTGACGGGGCGGCAGCCAACGCAGCAAACGGCAGCGGGCAATGATGTCCTTGACTTCGGCTTCGCTAAAGGTCAGGGTCTGGATGTCGGCTAAGTTAATTTGACGGCGGTATGCTGCGTTGAAGTCGTCGACCACATCTCTGTCGGCTGCACCACGAACGTCGGAAACCACGACATGTCTGGTGAAACCCAAATTGGCGGCAACGTACTGCCACCAAGCGTCGGTGCGGTTGATGGCATAGACGAGAACTGTAGCTTCAGAGGTCACGGTGATGATATATCGAGTTGGCTGTATCGTCCTTGGACGGACAAGCTATTGAACAGGAAATAGAGCATGGGCGTGAGCGCTGCGCCAATGAAGGCACCGGGCAGGCTGTAAGCCCAAGACAGCAGGAATAACCCCGCACCGCCCAGTACGACGGCGGAGGTCTGATTGCGAAAAAGGGCCCGATCACCCCCCAAGGACAAGAGCAGCAGGCCCTTGTAATCGGCTGCGGTTCTCAGCAGTACTGCGGCCGTAATGATGGTCAGGAAGCTTGCCTCCAGGCCAAGTCGCCGGGAGGGGTGGTCTAGGGCGTGATCAGCCAATAGCGCTAGGGAAACTGAGCCGGCAAAGATCAAAGCAAATCTGGCGTATTCGATTCTGACGACTTGCGCGCAGCGCTTCCAGGCCTTCTGTCTTGCTAGTTGGTAGATGCTAGGTGCAACACGATTGAAGGAGGCAATGTTGAATACCTGGAAAGCCAGGCTGGTCAACGTAATGTGTCGAAAATAGATACCAATATCAGTCGGTCCCAGAAGGCCTGAAATGAGTAGTCTGTCAGTTTGCAGGGCCGCAACAGCAACCGCGCCAATCAAAAAATGGAATGAAGATGCTTGATATTGCAAAAAAATGGTCTGAGTTGGCAACTCATCGCCTTGCAGCGGTAGTGGCTCACGCCGCCAACTCACCCACCAGACGCCGGCAACCCCTAGATAAACGAGGGAAGAGACGGCCCAGACCTGAAGGATGGCCAGCATGGTTAAGGCATCGGGTTCTCGCCACGAGAGGTACGACACCGCAAGCAACTGCAAGGTGCTCTTCGTTGCTGTGGCCACTAGCAGCGGAAATGCGCGAGGGTTAAGCAGAACCGCCTGGTAACCCTGATTGGAAAGGTGCTCTCCGATCACCACCATGGTGGCCAAGCAGAGCGTCCATGCCGACACGCCAGCCAGTGTGGCGACCAGCATTGAGAGCGGCAAGACGAGCAGATAGTGGGCGCGGAAGAAACGGAGCGTATCGCCCAATCGCTGACGGATTGCCGACGGCGATCGGCCCGCGATCTGGCGCTGAACATCAATCTGCCGCTCGAAGCCCAGGCCAAAAGAGAGCAGTCCGATGATCGTGGCGAGCAAGCCAAATCTACCCGCTTCCTCCAGAGGAAGCCGGTAGGTACAGACGAGCACAAACAAACCGCGGGAGAGAGTTTCCAGTAACTTGGTGCCGACCAGGTAACGTTGCCGCATTAGCGTAACAACCTCACCAGCAAGTCCACCCACCATCCACGGCCAGCACTTGACCTGTGACGTAACTGGAAGCATCTGATGCCAGGTATAACAAGGCTGGCACCATCTCGTCTGACTTGGCCATGCGACCCATAGGCACCCGACTGGAATACCGCTCCGAGAAAGTCGAGTTCTGACCGCTTGAAACGCCGCCGGGTACCAGGCAGTTCACCCGGATGCCGGACTGCGCCCAGTGTGTAGCGAGCCATTTGGTCAAACCGACGACAGCTGCCTTGGAGGCGGCGTACACGGCGGGCGTATTGATCGGGCCGCCAAGATAATCCGAGCCTTCGTAGATGCGTGGGTCCGGTCCGACCAGCCCATAGATTGATGCAGTTTGTATCACAGCCCCACCTTGCCCTTGGCGCAGAAGTTGTCGGCCAACAGACTGGGCCATCAGGAACATGCCGTCAATGTTCACGGACATCACATCACGCCAAACATCCAGGGGATAGTCCTCAAATGCGGTGAAGAACTTCCGTGCGTCCGCCGTCTTGGTGGCCGCGTTGTTATGCAGAATGTCGATGCGGCCGAAGCGTGCGACGACAGCGTCCACGCAAGCCTGGACCGAATCCGGATTGGCCACATCGCATCCAAAGCCATGTGCATCAGGGCCTATCGAGGCTGCCACTTCGAGCGCAGCGGCCTCATGCAGATCGACTACAGCCACCTTGGCGCCCGCGCTGGCCAATCCGTGGGCAAAGCGCTGACCGAGGATGCCCGCACCTCCAGTAACGAGGGCCGTCTTGCCATCCAAACGGAAGGTGTCTAATGGAGATTTAGTCATCGCCAGCTCAGTTATGGGATCGGAACACAGGTTTGATGGCCGGGCCCAGGAGGAAGTCCTCGACCTTGGCGTCCAATGCCTGCTTGATGACGGCTAGCGCCTTGTCGGCAGCGTCCAGGGTGAGGGCTAACTCGGTGTCTCCATGTGACTGGGAAATGGCCACCCATGGCATCATCACGCCATTACGGATCATCTCTTGGGCGTACAAGGTGCGAAGGGCCATGCTGGGCTTCTTGTCTCTGTCGAACGTCAAGTAGTTGAGCGAAATGGCGGGGCCATCCATGACGAAATATTGGCTCAGGCCATGTCGGGATGCCACCTCAGTGAGTCCTGATTTCAGTCGCTTACCGTAGCCCCACAGGTGGTCGGTCACTGCCTCCTCCTGGTAGATGCGTACTGTCTCGATGAAGGCGGCCAGGCCAGGCATCTCAGCGCCATGGGTGGTGGACAGCAGGAAAGTTCGCTCCATGCCCGGCTGGTCAATGGACCCGACCTGCATCACCTCGCGACGTCCCGCCACTGCAGCCACGGAATAGCCGTTGGCCATCCCTTTTCCGAATGTGCACAAGTCCGGTGTCACACCGAAGAAGGTTTGGGCGCCAGCGACATGCCATCGGAACCCGGTGATCATCTCGTCGAGAATGAATAGCGCACCGTCTTGGCGGCACATGGCCTGAACCTGGTGCAGAAAATTACCTGCATTGTTCGGACAGCTGGCGCAACTGGACTGAGGCCATTCAGCGGGGTGCTGACATTTCTGGCCACATGGCAACATGGTCGTAGCAGGCTCCAGCATCACCGCCGCAATTTCACCAGGATGCGCATCGAAAAGAGCCTTCAGGCTGCTGGCATCGCCGTAGTCGAAGACCAGAGTGTGGGTCACGTGCTCACCAGGGATGCCACGCTTGAGATTGGTCGTGCCGATGAACCAATCATCAAAGGAGAAAAACGGCTGCTGGCGGGGCACGCAGACAAAGCGACGGCCCGTATAGGAACGTGCAATCTTGACTGCTGCCGTGGTGACGTTGGATCCATTCTTGGCGAACTTCACCATCTCCACCGATGGGATTAGGTCGATTAACGTCTCCGCAGCCTGTAACTCGGTGAGCGTGGCACGGGTGAGGTTGACACCGTCGTCCATGGCGGCGGCGGCGGCGGCGTTGACGCGTTGATCGCCATAGCCCAGGGTCACCGCTCGCAACGCCATGCCGTAGTCCAAGTAACGACGGCCGTCAGCGTCCCAGACATAGGCTCCTTTGCCGCGACTCAAGATAGGTGGGGCATTCTGAGGGAACTGATCGTCACCACGCGAATAGGTATGCGCGCCGCCTGGAATGGCATTGTGCAGTCGTGCTCGCCATTCAGCGGCGCTCAAGGCGGGAGGGGTCAAATGCGCCATATACTCTCCGGAGATGTTTTGGCTCGTGTCCAATGGCCACGTGGGTTACCGAAATAGACGGAATTGTGAGGAACCGAGTGATCTAGTACCAGAGACTCGGTGGCGATGGCTACGTTGTCACCGATTTCGCAACGCCCCAGAACAGAACTACCCGGCCTCAAGGTCACATGCTGCCCCAGGCTGGGGTAGACATCATGATTGCTGCCGATGCCGCAGCGCTGATAGACCATGAAGTAGTCTTGGTAGTTGCCCCTGCCAAGGACAGTGCCTAGGGGGTGGACCAGCAAGAAGATCGAAGGCAATTCGACCTCGTAAAAAATATCGCAGCCGTGCATCATCTTGTTGAGCAAGAATATTTTCTTGCTCCAGCTCGCAGGAGCGCCGTCCCGATAAAGCTGGTTGGAGACGATATACAGCCATGCGGCGTATTGATCCCCATGCAAGTGATCGAAAACCGCTTGTTGTCCATCAAAGAAGTACTTGTTGCTGATGGCACAGAAACAATGCTCGAGACGGGCTTGCGCCTGGACCAAAGAGGGCAATATCTCGTCGAAGCGAATGGGGGAGCCGTCAGGGAAGGCGGCATCCGTCTGGCGCACCAGCAAGTGCGCCAATTGGTCGAGTGACAAAGAGCTTGAGATGCGCTGCATGGTGGCGATGGGCGTGGTGCTAAGTCAGCCGGAATGGACGCGGTAGCTTCCCAGGTGGCCGGCCAAGGCCTGGAGTGGACACATGGAGAGCTGTCGCATGTCTGGGCCTGATATGTCAGCTGCAGGACACTTGACGGGGAGCATTGGATACACGGCAGGTTTTCGTGATGGGTAACTCAGCTATGACTGCCTTGCTGAGACCTGACTGGTACCCCATTGGTCGCCAAATACGTTCTGACCTTGATAGGACTATGGTCGGAAAACAGGAACATACTGCTGATGGTAATTGCTGAGGCTCCTGCATTCAGCGCATCAGCGCAATGAGCAAGGGTGCCTGCGCCACTGGACGCAATCAGAGGAATCTCCAGCTTCTCTGATACGGCGTGAATCAGGTCCAGGTCGTAGCCCGACATCGTCCCGTCGCGGTCAATTGAGCAAAGCAGGATTTCGCCCGCATGATGGTCCTGCATGCGTTGGGCGTATTCGACCGGATCCAGGTCTGTAGACCGTGTGCCTCCGTGAGTAAAGAGTCGAAGCTTGCCGTCATTGTCACGCGCGTAATCCAGCCCGACCACAATGCACTGGTCGCCGAATCGGGACGCGGCCGAACGAATGAAGTCGGGGTTCAGTGCGGCCTCCGATGTGATCGATACTTTGTCAGCGCCACTTCGGAGCAAGGAGGCAATGTGGTCCAGCGATCGAATGCCTCCTCCGACCGTGAACGGCATGAAGACTTCCTCGGATACGCGCTTAATGATGCTGTCGGTCGCCAGACGGTTTTCGACGGTGGCATCGATGTCCACGAACATGAGTTCGTCCACACCGTAGGCATCGTAGACCTTTGCCGTTGACACCGGATTGCCGGCTTCGCGGAAGTTTTGGTGAAAACCTACTCCCTTGACTAAGCGGCCACCGCGAACGAGGAATTTTGGAATGATCCGTTTTTTCAGCATCATGCGCTCCAGTTCACCCAGTTCTGCAGCAGGCGCAGGCCATTGTCCTGGCTCTTTTCCGGGTGAAATTGCATGACCACAATATTGTCGTGACGGACCACGGCCGTGACATCGCCGCCGTAATCCGTCGTGGCCAGCCGATCTTGCGGGTTAGTACACACCATGTGAAAGCTGTGCACGAAATAGAAGTTTGCTTCCTTCTGCCGGATGCCTTCGAACAGCCAGTCCTGCTCAGGGAAGTCTAGGGAATTCCAGCCAACGTGCGGAACCTTCAGTGGTGCTGCAGGCGTCAGACGCTCAATGCGGGCATCCACCCAGCCAAGCCCTTCGTGATGACCGTGCTCGACACTTTCTTTGGCCACCAACTGCATACCAAGACAAATACCCAGCAAGGGCTTGCGGAAATCGTAAACCTGCCGGTTCAACATGGGGATGACGCCACGCTGGCGCATGGCCTGCATCGCATCTCCAAACGAGCCTACACCGGGTAAGACGATTCTGTCGGCATCATCCATGACCGAGGAGTCGTCCGTCACGACAACCTCTTCACCGAGGTACTCAAAGGCATTGGAGAGCGAGCGGACATTCCCCATGCCATAGTCGACGATGGCTATCATACGTATTTGACCGTCTTGCCACTCGCATCCTTGGGTGGGCCCACTGGCTTTTCGATAACCGTGTTGTCCCATTTGTCCATGTCTGGCATGACAGCGCCGGTTTCTACACTAGCGCGATCAAATTTCCAAGGGTGTACCTGATGCTTTTCCAGCAGGTCGTAGAACTCATCTTCAGTGATTTGCAGAATGCTCAGGAACCAGTCAATGGATGCTGGACGCTTGCCGTCGTATTCCTTCTCCAGCGCCAGCGCAGTTTCACGGTCCATTTGGTTATTACGGATGTCAATGCTCAACAGATGGTTTGCGCGACCGTATCCGCGTTTGACGTATTTGGCATAGTCCCGCATGCCCTGGAAAGTGCATTCGATCTTCTCGTAATCGTATTGCGGCGGAACACCCTCGACCTGCTGCCCCTTCCACCCCAAGTCCTGTTTGATGATTTCGACCTGGGCTTTGGTATTCCATTCGATGTAGTTACCCAGGCAAATGGACTGAACCCGCAGCTTGAGCAGGTCTTTGCGCTTGGGATAGTCAAACATCCAGAGATCTCGTCGCTCAACACGACCACCCAAGAACTCGTACATGTCGTCAGCGGTGATGCCCTGATTCATCAGACGGTTAAAGCGTTTTTCATCCACTTCCTCCATCTCTTCGAAGGTGTACCAGGAGTGGTATTCCGCGGTTGACTCACCCCAGAAGAGCAACGGCGTTTCAAACCGCAGCGCCATGTGCATCACGCCGGCATAGATGCCCGTGTGGCAGTGCCAGCAGAAGTCACCGCGTCGCTTCAGCGATTCCAGCATCAACTCCCTGACGACGTGGAAATTGGGTGTGAACTCCACCACATCCACGCCAAGTTGCTTGAAAACTTTGGTGTTGTTTTCTTCTACCAAGGGACGATAGCCCCAATGGTTGTATCGGACAACCAGCGGCTTGAGCTTCAGTTTCTTAACGATGTACCAGAGTTGGAAGACGCTGTCTTTGCCGCCGCTGTATGGCACGATGCAGTCGTAAAGGCCTTTGCCGCGGTGTTCGTTGACGATAGTCTCCAATTGACGGGCTCGGTCTTCCCAGTCAATCTTTTCTTTCTTGAACTCAACCTGACGACAGACGCTGCAGACACCAAACTCATCGTAGGTAATAGTGTCTACAGTCTCTTTGGTGAGGCAGCGGGTGCAGCGTTTCATGTTGATTCTCCAGGGGGAATTCGGGCTAGTGAGCGAGGCGGACTTGGTCATATTGACTCAAGATGGCCTCAATGCAGATGAAATCGATCAGACTGTCGACTTCGTGAGCTTTGTAAGCAGGCATCACGTGGGACAGGGTGCGGTCGTGGCAGAAGCTCAAGGTTTCGCGGTATCGGTCAACGGCCGAGATGTAGAGGCTGCCATCGAGCGCGAATAAGGGGGCGATGTCCTGCCTTCGCGGCAACCTTGTGAAGTCCACGGCGGCATAGGGCTCGATGCGCCCGTATTGATCCCGTTTAACCGCAAATGCAGGGTGGGAAGTGATTAACTCGGAGACGCTGACAAGGGCATCCCCATCCTGCCGATGAGCGTGCAGAGTTTCCAGCGCCGCGTCAATGTCGCTGCCTTCTGTTAGCGGGGACGTTGGTTCAAGGAGCAGCAGATACTCAAAGCTCTCGCCTTGGTCTGCAAGGTGGTCCAACATGTGAACTACTGCTGCACTACTCGGCGATGTGTCGGCAGCCAATTCAGCCGGACGAAGTACAGGAACCTCGGCGCCATATGCGACGGCAATATCGGCAAACTCCTTGCTGTCGGTGGATACGACAACCTTATCGACATAACGCGATGCTTTCGCTGCCGCGATGGGCCATGCCAGCAAGGGCCGTCCGCGTAGGGGGCGAATGTTCTTTCCTGGCAAGCCTTTTGATCCTGCTCTGGCGGGAATCAAGGCCAGTACCTTGGATGAATCAATCACAATGCGGACTCCGGCAGGCGTACGAATGGGGCACGCAAGCGCTGCATTAGGCGATCTACGAGCTTGCGAGCAAAAAATGCCGGCTTGAAGATGCTTACTCCCTGGCTGTCCAGGGCTCGCAGGATTTCCATGTTTTGCTTCTTGATAAAGGGCAGTGAGCCACCGGTCGCTCCACCGGTGCGCATCCGAACGACGATTTCCGGCAAATAAACCGACTTCACACCACGGGTATGAAAGGCCCGGAGCATATATTCATAGTCACCGGCGAAGCGGAAGTCTGGATCGAAGCCACCGGTACTGGCATAAACCGACCTACGCAAGAACAGCGTCGGATGGGCCGGACAGAAACCACGCTTGAAGTCACCCTGGCGATAGGGGCGAGATTTCCAGTGCCGCACGATTTTGCTGGTGTCGTCCTTGTCTACGTACACCAGGTCGGCATAGACGGCCTCGACGCTCGGATCCTCGAAAGCATGCATCACGTGTTCAATGACATGGGGCGCCGCATAGAAGTCATCTGAATTCAGGATGCCGATGATTTCCCCATCGGCAACAGCCAAGCCCTTGTTGTACGCATCAAAGATACCCTTGTCCGGCTCAGAGGTGGCATGGACCACTCGCTTGCCATAGTTCTGGACCAGATCCAGCGTGCCATCCTTGGATCCGCCATCAATAATGATGTGATCGATGTGAGGATAGGTCTGAATATTGACGGACTCCAAGGTGTCCTTAATTGTGGATTCGCTCCGAAAGGACGCCGTAATAATGGAAATTTTTTTCGATACCACACACCGCTCCTGATTCAATGACTTAACTGTACACATCGCCATCGACCACTTCGAAGGGTGTCGCTGCCGCATCTTTTGTTGACAAGATCAATTGCCTCAGTCCGAGCTTGGATTGCAGGTAATCGACTATAGAGAAACTAGACTCCGCGCTTTCGTTGTACGCGCCGATGCACAGGTATTCGAATTCAGTATCTTCGATGGCGTAGAAGCCGTGAGCCAGGTGGGCGTCGATTTGGATCCAGCCGTCTGCTGGTACCAGTTCACGCCGATGCAATCGAGCAGGCGACTCCGATGGATCGAACACAAAGTCCAGGATGCGTCCAGAGGCTACGCGGATGAGCTTGGTCTGAGTGTTCGGAGGGCGTTGCCAGTGCATCCCTCGAAACACGCCAGCGCGCGAGAAGGAGCGCTTGAGAACCACTTCCCCCTGCTCATAGAGCACGTCGAGATGGCCTCGGTCGTCCTGCCGGCGCTGAGCGGCGGCATTCAAAATCTTGAAGAGCGATGCGCTCATTTCTGCAGACCCGCTTCTTTGAGCGTGACAGCGCGACGCGCGTCCAACAGGTCCGAATCAACCATCTCGGCCACCATCTCAGGCAGAGTGATCACCGGAGACCAGCCCAACTTCTCCCGGGCTTTAGTCGGGTCTCCAAGCAAGGTTTCCACCTCGGTAGGCCTGAAGTAGCGAGGATCAATGCGAATAATGACCATGCCAGGCTGCAAGGCAGGGCACTTGTCTACCGCCGAGGGATGCGATATCTGGTCCACCACGCCGACCTCGTCCACACCTTGTCCTTGCCACGCGATGGTGAAACCCAGCCGCTCCGCCGACATCTCAATGAACTGGCGCACGCTGTACTGGACACCAGTCGCAATGACAAAATCTTCGGGATGGTCTTGCTGCAGCATCAACCATTGCATGCGGACATAGTCCTTGGCGTGACCCCAGTCACGCAGGGCATCGATATTGCCCATATACAAACAAGGCTCCAGCCCTTGCGCGATATTGCACAAGCCTCGGGTGATTTTGCGCGTCACGAAGGTCTCGCCACGGCGCGGACTCTCGTGGTTGAAGAGAATGCCGTTACAAGCATATATTCCATAGGCCTCTCTGTAGTTTACAGAAATCCAATATGAATACATTTTTGCAACAGCATATGGGCTCCTGGGATAGAACGGAGTGGTCTCTCGCTGTGGCACCTCCTGTACGAGCCCGAACAGCTCGCTAGTGCTAGCTTGATAAAACCTCGTCTTTTTCTCCAAGCCCAGAATTCTAATTGCTTCCAGCAGCCTCAACGTGCCTATGGCATCAATATCCGCAGTGTATTCTGGAGACTCAAAACTTACTGCCACATGACTTTGCGCGCCCAGATTGTAAACTTCATCTGGTTGAGTCTCTTGCAGGATACGAACGATATTACTCGTATCGGACAAGTCCCCGTAATGCAATTTGAATCTTGAGTTTTCGACATGTGGATCCGCGTATATGTGATCCACGCGCTGAGTATTGAAAGAGCTGGATCTGCGCTTAATTCCGTGGACGATATATCCTTTATCCAACAAGAATTCCGCCAAATAAGAGCCATCCTGTCCAGTCACGCCCGTAATCAGCGCAGTTTTTCTTTTGGGAGCGTCTGCCATGTTATTTTCGTCCGTAATTATCATCAAATCTTAAAATGTCATCTTCACCCAAATAACTACCGGACTGCACCTCAATGATTTCCAGTGGAATTGTACCGGGGTTGGACAGTCGATGCATTGCCCCCACCGGAATGTAGGTGGATTGATTTTCCGTCAGGGTTAGTACCTTCTCCCCGTTGGTGATTTCGGCAGTGCCGGTCACTACAATCCAGTGCTCGGCGCGGTGGTGGTGCTTTTGCAAGCTCAGGCTGGCTTTGGGTTTGACCTGGATGCGCTTGACCTTGAAGCGGCCACCTTCGTCGATGCTGTCGTACCAGCCCCAGGGGCGGTGTACTTTGCGATGGATGGTTTGTTCTTCGCGGTTTTGCTGCTCCAACTGATTGACAATACGCTTAACGTCTTGACTGCGCATTTTGTCTGCCACCAGCACTGCGTCGGGCGTTTCTATAACCACGAGATTCTGAACGCCCACCAAGGCCACTAAGCGGCTGGTGGCGTGAACCAGGGTATTGCAGCTGTCGGTGGCCAGTACGTCGCCCGCATGGGCATTTCCATGTTGATCTTTCGGTAACACGTCCCACACGGCGTCCCAGGCGCCAAGATCACTCCAGCCTGCGTCAAGCGGGACCATCTTGATGGCGTATTCGCTGCCAGGGCAGTGCTCCATGACAGCGTAGTCAATGGATTCGGCTGGGATTGCAGTGAATTCAGCCTCGCTGGGGCGCACGAAGGGGGTGGCTGGGTTGGCATCAGCGCTGCGCTTTTCACAAGCGATCGTGGTGCCGTGCAGGATATCTGGGCGGAACTGCTTCACAGCCTTGAGCCAAACGGAAGCTTTGAGCACGAAAATGCCAGCGTTCCAATAATATCCGCCCTCGTTCAAATACTGCTGGGCAGCGGCCGCGTTGGGCTTTTCCACAAATCGTTTCACCAACATGGCGGCTTCGTGGCTATCAGTGGCGGCTTGAATATAACCGTAGCCCGTTTCAGGGCGGTCTGGGAGGATGCCTAGTATCACGATGGAGCCCTCAGCCGCATTGTGGATGGCGTCGCGCATTGCGCCATTGAACGCCGCAGTATCTGCCACGGTCTGGTCTGCGGGAGTTACTACTAGAACGGGGTCATCACCATTCTCGATAGCTGTGAGTGCGGCCAGCGTGAGGGCGGGGGCCGTGTTTCTGGCAACGGGCTCCAACAGGATCGCACCCGGATTTACCGCGATTTCACGTAACTGCTCCAGCACCAAAAAACGATGTTCTTCATTGGTCACAATGAGCGGTGAGCAAACATTGACGCTTTCTTTGCTGGGCAGGTCCATCAAGCGCTTTGTCGCTTTTTGGAAAAGGCTTTCTTTTCCAGTCAGACAAAGAAACTGTTTTGGGAAGCCAGAGCGTGAAAGCGGCCAAAGCCTGGTGCCCGAACCGCCGCAAAGAATCACTGGTCTCGCGTTGATCGTGTCAGTCATGGCGAAGCTTATTATTGCCTTGGGGAAATTTCGCATCTTGACGAAGCCTTTTTCTGCAAGCACTGGGTAACCGAAATTGATCATGCCAAGGTGCGAGCCCGGATGTTTGGTCAGCGAGCGCTGGCTGACCTGGGGACGTCTGGTGAAAACGACGCAGGACTTCGAGCTGAATTTCCTCTTGGAAACCAGCCAATTTCTCTAGTGGCGATGCGATGCTCAAGTTGGTTTAGGCAGGCTACCGCCCTGCCGTTTCACGATCAGCAAGCGCGGTCAGCGGTTTTGGCAGGGGGGGTGTTACAAAGTACACTACCGAAAGTTCTACATGCGAGCAAGATTGTCCCATATCGCTATGACATTGAGAAAGACTTTTTGCTAAAGGCGCAATGGTGGGGCTGGCTTACACCCTCGTTTTTCGCAAACTTACTTCTACGCCGAAGATGACCAAGAAGCGGAACTGCTTTTACTGTTTTTAAATTGCCATTTAAGCAACGAAATGCTGTAATTTCTCATGTCCGAGAGATAGTCGAGACACCAGTTAAATGAGTCCTGGTTTCTGGATTGCAAAGACGGTCTACTCCCTTTGGGGTATTGAGAGTGTTTGAATGCGAATGAACTGCCCATGGCATCAGCGATGCCATGGGATGGTTGGCGAGATAAGGATCTAGTATTTGATCCGTTATGTGCCGAGCGAATACTGGGGAAGTTGAGTTACTGGCTTCACGTTGAGCCAAGAAATGACTGCGTGCAAGGCATGAGACAAGCAATTAATCTACGGCTCGCTCAGATTGAGATCTAGCTGGAATTTTATTTTGCAGAGACATCTGTGGAGGCGGGTTCTCACTATCGTTGCGGGATAAGCATGCGGAGAAAGCCTGGAAATAGACCAGAGCCAAAAATTTCACCAGAGCCAAAAATTTCATTTCTGAAATGAAAAACGCCAACCGGTGAGGGCTGGCGTTTTTGCTTGGGACATTCTTGGTGGCCCGGGGCGGAATCGAACCACCGACACAAGGATTTTCAATCCTCTGCTCTACCAACTGAGCTACCAGGCCAAGACGGACAAGTATAGACACTTTAAGAAATTATGCAAGCCCTTTTGGGAAAATAGTTTTCTCCGCCCCGTTTATAATCCCCAGCATGACTACCCAAGCACACTCCCATTCCTCTTCGCCGGCCGTGGCTGGCATTGATATCTGCATCGTCGGCGACGGCGCGGTCGGCAAGACGGCTGCGTTGGGGCTGGCCCAGGCGGGCTTCAAGGTGACGCTGCTGGCGCCGCCGCCCAAGGCCGCGCCGCCCGATACGGCTAGCTGGGATGTGCGCGTCTATGCCCTGAACCATACGGCACAGCGCCTGCTGTCGTCCGTGCGGGTCTGGGATGCCATGGATGGCGAACGCATCGCTCCAGTGGATAACATGACCGTCCACGGGGATGGCGTCCCCGAAAAAGCCCGCCCGGGCCAGCTCAGCTTCGACGCCTACGCGGCGCGCACTGATGCCCTGGCCTGGATCGTCGAGGACCGTAACCTCGACCAGGCGCTGGATGCCGCACTGCGCTTCGCACCTAATATACGCGTGGTCCAGGGGCGCGCCACTGCGTTGGCGGTGGCCGGTGAAGCCGCGACCCTGACGCTGGAGTCCGGCCAGTCGCTGTCGGCCTCGCTGGTGGTCGGGGCCGATGGCGCCAACTCCTGGGTGCGCGGCCAGTGCGATATCGGGCTGGACTACCGCGCCTACGGCCAGAACGCCATCGTCACCAATTTCTCCTGCGAACTGCCGCATCGGGGCGTGGCCTATCAGTGGTTCAGCCCGACCGAAGGGGTGATCGCACTCCTGCCGCTGCCTGGCAATCGCGTCTCCCTGGTCTGGTCCGCTCCGCAGGCGCTGGCCGATCAGTTGCTCAAGCTGCCGCTGTGCGCCTTGGCTGAGCGCCTGGCGCAGTGGGCCGCGCCGGTGCTGGGCGCGTTAGCGCCGTTGCAGCCTGAGGTGGCCAAGGCCTTCCCGCTGCGACTGATCAAGCCGCACGCAATGATCGCGCCGCGTGTGGCCCTGATTGGCGATGCCGCCCATGTGGTCCATCCGATGGCCGGCCATGGGATGAACCTGGGCTTCGGCGACGTCGCCGCGCTGATCGATATCCTGCTCAAGCGCGAGCCCCAGTACGATTGCGGGGATGACCGCGTGCTGCGCCGCTACGCCCGCGCGCGCAAGGAAGAAGTGCTGCTCATGCAGATCGCCACCGATGGCCTGCACCGGATCTTCTCGACCGAGGCCGAGCCGGTGCGCCTGGTGCGCAACCTCGGCATGAGCCTGCTCAACCGGCTGCCCATGCTCAAGCGCCGCCTGATTGCCCACGCTTTAGGGCAGTGAAGGGCGGCGATTTCAGGTAAGGTAGTGCCCTTGGCCAAGCTGGACAGAACGATGCCCGGCCTGGTCAGGAAAGACCCCCCTCCGACATTGTCGATAGATATGTGCGAGTCCAGTCCTGGCAAGGCTTTGCGGCCGATGCGTCAAAGATTGGCAGTGCGTTTGATTTGAATCAGGACGAGTATGAAAAAATTGTTGAGCGCAGGTGCGCGCCCGTTGCGCCATCTGAGCATGGCGGCATCGCTGCTGGTTTCCACCGTGCTGGGCATGAGCGCCCATGCGCAAGCCGAGGCGGCCGACAGTACCGAGGCCACCATCAAGAAGCTGATCGAACCGCGCCTGGGCAAGGATGCCAAGGTCGATGCGGTCACCAAGACGCCCTATGCCGGCCTCTACGAAATCCAGATCGATGGCGACGTCATCTATACCGATGCCAAGGCCCAGTATCTCTTCATCGGCCGGGTGGTCGATTCGCAGACCTACCGCGACTACACCAAGGAAAAGATCGATTCGCTGAACCAGACACCGTTCTCGGCGCTGCCGCTGGACAAGGCCATCAAGACCGTCAAGGGCAATGGCAAGCGCGTGATCGCCATCTTCGAGGACCCCAACTGCATCTACTGCAAGCGTCTGCACAAGACGCTGCAGGAAGTGGACAACATCACCTATTACACCTTCCAGTACAACATCCTATCGCCGGATTCCATCGTGAAGTCGCGCAACATCTGGTGCGCGTCCAATCCGAGCCGTGCCTGGAACGAGTGGATGGTGAGCGGCAAGGAAGCGCCGGCTGCTGCGGCCTCCTGCAATGCGCCGCATGAAGAGGTGCTGGCGCTGGGCCAGAAGCTCAAGGTCACCGGCACGCCGACGATCTTCTTCACCGATGGCTCGCGCATCCCTGGCGCGGTCGATGCCAAGGGGCTGGAGCAGAAGCTGTCCTCGCTAAAGTAAGCGGATAAAGACAAGGGCGCTCGCATGGCGGGCGCCCTTCGTTCATCTGCAGGGGACGGGCGGGGTGGTCCCGCGCTCACTTCCCGGTATGGAGTTCCATCATCGCCTGTTCGAACTTGCCCTGCACCAGCAGGGGAATGACGTTGAGGCTCTGGTCCAGTGCTTCATTGATCAGGACCTGTTCTTCCTTGCGCGGACGGTGCAGCACGAAGTCGGCCACCGGCTGTTGCAGGCCCAGCGTGCGCGGATGACCGATGCCCAGGCGCAGCCGCCAGTAATCCTGGGTGCCGAGGGCGGCGGTGATGTCCTTGAGGCCGTTGTGGCCGCCCGAGGAACCGCCTTTCTTGATCTTGGCCGCGCCTGGCGGCAGGTCAAGTTCGTCATGCACCACCAGCACTTCGTCCGGATTGATCTTGTAGAAACGCGCCAGTGCACCGACCGATTGGCCTGAGCGGTTCATGTAGGTCTGCGGCTCCAGTAGCCAGACTTCGCTGCCGGCAATGCTGGTCTTGCCAGCCAGCGCATTGAAGCGTTGCTCGCGCGCCAGGCGCACCGGGCCGGCGAGGTTGTCGACCAGCCAGAAGCCGGCGTTGTGGCGGGTTTGTTCGTACTCGGGGCCGGGGTTGCCGAGGCCGACGATGAGGCGGATGGACATGTTGCAACAATGATGGGAGGCACGAGGCCGAAGCGGCGATTATCCCGGCTTTGGCGGCCGCCGTCCAATCCCCGCGCGCCCGGATGGCGCGTGCTCCGGCGGCCTTCCCACGGAATCTGGCAATGTCAAGATTGGCGTGGGTGGCTGAATTGCGTATCATCCATCGCTTGTTTTTCCTCACCGCATCACTGCGTAATTGCTTAACTGTTGACTGG
>Ga0160495_100307_pt1 | contig 34055 bp, 31 predicted proteins | sample DID4MG_4_FD_108251 | JGI IMG/M metagenome (GOLD analysis project Ga0160495, IMG submission 108251) | Enriched soil microbial communities from UW Madison campus, WI, USA - DID2933_E24_FP4 MG | ecosystem: Environmental > Terrestrial > Soil > Unclassified | place: USA: Madison, Wisconsin | collected... | reverse complement strand
GGACGAATGGAACAACCTGAACGTGCCGCACATCATCATCGCCATCGTCGTCATCGGCGTGGTCGGCCTGGTGCTGGAGCAATTGCTGGTGGCGCTGGCCAAGGCCTTTACCTACGAGCAGGTCAACAACTGAACCAGGGGGCAACATGGACAACATCAACGGAAAATTCATCGACATCCATGGCGTGGAAATGCTCTTCCACACCAGGAAGGGCGTCTTCCATGCGCTGCGCGAGATCGACCTGACGGTGGCCAAGGGCGAGTTCGTCACGCTGATCGGCCACTCCGGCTGCGGCAAGTCAACCTTGCTGAACCTCATCGCCGGCCTGCTGAAACCCAGCGAGGGCGTCTTGCTGTGCGCCAACCGCGAGATCGGCGGACCCGCTCCAGAGCGGGCCGTGGTATTCCAGAACCACTCGCTGTTGCCCTGGCTGACCTGCTATGAAAACATCTATCTGGGCGTGGAGCGCGTCTTCGGTGCTACCGAAAACCGCACCCAGCTGCGCGACCGCACCCGTGCCGCGCTGGCGCTGGTCGGTCTGAGCGCTGCGGAGAACAAGCGCCCCAATGAAATCTCCGGCGGCATGAAGCAGCGTGTGGGCATTGCTCGCGCCCTGGCGATGGAGCCCAAGGTGCTGCTGATGGACGAACCCTTCGGCGCGCTCGATGCGCTCACCCGCGCGCACTTGCAGGACGAACTGCTCAAGATCGTGGCCACCACCGGCTCTACCGTGGTCATGGTGACCCACGATGTGGATGAGGCGGTGCTGCTGTCGGATCGCATCGTCATGATGACCAACGGCCCGGCGGCTACCATTGGCGAAGTGCTGGAGGTCAAGCTGGCGCGCCCGCGTGACCGCGTCGTTCTGGCCCAGGACGCGGACTACGGACAGTACCGCACCGCCGTACTGGAATTCCTCTACCGCAAGCAAGCCCATCCGGCGCGCGAGGCAGCCTGAGTCACGTAGTGGTCGAAGCAATCGAAGTCAGTCTCAAGGAGCATCTCATGTCCAGCCCTGCCGTGATCGAGGCCATGCCGGAGCAGGCCAGCAGCACGCCGGAAGCGGTCCCGTTATCGGGAGAAGTCTTCGGCGTCTTGATCAATCTGTCCGGACGGCGTCGATTCACCTCGCAGCGCCTGGTGCTGTATGCGGTGCTGGCCGCCCAGGGCCAGGCGGGAGCCTGCACCACTGCGCGCGAAGCGCTGGCGCTGTTTCGCAGCGCCCATAGCGCCTTGCTCAAACGTTCGGGTGACTTGCCGGGGGTGTTCTGTCCGGAGCTGGAGGACGTCTATTACGGGCGCAGCGGCGGCGATGCGCGCATCACTGCCTTCGCCGAACTGGCGCAGCGCACCCTCAATGCCATCGAAGACCGGCTCAAGAGCGCCCCCGCCTTGCTGGAAGCGCTGGTGCAGGAAACCACGCCCTTGCTGGCGGTCCTCAACGAGATCACCGCTGTCTATGAGGCGCAGTCAAAGAAGCATGCGCAATTGATGCGCCATCAACTGCGCGGCATCATGACCGACATCGAGACCATCGCCCGCGAAGCCAAGATGGTGGCCTTCAATGCCCGTATCGTCGCGGCCCGCTCGGGGCAGGCCGGCAAGGAATTCTCGGTGGTGGCCGGGGTGCTCTCCAGCATCACCGGGGAGATCGACGAGCTGGTCAAGCAAGCCCTGAGCGGGGCGGCGACGTAGCGCTTAGTTCTCCGCTTACTTCGCCGCTTGCTTCCACGCGGCCCACGCCACCAGCAGCCACGCCGCCAGGAAGCCCACGCCGCCCAAGGGCGTGATCGCGCCCAGGATGCGCGTGCCGGTCAGCGCCAGCAGGTACAGGCTACCGCTGAAGATGACGATGCCTGCCAGCATCAGCGCGCCGGCCCAGCGTAGCGCCGCACCAGCCAGGCGTGGCATCAGCAGGGCCACCGCGATCATGCCCAGTGCGTGCATGACCTGGTAGGTCACGGCGGTGTGCCAGATGGCCAGCATCTCTTCGGAAATCATTTTCTTCAGCCCATGCGCGCCGAAGGCACCGCAGCCTACGGCGATGAACATGTTCAATGCGCCCAGGGCGATCAGGGTGCGTTCTTTCATGGTGTTTCCTTCCGGTGTCGAGCGGCCTTTGCGAATACGCAAGAAGCCAGGTTCAGGCTGGCGCAGGTGCAGGCGGGCAGGGATAGCAGGCGGTGGGCTGCGCTCAGTAGGCACGCAGTGATTTGCCGAGACGGTATTCGTGCCTGAGCACGAACTGCGAACTGGCGATCAGTCCCGACAGACCCAGGATCAGTTGCGTGAGCGTATCCGGCGGGAGCACCCAGACACTGCCGGCAGGCGCGGCCACCTTGGCTGCTGCGCTGATGACCGGCGCAGCCCATGATGCCTCTTCGCTGACGTCCAGCAGGATCTGGCCTTCCGGAGTGGTGTGCAGGTAGATCTCACCGCCCAGTTCCAGCGTGAAGCAGATGCCCTGGCCGGCGTTGACAGTGTTCATCTTGTGACGGAACACCACTGCTTGCAGCTCGCGGTTGTAGGTATCGATCCAGGTTTCCACCTCGTGCACGTTCTGCAGCACGATCCAGGGACGCGGAGCGGGGATGGTATCGCCAGCGACGGCGTCATCGGGAAAGAGGGGTTCGGGGGCTTGCTCGGACATGGTCTATGCGGGGCCGGGCTTGGGGGCTGCGGCTTCGGGTTGGTACGGGGAAGGCAGCAGTATATCGGATCAGTACGGGGATTACCGGACGGATTCTCCGGCGCACTCATGGGCCGGTCATTCGTCCGGCATTGCACTGTTGCAATCCTTTGTGGGCCCACTTGTCGTTCAAGCAAAAACAAAAAGGGCTCCAGCGAACTGGAGCCCTTCTCATGTACTGCTGAATTTCTGGTAGGCCGTGCGGGACTCGAACCTGCGACCAACGGATTAAAAGTCCGAGGGATAAATGGTGTATTGGCATAGATTCATGCTGATGTAACCCAGTGTTTCCTTGTATTACAAGGGTTTTATCGAAGACCTACGGATCTTTTTATTGACTTGCGTTGACCCGTTTCCGCATAATTGGGTTACATGGGGCTTACATGGACTGGCCGTGTAACTCTCCCCCTAACAAGGCAAGCGATGGCAAAGATCAATTTCACTTCCGCGCGCGTAGAAGGATTTCGTTGCGCATCTGAGAAGACCCAGTCATTTATCTGGGACAGTCGTTCACCAGGACTTGGGCTCCGCGCCACTTCGTCAGGCGCCAAGTCATATATCTTCCAGTCCAAAATCCATGGACAGACAGTTCGCTTGACCATAGGTGATACAAGAAGTTGGTCAATCGACAAGGCTCAAGAAGAGGCGCGTCGGTTGCAGACTTTGGTCGATAGCGGTATTGACCCTCGAGAACACAGAGCTGAGCAACAGGCGGCTCATGAGGCTCGGCGGATGGAGGCTCGCCGTAGAGATGTGACTTTTGGCGAGGCCTGGGACACGTATGTTGAGGCTCGGAAGCCATTTTGGGGGCAGCGTCACTATGATGACCACCTTCAGCACGCAGACATTGGTGGCCGCCCGCGAAAGCGATCTAAAGTGGCAACTACGATTCCAGGACCTCTTGCATGTTTTCGTCCTATCAAACTTCCTGAATTGACCGGCAAGCGAATTTCGGAGTGGATGCTTGCGGAAAGCAAAGAGCGCCCCACGATGGCAGCACTTTCCTTTCGATTGCTTCGCGGCTTCATTCGGTGGACACATGACATTCCTGAATATGTTGGGATGATTCCATCTGACTCGTATCGTGCACGCGCCGTAAAAGATGCCGTACCTACGGTCAAGGCCGCGGAAGGTGACGGACTTCAGCGGGAGCAGCTGTCAGGATGGTTTAAAGAGGTGAGGGCGATAGAAAATCCGGTACTAAGTACCTATCTTCAGGGCCTACTCATTACGGGAGCGCGGCGTGAGGAGCTTGCCGCTCTGAGATGGGATGATGTGGATTTTAAGTGGCGGAGCTTGGTGCTCAATGACAAAGTAGAAGGAACGGGCGGCCGTATTATTCCGTTGCCTTCGTATTTAGCTAGTTTGCTTCGTCGCTTGAAGGCAATAAATGAGTCTCCTCCGACGGCTCGCCAATTGACTCGCTTAGGCTTGCAAGGGAAAGTGTGGGAGCCCTCGCCTTGGGTGTTTTTCAGTTCGAGGTCTGAAGACGGGAAGATTGCAGAGCCGCGAATCGCGCACAATAAGGCGTTGGAAGCAGCTGGAATTCCCCATGTGACTATTCAAGGTTTGCGCCGTTCTTTCGGAACGCTTTCAGAATGGGTAGAGTGTCCAGTTGGAGTTGTTGCTCAAATTCAAGGTCATAAGCCGACAGCAATTGCTGAAAAGCACTATCGCCGTCGGCCGCTTGATTTACTACGTATGTGGCATGACAAGATTGAGGCCTGGATGCTTGATCAGGCTGGCATTAATTTCAACTCACAGAGCTGAAATAAAGCAAAGATTATTGGCCGGCATCGCGATTGCGATGACCGGCCTTGTTTTTTGGTTAAAAGACTGTTGTATTGATAAGGTTGAATTCATGCATTCAAATACAATTTCTAAATGTGCATTCAACGACCAGTATTCTGCACAAGTAGAAATGATCAAATTAAATGCCTTAATGACAATATGCCAAATATACGCTCTTTAGATATGAAGCTCGTGGACGACTTATTTGAAATGGAGGGCGGGTACGTATTAGATTTTTCAGATCGCACCATGGCGAGCTTCTTCGTAGAAGAGCTAAATGTCGATATTGACGATGTACGTTATAGAGAGTTTGGTAGCTCAAAAGCAAAGCGGCTGCGCTGTTACTTAAATAAAGTCGATTTGGCGACCGCGGTACAGACATTAAAGGTCTTATGGGAGTACCGAGAAGGAATTCGCAGGCGGGATAATCGTGCGGACCGAATAGAAAATGCTGAAGGGAAATTTTTAGAATTACTAAATAGACTTCAAGGAAAAAATTGTTTTCCGAGTCAGGGTGAAGCACCCAATCCCGTTTCTATCCTACCGAAAATATTGGAGTTAAAAAAGCAGCTTCTAGGGTTCGTAGATATGCAACCTCAGCCACGAGGATACGCATTTGAAAAATGGCTTCGAGATTTGTTCGAGGTACATGGGTTACAACCTCGCGATTCATTTCGACTCTGCGGTGAACAAATTGATGGGAGTTTTTTATTGCAAGGAGAGACGTATCTGCTGGAGGCGAAATGGCAATCTGCTCAAACGGGGGCGGCAGATCTTCACGCATTTGAAGGTAAGCTAAATCAGAAGGCTGCGTGGACACGTGGACTATTCATTAGCCATAGTGGATTCACTCAAGATGGGTTGATTGCATTTGGCCGTGCCAAGCGCGTTATTTGTATGGATGGATTGGATATTTTTGATGCGCTCAATCAAGAACTTTCGCTCGTACAAGTTCTTGAGCGTAAGGTACGAAGGGCTGCCGAGAGCGGGAACCCGTTCGTTCCAGTGCGAGATATTTTTCCTCGCTAAAGTTCTTGTTTTATTTTTAATTGTTCAAAGCGAGAATATGTAGTTTGGGGGGGCAAGAGGGCTAACGTGAAATAGGCTAAGTACCATGACGCTAGCTTCTTGACGATGAGGGCAGACTGTCTGTGATCGGCACGTAGGCCCTGTTGACGCCCGTGCATGCCGCAGTAGTCGATAAGAATTGGGGAAAATTTGACTTCAATAAAAACAACCGTAAACCCTCGCGCCGTCGAGACTCTTGATCTCCTGATGGCACCGGCGACCGGAATGGTAACGGGGGGGCTAATCATGCTGAGAATACCCGAAGCCGAAAAGGCGAAGATCGCCAAGACGTATAGTGGAGCAACAGCTAACCTCGCCAAGTATAAGTTCTGGAGTGATGGCGATAGAGGGGGGTATCGGCCCAAGAAGGGCCTTTGGCTGCCACAGCGCCGCGCTGTCGCTTTTTGTCATGCATACATGGCGGCTCGAATGCATGCCACTCCAAGTACACCCCGAGAAGTGGCGTTGATCAAGATGCCGACGGGTACAGGGAAAACGGGCGTCATTGCTACGCTGGCATGTACATCACCTATGGTGCGCAAAGTGTTGATCTTGACGCCGCGTGCCGGGCTTGTACATCAGATGAAAAAGGATTTGTCGTATCGCTTCTGGAGTCGCTCGGTTGGAGGCGTGTACCACGATTGCAAACTTCATGAGAACCTAAAAAAAGACGAAGTCGACAAACTCATCGAATCAATCAACGGTGGGGCAATGGCACCCATACGTGTCCTCGCAGCGGATGAGTACAAAAACATCTGGAAAGAGCGAAATCAAGAACGGCAAATTTTGGTTTCGACCTTCAATGCGCTGCATCTGATTCTTGGTATAAAAGCTCCACCACATCGGTCGATGCATGGAAGGGAAGGTCGTCCTGTAGCTAGTAGCCTCGGAGAGCTTGACAAGGATATGACCGCAGAAGAAAGCCTTAAGGCTTTCCAAGGTCTCTTGAAATCGATTGACCTGGTGATCGTCGACGAAGGACATCATGAGCCTGCTTATTCTTGGGCACAGGCTGTTCGGACGCTCGGTAAACCTACGATCATTTTTTCGGCCACCCCATATCGAAACGATTATAAGTATTTTGAGATCGATGGAAACTTCGTATTCAACTTGCCTTGGAAAGAAGCTATCCATGAGAAGTTGGTCAGGGAGGTCGTATTCGCCCCACCTGTTGCTACAGCATCGGGGAAGCGTTCAGTTAGTCGTAGTGCTCGGAAGGCCGTGGCAGCAGTAAAGTCGGGGGACTACACACCAGAGAGTTTCGTCAGTGAATTCGCAACTACGCTTTCGACCTTACCTGCGGGGAAGAGGGCGATTGTTCACGCTGCGAATTTTTCGACGCTTAAGGCTCTGCAGCGTGCCTTCTTCGCAAAAGGAGAGGAAGTTTTACTTGTTCATGATGCATACAGAGGCGAGAGTGAGCTTAAGTGTCTCGATCTGAAAGGGCTGCCGGAGCCGGCGAAGCAAAGACTCAAAGAGCTTCGTTTTCATCAGGTGCGACAGACTGAGGGGAGTGTGGCTGCTCAACGCGCACGAATATGGATGCACCAATCCAAGCTCATGGAGGGCATTGACGACAGCTCATTTGTTGAGATTTGGCTCTATGATGGGTTAGGCAATGCCCGACAAGTTGTGCAGCAGATCGGGCGTGCCATTCGGCGCCCTGACTTGAATGATGCCTCTGGCCAAATCGCAACAATTCGCGGTAGCGCCAAGCGTCTCGATCGCTATGAGTCTGCTCCAACGGTTGCGGAGCAGACAGAGAAACGATGGAAAGAGTATCTGTCCTACGAAGATTATGCGGCAGCGCAATTAGCTACAGCCTTCATTGCAGAAACGCAGCTGATCGCCTCGGTCAAGCGTACTGCACCAGCGGTCCAGTACATCGCCGGCGAATTCAAGGGCGGTCACTTGCTTGATCAAACACCCACGATGGCAGCTTTCGTGGTACCACGGCGCGCAGTGGTATGCCGAGTCCGAGATGTACTCAATCACAAACCCGATGCTATCTCCGATGATTTTCTCAATGAGCTGGAAGCGGCATGCTGCGAAGCTATGCAGTTGGAGGAGCGCTTCGATATCGTTACGATTCAGGCCCCGCCAGTACCTGAATACCAAGGCACACGCCTGATTCGCTATCTGGCGTGGGACAATTCTCCATATTTGGCAAGTCATCATATTCCTGAGTGGAGATTAGGTCTCATGGCCATCGTCCGATCGGGTCGGTATATTTTTTTAATAGATACCGAGGGAGTTTGTATCGACTATGACCGACTCGGATTGCTCAGCCCAGAGCCAATTGAGCTGAAGCGTTTGTTTGCTGGAGCTCCTACGAGAGCTCCAGGAGTTGCACCTGCAGCCAATGCCACGCGCATCGTTGAGACGGTTGCTAGCGGACTGGATACGAGCGAATTGGGGCTGCGGTCTATCAGCATCCGCAAGCATGCACTCGATGAGGGATATTTTGACTTGGCAGAGGCTAGTCAAGTGCCGACCTCTGTGCGTGGATTTGGTCAACTCGGATCGAAGTCAGCTCGCCGCCGTCTGTCGCTGTCTCGCTCGACAATTTCCGATGAGACTAAAAAATATTTGCCGATCAAAGACTATGTGGAGTGGGCTCGAATGATCGGTAACACCATGGCTGATGATCGTATCCAGCCACATGGATACTTTAATCGGTTTGCAAATGAAGTACCACCGCCAGATGCAGATGCGGGCATTCCACAATCGATTCTTCTTGATGTGTGGGCTCTTTTGGATTCAGATATCGAAGCTTTGAAAGGGCTGGGGTGGGAATCCGAGAAAATCAATCAAATACTTGAATATGATACTTGCTGTGAAATCACTAATCGAAACTCCAGCTCAACGGAACCTCCTAGGTTTGCTTTCAATTTTGGTCCTTTTGAAGTCGAGATTGAGTACGTCTACAGGTCAGCCATACCGTCGACTGGTCGGTATGTGATTTCGTGTTCTGATCTTAACTATGCGTTGTCTGCATCGAACACATCAGATGTTGGAGTAGAAGCTGAAGCCGTGGATGTAGTCGGAGAGAAAGTGCCGCCGACATCGCTGACACGATTAATCAATCAAGAACAGTCGTTCCGGGTTATCACGTCGGTACCAGGTGTCGTTTATTCAAAATATCACTTTTATAAGCCGGAGATTAATGCGGAGCTGTTATCTATTCTTGAGTCTTGTGAGGCCGTAGACAAGGTTGTGAGTGAGAAGGGGGACACGCGTATCAAAAACGTAGCCGATTGGGATGCCCGAACATTGTTTGGTCTCGTGTATGGTTGGTGTAATGGAAAGTCTGCAGGCAAGATAGAGTTCGCTGAGGACCTGCAAAGATGCACGACTGTAATTTGCGATGACAGAAATCATGAGACAGCCGATTTTTATGGAATAGATCCAATCGCACGACGTATTCTCATTATTCATGGAAAAGCAGCAAATGAAGCGGCCAGTGTATCAGCGCGCAAGCTTCAAGACGTTACACGTCAGGCCTTAGCTAGTTTGGCGTTTGCAGGATCGAGTCGTCGTGATTTTTCATTCTCGAAGACATGGAACTCTGATTGGAAAGTGATCTTGGAAGATGCCTCCAACGCTGAAATCACGAGGCCGCGAATTCTGAAGACGGGAGGCTCAGTGCGAACGCCGGCCCAAGAGCACCAGAATCTTTTGAAAGTCTTGGCTGACCCCACTTACAAGAAGGAAATTGTAATGTTTACGGGTGGCCTCTTAAGTAAGAAAAAGGCGATTGCAACCCTTACGAGTAGGGATCAACAGCATCTCCAGTTCCTATATTTCTTGGCCGGTGTCCGGTCGACGTTTGATCGGGCAGGGGTTCGATATCGGATCATCTGCAATGATTGATGTCACTGATCGGGCCATATTGAGACTATTCGAATCTAATTTTTCGTAACAATTATCTATCGCGTCTTCGTGATGAGTGACGGAGATTGGTCTGCGGCGGGGTGGTAATCTTGTCGCCGCCAATTGCTGTGCCACAGTGGGCGACAATATGAACAAAAGAGGAATAAGGGGAAGGGATGCAAATCGAGGGAATTGGACATTCTCAGTTTCATATTCGCCAGCAACTACGTTTGCGAATTTCTAAAACGCTGCTTCCTCATCCGTCCCATCTATTTAGACCTGAGGATAATTACAATGCGCCGGATGAGCGTATTCTGGCACTCTTGCTTGACACAACCATTGAGCTCAATGCTTCGGTGACAGGCTTCAAAGAGCGCTATGAGCGTCTCAGTGCGAAATCGAAGAATGGCCTCCCCAGCTTTGAAGAAGCAGTAAGCCGGGGATGGTTTTGGATTGTGTGGGATATCGTATATGTACCTAGCGGATTTAGAGATTTTCTTCGTTTTTCTGCTCCTCCATACGGAGAAGAGCTCATCCGTTTTTTGAGTACACGATTCGGATGCCAATGCTCTATATCAAATCCTACGCTCTATAGAGACGTTAAAACTTGGATCAAGCCTCTTCTCGCTAAGAAGACTCCTGAAAAGAAAGCTATTCCTGTTCAAAGCTCAGAATGGGTAACTGCAAGACTCTGGGATCGTTCATCCAAAAAAAATATAAGACAGTTTGTTTATCGTCGACAGCTGCTTCCGTTCATCAATCTTGATCCTTACCAAGTATGGTCAGAGAAAATTGCATCTGACTTTTGCATGCGCGTATTAGAAGAGATTCGGCAAGCTGGATTGCCAACTTGGGAGGATATTGAGAAAACGTCATTGGGGCGAATGCGTCAAACGGGTGATGCGCGCGTTGCAGCAGGGGAAAACGCGCGAGGCTATCTGGGAAAATACTTCGCGTTGCTGAACTCGTCTTTTGAGTCGACCGGAGGAGGAGATATCGGAAACGATGTTCTTTCTTTGCTCGTTCCAGTCCTGACTTCTGTTCACAGTCGCGAAGGTGGGGAAGATTTGCCCACTATTGCAAAGGATGTGGTGGCCCTGGCGCTCCAGTACCCTAATATCCTGCTATGCATTGACCTCCATATATTAGGCGCACCGTCGCTGTTAGCCGATTTGCTAATACAAGAAGAGACGTGCCTCTACGCAGCCTACAAGATCGCTCTTTGGTCAGCTCCGTACAGAAATTTTGATGACATTGAAAAGCTTGAGGCCGATAACAAATGCGTCGCTTTTTCGGGAGCAATGAAGGTTGTTGAATACTTTCTTAAGCGGCGGATAGTAAGTGTAATTGAGTTGGTTGAGCTACTACTGGCACTTGAGGGGGAGAGACTGCATTCGAACAGACTAGTCCGCGAGGCCGCCTTGAAGAATTCTGCGGTCATCGATGAGATGCTGTCGACATTGGAAAATGATACGAAGAAAGAGCTACTGAATGAGCTGTTATCGCGTAATCCGAATGGGACAGACACTGTCGAATTTTCCGTTTTGGTCAACTTACTCAGATTCCTTGACTCCTCGCTCATCAAAGGGGCGGAAGAGAAGATTTCCAAATGGTATTGGTTGGCTCTTGAGCCAGGCGGAGGTCGCAGGAATCTTGATTTGGTCAATTCTTCAGGTGCTCTAGCCCTGATAAATGCCCTTGAATCTAACACGCGCAACGAAAAAATAAACTTAGGCAGACCATTTGATATGAAGTCTCGCCTCGCAATTCATGCAAATGGAGTGGATCCCTCATTTGAGCTCGGCCGCTCGCTACGGGCACATGTGCAGTTATTAGCAAGAGGAATCTCTGCTGTTAAAGGTGAAGTGCCAACCGAACTAGTAAAGGCGTTTGCAGATGTCTTAAATATCACAGTATTCGAGAATCCGAAAAAAGGAAAGTTATCCGTGCTTACAGAGCAGTACGACAGCCTTTTGCTAAGTCCTGCATTGATTGATTTGAAGACCGATGTGGGGAATGCAATCAATGCGCAAATGCAGACGAAAGATCGGAATATCCTTCTCAAAGCACTGGAGAAATCTGACGATATTGGCTTTATTGCGTTCTTGTTGTCCGTCTTGCCTGAAAAGCACCACTTAAAGCTGTCTGAGCGTCTTGAGGAATTAGCGTCAGATGACGAAGCACTCCCTATTTTCGATCTTACGACACTGAAACGAACGATTAGCGGGCTCATTGCGGCAGGTAAACCTGATGAAGCAGCACGTCAAGTAGAAGCCGCTAAGCGCAAAAGCCATTGGCATAATAATCCAAGATTGGCACTACTTTTTTTCTCATTGGATCTCACTATATTCTTTGCGTGTCAGAACTATAAAGCAATTCTTGAACACGCTATTCCACGAGGAATGCGTCCAGACGAGGAACGTGAAGCGTCACTCTTGTTGGATTTTTACAAGGGATTGTCGCATCTAGTTGATACGTCCCCAAATTATCGGTACGCCGCTGGGCTGTTTAGCAGCTTAACTCGGCGCGCTCCAACGGTGGCCCATGCAACGAATTTACTCATTGCCAGAAGAATGCTCTTAACAAATGGGGTGCTGACGAAAACTGTATCTGGGCAAGATGCAGTCGATGCTATATCAGCAATTGCTGAAGCTGATGGTGTCTTAGAAAAGCTCGATTTGGATGATCAAGCGTTGACTATTTATCGAGTCAATCGGGCAATTCTAGAATTGGCTTTAAATTGGCTTACCGATGCAGAAGGTAGTTTGTCGAAACTCCCATCGCGATTGAATTCTGCAGAAGTCATTGCAATCAAGGCGCTTATTGAGTGCCGCCTTGGAAACACACAGGCAGCAGAGAATCTCATTGAGGCCGGTAAAAAACAATTTGGAAAAAATGAGGCACTGCAACAGGTATACGCACACTTTAAGAAATCCACTCCGGTTGTACTAGCTGCTGATGTAGTTACCTCTTCCGGGCTCTATGAGCGAATGACTGTCGCATTCGCTGACTTTGGTCGACTGGATCCAACGGAGCAGTGGCAAGTGGCTTATCCCAAGGAGCTGTCTTTTGAACGGTTCGTTATGGACCGTATTAGAAATGCGCTGTCCAGTATTGGAAATTTGGCCCCATTTTTGAAGCTCTCAGTGAATACCCACGAAGAAAACGACTTCAATGCATTGTTATGCCAACTTCTATTGGGCAACCTATCTTGGCCGTATCAGTGGCATGTCAAAGAACAAAGTCCTGGTGGATATACGAAAGGCCCAGGGAGAGGTGAGCGGGATATCGTCATCTCAAAGGAAAACACGGATTTTGTAATTTTAGAGGCCTTCAAGTTTAAGACAGGTGGGACAAAGGCCAGCATAGAACATTTGAAAAAAGTTTTCGATTATTCTTCCGCTAGGTTATTTGTACACGTCACTTATTACGACGGTTCACAGGGGAATGCGCGCCGAGACGACTTGTCAATCATTGCAGAGAATCCTTGTCCTGGTCTTCAACTCGTTTACAGCGAGAAGATAAATGTAACGGACACTCGGCCAGGGGGACTGTTTGCGCAGTACAAAGATGCTGAGGATGAACGATTCCACGTTATCTTCTTGCTGTTAGACCTCAATCAGTTGGGCGGGCGCGTTACTACGCGAAGTAAGGCCACAAAATCAATTAAAACGATTACCTGACCTGAACGGTGCAACATCATCGAGCGCACTCAATGAGCGCCGAGTGGGATTGAAGGATTCAACTATTTCGGATCGAATGGGGCCTGGAACTACGATACTGGAGACCCTCAATCAAGTCTGCAGGAATTTTCTTCAATTAAGATGTTGTCTTTGATGTGCCAGATTGTGGTCTAGGTATGGTCAAAACCAGATTGAAAGTTTTCTGGATTCCCAGGGCAACTCAATCTTAGGTATTTTTCCTGATTCTTGTGTGCAGCTGACTAGTTGTGATTTCATCGTGTCTAGTCGGCACATTACCAGACCCGGTCACTGGCTTTGTCCGGGCCAGGAATACCAGCACGGCCGCTACAATAGACGCAGCCGATAATGCATACAAGCCGTCCTGGATGGAGCCTGTTTTCTGCTCAAGGTAGCCGAATGTTACAGGTGCTACGAATCCCCAAAGTCCCACTCAAGTAGTTCTATTTCTGTAGGACAAAATTAAAATAAAAATTGAGAGAAATTGGTGTTTAGTAGTGTTATGCAGTCCAATTAATTGGACTGCATAACACTGTGCTACCTCATCAAATTCTATTTTTACTTTCCTGCTTTAGAAATTTTTTGAGCTTCAGCTACTGCATCTTTGTAAGCTTGCAGTTCAACTTTGGATGGGTCGCGCGAATTGCCGATGCAATAGGATACGGTCGAGTTTCCCGTAGGGTCGGATTGCAACGACTCTTTGCCGCATGCGTACGCTTCTTTGTAAGCGCGGGAGGTCTTGTAGCTAGCCGGCTGTGAGTAAGCAGTGCTGCAAATGCCAATCACAAGGCTTGCAGTCAGACCAATGCCAAGTACCCGAGTGTTTAAGTTGAAGTTGACCATCTTTAGATTTCCTTCTTGAGTGAGGTTACTTGCTTTTATTTGAGGGCGAGGCCACTTAGTAGAAAGTGGCCGTCGATGGTGAGTGCTTCTAGCGGAAGGTGTAACGGAAGTCGCCTTGATTTGTGGTCAGGGTGACTTCCTTGACGGCGCAACTATAAGCAAAAATCTTGACACCTTGACCGAACTTGAATGTGAGCGGAAGGGGATAAATTCCGCCGAGTTTCGACTTGCAATTGCCACGATTGACCTTGAAGTCAGTCAGAACAACCTGGTCGGCCACAGCTTGGAGCTGAACAACACCTACCCCCTGTTCGACATGCATGTTGACATCAAATGGCGCATCTTCTGCCTGGGAGGTGCTGCAGGCAAGCAATGCACTGGTAACGGCCAGCAAACGTAATACGTGTTTCAAGTTTCTCTCCTTGTTTAAAAGTAAAGCCAACTGCAAAAGTAAATTAAACTAAATAAGATAATTGTATCTTTAAAAGTTGTGATGTGGCATGATTTGGCGAAGCACAATGTGGAATGCCTACTGATGCCGAAAAACACGCTTTCGCAAAACGCTTGGAGCTCGCCCTACGCCGCAGTGAGGGGGAGGATGTCGGAGCTACTGACTTGGCCAATCGTTTTAATTTGCGATACAAGGATGGATCGCCTGTATCTACACAGACAGCACATAAATGGCTTAGCGGGCGAGCCATACCAACCAGTGCCAAATTGGCGACTCTTGCCAGGTGGTTGAGCGTGGACGAGCATTGGCTTCATTACGGTCCAGCGCCATCTAAGGAAGAAGGGAAGAAGGCTATAGCGCCCAATACAGAAGCGATAAAGTTGGCGCAGAAAATTCAGTCTCTGCCACCTCACAAACGCTATCTCGTAGAAGAGCTAGTAAATCAACTCCAAGATGGATAGGATGGCTCAACGAGCAGCAGCCCTCTTTTTGATTGCAACTGCCAACGTGCCTTGTGATTTCTCTTGTTGTGGCGGTTCAAAAGTCGGTGCCATGAATTCTTCTGTCACTTCAGCTATTTCCTCTTCTGACTCTTCGAACTGACCATTAGCTAGTCCCTCTTTGGCTGTCTTGTCTAAGGCCAACTGGTCAAATCCGGCCTCCACTCTGCGCTTATGTAGTTCTCGCGCATGTCGAATAGCATCTTCCAACGTCATCCCTTCGCGAATTGTTAGATCCACGTAGTAGATAGGCGTGCGGTGAGATTGCGTTGTGCTCTTACCGCGCAGTCGCAACTCCAAGGGAAGAGCAGCCAGCAAGTTGCCGGATACGGCTTGGTAGTACTGCAGCCGCGCGGTGAGAGTACGGATGCTGTTGTACCCGGTAGTGCGGAAAATGAATGTGCCAAGTTCGTCTGCCGCATCAATTTGCACATTCAGCCGTCCATAGGGTTTGCATTGTCCTCGACCAAATTCGCAGGTGTCGGGACCGGGGCAGGGAAGGGAGGCCATCCCTTCTTGAGTCAATCGTCGGCATTGCGTGCCATCTCCGGTGCACATAGGTCTCCCCGCATGCCTGTCGAAGACGCAATAGGCTGTGCGCAGATTGAGGTCGGGCTCGCTAAACAAGACCGAAACAGGGATAGTTCGTAGCTTTTCGCCTTGTGAGGCATCGCGATAGATTGCGTCCAGAGGGTGTGGCGCCCATCCACCTTGCGTTTGAATCTGGCTAGTGATGGTGAACTGATCATCCTTCTCGGGAAGGCGCCGGCCGTGTTTCTCGATCATCTTCCCTATAGAAATCCGGCCGAGAATGGGCGGCGTAATGCATAAGCCTTTGATCATGAGTGTCTCCAGACGAGTCTCGGGTGTATGTGGACGCCCGATAGTTCAGGATTGGATAAGGAACCGACGACTGCCGGCCTTAGGGAAAAGGTAGGTATCGAATAGCGCGGGATGCTCGGCCTTCAGGCGCTCAACGTCCAACTGAGTGCCATCTTTGCTGCGCTTCCAGCTGACCGTACCTGTTTCGAATAGCGCCCGGCTGGAGCTTCCCATCATCTGCTGGATGGTCTGCTTCAGTTGTTGCTCGACTTGCGCTCGGGTAGCCATCTCGTCCCGTAGGGTCTGTAAATCGGAAAACGCTGCGGACATGGCGCGGTTGTCTCGAAAATCGACGACATCCCCGTAGTCATGTGGATAGAGCGATCGCAGAGCACGGTCTGCCGAGTCCGACCCATCCGCCGGCGGTTGTGTATCGGTCTCGACGTAATGCCAAAATTCGCGTTCCAGTTTGATCAGGCCATCAATCAGCTCAGAGTCGCGCTCAATTCGGTGAATTTTTATCTCTTGCCCGCATATGAGCACGCAGACATCCGCAGCGACCTTGCCAGTGACGGCGAGCTGATGCTGTACCTGGCATTGAACATATTCCGGAACCCCTTCTCGCCAGGCTCGTGCGCCATACTCGCCGGCAGTCTTGCACTCGAGAATCTGCACGTCCGGTGCGCTCAGAATCTCTCGATCAATATTGGCCAGCATCCAGGTTTTGTCCGGATCTGGGTGTTGCAGTACTGCGTTGACCTTGCGTACCTTGTTGCCGGTCTCGTACGTGTAGTGTGCCGCGACGATCGGCTCTAGGAGGCTGCCCCAGTAAGTTGGTGTGGTACGGTCACCAGGATCAATCTGAGGGAGCATGTGGGCTCGCCCCGTCTTGATCATCCACAGCTCCAGCATCGATTGATGTGGATTCAGGCCCAGGGCAGCTGCAGCATCGGAGCTGCCAATGCCACGCTGGCGAACAGACAGCCATTCTTCTCGAGAGAGTGCTTGGGTTTTGACCAGGCGAAGTGCCGGCCTTCCACCACGTCGGACCGGCGAAGAGGTCATGATAGTCATGGAAATCCTTTCTATAAAAGAAAAGCCCGGGCATAAGGCCCGGGTGCTATGCCGTCGACGCGAGGTTCATGCGATCAGTGCAATTGCCTGATCCAGCGCGCCGTTCTTGAGATTGGCGCCCGCGCCGAACCAGGCCGAATCCAGGCGGTAGTCAGTGTTGCGGGCACGGCGTTCGTGGTCGATGAATTCGGTGACTGCATTGAGGAGCCCGAAGGCCGTACCCTTGGATGACGCCAGGTCGGCACCACGGCCATGGCCGTCATACAGCTCCAGGATCTTCTTCACCGCACGTTCATTGGTAAATTTGGCCGCAGGATCGGTCAGAAGGGATGAGACGAAAGCTTCGGCTTCGTTGCTCTTGACCTTGCGTTCTGACAGCTTCTTCATCTGGTAGATGAAATCCATCCAGGACGCCGAAGACAGGCCCAGGTGCTGCTTGACGGCCTTTGGATCGAACGCTGTCGAGTGCGGCACTTTGACCGCTGCTGCGCCGTCTTTCAGTGCGATGGCGAGCGTGTTGTTGCAGACCACGCGGATGCTGGTGAACTGCGCGGTTGTAGCGAGGGTTCCATCGCAGCCGGTTGCCAGAAGCAGGTAGCCATTCAGAGTGTCGTTGCCCTTGATGTTCGCGGACATGTTGGTCTTGGCGAGCGCCCACACCTTGCGACCACCTTTCAGCACGCCTGCTGTTTCGAGCGTGAAGCCGTGGGCCTTGGTGAGATCGCGGTAAAACTCGAGCACGTCGCGCGGCTGCACGACCTGGAAGCGTTGAGAGACAACAGAGAGCGCTGAACCTGTATCGGAGCGGTAGAGCACCTTCTGTTCATTGAATGCCACATGGCCGGAACCCTCGCCAACCTGGTAGTAGACTGGGGATTCTTGAATAGTCCATTCCATTCCCGCTTGCTTAGCCCACACAGAAATGGCGGACTTGGCCGACAGTTTGTTGCCGAGGCCGTGCCAAGGCGTTTCGTTGGCATAAGCCATGGTTTCGATCAGATGCATTTTGAAGCTCCAATTAGAGAGAGGTGTAAGCAAAAATGCCTACGGCCGCGAAGCCGTAGGCATTGATGTGAATGGTGGTGAAATACGGTTGGTAGAGTGAAGCGAGGCTAAGGACGGCCAAATGTGTGGCCACAATCGACGCACTCGTGGTTGTCGAAGACGTTGTTGTCGATTGCTTCGCCGGCAGTTGCGCCCGCGATCGAGCCAGCGGCCCCTCCAAGGAGCGCGCCCATCAACGCTCCGGCTACTCCACCGAAAATCGAACCGACAGGTCCGGCGACCATGCCTAAGCTGGCACCGGTTTCGGCTCCTCCCCAGATAGCAGCTGCACTCCCCGCGGCTCCGGCAACAGCACCTACAGCGCTACCTGCTTTACGCGCACTGTTTCGGGTGATGACTTTTGTGGACTGACATTTGGGACAATTGATAGTTGGCGACATGACGGCTCCTAAATTTTAAAAAACGCCCGCTAAAAGCTGGCAGAACGAGCGAAGGTGGCTCAGTTCATGTCGGTGATATATAGGTGAAGAAATCTAGAGTGATATATGCGATCTCAGCGATTCTTGGCAGGACCCTGAGGGATGAATTTCCATTGGGAAATATTTAAAGAGGATTGATTCTAGTGTTGTGGGAATTGACATTGTCAGAAATTTTAAATTAATATCTGACAAACAGGAGGCTGCTCATGAGTGACGGACCACACCGAAGTTTGCCAATGCGGAAGCCATGGAGGGATCTGGCCAAGCGCGGTGATCAATATAGCTACGACGCTACAGAGGTTGCGGAGGCTGCGACCTATGCGTTGGCAAGTGACTTCAAAAATGAAGTTAACCCTTCTTTGGTGGCGTGCCTCAAGGCCATCTTTAATGGACGAGGCAACTCGTTGCAATCTCCAGAAATCGCTCTCCAAGATATCGAAGATTCAAAACGCTTGGCAGCGGCATCAGTAATTGGAATGAATTTCATAGCGCACAGCATTGAAAAGTTGAGCGATGGACATTTTGGTGAGGATGCCTTCCACGAAGCTTTGGGGGCAGCTATCCGGTTTAGAGGTTACGCCAATGCGAACTCCATGGAGGAGCACTATGTTCGAGAGTCTAATCAGCGGCGTGCCAGCCACGTAAAGGCGCGCGTTGTCGATGCCATTTCCAGTTTTTCGGATGGTTACCTTGGTTCGTTTGTTGCCAGTGGTGGAGCTCGGTTGCGTAAAAAAGCCGATCTCGATGAGGGAGTGCTGCTATGAGTGAATTTTTGCTGAGAGAGTTGGCCGTGGACGTTCTGGAACATGGTAGCCGTCGACGAAAAGGTGTCGTCGGATGCCGTATTGGAAAGAATATATCGTTCGATCTCGAGGCGCTTGAGTCTTTTTCATCACGTAAGTGGCAGCCTGTCGTTTATGATGCTCTACTTGTCGCTGCCGCAGTGGAATTCTGCGATAGAAGCCTTTCGCGTGGCTCGAAGAACTGGGGGCGGAGATTTATTGTCAGCCTACCGGTGCACAACCCTGAGAAGTGGTCTGAGAAATCGGTAACTCGTGCACTGGTTGATGCGCTTAATTTGCTGACCGGTGATGATTGGACGTTTGAGTTCAAGGCCCGAAAATTACCCGCGCTACCTCCTCGGCAAGAACGCTTCGAGTTTCCGTCCAACGCCGAAGCTGTGATGGCCTTTAGTGACGGGATGGATTCGCATACAGTAGCGGAACTGGAGGCCCAGCGTCTAGGAAATAAATTGATTCGGGTACGTGTCGGAAATCGGCAGAGAGATATCTCAAAGGCTGAACGGAAGGAAATGCCCTTTACCGCTCTTCCATATGACGTTAAGTTGGATTCCAAGCGGAATGCGGAGAGTAGTGCCCGGAGCAGAGGCTTTAAATTCGGCATGGTTTCCGGATTGGCTGCGTACTTGATTGATGCTCGTTCGGTTATCGTTCCCGAAAGCGGCCAAGGTGCTCTTGCTCCAGTTTTTCTACCAGTTGCTCATGCTTACGAAGACTATCGCAGCTATCCAGTTTTCACTAAGAAGATGGAGCGGCTCATCCAGGCACTTCTTGGTTATGAACTGCGATATGAATTTCCTCGTTTGTGGTTCACGAAGGGTGAGACGCTGCGCGAATATGCACAACACTTCGGACATCATAATCGTTGGAAAGAAACAAGATCTTGCTGGCAGCAGTCAAGACAAGTAGGGGTTTTGGGAACTAGACGGCAGTGTGGAATTTGCGCGGCATGTATCCTGCGTAGATTGAGCGTACACGCTGCCGGTCTTGTCGAAGATTCTGATGTTTATGTTTGGGAATCTTTAAAGGCCTCAACTTGGACTGAAGGTAGTGTGCCGGAATTTGAGCAGAAAACTCGTTCCATGCGTGAGTATGCGATTGCAGGGGTTCTTCATTTTGAGCACTTGTCTGAGCTTCCGAACTCCGTTCAGTATGAACTCATAAAGCAGCGGCGCCAGAATGAACTTGCGCGGTCGCTTTCGATCGCGCCCGCAGAGGTGGAAAAAAAGCTTGACCGTCTCTTGCAGCAACATGCAACGGAATGGTCAGCATTCACGAACGAATTGGGTTCAGATTCCTTCGTGAGTAAATGGATAGATGCATCATGAATAAATTAACTTACGACTTGGGCCCAGAAGAACTAGGTGAAAGGCTCAAAACTGCAAGGGAAACGGCAGGTATTACCCAAGACACCGCGGGTAAATCAGCAAAAATTGCACGCACTACTTTGGTTTCAATCGAGAAGGGGCAACGTGCTGCTAAATTTGAGGAGATTCAGGCACTAAGCCGATGCTACGGTGTTTCGGTGAATTCATTATTGCGTCGAGAGTCTGTTCATGTAGATCTTGTTCCTAGATTTAGGTCTCTTCCCGAAGCAGAGGACTCGGGAATATCTCGGGCTACTAGCATGCTGAACGACTTGGTTCGAGCAGAGGTGGAGCTTGAGAATGTATTGGGGATACCCAAGTCCTTTAACTATCCTGCAGAAAGGACCATTCTCCCTGGTGATGTGGAAAAGCAAGCTGAATACGATGCACAGAATTTAAGGAACTGGTTGGGTTTGGGGGAAGGACCAATTCAAGATCTGTTTGCTTTGCTCGAACTACAAATGGGAATCCGGGTATATGCCCGTAAATTGGATGGGAAAGTATCCGGTCTATTTGCATTCGATGAGTCTATTGGCGCATGCGTTTTAATCAATTCTGCCCACCGGAAAGAGAGGCGTAACCAAACAGGCGCGCATGAGCTGGGGCATTTCGTTGCGACTCGTCGTCAGCCAGAAGTGTACCAAGATGGGAAGTACGAGAATTCCCGTGAGGAGCGCTATGCGAATGCATTTGCAGGAGCATTTCTTACCCCTGCGCGTTCAGTCATGGAGCAGTTTAAGAAAGTAACGATTGGTTCTACTCATCTTACTCGTCGGCACATTATTCTACTGGCGCACTTCTTCCGGGTTTCTCGTCAGGCGATGGTACTTCGCCTCGAGGATTTGGCACTTACGAAAAAAGGGACCTGGGCGTGGTTTCAAGATAACGGCGGGATAACTGACGAACAGGCTCGGCAAGTGATCGGAAGTGGGATAGCAGAAGAAGATTTTGTCGAAGAAAATCGCTCTTCACGGCTTTATTTGCTGGCTATCGAAGCGTGGAAGAAGGACTTGATAAGTGAAGGGCAGATGTCTGAAATGTTGAAGCTCGATCGGACGGCAGTCCGTGAATTGCTTGATGAGGCCGAAGAGGATGATACAGATGACCTTTTCAAGCTGCCTTACTAACGCAGATCGCGGCATCGTTCTCGATGCCAGTGTCATTATCAACCTTCTTGCTACCAAGAAGGCGGATGAGATTTTGATGGCATTGGATATGAAGGTAACCACACCGGATGTGGTCGCCCGAGAAATATCTAGGGGCGCTGAAAATGGGCGTGAAGAATTCGATGGTCTGCGGGGCTTGATCGACAAGAGGGTAATTGAAGTCAAGGAGCTTGGGGTGCAAACACTCGAGGTGTTTTTTGACTTGGTCTCAGGCGGGACTGCTAAATCACTGGGGGACGGAGAAGCCGCTACTCTGGCCCTTTCAGAAGGGAATAACTTCGTTGCTGCAATCGATGAGAAAAAGGCGACGCAACGAGCATCCGAAGCTTTCTCATCATTGAAAATGGCGACAACGATCGACCTCCTTTCATACGTTTCTGTGAAAAACCTACTCTCAAAAGATGAACTCTCTCAATCTGTACTCTTGGCACTTCGGAACGCAAGAATGCAAGTGTGGGATCACCAATTTCAATGGGTTCTGGATCTAGTCGGCATTGGAAATGCAAGAGAATGCCCAACTTTGCGCCGACATCTGAGAGCCAGAAAGATTTACTAAATATCGTGCCCGGGCGCCACGGCACTTTGGAAGTGGATTCGAAATGGTAATGGCGCAATCATTTTCAACTAAGCAGCGGAGCTAAAAGGTGCGTGACTTCATCAATGCGGGAGATATTAACGTCCACGGCGATATGAACGTTGGCGATAATTCATATTCGCAGCATAAACTTCTTATTCATTGCTCGAGCGAAGAGCTACAGCAAGAGCGTCCATTTAGGCTGGGAAATATTCGTATCGAGCAGTCAAAAAAAGTGAAACGGCTTAGGCCATTTTATGCTGTAAGCGTTGTCTTGTTTATTGCTGCCGCGGCATGGGCGACTGCAAATGGGAAGTCAGATTTGATTTCATTTTTAATGGGATCGGCTTCCATTCTTCTAGCCTACGCATCTCTGAAGGCAACTATCGAGCCCAATTTATTTCAGATCGAAGAGCGAGCTGCAGTTGATGAAATATCAAAGATTCTGAAGCAGCGCAGAGTTGAATAAGGTGAGGTGCTTTATCCTCGAAGCTCGAGGAATGAGGTAGCGAAATTTTCTCTGCATTGCTTCAATTGGTTGACGCACTTGCAGCAGTGTCTCTTAGAGTTCGAGAAGCTAATGCAGAGAGAAAGGAGATCTAAAAATTTCAGGAGAACTCGTTTCTTAGTCAACGGAATGAATGTATTAGACCCGAATTTCGACGATGTTATATAGTTTAAATAGACGGGATTGGGCGAATTGAGGTACAGATCTAGAGTTGTTAAATGACTGGTAGATTGTTGGTTGTACTCCAACGGGACCTAGCATAGAAAAATATAACTGCGATAGCATCAAATGGGGGGTGTGTTTGTCTATTCGACTTCGATTTCTTCTCGATACCAATATTCTTATACCGTTACATGACTCGATGCTCGCATTGCAGCCAAGTCTCACCGACTTCATGCGACTGTGTAATGCCCATGGTCATCAACTTCTCTATCATCCTGCCTCAGTAGAGGACATTGGCCGAGATACCAATAGTGATCGGCGGGATCGTACTCTAGCTCGTCTTCCTCAATTTACTCTCTTGCAAGAGGGTGCCGCTTGCCCTTGGAACGTTTCTCCATCAAGTGCTAACGATGAATGTGACAATCGCATTCTCTGGGCGCTTGAACAAAATGCCGCACATGCGCTAGTTACTGAAGATCAGGGACTACATAGAAAGGCACGAGCAAGGGGACTACAGGACCGCATTTATTTCATTCAGTCTGCTAACGATTGGTTGCGACGCCTTCATGAGCCTGGTGAGGTCACACTTCCCAATATTGAAGACGTTGAACTTCATACGCTCAATTCCCAGCTGTCGGGAAGTTTCTTTTCGAGCATTCGGTCAGACTATCCTGGTTTTAATACTTGGTTCGGCAGAGTAGCGCGAGAGGGGCGGCGTGCTTGGATTTATCGCGAGAACGGGAAAGCGGATATTCGAGCCATTTGCATTTTTGCCGTTCAGAAGGATCAACGAATTAACGACGAGGCTTTGGTGCTCGAGGGATCTTCTCTCAAGCTGTGCACGTTTAAAGTCGGGGAAGAGGTTAGAGGCCGAAAAATCGGTGAATTGTTCTTGAGGGCGGCGTTTCAGTTTGCCAGCACACATCGATGCGCCCATATTTTTCTTCACGTCAATCCACGACAGCAGGATCATCTCAAAAACTTAATCGAAGACTTTGGGTTTGCGGAAGCTGGACGCTATAACGGAGATATTGTCTTCGTAAAACAGCATCCAATCAAGGCTCCTGCAGTTCAGATGGATGCTTTTGAATATGTTCGCCGCTTCTATCCACACCATATCAGCGGGAATGATGTCCAGAAGTTCATTGTGCCTATCATTCCTCGATATCACGATATTTTGTTTCCGGACTATGCCATTCCAGGGAAAACACTACCTGAGGGGCATCCACAACAGCACGTCGGAAACGCAATTAAGTTAGCGTACTTGTCCAATTCGGTAAGCAAGCTTCCAAAACCTGGCGACGTAGTGATTTTTTATCGGAGTCACGATAGCAAGGCCGTTACAACTTTGGGAGTAATCGAGCGCTACGAGGCAAACGGGCGGGCAGATGAGATTGCTCGATTGGTTAGTCGCCGTACTGTCTATACGGAGACCGAAATCGCAGACATGACAAGACCAGAGACAAAAGTCATGTTATTCCGTTGGATAAGGCATTTCGAAACCCCCATCGGTTATCAACAGCTCTTGAGGCAGCTGCGCGTTATCCGCGGCAACATTCAATCTATTACACAAATCTCCGATGAGTCTTTTTCCAGAATCCTCGATGCAGCTAGCCGGTAAGGCCGTACTTTTGTCTATTAAGCCGAAGTACGCGGATTTAATTATTTCAGGATCTAAAACCGTTGAGCTGAGGCGAAGCTGGCCTTCTAATGACATCGGAACAATGGTGGTCTATTCGTCGTCTCCAGTGCAAAAACTGACAGGAATAGTCATAGTGGCAGGTATCAAGGAATGTACATTCGATCAGTTGTGGACAGTGGCGCAAGAACATGGTGGTGGCGTTACCTATGATGAACTGCGTGACTATATTGGAACGAAGAGTCATGCATACGGTGTGATGCTTGGTAAGGTTTTTCCTGCCGAGGTGCAAATTGACCCGAAGGAGATTTTTGAGAATTTCACACCACCGCAGGGCTTTTTGTATCTTGGTCCAAATGAATTCCAAAGAGTGCTAACGACCATGTTTCCCTCGGGAGTGCCGCTGTGAATGTATTTGTTGCGGGGATTCATGGGGTTGGGAAGACTTTTCTCGCTAACCGTCTTCCTTTGGGGATCGGTTTGCTGCATACCTCTGCGAGCGTATTGATTCGCGAAGAACGTGCACTTCCCGAATGGAGTGCTCAGAAGAACGTTTCAGATGTAGATGGAAACCAAATCGCACTGGCATCTGCCGTCCGTCGACACAATGAAAAGGGAACTTCGCTACTTCTGGACGGACATTTTGTCCTATTGGATCATCTAGGACACTTTGTACCGCTCGCCGCCGATGTATTTTCACCTTTGAATATTGGTGCAGTTCTTCTAGTCGAGGAAAGTCCCTCTGTGGTGGCTGAAAGAGTAAAGAATCGAGATTCTCTAATGCGCGAAGAGAGCTGGCTAGCGTTATTTATGCAAAAAGAGAGAGAGCAGGCACAAGCAGTCTGTGCGAGCCTACAGATTCCACTAGAAGTACTTTCTTCAGTGAACGAAAGTCAATTTACTGATGCAGTTAAGAAGGCGATGAATACCAGTGGCTACTAAAAAAAACAGTGTCTATGATTTTGTCTCAGTCAACTTTTGTGCCGATGTAGATCGTGTCCTCGATTCTCAGCATGTCAATTCGGTTTTTATCTCTGCATCGAAGGATAAATGGAATGACAATGGATTTCGAGTAAGAATAAATTTTCGGATTCGCTTGCAAGATATGCATGAAGTGTATGCGGGAGACGGCTACATTGGATTCTTACAAAAGGAAGAAGATACGAACTACATTAAACACCTTCTAGGTGAATCGGAATTGATTTCCTTGCCAGCCAATGACCAGCATCGATTTTTTACTATGCTGCCGGACATGGAGGCGTACCGCTCTTTTGTACGTGCCTTGGGGCCGAGGAACGCAGTAAAGGTACTTAAGTGCATGCGAGATATGGTCGCTCTAACTGAGTTCAAGACCCAGGCGAATTGGGTCGACTTGGCTAAGTCATCGCGTGTATTTACTCAGGCGTTCTTACGGGACTACGGAGCATACTTTGCATTTAAAAACGCTGGTCCTATTCTGAGGGATCTGAGGTCCGAAGATCTTGGGGGGATGAGCAAGGGATTCTCAATTAACTTCCAAATGGAGGGAAGAGGGAACGAGCATAATCTGCGTTTTCTTTTTGATCACGGAGATGATCTTCCGAAGCGGATAGCGGTGGTTATTGGGCGCAATGGTGTTGGAAAGAGTCAAGCTCTTCGGCAGATATCGGAGTCTCTCTTAAAAGGTAAGAAAAATATAGCAGATGTATTTGATGGCCAGCGGCCTTCAGTGAATCGTTTGTTGACCTTCTCACCAACGAATGAGGCGGCCACAGTGTTTCCTACCGGACGAGGTAGGAACTCTATTTGGTATCGTCGCTTCACCTTAAATCGGTCTTTGAAGAAAAGAGATGGTGAAGCCGTTTCTGATCTCATCGTTCAGCTAGCAAGATCTGATCAGAATATTGGTAGCTCTTCCCGCTGGAAAATTCTGATGCGTAGTCTGGCCGGAATCGATAGGTCAGAGGAACTTTGTCTATTGCGGCGTGAGACGGGGGATCCCCCGATTCCAATCCATGAGATGCGCAAAGAGGACAGTTTTTCCGCTCTAGACAGATACGGTGAGATCAATTTGAGGGCAGATCCAGTACGGATGGTGAACGGAAAAATATTTCCACTCAGTAGCGGTGAAATATCTTTCTTACGTTTTGCCTCTCAAGTAAGCCTTTATGTTGAAAATGGATCGCTGTTGTTGTTGGATGAGCCTGAGACACATCTTCATCCCGCTTTTATCAGCCAACTTGTTTCCTTGCTTGATAGATTGCTTGACGCTACAGGATCCGCCGCAATAATTGCAACGCATTCGGTCTATTTTGTACGAGAGGTATTCTCTGAGCAGGTTACGGTGCTTACAGTTAATAGGAGCGGCATGGTCGTGCCAAAACGGCCGAATTTGAACACGTTTGGTGCTGACGTTGGCGCTATCTCATACTTCGTCTTTGACGAAGATGAGCCGTCTCAATTGGCTAAAAGAGTGAAAGAAAAGCTAATAGATCGATTCCCCGCTTGGGAGGATATATATACCAGGTACAAAAGAGAATTATCTCCAGATTTGTTGGCATCGCTCAGGGAATCGATGATAAGAGCAAGCGAAGATGAATAAAATTGAATGCTCAATTTATGACGATGCCGCTGCACTAGATTCACTGCTTGAAAATAGACGTGCTAAATACGCCGGAGACTTGGTGGGTTACGGTGAACAAATCAAGGCTGCCTATTTGCAGTATGAGAGTGGAGGTGGGAACGCATATCGAATTTCCGGAGTTGCGCTTTCTAGCGAAGCGGGAAAAGCGTTGGAGTACTACTATGCAAATCCGACGAAAGAGCTAGCGTATATTGATAAGATTAGGGCGGAGCATCGCCATCTTCCTTGTGCCATGTGCGGCTCGTTTCATTCCGAAACGCTTGATCACATCATGCCAAAGAGTCTTGACAAAGCGTTCTCGATTTACTCTAAGAATTTAGTGCCTGCGTGCAAGTGCAATACCGACAGAGGAGATGTTCTTTTCGGAGTACTTCCTGGTGAGCGTGTACTGCACCCCTACTTTGATGACTGTCTAAGAGAGCGGTTGGTCTCTGCGCGATTCACGGATCTGGACACTATACCAATCACTGATGTTGAATTGTCCATATTACCGGAGCATCCTCATTATCGTGCGATTTGCTTTCATTTCCGATCCATCGTATTGAAGACAGGAATTCGGGACCATGCTGCCAGACGGTTCGTGCAGCTTTGCCGTCGACCTGGATTGGTTATCCCGTCATTCATCAGAGAAAACCCAGAAAGCGAAATTGCGCTAGAACGGACAATTCTTGATGAGAGGGGCAGGATGGACGACCTGCACGAGGGCAAAAACAATTGGGATTCTGTTTTTCTGTCTGGACTTTTGGCGGGGCCGGTGATTTCTTGGTTATATCGACGAATGTCACTGCCGGGGCGCCGTGTCAATGGGGCATTGATCGAAAACCTATAGGATGTAAATTCCGGTGGGAAAGCGGGGCAATATTCGATGTTGCTTTATAAGCAACCATTTCGCTAATTCTTACGTGAATATACCTTCATCTGAACAGAATAAAAGCGTGTCGATGTCCACGTATGAGCAGGTCGCAGCACGTGTGCAGGACGTTCGTAATATGCTGCTTCAGAGGCAAATACGAATTCGGTCTGGAAGTGTATTAGATCAGCTGCTACGCCGAGCGGAAAGGCTCAGTGAGAAATGGGACAGTGGCGCAATTGCTAAACTACTTTTGAATGTCGAGAGTGCAGCGGACGACGAGAGAGCGTTGCATGTTCAATCCTTGGCTAACGATTATCAGTTGGCAACTGACGCATTGCATGTAAATCGACTGACCTCGGCTTTACTCGCTATACAAGACGATCAGGACGTGCAGCAGCTATTGAGGCGCTTGGCGGGTGGAATAGTGCAGCCTAACGACCGCAATCCGTCGCAAGCGAAGGATGCATTGTGGGAAGTGCTTCTGTTTGCCCACTTGCGAGATCGCGGTTTGATTGCACGATTTCAAGATCCTCCAGACATTGTCATGATGTTGGACGGCAGCGAATATCCGATTGCCTGCAAAAAGGTATGGTCTGAGAAGGGGGGGAAGACCATATTCGCAAAGGAGGAAAGCAACTTCGACCATTTGAGAATGGAGGAGTAATTGCCGTGAATTTGGATGACCTCGTGCCCGTTGATTGTTTGCTGGTGCAGCCAGACCGGGGGGCTGCAGGTAATTTTTTAGACCAGTTCAACCTGGAGTTTATCGCTCGACATCGTGACTTATTCCGCAGTGCGGTTTCGGATGGGCGCTGCGATGGATTGTGGATTTCCGTCACAGCGCCCACCGTTCTAACGAACGGTGACCCTTCATTTAGTCTGTTTGTTCAGACGACTATTTGGCATTTAGACGAAGCGAATGATGAAAGCGTCACTCGTCTTAAGCGCTTTGCAGCTGTAGCCGGCGGAATCGGCTAACCGCCAGCATGTCTTATTGGTTTGATAATTCCCCACAGCTTATCGTCTTCATCACTGCCTCTTAGTTCTTGAGTCGTCTTCGCCATGTAGATGCCAATGACCTTGCGAAGCGAATCACGCATTTCATGGTGATCACGACCAACTGAGCCAACAGCAATGCCCCAGCGCCTTCTATGCTCCTCTTTATTGGCGTTGCTGTTGCGGTAGTCTCCCCATCCCCCTGTGACCTCATCTACCCAATACTCACCGAGTGCACGGCATATGGAAACGTCACCGCTACGGCCAGCTTTGTAGAAGATGACAAGATGCAAATGTAGTCCTCCGCCTCGCCCACCTTCTTCGAGCTTCCATACAAATCCTTGAATGCCATAAAGAAGTTCATCACGGGGACGGGCCTTTCTGATGTCGCGGAAGAGGCGCGTGCGATAGTTCCGCATAGTCGGAAAAGTGATGTCTTCACGATAAGCTGCTTTCATGGTTAGCGTCAGGAAAAGCACACGGTAGCTTTTCCTCTCACGAAACATTTCTTCTTCAAAATCTAATCCACTTGCTTGACGTCTGTAGAAGCGCAGCTTCTCCAGTCTGCGAGTCTTTGCATCATCCTTCTGATTAAGCCAGTAGCGTTCTTCGTTGATGTTCTCGAACATGATTGATCCTTGTTGGTGGGTTATGCCAACTGATCAATATTCTCTATAAGAAATAATTGGTTATTTCGATGTTAATGAAGACTGCAAAAGCGTCTTCATTTGATGGGATTCACAGATAGGAGAGAGGCCGGTGCATTGCTTTGTAGATAGGTAATTTCTATTGTTTTATTTTTATCAATTACATAGGACTACCAGTCTGAGTTTCGTAGATCAAGCTGAACCATTAGGCGGTTAGTCTTGCGGTAGCAATGATTCTTCGAAGAATGGGAATTTTTTGCGCGACACAATATGTCCAGTCACTGCCGTCAAAAAGCTCTAAGTAATTCCGGCACAAGTGCATCAGGTTTTCACCCGGCGGAAGGAATTTCGCTGCCTCGTGGTCAAGATGCTGCCAGGCAAACTTGTCTGACTGAAGGCGCGGGCAGTGGGAATAAAGATAGTGCAGAACGGTGCACAAAAAAATATCGCCTTTTTCGCACGTGAAAGGCGAAAAAGGCGACGAATTTGCTTATGGCTCCGGGAGAAAATTTAATTTTGATCGATCACTGCGACCTTTGGCGGCGCCAACCATCTCCCAGGTCAAAGAAGAAATCGGATTGACCTGGACGAGGGCTGTAATTTATTTCAACACACTCGGGACTCCTTTTCGGTGGATTTTCTACTCTGGTGTGCGCCCGGGAGCGCTCCCTGATCGTCACATTCCCGTTTCTGTGAAGATAATCAAGCACCGGCCTGAAATTCTCAATCTTCTTTAATCCATATTTCGAACAATTGGATCGTAGTTCCTGGACCGGTATTTGTTTTACCCTAACATCCTCGCTGTTTTTTAAGGGACCACCATTGATTCCTTCGAGGATATTTTTGAACTTCAACAAAACATATTGCGCCATTTCCCGCATTCTTGCCTTTTGGTTGAATACCCGCTTGAATTCGAGGTAATACCAGTCGACGACATTGCTTGCGGATTCAACTGTGGCTTTCGAAATTGCAGTGTTGGGGCCAGATTTATCTTCGACGTCACCGTGCTCAAAATAATGAAAAAGCGCAGATAGCCTAGCAACGTGCTCTGCCATCCGATTGGCAAATTCCCTTTCATTTTCCATCTCTCCATTCGGTGCCATACTGAATTCAATGCCGTCGTATAGCTTTTCCCAGTGTTGTTGAGCATCTGGCTCGAAATGCAATGTCACTCTGTTTGCCTCGCGATTTTCGGTGTTTCGGTGTGAATACACGAGCAGTTCCTGAACTCGAGTATTAAACCGATCGATCCAGATGGTTGAGCGATTTTCTTGTTTCACGAAGCCACGTCTTCCATAAGGTGTATCTGGCCTCGATAAAAACAGCCGTGACATCAATCCGATTCCTTTTGCTAGCTCTCCTTTAAGTTCGATGAAGCGATCAAATACAATCGGCTGGACCATCAGTGACAACGTCAGTCTTGGATCGTGAACAGAGAAGGTCTCTTGTTTCGTACGCCCTGTTACGTCGAGTGATCCTCCGTCCCACAATTTGTCAAGATGCGCCATGTCGGCCTCCCCCTTAGAATTTAGAATTCCGGCGGCCTCGTCCGATTCAAGGCAAACTGAAGGATGGTTTTGAGCTAAGCATTGCAAAAGTTGGTTTATGGGAATCTTCTCGTAGAACGCTTTTTGGTGTCGCGGTCTACGGTCCGCAATAAGTTGCCGTTCTAGTTCTGCGAGCTTCTGTTTTGCCTTTTCAGCTTCTGCGGCAGTTCTAAGAGCAAGTTCGTCTGCGTTTCCAAGAGCGCTAACGGAGAGTTTTATGGACCGGCGGTATAGCTGCCCATATATTTTTTCAAGTTCCTTAATTTCGCGTTTCAACGCGGCCTGTTCAAGTCCATAACGCGCCATGGCCTCGTCAAATTCCGCAGTTTTGCTCTGATCATATTTTTTGATCGGCCCAATTATCAATTCATCCGCGCGAGACTTGCGAGACCCAGTGTCAGACACGGCCAGAAAAAAAAGCGAACAAGGGCTTTTCTGGCCGACAGCTATTCCGCGATCCACCCAGATCAAGTCTTGGCAAACCACAGAAACTGCGGATAACACCACTTGCGCGGCAATTGGTACGGCCACCCCTTCGTTTTTGCAAAGTTCAATAACCGCCCCTCGTATTGTTTGCGGCAGATTGTTCCAGGGATAGGTTTCGTTATCAGGATGAAAGTCGGGGAAGACGGGTTTGCCACCGTCTTCGGTCATGGATACCGGTATTGCTCCAGAGGTATTTTCATCATTGGTGTTGAGAGGTTCAGTCATCACATCTCTGCCGAATCAAACTGGGCTGAGTCGTCCGATTTCATCGCGAAGACATGCGGCCACTTCAAGCGGCGGTTTGCGAGCTGCAAAGGGCGGATGCCAAAGTAGCTGCCAGTTTGTGAATAGCGTTTGCGCACCGACTGCGCTTTGACGCCATTCAGCTCTGCAAACTGTTCTGTGTCGTCGGTGAAGCTGCTAACCGCGCTGGCAGGTTTTTCGCTGCGCTGATATGTTGTTGTCATGAATGCTCCGATAAGTGCGATGTTTGCAAAATGCACATTGCGGAGCGACATTGATGCTTCTATCGAAATTCCTCTCCATGCCGCTCAACAATGTGTAGGTGCACGATAAGGAGCATTTGCGGACGAGGCGATAGAAAGGGGAGTATCGGGTAGTAACGGGCTATTTCTTCTTTAGGAATTTGTTTAAGGCTGCACGTGTATATGTCTTTGTCCCGTTGGGACCGGCGTACTGGATCCCATTTTTATCAAAACCTTTGAGCTTGGGGTTTGCTCCGGAATTCTCAGACATCCTTGTCAGAATGCCCCAGATGACACCGGCATCGTTGGGACTCTGGCCATTTTTTTGTGCTTCGGCTTGAGCTTGAATAATTTCCGTTTCAATTCCAGCGCGTTTTCCTGGTTTGCCGGTTTTATGTTGGAAAACGGGCGGGGTAGAGCTTACTGAGATAGTAGTAGAGGTATATACCCGGAGGCGTTGAATTTCGCTCTCTGCTACTCTCAGCATTTTGATTCGAATGATGAGGCTATCTCTGTCGAATCGGGAAGGATTCTCCGGGGCTGTTACCCAAGGATCGCAAAGCTCCCAAGGAACGTGCATTGCAAGCTTCCGCATGCGTTGAGCAAACAAGGAGCACTCCACAGGTTTTCTCTTCCTTTGAATTGATAGATACCACTTCGCAAGTTTTTGAATTTGTTGGTCGGGACGGGACTGTCTTAAATTCTTTCGCCTTTTCTGCTCTCGTGCAAGCTTCTGTCGAGATTTGAGCGGTTTATTGACAGGGGGTATCAGCGCTTCTTGATTTGCGAAATGGCGCTTCGTAACCTTGCGCACCCGTTGAGTCAAAGAGAGCCATGTAGGCAGGCTTTTTGGGGCAAAAGCTCTGGGAGCAGGCAGAGCCATTCTTTCTGCTCGTTTTTCTTCTTCCCAGGTTTCAATGCAAGTGAGGGTTACCTCTAAATTGATTCCCCTGTGGAGCGGTACATCCATGTCTTGTTGGATGTCTTGTATGTCCTGAGGGTGGAGTGCTACGTATTCACCACGCTTGAATCGCGCCGAGAATACTGGCTCGCCATCGCCCATGATGCGTGAGTGTTCAATACCGCGATCCGTCACAGGCCATACATATTTGCCTTCTGCCAAAATGGGAGCATAGATGTTCAATTCTCCTGCGATAGCCCTACTTAGCAAGTTCCTCTGTTCATACCCCTGGCCGAGTTGCTTCGCAGCCTCGTCTAGGGAGAGGTAATTTCTTTCCAATGTGCTTTTGCTAGAGTGACCCATTATTCTTGTTCAGAGTGGTGGCAGTTCTATCCGGTTGTTTACCGTACACAAAAAGTTTCGATGTGAATGCTTGTCGCTTTAGAGAGCGAGGCTTGTCGAAGAAGAGATTGACGTGGAGCGGTGTGGATCAGATCTCGTTACATGTGGGTTACATGATCGCAAAAATGAAAAAAGGGTTACATGCGAAAACATGTAACCCTTTTTGTAAGTGCTTGATTTTCAACACTTTATTTCTGGTAGGCCGTGCGGGATTCGAACCTGCGACCAACGGATTAAAAGTCCGCTGCTCTACCAACTGAGCTAACGACCCGAAAGACCGCTATTATAGGCAAATGCTATTGGCACTGTCAACACATAGCCGCGTAGTGATTAAGGCCCAGCATCACCCGCTCCGACAGCGCCTTAGCCAGCCACTTACTTCAGCGACGCCATCCGTTCCTTGCCGGTCTGCGCGGCAGGGGTGTTGGGGTACTTGGCGATCAACTGTTCCAGCGTCTTCTTGGCGGCTGCCTTGTCTTTCAGTTCAGCCTGCGAACTGGATGTTGAGCAGGGCGTCGGCGGCCTTGGGGTTGTCCGGATAGTTCTTCACCACCACCTGCTGCGCGGCAATGGCGCCCTTGTAGTCGCGCTGGGCGTACAGG
>Ga0160495_100304_pt1 | contig 34493 bp, 30 predicted proteins | sample DID4MG_4_FD_108251 | JGI IMG/M metagenome (GOLD analysis project Ga0160495, IMG submission 108251) | Enriched soil microbial communities from UW Madison campus, WI, USA - DID2933_E24_FP4 MG | ecosystem: Environmental > Terrestrial > Soil > Unclassified | place: USA: Madison, Wisconsin | collected... | reverse complement strand
CTGATCGTCTATCCCACGGAGCCGCGTCCCAGCTTCGCCGACCATATCCTGAGCCTGCTCAACGACCAGGACATCCACCCGGCCGAAGTGCATGAGGTGCGCGAGATCCAGACCGCGCTGGGACTGGTGGCGGCCGAGTCCGGCATCTGCCTGATCCCGGCCTCGGCACGGCTGCGCAATGACCTGCACTACCGCCTTATCGACGACCCGCGCGCGACCTCGCCCATCATCCTCACACATCGCATCAACGACAACGCCTGGTACATCGAGGCCGTCAAGCGGCTGGTGGCCGACATGTACGCCGAACATCCGGCCTGGCTGGACATCGATACCAACTCTTTCCCGGCCACCGGCTTTCCCATTCCCGGACGCAAACCTGTCGAAGGCAGCGATGGCGGCCATGGTTGACAGCGCCGTGCGCGCACGCCTACACTAAATTGTGCGAATAAAGGATTAATGTTCGATTAACGAACAACACAAACGGGCGACACCAACGCGACAAGCCCGACAGGCAATCGCCCCCTCATCACGACAATGGAGAAGACATCATGCTGTTCATGGTTCAAATGCAAGTGAATATCCCCGTCACGCTGGACAAGGCAGTCGCCGACCAGTTGAAGAAGGACGAGAAGGAAATGTCGCAGAAGCTGCAGCGCGAGGGCAAGTGGCGCGACCTGTGGCGCGTGGTGGGGCAGTATGCCAACGTGAGCATCTTCAATGTCGCGGGCAATGACGAGTTGCACGAGATCCTCTCGGCGCTGCCGCTGTATCCCTTCATGACCATCTCGGTCACGCCGCTGACCCAGCATCCGTCGGCCATTGCTCAGATCGGCTGAGGGGACATCGATGCCCTTTGCCAACGTCAACGCCATCGACCTGCACTACCAGCTGGAGGGCGACGCCGCACTGCCGGTGCTGGTGCTGTCGAACTCGCTGGGGACCTCGCTGTCGATGTGGGACCCGCAGATGCCGGAGCTGCTACGGCACTTCCGCGTGCTGCGCTATGACACGCGCGGCCACGGCCAATCCGGCGTCACGCCCGGCCCCTATGCCATTGCCCAACTGGCAGGCGACGTGATCGCCCTGCTGGATCATCTCGGGATCGCCCAGGCGCATTTCTGCGGCCTGTCCATGGGCGGCAGCACCTTCATGTGGCTGGCGGTGCATCATCCCGAACGCGTCAAGAAGCTCATCCTCTGCAACACCGGGGCCAAGATCGGTACGCCCGAGGCCTGGAACAGCCGCATCGACACGGTCCAGCGCGAGGGCTTGCCGGCCATCGCAGCAGCGGTGGTGTCGCGCTGGCTCACGCCTGAGTATGCGCAGCAGAACCCGGCCCAGGTGGAAGCGCTGACGACGATGCTGCTGGCCACGCCGGCCGAGGGTTATGCCGGCGCCTGTGCAGCGGTGCGCGACAACGACCTGCGCGAGGCCATCCGTGGCATCCGCGCGCCCACGCTGGTCATTGCCGGCAGCGGCGACGTGCCGACGCCGCCGGCCGATGCGCAGTTCATGCGCGAAGCCATCTCCGGTGCGCGCTATGTGGAGTTCGATGCGGCGCACATCTCCAACCAGCAGCAGCCGCAGGGGTTCACGCAGGCGGTGGTGCAGTTCCTGAAGGAGTAAGGATAAAGCGGGACGGCGTCCCTCATCCCGAGGCCTACAGCCAAGCTTCCTGCTCGGCCTTGCGTCCTTCTCTTTCCATGGCGATGCACAGTGCTTGCAAGGATGCAGGAAGTTCTGGCCGGGCCAGCAAGTTCTGCAACAGACGCCGGTCATGCGCATTGAGCGGCCAGCGTTGCGCGGTAGCTTCCCATTGCGCCAGCCCCATCAGATAGGGTTCCCATGGCAGCGCCGCCTGGGTCCATACCGAACCGACCGTGCAAGCGATATCGACACCGGCGGGATCGGCGTCGGCGCTGATCCAGGCTGGCGCTGGCGCACGGCGCAGCAGATGCGCCGCCATCTCCAGCCAGGCAGCCGAAGGCCGCCCCGGCATCCACAGCAGGGCCGTGCCGGGCGGCAACTGGCGTGCCTGCTGCTCGAAACTGGCGCGGTTTTCGATCAGCCACCAGCGCTGCGCAGTGGTGAGCGCATCAACACGCTTGAGGTCTTCCAGCGCGATCCCCAGACAATGCAGCGGTGCCAGTTCCAGCTTGCGCGCTCCCCATGACAACGCCAGATCACCGGCCAGCCAACCCATCTGGGCAAAGGTGGTGATGCCCAGCCGGTCGAGGTCAAAGAAGCATTCCAGCCAGCGCCAGTCGGCCAGGGTCACGGCCTTGGTGTGCTGACGCGCATGCATCGCAAAGTTGCGACGCAGCCCTTGATGGCCGCTGTCATGCCAACTGGCCAAGGCCTGCAACAGGGCCAGGCGGCCCGTCAGCAGGTCGCTGCGCAAGGTCTTTTCTTCTTCCAGGGAAGCCAACGCCTGTTCAAGTTCATCCAGAAGATCGGGATCGGGCCGCAGTTGCGGCGCATGGCTGCGCTCGCGCAGCCACTGCCGTGCCTGCTCAAGCGCCAGTTGGCGATCCTGCTGGCGCTGGCCGGCATGGACGATGCCCAGCAAACCCTGGAGACGGCGCAGGTCGCGCCAGCTGATGGATTGCCACAGCCAGTTGCCGCCTTTGAGCTCTTCACGCCGGCTGATCCATCCCTCATGCAAGAGGCGTTGGCACAGGCGCTCGGCCTTTTCAATCCCCACACCGATGGCATCAGCCTGCTTCATCAGGGCGTCGCGACTGCGTGTGGCCGCCTCGCTACGCCCCCAGCGCTCAAGGACCGCGCGTTCTTCCGCATCCAGCAGCGGCAATGCCTGCGGCACATCGAACGCAGCCACGAGCTCGTGGCTGTTGCGGCCCCGGGGCGTCTCGATGAGTGCGCTCATGCTGCCCTGCTTCAGGCATCCAAGCGCAAGCGCCGCTGCAACACCCCGATAGGCGGCGCCCAGCGCGCTTCACGCGGTTTCTTCGACGTCACCAGGGTGATATCGGCGGGTTCGAACACTTCCACGTTGTGCGTGATCGGCGTGGTCAGCACGTATTGCGCCCGGGTCGACTTGAGGAAGTTACCGACCAGTTGAATGTTGCGCACGTCCAGGTGGGCAAAGGGTTCGTCGATGAAGACGAAGCCGCCCGGCATGTCGTCGTCCTTGAGCAAACCCACCAGCAGGATCAGCGACTTGATCACCTGCTGGCCACCCGAGGCTTCACCGTCGTTCAGGCCGATCTCGCCCTTGCCGTCGAAGTTGAAACTGACCTTCAGTTCGGCCTGGCGCAGCACGGCGTCGTCATTGTCCAGATGCGGCAGGTCAGCGCTGACCACCACCCCAGCCAATGCGCCGAGGTCGATGATGTTCTTGCGATAGCGGCGCACGGTCGCGCGCAGCACGTCGATATAGCGCTCACGTGCATTGCCGACGGCCTCCTCGGCCTGGTGATTGCTGATCTTGCGCGAATCCAGTTCGTTGCGCTGGTTGCCCACCGTGCCTTGCATGATGAGGTGCTTGTCCTCGACCGTGCCATCCTTTTCCCACTGGCCGGTTTCCAGTTCGTTTTCAACGGAAGCCATGCGCAGCTCGGCCTGCTTGGCGTTGCTGTATTTCTCGTACAGCCCCTGCACCGCCGTGGCGGCAATCCAGTGCGAGGGGAAGCGGCCCCGCTGCGCGCGCGAGGCCAGCGCGCGGGCACGCTGCTCATCGTGACGCACGCGCCAGTCGCGCTCCTGTCCGGCAAGATCCCCTTCGCTGTCGCGCAGGCGGCGTTGCAGGGCATCGAGCTTGCTATCGAGGATGGTGCGCTGTTCGATGGCGTCGGCGTGCTGGGCATCCATCTGGCCCCAGCGCTCACTGGCGGCCACGCGTGCCTGGCGCAAGGCCGGCAACTGGCGGCGCGCCTGTTCGAATTCTTCACTGCGCTTGGCCAGCGTCTCTGCGGCGAGGTGGCCTTCGGTGGCTTTCTTGGCGGCGTCGAGCTGGCGCTTGACTTCGCTCTGCTTCAACACGACGTCGGTCAACTGCTCGTCCAGCGTGGCCAGGCGCTTCTGGATGGACGCCTGGCGCGCGGCCAGCGCCGCCGCACCGAACTGGTAGTCGCCGGGATCGCGCCACACGCTGCGTCCGCCCCGGCCATCGCGCCAGTAGGCTTGCGGCGTGATCCATTCGCCGCCACTGCGCGCACCTTCGACGGTATCGGCCACGCGGCGGATCTGCCCCAGTTGGCGCAGCAGCCAGGCTGGCGCCTTGGCGGAGAAGCGCAGCACGGCCAGGAGGCTTTCTACGGGCGGCTGCGCGGTAGCGACAGCAGCATCGGACACCACGTAATGACGATAGCGCTCGCGTTCGGCCAGCGCCATGGCGGCGGCTTCATCCTTGGGATCATCCAGCACCACGACCCAGCACGATGCACGCAAGACGCCCTCGGCCGCAGCACGCCAGTGGTCGTCCGCAATCTCGATCACATCGGCCAGCAGATGATGCGCAATGCCCGCCTGACGCAAGGCCCGCGTGAATTGCTGAACGTCGTTCGGGCGCGGGGCCTGACGTTGACCGGTCAGGCGATCCAGCGCGCCGCTGGCGTCCTTGCGCTGCTGCTCCAGATCGCGCCAACGGTCGTGCAGCGTATTCTTCTGCTGTTCCAGTTCGTCCACGCGCGCCAGCAGTTGCGTGGCGTCGCCTTCCACGGCAGACAGGGCCACCAGCTCATCGGCCTGCTTGACCAGTTCTTCCACTGGCTTCTCGGCGTCGCGCGCCTTTTGCTGGGCCTGCTGCGCGTCGGCCTTGTCGCGTTCCAGTGTCGCCACCTTCTCGCGGGCGGCCTGCTGTTGCGTCAGCAGTGCCGACAATTGCAGGGTATCGCTGCTGCGCTGGCGGCGCAGGTGATTGTGATGCAGGCGCTGGCGATGCAGTTCGCGCAGGCGCGTGGCCGTGCCTTGTCGCTCCTCGTGCCAGCGCAATACCGGGATGACTTCGGTGGCCAGCATTTCGCGCTCGCGCAGCTTGCCCTGGTATTGGCGATAGAGGGTCACGCGGCTGTCCAGCTGGGCCAGTTGGGCTTCGCTGTAGGCCAGTTCCTGTTCGGCCAGGGTGACCTCGGCGGCCAGATCACGTTGGTGGCGACGCGCTTCTTCGTAGCGGTCCAGCACTTCCTGGTCACCGAAGACTTCAAACACCAGACGCAGCAATTCCTTGGGCGAGAATTCGCACAGGCGGTCAGTCTGGCCCTGCTCCAGCGCCAGCACGCGGGCAATCGCGCGCGACAGGCCAGCACCTTCCAGGCGCTTGCGCCAGTGGTCCAGGCCCAACCAGTCCTTCTCGGGCAGTTGCGCCAGCGTTTCGATGGCGACATCGCCATCGCTCATGCAGTAGCGGCGCTGCCAGTCGCCGCCGTTGCGCTCGATGCGGCAGGCCAGCGTGACCTGGTCGGCATAGAGCAGGTTGCGGGCGAAGGGCCGGGTCGAGGTCTGGCGACCATGCGGACGGTTGTCCACCGTGGCGCGCAGCCAGGTAGTGTCGGCATTGGCGTGGCGGGCGTAGGTCTTGTAGCTACGGCCGCCCGAACAATCCAGGCCCAGCAGGGTGCGCATGGCGTCCAGCAGCGTGGTCTTGCCCGAGCCGTTGGGGCCGGCGATGGTGATGATGGAACCGTCCAGGGGCAGCGTCAGGCGCTGGCAATAGTCCCACTGCAGCAGTTCCAGCGATTGCAGGTGGAACATCAGGCGTCTCCCTCTTCGGATGATTCATCGGCAGCGTCGGCGTCGGCCTCGGCCTGCACCTCGGCACCGGCTTCGTCGCGGGCGTTGGCACGGGCCAGCACATCGCCCAGCGCGCCATCGAGGATGCGCGGGGCCAGGGCATCGTAGTCCAGCAGCAGGTCCAGCAAAGGACCTTCGGCAATGTCCACGCCACGGCGCACGACGAAGCCGTGGGCTTCCAGGCGGCGCAGGTTGGTGTCCATGCGCGTCTTCTTGCCGAGCTGGTTGCCGAAGTCGGCCAGCAGCGCCGTGTAGGAGATCACCGGGCTGACCTCGGCGGCGCTCGGCATGGGCTTTTCGGCTTGGAACATCTCGTCCTGCTGCTGGGCATCGTCACCGGCGGCACGCGCCGACTGGCGTTCGCGCTTGGGCAGCACGATCAGCGCCCACAGCACTACCAGCAGCGAGATGGCGTCACGCGGCAGGTCGAGGTTATTGTTGGCATTCATGCCGGCCTCGCCGAAGACGGCGTACTCGGCCGGGCGCACCAGGGCCACGCTGATGTGGTCGGCGTGGATGTTGTCCACCAGGCGCAGGCCGATCTGGGCCAGGCGGTCCTGCAGGGCTTGCCACAGGTCGGCATCGACCAGGGCGCGGCGCACGCGTGGGTGCTTGCGGGGCAGCCAGCGGCGCGCCAGCAGTTCGGCGGCCAACAGGCCGGCCTCGTCTAGGGTCTCACTCATTCGGTCTTTCCCGGGATGGATCTGGATGGACGGCCCCGGCGCTCATGGCGGCGACATCGGGGTCATCGATTTTTTCTACGCGCGCCAGGAAGCCGGCTTGCCACGGCAGGCGTGCCAGGTCGCCGGTCTGCCCTTGCAGGGTGCGCGCTTGGGCGTCGCCCAAGAGCGGCAACAGTTGCAGGCGATACGCCGCCTTGCCGAAGCTGCCGCCCAGCACCACCGAAGTCAGCGGCTGGGGTTGCAGTTCGGCGGCGTCCTCGCCTTCGGGCAGCGCGCCCAGGCGTGTCAGTTGTTCAATCAGTTCGCCCAGCTCGAGCGGCATGCGCAGGGCTTCGATCTTGCCCTCCACCGCCTGGGCCGGGGGCGGCAAGCCTTGCGAGCGCTGGGCATCGGGCCGGTCGCGCTCGAATTCGCCTTCGGCCACGTCCAGCAATTCGTGGCCGCTGACGAAGACGGGTTTTACGCCGATGGAAAGCGCTTCCCCCATCAGCGAAGACAGGTCCGGATGCGCCTGCAACCAGCGCCGCACGTCCGAACTGGTCACGCCGGTGCTGCCTAGCGTGACGCGCTGGCGGTCGGCCTGTTGCAGGGCGCGGGTGAACTGGCTGGCCATGGTCAGCAGGCGCGCCTGGCCATTGCCGAGCGCACGGGCTTCGCGCTCCAGGCGGGAGTCGGCGTGCTCGCTACGGATCAGGGCGGTCAAGGCTTCGCCGGCGCGGTTGACCAGTTTCAGGGCACGTTCGAAACGCGGTTGGGCCTGGCGCAGCAGAGCTTCGGAGCCGCTGGCGATGGCATCGGCGAACTGGTCGTGCAGGCGCGCCAACTGGGCGTGCAGATGGCGGATCTGGCTGGCATCGGACAGGCCCAGCGCCTGCGCGCCGGCGACCTGGGAAAGCAGCGCAGCCATCTCGTCGTCCTCGCCCACGGCGCGCGTCAACGGCGCCAGCAAGGCTTGCACCTGCTGGGCGATGGGTGGCAGCTGGTAATCCTGGTCGGTGGCGTTCCAGACCAGCAGGCCGAGGTCGCGCAGACGCTTCAAGGCCGCTTCCATGGCCTCGGGCTTCAAGGCATAGAACAGCTGGTTCAGGTCTTCACGTTGCAGGCGGCCTTGCGGCAGCGCGGCCAGCTCCAGGAACACCCAGATGCGCAGGCGCGCCGCCGCCTGGCCGCCGGAGACCAGCCCGCGCAGCGCATCCAGCACGTCCAGCCGCTGGCCCAGACTCCAGGCCAGCGGTGCTTCCGAGGCCTGCGAAGGGTCGCGGAAATAGCTCTCGAAGGAGCCGGATTCATGCTCGTCGCCAAGGGGAGCGGGGTCGAATTCTTCTGTCAATTTGTCGTTGGGGTTGGCCAGGACGGTGCCTGGGAACCGGCCTGTCAATCCACTTGTCGGCCGGCCCGTCAATCAGGCGGATCGGTAAGTTTAGCAGGCGGGCCGATTTGCATCCAATCTGGCTTGCCCCAAAGGGCTGGACAATCTGTACAAAAACCGCAGCATTGTTGTCAATCTGAACACAAAATCACCAATAGCGCCCCGGAACAGACTGACTGTGGGCCTTGTCACGCTACGCCCGGCGCTACGGCCTCGCGCCCCTCCCGGCAAGAGCCGCCGGCAGGCGCAGCACGATAAGGCCAGCGCTGTTGGTCGTTCCCTTCATCGTCATGCCTGCCTTCATGCCACCCTCCGGCCCAGCCTGGGCAACACCAGCAGCGCCGCCGCGCCCAGCCCCAGCGCGACCAGTTCGACGCTGGCGCGCTGCCAGTCGCCCGCGCCCAGATAGACCAGCACGTGTTGGCCAGTGGTGGCCCAGTTCAGCAGCGGCAACCCCAGGCAGAGCAGCGCCAGGCAGGCCGTCTGCTCACGCCAGGCCGGTCCGGACGGACGCAGCGCCGCATGCAGCAGGCAGCCCAGCCAGATCAGGAAAAAGGCACGAATCTCCAGGTTGGCGCGTTCCGGCGTCTGCGCCGCGATGAAGCGGTTGGCGTACAGAAAACCGATGCTGGCTACGCAACTGCCGACGATAGCGGCGATATTGAGGATGTCGATGGCGCGATAGACCTGGGGCGTAGCGCGGCCGAATTCGTGCAGGCTCTTCTGGCGGCGCTTGACCGTAAATAGTTGCAGGCCGGTGGCAATGACCAGGCTGCCCAGCAGGCCGCCGAAAAAGTACAGCCACTTCATGCCCCAGCCGCCAAAGCCCGCCACATGCAGTTGCTCCAGCACTGGATGGACCGCCGCACTGGTAAAGCGCGGCGGCGCGCCGGCGCGGACCAGTTCGACAATGCCGCCTCGGGCCTGTGCGAACACCAGCAATCCGGACTGCCGATGGATGGCATCGGCGCTGACGCCATCGGGCGTTGCGCCCATCATGCGCACCACCATGTCGGTACGGCCTGGATGCCGGATGAAGATGCGCTGCACCGGGCTGCCGGTGCGGACGAGGGCCTGCTGCCGGAGCTGGAGGATCGCCGTGCCGGTATCAGCCGCCACGGCCAGCGCCACCGTACTGGCTGTACTGTCGGCCTGGCTGCCCGTGAGCTCATTGCTGAAGCGCTGATAGGCCCCCTCCTGAGCGCCATAGACGGCGCGCAGTGGCAAGGGCATATAGCTGGTGTAGAAATAGGCCAGCCCGGTATAGATGATCATGGCCAGGAAAGGCAGGCAGAGCACCGCGCTGGCGTTATGCGCATCGAGCCAGGAACGCTGCCCCTTGCCCGGACGGAAGGTGAAGAAATCCTTGAAGATGCGCTTGTGCACCACCACCCCCGACACCAGCGCCACCAGCCCAGCCATGCCGACCACGCCGACCACCCAGAAGCCGGTCATCCCCGCATGCAGCATGTAGTGCAGCAGCATGAAGTGGCGACCGCCTTCGCTCTGGCGGCCCCAAGGTGCCGCCAGCAACTGGCCGTCCACCGGATCGGCCGCGCGCTGGGTGCTGTTGCCCTCGGTATCACGCCAGGACAGTTGCACCGCGTCGCCCGGCGCCGCAGGCAGCATCAGGCTCCAGGCGTCGGCCTCGGGGGCCTGTGCCTGGAGATGCGCCAGCAAGCTGCGCAGGGCGGCATCGCTGACGTCGGCAGCCGCAGGCGCGCCGTGCTGGGGCAGCGGCGGCGCGGCCTGCATCCAGCGCGTAATGGGAGCGCGAAAGACGCTCAACGTACCGGCCACGAAGATGGCGCACAGCAGCCAGCCGCACACCAGCCCGCCCCAGAGGTGCAGCCAGTCCATGCGCTGGCGGAAGCTGTCGGTCGCCTTGCCGGCGACAGGCTTATGCTCGCGGGACAAGATGACGGCCCGCTCAGAAGTTGCCACGCAGGGTCAGCATGAGCGCGCGTGGTTCGCCGTAGTAGTTGCCCCGAGAAAGTCCACCGACCATGCTGTAATAGCGCTTGTCGAACACATTGGTCAGGTTCAGCGCTGCGCTCCAGTGCTTGTTGATGCGGTAGGAGGTGCTGAGGTCCCAGACCGCGCGGCCACCTTCACTGGTAGTGGTGGTGATGTCCTCATCCGAGGGGAAGGCATAGCCGCTCTGCGCCGAGACTGCGCCGCCGATGGTCCAGGCGTTGAGCTCGCCGGGCAGGCGGTAGTTGGTGGACATGCGCAGCAGGTGGCGCGGGCTCTCGCCGCTGATGCTCTGGCCGTCGTCGTCCCGCGTGACCAGGAAGGTGTAGCCGGCCGCCACATTCCAGCCACGCGCCAGCTCGCCGCTGATCTCGGTTTCGAACCCCTTGCTGCGATAGGTGCTGCCATTGAGGTAGCAGTCGGTGGAGGCCAGCGAGTTAGGGCAGTTGCCGAGATTGGCCGGATCGACCACGGCGATATTGCTCTTGCGGATGCTGAACACGGCAGCCGAGAAATTCAGGCGTCCGGCCAGCAGTTCTCCCTTGACGCCCAGCTCGGCATTGCTGCCTACAGCCGGCTTGAGCGGCGCGCCCGAGGCGCTGTGATAGGCACTCTGCGCCTGGAAGGTATCGGTATAGCTGGCATAGACCGACCATTGGCGGTTCAGGTCATAGACCAGGCCGGCGTAGGGTGTGAATTCGCCCATCTGCTTGTAGTCGCTGGTCTTGAGCCCGGTGATGCGGCTGATCTCCCCGTACTTCAACCAACTGAAGCGCCCGCCTAGCGACAGGTGCAAGGCTTCGGCCAGTTGCAGCCGGGTGCTGCCATAGACGCCATAGCGCTCGTCACGTGCGTCGATGTCGGAATCCCAGGCCGGTGTGGTGCTGGGCTCGGGGATGGCATTGGCGTTGGGCTGGCTGAGGTTGATGGGCGAATTGATGCTGACGCTGGCGGTGCTGTTGCGATAGCGCATGCGCACCGCGCTCACGCCCGCCATGAGCTGGTGCATGCCGCCCAGGGCTCTGAAGCTGCCGGACAGATTGGCATCGAACCCATCGCTGATGATGGCCATCTGCTTGTAGTAGATGCTGTAGTAGCGCGAACCGCTCTGCGTGACCGGATCGACCGAACCACGCGGCAAGGCGGTCAACTGGTCCAGGCTGCTTTCGGCATGGCTGAAGGTGAAACGGGTTTTCCAGTCGTCATTGAGACGATGCTCGACATCGGCAAACAACTCGGTGACATTGGCGATGTTGCGGTTCCAGTCCTGCGCCAGCGAGGTCGAGCGCGACACCGTCAGCGCTTCGCCATTGGCATAGCGCGGCAGGCCGAAGAGCCAGTAGCCGTCGGTACGGTTTTCCTGATGGCGCAAGCCCACGCCGACCTTGGTATCCCGCGAGATATCGGCTTCCAGGATGCCGTAGATCATCGGTTCGCGCGAGTGCGAGACATCGTAGAAATAATTGCGGTCCTGATAGGCCGCCACCACGCGGCCACGCACGCTGCCGTCGGCGTTGATGGGACCACCGGTATCGATTTCGGTGCGGTAGTTGTTCCACGAGCCAGCGCTGGTGGTGATGTCGAAATGCCCCTCGGCGCGCGGACGTTTGCGTACCAGGTTGACGGCGCCGCTGGGATCGGCCGCGCTGACCAGCAGGCCGGAAGCGCCGCGCAGGATTTCCACGCGATCATAGATGGCCGTGTCGATGGGCAGCCAGCCGGTGGGGTCATAGACTGTCCCCGGCACGCCATCCTGCAGATAGTTGGTGTTGTTGATGGGAAAGCCGCGAATGACGAAGGTGTGCGAGCCGAAATTGCGCTGGGTACGGGTAAAGCCGGTAGCCTGGGACAGCACCTGATCCAGTTGCACCAGGTTCTGGTCATCCATCTGCTGGCGCGTGACCACGCTGACCGACTGCGGCGTCTCACGCAGGGACTGGTCCATCTTGCCCATGCTCAGCGCGCGGGTGGTATAGGAACCACTCTGGTCCGTGATGGCGCTGCGCTGGCTGTCAGCGTTGACGGTCACCGCTGGCAGGGCCTGCCCCGATTGCGGGACATCGGTTGCGGCCTTGCGCAGGGCATATCCGCCCTCGGTGCCGCGCACCACCACCAGCCCCTGGCCGCGCAGGATTTCTGCAAAGCCCTCCTCCACGCTGAAACTGCCCTGCAGGCCTGCGCTACGCTTGCCCTCGGTGAGCGCGCCTTCGATGGCCAGTTCGACTCCGGCCAGCGCGGCGAAGCGGTTCAGGGTCTGGTCCAGCGATGCCGGTGGCAATTGCACCCGCACCTGGGCCGAGGCCGCCACCTGCGCCCAGGCTTCTGTCGAGGAGGCGGCCAGTGCCGTGGCCAGGCTCATGCAAAGCAAGGCCCGCGCCGTGGTCGCCACGCCGCTGCTGAAGGTCGAAGTGTGGTGTGCGCCGCGTTGCTGCCTTGCGGACTTGGCTCCCTTGTTCATGCTGTTGCTGCCCTTTCGATTGAGGTGTTGTGTGCTTCTTCCTTTGTATTCCGCAGCAGGAAGAAAAAACCTCAATCGATCTGCCCATTATTTTTCAGCCGGGGCGGCTATCACGCTGACCCAGTAGGAGGTGCGGTACTGGAGCTGCACCGGCAAACCCAGCGTCAGGCTGGACAGAGCGCGGTCTGTATCGCGCACCGAAAACACCCCGCTGACCCGCAGCTCAGCGACCTCCGGCGCGCAGGTCGCCACGCCATGGCGATAACGCCCCAGCTCGGCCACCAGCACCGCCAGCGGCATCTGCTCGACCAGCAGCAGGCCGCGCTGCCAGTTGCCGGCATTCGGATCCAGCGCCGTGGGCGCACTGGCCGACTGCGCGGTGAAGGCCGCCTGCTGGCCGGCCTCCACGCGCTGCCCTGCGCCGGCCTGCTGATCCGGCCGTAGCTGCACCGCGCCCTCGAAGACGGCCACGCTGGCGCTGTCGGCGAACTGGCGCACGGTAAATCGGGTACCCAGGGCGCGCACCTCGCCCTCGCGTGTCAGGACAGTGAAAGGCCGCGCAGCAAGAACGCCTGGTCGGTCCTCGTGCGCCGTGGTGATCATGATCTCGCCGAAGCGCAAGACCACCTGGCGAGCCGTAGCGGTATAGACGACATCGACCGCGCTATTGGTATTGAGCACCAGTTGCGTGCCATCGGACAGGCGCAGCTCGCGCATCTGCCCTACCCCGCTGGTGTAATCGGCGGCCAGCGCCTGCCAACTTTCGCTGCGGCGCGCGAGGGCCGCCAGACCTCCGGTCGCCAGCAGCGCGCCCAACAGCGTGAGCGTCTTGCGGCGCATCCGGCGCAGTTTTTCGGGGGCACTCTTCAAGGCCTGGCTGGCGGCGGCGTCCGGCACAGCGCAAAAGCGCTGGCCCAGCGCCTGCATCCTCTGCCAGACCAGTTCATGCTCCTGGCGCTGGCCGCGCCATTGGCTGCAGGCGGCGGCGTCTTCGGCGGTGGCCTGCCCCGACCACATGCGCGCCATCCAGTGCGCGGCCGCGCGCACGACTTCGGCATCGGCCGTGCCGCTGAACTCTCCCTCGGTTGGCTGCGCGCGATCAGGACGCATCTGGCAGGCTGGCATAGACGCTACCGTAGCAGGCCATCAAGGCGGCAGCGATGTACTTCTCCACCGATGACAGCGACACACCCAGCGTCTGCGCCACTTCGCGATAGCTCAGGCCATCCACCTTGCAGAGCAGGAAAGCCTGACGTGCCCTGGGAGCCAGGCTGTTGAGCAGGCGGTCCAGCTCCAGCAAGGCCTCAATGGCCTGCAGGCGGGTCTCTTCGCTGGGCGTCTGCGCCTCGGGCAGGCCGGCCAGCGCCTCCAGGTAGGCCGCTTCGATACTGCGGCGGCGGAACAGGTCGATCATCAGCCCATTGGCGATCTGCACCAGATAACGACGGGCATCACCGCTGGCGGGCTCGATGTCGCGCCTCAGGATGCGCAGATAAGTGTCATGGGCCAGGTCCGCAGCGTCCCAGGCATTGCCCAGCCGCGCCCGCAACCAGGCCTGCAGCCAGCGGCAATGATCCTGGTAGAGCCGTTCGATCGGCTCGCCCGAATGAGGGAGAGTGGACATGGAGTCGCGGGGCCAAGTGAAATAAAACCATACAATTGATAATGGTTCTCATTATAATTGCAAAGATGATGCCTTGGCAAAACCCGTCCCGCCCGAGGCAGGAAGTTCAGAGACCGGTGCAGACCGATTACGCGGCCACAATCCCCAACGGAAGAATCACATCAAAGTAATGCTGGATATGGTCCAGGCATTGCCTCACCTTGAGCGGCATATTGTCGCGATGGCGCACCGTCACATAGACATCGAAGCCGCCCAGCGCCCATTCCGGCAAGACCTGAACCAGACGTCCGGCCTTGAGATCGTCTTCGACCTTGCTTTCCAGCAAGCGCGTGATGCCGTGTCCTTCCAGGGCCAGACAGCGCAGCGAGCGTGCGTGATTGGCGCTGATGCGCGGTTGCAGACGCACCCTCACGGTGCCGCTGGCCGCATTGGAAAATTCAAGGAAGCAAGGTTCGCCGTGGGGATTGAACAGCAGAAAATCGTGGTGCAGCAGATCCAGCGGCGAATGGATCGTCGGCCGGCTGGCCAGGTAGGCAGGCGAGGCGCACAGGACATCGTCCAGGCGTCCCAGGAAGATATCGCCGGGCTGGCGATTGCGTCCCGCGCGCAGGGCCAGGTCGATGCGCTGCTCGATCAGGTCGATGTTGTTGTCCGCCACTTCAAAGCGCAGCCTGACCTTGGGATTGTGCCGGATGAAATCATGCAGCGCCGGAATCAGGTAGCGGGTGCACATGAAACTGGAAACGGCAATGCGCACCTCGCCCACCATCTCATTGTTGAGCACGGCAATGCTCTGCTCGGCTTCGCTGGCGGCGGTGACGATATGGGCGCAGTGCTTGTAGAAGAGGGTGCCGGCCTCGGTCAGGCTGAGCTTGCGCGTGGAGCGGTTGAGCAATGTTGCCTGCAATGACAATTCAAGCGCCCTGACATGCTGACTGACCGATGAAGTGGTGAGGCCCAGGGCTTTGGCGGCGCGCGAAAAAGCTCCCAGCTCCACTACGCGCGCGAACGTCGCCATTCGTGCTAAATCGTCTATTCCAAGTTTTCTCATTGATTGAATTTGCTGATGCTGCGCAGCCCAATCCCGGCTGCGGTGCAATGCGAGTTTCTTTTATCGCAACATAATATGGATGAACTCATTCCTCTGGATGGCGGATTGTACGGAATAGATTGGATGGATCGAATGTGAGCCAGCGCCTCTGCAGGCGGGCTCGCCAAGGTGCGCGCTGGGCGAACCGGAGTTGCTGTCGAGTTTGCCCCGCTCTGCCATGACAGCATCGGCGCCGGCAAAATTCCGCAAAGGTGCTGCCAGACATTTCCTGCAAGCATCTCCAGATCACTGCAAAGCGCGTCAGAACCGGAATGTAATACAGGAGTTGGTGATTGATTAGGTCGAGAAAATTACATTGATAGTTAATTATTATTAATAGTTAATATACCTTTACACACTCCTTTGCAAGCAAGAAAATCTGCCGTAAAGCCAGTCCCAGACTGCAAATGGTGGTGCAATAGCGGTTAAGCGCCGCATCGATGCCTGTGCCGCATCGGATCAAAAAAACGGCAAAAAAACGATGCATGACGGCTGATTCGATCAATTCAGCAAAAAGTCTTTCAGGAAAAAAGGGGCTAAACGCTGCCGCTCATCTGTAATACAGTCCCGCTGGCCAGACACGAGAAGAACAAAAGATCGCCGTCAACGGTGATTCCCGGATTACGCCTTGTCAGTAAGCTCTCTCCTCCATCACCCTTTCCCATGCACTGATCCAGGCAGGTCCAGTTTCCCGAAACGCACGATCACCGTTTTCGCACTCCAGCGCGGACTGCAAGAGACCACATGCGCAAGGCGACAACCGCCACAAGCAGCGCAACTCCATTTGACGAAAAAAGGGGCAGGAATGAACTGGTTCACCAATCTGAAAGTCAGTCACAAACTCATCGGCGGCTTCATGATGGTCGCCCTGATCGGCGCGACCATCGGCACCATCGGCATCATCAAGGCAGGCCAGATCAACGACCTGGCCACCGAGATGTACGAGCTGCAGGTCGTGGGCCTGCGCCACTCCGCCCAGGCTACGCTGGACCTGAGCTCATCGAACCGCGCCATCCGCACGGCCATGCTGGCCGAGTCGGCCGCCGAACGCGAAGCCAGCCTGAACGACCTGGCCAAGCGCCTGGACAATACCGAGATCGCAATGAACGAAGCCGAGCAGCGCTTCATCACCGCCGACGGCAAGGCGCTGGTGGCTAAGGCTCGTGAGGCCTTCGCCAAGTACAAGACTGCGGTCAACCAGACTGCCGACGAGCTGCGCAAGGAACCGGTGGCCGATACGCGCCAATCGACCAGCCGGTTGTTCTCTTCGGTCCGTCCGCTGGCCAACGAAGCCGAAGCGAACATGCTCAGGCTGATGGAAGTCAAGAAGGACAACGCTGACCGGCTCAACGATGAAACCGATCTCATCTACGCCCATATCCGCACGCTGCTGCTGGTGCTCACCTTCGGCGGCGTCGTCTTTGGCGTCGCTCTGGGCCTGTTCATCTCGCGCAACCTGACCCGCCAGCTCGGCGGCGAGCCGCGCGACGTGGCTGCGGCGGCCGACGCGATTGCCTCGGGCGACCTCAGCACCCATATCGATACCAGCCATGCCGCCCAAGGCAGCGTGGTCAGCGCCATGCACATGATGCAGAGCTCGCTGCGCAAGGTGGTGCAGACGGTGCGCACCAGCAGCGAAAGCATCGCCACTGGCTCGCGCCAGATCGCCACCGGCAACCTGGATCTGTCGGCGCGTACCGAACAGCAGGCCAGCGCCCTGGAAGAAACGGCCTCCTCGATGGAAGAACTGACCTCCACCGTCAAGCACAATGCCAATAACGCGCAGAACGCCAAGGAGATGGCCGCAACCGCCTCCACGGTGGCGCTGGAAGGTGGCGAAGTGGTCGCGCAGGTGGTCGATACGATGAGCTCCATCAATGAATCATCCCGCAAGATGGCCGACATCATCAGCGTCATCGACGGCATTGCCTTCCAGACCAACATCCTGGCCTTGAATGCCGCCGTGGAAGCGGCCCGTGCAGGTGAGCAAGGACGCGGCTTTGCCGTGGTCGCCACCGAGGTGCGCAACCTGGCTCAACGCTCGGCTGCCGCCGCCAAGGAAATCAAGACGCTCATCGAAGATTCGGTGGACAAGGTCACCATCGGTGCGCGCCTGGCCGATCAGGCGGGCACGACCATGAGCGGCATCGTCGAGAACGCCGGCAAGGTCACTTCCATCATCGGCGAGATTTCTGCTGCCAGCATGGAACAGACCGCCGGCATCGAACAGATCAACCAGGCCATCATGCAGATGGACGACGTGACCCAGCAGAACGCCTCGCTGGTAGAAGAAGCGGCGGCTGCCTCGCGCGCCTTGCAGGATCAGGCCGATGCGCTGGCGCAGATCGTGAGCATCTTCAACCTGGGACACACGGCCATTGGCATGCAGGAAGCACCGCGCACGCTCACAACGGCCGCGCCCAAGGCCATCGCCGGCGCACCCCGTGCCGAACCCAAGCGCCTGGGCCAGACGCCTGCTGCATCAACAACCCCGGCAGCCCAAGCCGCCAGGGAAGAGGAGTGGAGCAGCTTCTGAACGGTCCGTAGCGAGTGCGCGCCGCTTAGCGGATCTTGATCTCGACGAAGCGGTTGCGCGGCTCGGCGACGCCGCGCTTCTGCGGCACACGCGGATCGCGCGCCCCCTTGCCGATGACCTCGATGCTCAGTGCCCTCACATCCGCCCGGCGCAGTTCGCGTTCGATCAGACGGGCGCGGCGTAGCGAGAGCGCATCGTTGTTGGCTTCGCTGCCGATGTTGTCAGCGTGGCCGATCAGGACGAATTCTCCTGCGGGGAAATCCTTGATTTCTGCAATCGCCTTCTTCAGGGCGTCTTGCGAGGCCGGGGTCAGCCGGTCGGTTCCCAGTTCAAACAAAAGATCGTAGCTGCGCGGCCGCGCCGGCAGGCTGCCCAGCACATCGGCGTAACGCTTTTCCACCTCGTCCGGAGCCAGCGTCAAGGTCTTGTCAACCTTGCCGCCGGCGGTCTCCACCGATGCGTAGGGGGTCGCCAGCGCGGCTTCGCCGTTGGCGGTCTTGACCACGATGCTGCTGGCAGAGCCATCAGGCTGCGGCAGCAGCAGGAAGCGTTCGCGCGGGCCGGCGCAACCGGCCAGGGCCACGGTCAATGCGGCCAGCATGAGGGACTTATTCACCGGCCACCTCCACGATGAAATCGGTGCCTCGGATGCCGATGGTGGCCGTAGGCGTGGAAAACTGCTGGCGCTCGGGCGCATGCTTGCCGATCAGGCCGGAGACATAGCGCAACGTGCCTTTGACCAGGCGCACGGCGATACTGCCGTCATCGGTCTTTTCATTGAAGACGAACTGTTCGAGCAAGAACTGGCTGTTCGGCCCCAGCGAGATCAGGGTATCGTCGCGCAGCGTAAAGCCGACCGAGCTGGCAGCAGCGGTAAGCACGCGATCCCCCTCATAGAGCCGCTCACCCACCGCCAGCGGGCGGCTCTTGCCGTCGCGCTGGGCCTGCACATCGCCGTGCATGACCTTGACGATGGCAGCCTGGACCGGCCCCTCCTGCTGCGCCCACGCTGCTGCGGGCAAGGCCAGCAGCACTGGCAATGCCAGCCGCAGCAGCATGCCCTTCCCTGTTCGCTTCCATCCCCTGCGCCCTGCCGATGCGATCCCCATTGCGCTTGCCTTTTTATGTTTTGATGATGTGATGACGCCTTGACACTGCCGCCGCGACCGCCATGACCGGCGGGCCAGGACTGCAATATGGCGTCGCGCAATTTCACAGAAAATCGAGCGAGGCGTCAATGCCTCTTTTTGATGGTCTCACGCAAGGAGAATTGGCTGGCTGCGGTTGCAGCGGGATCGGCAGACACCTCAGCGACGCATGCATTCCTCTAGACCTCATTTCATTAATAGGCATGAGATGCGCCCTTTCTGGGCAGAACCCTGAGGGAGCGAGTCCCGTTTGGGCGAATTGCTGCGTTACGAATTTAGGTCAAGACGCCCAGTATTGACCTAAATTCGCGCCTTGCACTTCATCCCAAACTGGACTCGCTCGCACTCACGCCTATTGATGAAATGGGTTCTATATTGTCGATAAATTGCAGCACCAGACCATGAGCGACGCCACCAACGTCCCCCAGCATCTTCGAGGTCTGCGAACGGATGCAGATGAGTCGCCGTACCGTGCAGAACAGCTTTCAGACCGTGGCGGAGACGACGCCGCGCAACTATCTGGCTGCGTCAGATTGAATGGGGTGCGACGGGCGTTGATGTCAACCTGGCCCGAGGAAGTCACGATTGGTGATATTGCGTCGCGCTGGGGTTTCTTTCGTCTCAGCCATTTTTCCGAAGATTACCGGGCCTTGTTCTGCGAGCTGCCATCGCAGATCATTCGCCGCTACCGCGCCCGCGGAGAAGCAGCGATATCCTGAATCTTCCCGCTGCGGCCGGCTAGCTCCGCGATATGCCGGGAGGTAGCCGGCACCATTGGCTAGCCCTTGGGCTCCGGTATCACCAGCGGGCCGCAGCCACCCTCGGTGACGAACATCACCAGCAACTCAGCCGCTTCAGTGGCGCTGGGATTGTCGGCAAACATATGCAAGGCCATGGCGGGCTCGAACCAGGTGCTCCCAGCCGGATAGGTCTGTGCGGGCGTTCCGGCCATCTGCGATCGCACGGCTCCCTTGAGCACGAAGGCCGTGACCGATCCGGGATGGCGGTGCGCCGACGTGTAGGCCTGCGGCGGAAAGCTGACCAGCATCGTCGTCACCGACTTGCCAGGCATGTCGGCCAGCTTCTCGCAGGACAGGACCCTGGTGGTCGTCGCGGGTCGGGCGCTGTCTCCCGCGCTGTTGACCGGCGTGCTGAAGATCTGCTGCGTGCCACCGCAGATCTCTGCCAGCCAGGCCGGCACATTGCCTCTGGCCGACGCTGGATTGACTGCATACCAGACACCGCTGGTCGCGATCAGTGCGCCCAGCAGCCATGACGAGCGTGGGTGCGCACTGAGGGCTCCCTTGAACGAGTGCATGTTCACCAGTCATCTCCCTGGAGGTCCGCGTAGAAAAAATGGTCACGCACAGGACGTTCCCTCAAGGTGCAACAGGCATGCCGTCGGGCTGCCAGCCGAGTTCGCGCTGGGCCTTGCCGGTATCTACCGTGGCGTTGCGCTCCACGATGTTGAAGATGCCAGGTTTCTTGGCCTGAATGGCCAGAAGCACGGCGTTGGCGGCGCCGTCAACATGCAGAGGCAGCTTCTTGTCGGCCGGGCTCTGCTCGCCGGTGCCTGGTCCATAGAGCTGGCCGTAGCGCAGCACGATGCCTGTCATGTCCGGCGCTTGCAGCACCGCCTTCTCAAGCACAGCCACGCCGCCGACGCTGACCACGCGCAAGCCCTCGGCATGGAGGTCCAGCGGCGACTCTTCCGTATACGGCTCATCACCAGACGCGTAGGCCCAGGCAATGCTCTGCGCCACCAGCAGCCCAGCCCCTGCGGCCTGGGCCGCCGCCACGACGTTGGCCGTCCCTTCGGCGCGGATGCGGGCATTGCGCCGCACGCCCTCTTCCATCTGGCTGGGATCAAGGCCGCGCGGGAGGTCGGTCAACTGGTGGATGACGATATCGGGCTTGGCCGCACACATCGCCGCACTCAGGGCCTCTGCATGGAACACGTCCACCACTACCGGCGTGACACCCAGCGAAAGCAGGGCCGGCGATTTTGCGACCGACCGCGTCAATCCAAAGACGCGATGTCCGAGCGCGACGAGACGGGGCAGCAGACGAGTGCCGATGGCGCCGGTAGCGCCGGCAACAAAAATGGTTTGAGTCACGGTGTTGGGATCCTTATTGGCGAGTGATCGACTACGCATTGTTCGCTTAGCAAACCGGTGAATCGATCAACTGAAATTTTTCCTTGTTGGCGAAACATGACTCTACGAGAATAATGACCTATCCATAAGATGCAAGATTTGATTTTTTGAATGGGACATTCAGATGGCGATTCAGATGGCGATTCAGATGGTCATGCAGCAACCGGATCGAGACCGCTCGCACCAGGCGCCGATATTCATGCAGCTCTATCAGCGCTATCGGGATGCCATCAACACCGGCAAGCTTCGACCAGGCGACCGCGTGCCCTCCGTACGCAGCCTTGCCAGCGAGCTCAACCTGGCACGGGGCACGGTCGAGCGGGCCTATCAGATGCTCACCAGCGAAGGCTATTTCCTGGCGCGCGGCGCGGCTGGTACGGTCATCTCCCCTGGCCTGCGAACCCTGGAGAGGCCGGCGCAGGCCGCGCCATCCAGGGTTTCCGGCAAGGCGACTGCACATCCTGCAAGCGTGACCTATGGTGATCCGAGGCCATTGCAGCTGGGGCTCCCAGCACTGGACGCATTCCCACGCAAGACCTGGGTGCGGCTGGCCGCGCGCCATTTGCGCAGCCTCGACGGGACCGTCATGAGCTATGCCGACGCCCAGGGCCAGCCATCGCTGCGCCGGGCCATCGCCACCTATCTCGGCGTCTCGCGCGGTATTGCCTGCTCGCATGAGCAAGTCTTCGTGACGGCGGGATACCGAGGGGCGCTGGAACTGATCTGCCGCACGCTGCTCAAGCCTGGTGAGGTCGGATGGTACGAAGATCCCGGCTATCTCTTTGCACGGCAGTTCCTGGAATATGCAGGAATGCGACTGCTACCGGTGCCAGTGGATGAGGAGGGTCTGAACGTGGCAGCTGGCCAGCAGCACAAGAGTAGAGCCCGTTTTGCCGTGGTGACGCCCACGCACCAGAGCCCGCTTGGCATGGCCATGTCGCTGCCGCGTCGATTGCAGTTGCTGGACTGGGCCAGCCGAAGCAAGGCGTGGATCATTGAAGACGATTACGACAGCGAGTTCCGCTACCATGGCCAGCCCCTGCCGCCCTTGAAGAGCCTGGATCGCGATGGCCACGTGCTCTACACGGGCAGCTTCAGCAAGGTCCTGTTTCCGGGGCTATGCCTGGCTTACCTGATCGTGCCAGCGTCGCAGGTCGAGCGCTTCAGGAACTCAGCAAACCAGTTGGGCGGACCAGGCTCGGTTCAGCAGCAGGCGACCATCGCCGACTTCATGGAGCAAGGCCACTTTGCGCGCCACCTGCGCAAGATGCGTTCGCTCTATGCGGCCCGCCGTGGCTATCTGGTCGATGCCTTGCTGCAGCAGTTCGAAGGGCGTCTGCACATTCAGTCCCAAGCCGGTGGGATCCACCTGCTGGCAAAGCTGACCGGTCGGGAGAACGACCGCTCCTTGGTTCAGGCCGCCCGCTCCGATGATCTTGCCATCGCGGCACTGAGCCAGTGGCAAGTGCGTCGGAGCGGACGCGGCGGGCTGCTGATGGGATTTGCCAACGTGACGGACCCGGCGATGGCCGGGGCGTTGGCGCGCCGCTTGCAGGTGGCCTTCCAGTCACGCTGACCTCGAACCCATTTCATAACGCGTCCATCATCGGCACGATTCAGCCCATCCACTGCGGTGAAGATCGACTGCGCCGCTGCGCGCACCCCGGTTTCCTCGTACAGCTCACGCAGCGCAGTCTCTTCCATACTTTCGCCGAGATCGATCTTGCCGCCCCGATAGCCGCAATAACCCCAATCGCCGGCATCCGGAGGATTGGCCCGCCGCACCAGCAAGACCTGCTTGTCCTTCAGGACCACGGCGATGGTCGCCGGAACAGGGCGACGTGCCGTTGTGATCGGTGCGGCGGACTTGGCGACATCAGCCATCCAGGGCCACGACGATGTCAAGCTCCACGCAGGCATTGCGCGGCAACTGCGCAACCCCGACGCTGGTGCGCGCATGCGCGCCCTTTTCTGCGCCGAAGATCTGGTAGATCAGTTCCGAAGCGCCGTCGGCCACCGCGCTGTGCTGGCTGAAGTCCTCGGTGCAGTTGACATAGACGTTGAGCCGGAGAATGCGATCGACGCCATCGAGATCGCCCAGCGTATCCCGCAAGGCTGCAAGTGCACGGATGAAGGCCACGCGCGCGCCCTCCTGACCTGATTCGACGGAGACCTCGCGCCCCAGCTTTCCCGAGACCAGGACGCGATCGCCTTCGCGCGGCAGCTGCCCGCTGATCCAGGCCAGGCCCTGGTGCACGACGCCGGTCGCATACTTGGCGCCGGGCGCCGATGAGGCGGGCAGGTCAATGGACAGTTCTTGCAGACGGTTCTTCAGGTTCACAGTGACTCCTCGCGAGGATTAAAAAAGATGAGGGAAAGGCTGACTTATAATAATTTGCGCTGCCGGACCAAGACAAAGCATCTTTTCTCAGGCTAGCCCCAATCTCATTCAGGCCGACATGACCGCCCGCAAACTCCCTTCACTCCACGCCTTGCGCGCATTCGAAGCTGCCGCGCGGCACCGCAGTTTCACACTGGCGGCGCAAGAACTCCATGTCACGCAAGGAGCGGTCAGCCACCAGATCAAGGCGCTGGAAGAACAACTAGGCCGACCGCTCTTCGATCGACTGCCCAATCAGTTGCGGCTGACGCGCCCAGGACAGGCTTATCTGGCGGCACTGAGCGAAGCCTTCGACCGCATCGAACGTGCCACCGCCCTGCTCGACGCCACCCGGCTGGGACAGCGGCTGGCGATTTCCTCCTCACCCAATTTTTCGGCCAAGTGGCTGGTGCCGCGCCTGGCCGATTTCACGCGTCTGCATCCCACCCTGGAGCTGCGGGCGGAACAGGATGAGCGCCAGGTCAATTTCGTGCGGGAAGACATCGATGCCGCGATCCGCTATGGCATCGGGCCCTGGCCGGGACTGTCCTGCGTGCGACTGGCCGATGAGTTCATGTTGCCGGTCTGCGCTCCGTCACAGGCAGGCGCGCTGACACCGCAGGCACTGGCGCAAGGCACGCTCTTGCACATCCATGACCGTCAGGCCTGGACCGACTGGCTGGCCCCGCACGGCGTGCCGGCGCCGGCAACGGCCCACCTGCCCGGCATCGTCTTCAATCACGACAGCGCCGCCATCGATGCAGCCATCCTCGGCCAAGGTATCGTCCTGGCGCGCTGGTCCCTGGTCACCCAGGCGCTGCGCGAGGGCAGGCTGATCGCCCCCTTTCCGCCCGGCGCGCAGCTCGAACAGGCGTATTGGCTGGTCTGCCCGGAACAACGCGCGGGCGAAGAAAATATCAGCGTTTTCCTGACCTGGCTGCAACGATGCTTCGCGGATGATCGAGAGCTGCTCAAGGAATTGTCCGGAGCCTGAACCACCAACGCTGCCTCGTCAGAATTTCACCACCAGTTCGACGGCGCTGTCATTGGACCGCGCGATGCACTCCTGAGCAAGGGCGTCCCAGGTATGCGCCACCTGCAGGTGGTGCACCTCCTGCACGCCGATGGGGGCTGAATTCTCGCCACGGGCGAAGCAATGATGTGCTGTATTCGCATGTTCAAACTCCTGACGACGATCCGTGCAGATGGGATCCGACGAAAAACCGTGATGGAGATGCGGCGGCCATCAGATGGCCGAAGGATCGGTCTTGTCGATGTCGATGCCATAGCGGCGGATAGCCTCTCCCACCGACTGCCGGGCAATGCGACCATCGTCAGCCAGGGCCTTGAGTGCAGCCAGAACGATGAAGTGCCGGTCCACCTCGAAGAAGGTACGCAGCGATTCGCGGGTATCCGATCGGCCGAAGCCATCGGTGCCCAGGCTGACGAAGCGGCGGTCATGGATGAACGGGCGGATCTGGTCGCCGACGATCTTCATGTAGTCGGTGGCCACCACCACTGGTCCCGGATGTCCCTGCAGACACTGTGCGACATAAGGGATGCGTTCGGCTTGCTCGGGATGCAGCATGTTCCAGCGCTCGGCAGCCATGCCGTCGCGGCGCAGCTCGGTCAGGCTGGTTGCACTCCAGACTTGGCAGCCGATGGCGAAGTCCTGGTTCAGCAATTCGGCTGCCGCCATGACCTCGCGCAGGATGGCGCCACTGCCCATGAGCTGCACTGTGGGTGCCTGAGCGTTGGCGACGGGGTGTTCCGAGAGCAGATAGAGGCCCTTGAGAATGCCCGTTTCGCTGCCTTCCTTCAATCCGGGATGCGGATAGTTTTCATTGAGCAGAGTGATGTAGTAGTAGATGTCTTCCTGTTCGACGTACATGCGGCGCAGGCCGTCCTGGATGATCACCGCCAGTTCGTGGGAGAAGGTCGGGTCATAGGAGATGCAGCTGGGAATCACCGACGACAGTACGTGGCTATGACCATCGTCGTGCTGCAGCCCCTCGCCCATGAGTGTGGTCCGGCCGGAAGTCGCGCCCAGCAGGAAGCCGCGCGTACGGGCATCGGCGGCAGCCCACGCCAGGTCGCCTACACGCTGCAAGCCGAACATGGAATAGAAGATGTAGAACGGAATGGTGGCCAGACCGTGATTAGCATAGGCCGTGCCGGCGGCGATCCAGGACGAGATCGCGCCGGATTCGTTGATGCCTTCCTGCAGGATCTGGCCATCCTTGGCTTCCTTGTAGTAACTCAGCTGGCCGGCATCCTGCGGCGTATAGAGCTGTCCCATATAGGAGTGGATGCCGATCTGCCGGAACAATCCCTCCATGCCGAAAGTACGCGACTCATCGGGAACGATGGGAATGACCAGCTTGCCCAGCTGCGGGTCCTTCAGCAAGGTCGTCAGGATGCGCACGAAGGCCATCGTGGTGGACAAGCCGCGCTCGCCGCTCCCCTGTAGCTGGCTGGCAAAAGCCGACAGCGGCGGCACCGGCAGCGCCTCCATCTTGCTGATGCGTGCCGGGATGTAGCCACCCAAGGTCTGGCGCCGCTGCTGGAGATACTTGGCCTCTTCGCTGCCGGGCTGCGGGCGCAGGTAGGGCATGTCCTCGAGCTGATCATCCGACACGGGCAGCGCGAAACGGTCGCGGAAATTGCGCACGGCATCGCTACTCATCTTCTTCAACTGGTGATTGATGTTCTGCCCCTCCCCAGCCTCCCCCATCCCGAAACCCTTGACCGTCTTGGCCAGCACCACCGTAGGCCGGCCCGTGGTGCGCACGGCCTGCTCGTAGGCGGCGTAGACCTTCTCGGGATCGTTGCCGCCACGGGTCAGCTTCCAGATCTCCTCATCCGACATGTCGGCCACCAACGCCAGCAACTCCGGATACTTGCCGAAGAAGTGCTCGCGCACATAGGCGCCGTTCTGCGACTTGAAGGTCTGGTAATCGCCATCCACGCACTCCATCATGCGCTGGCGCAACAGGCCACTGTGATCCTTCTCCAGCAAGGCGTCCCAACCGCTGCCCCAGACCACCTTGATGACGTTCCAGCCGGCGGCGCGGAAGGTGGCCTCCAGCTCCTGCATGACCTTGCTGTTGCCGCGCACAGGGCCATCGAGCCGCTGCAGGTTGCAGTTGACCACGAAGATCAGGTTGTCCAACCGTTCGCGGCCACCCAGTGAAATGGCGGCCAGCGACTCCGGCTGATCCATTTCGCCGTCGCCGAGGAAGGCCCACACCTTGCGCCCCTGAGGCTCCTTGAGCCCGCGATATTCGAGATAGCGCATGTAGCGCGCCTGGTAAGCCGCCGTCAGCGGCCCCAATCCCATCGACACCGTCGGAAACTGCCAGAACTCCGGCATCAGGCGCGGATGCGGATAGGAAGACAAGCCATCACGATCCGACTCGCGGCGGAAGTTGTCCATCTGGGCTGCACTGATGCGCCCCTCCACGTAGGCACGGCCATATATCCCTGGCGCGGAATGCCCCTGGATGTAGACCATGTCGCCATCGAAGGTGTCAGTGCGCCCACGGAAGAAATGTTCGAAGCCCACGTCATACATCACCGCCGCTGACTGGTAGGTGGCGATGTGACCGCCGACGTTGGAATGCTTGCCGGCGCGCAGCACCATGACCATAGCGTTCCAGCGGATGTAGGCATTGATGCGGCGTTCCAGGCTGAGATCGCCCGGGTAGGCCGGCTGCCGCTGGCGGTGAATGGTGTTGACGTAGGGTGTGGCGATCCTGCCGTGCAGGTCGCCGTAACGTTCCAGGTCCACCTCGGTAAGTTGGTCGATCAGGTACTGGCCGCGTGCGCGGCCTTCGACCTCGATGACAGATTCCAGGGCTTCCCGCCATTCCCGTGTCTCCAGGGGATCAGCGTCCATTTGTGCAAGGGCTTGGTTCATGAAGTTTCTCCAGAAGGGAATCAGGCAGGTCAAGGCCGGCATCAGGGCGATGCAGAATGCAAGTGGCGATGCGCCTGAAATATAATTGCAATTGCAATCGTAAGGAGCACCATCCTACAGTGGTATCATTGCAATTGCAATTACATTTAGAATTCATTCGCTATGCAGTCAATGAGGCCCTTATGACGAAACAACAGCCCGATCTCTGGTTTTCCTTCGTGCGTGCACACCGTATCCTGATCAGGGAGATCGAGCGACGTTTCGATGCAGCCGGACTGCCTGCCTATGCCTGGTACGACGTGCTGTGGGGGGTCGAGAGCGGCAAGGGCGGCACGCGCCGCATGCATGAACTGGCCGATGCCTTGGCCATCGAACGCTACAACCTGACCCGCCTGGTCGACCGGCTGGAACAGGAAAAACTGGTCGTACGCAGCCGCTCGGCCGAAGACGGCAGGGCCGCCTTCCTCACCATCACCGAGGCCGGCAAGGTCTTGCGCAAGAAGATGTGGAAGGTCTATCAGGCGGCCGTCTCGGAAACCTTCCTATCCCAGTTCGACCAGGCCGACCAAGCCGCCATCGCCAAGGCGCTGGACAATGCAGCCGCCATGGCTGGCGGCCAGGCTGGTTCTTGAAAAGCCCATGACGGCGTTTGCTACAGCAGCCGGTAGCGGTGGACGGCATCGGCGACGGACTGGGCCGGCAAGCGGCCTTGTTCCACCAGAGCCCTGAGCGCATGCAGGACGATCCACTCAGTGCTTGCAGGGACATTGCCCCGCTGGGATCCCGCGCCCAGCGCAACAAATGGCGCTGATAGGCAGGCTCCTATCTGCGCGGCCACATGGGGCGCATAATCGGTCACGGCAATGACTGGCTCGCTGCGCCCGCCCAGGCATTGCTCCAGGCGGCTGATCCGGGGCTGCGCCAGCGGATTGAAGGTATTCCACTGCGCCGACATCCGGCCCTCGCGCGCAAGCCGGGTATAACTCGGGCAACTCCATACCTCGCTGGCGACATCCCAATCCCGCTGCAGTATCTGCGCTGCCTGCAGCACGCGCTCCAGCGCCCTTCCAGCGCCCAGCAGCCGCAGCGCACCGGCCGCCTCCGTGCCGGCGCTGCATGCTAGCAGATACATTCCAGTACAAGCCTGTTCCAGGAATTGCGAGGATGGTACTGCTCCTGCGGGCTCTGCATCATGCAGCGCGAGGTAGTAATGCGCCACTTCTCCCTCCACATAGAGCGCATGCAGCGCCCCACGCACGATGGCCTGCACCTCCTCGGCCGAGGCTGGATCATAGGGAATGCAAGACCAATCCTGCGCTAGCCAAAGAGGAATCTCGGGACGCACACCCTTGGGCCAACACCCGCCGCCATCCTCTGCCATGTTGAGGAACAGGCCACGGCCGCCACTCTCTTCGAATGCCGAACGCAAGCTGGCCTTGGAAGTCGAGCAAGAAAGATAGATCAACGGGCGCTCATATTGTCGACCGGCGAACATATAGCGCAGAGGCCACGCCGCTGGAAGTGTCTCGCCGTCAACCGGCTCAGCATCTCTGCTGACGATCCATGCGCTCCGACCGTAAGCTTGACCAGCCGCCAACTTCTGCGCAATGAGCCGCCCCATGCCAAACGGTGATCGAGAAACTTCGGAACCGCGCACGCCAAGGCAGGCAACCCTGCGCAGACAATCGACTGCCGCCCCCCGGGTTTCCGGAGAAAGCGGCATCAGCGGTACCAAGTGCGTCGTGTAGGTGGACATAGCTTTCCAATTGAGTTTGCGTAAACGGATGCCATCGCTTACGATTGCATTTGCAACTATTGTATTTGCAATTAAAAATCAGTTCAACCAGGAAGGATCCAGTCATGCTTCTCGACTTTTACACAGCGCGCACGCCCAATGGAATGAAGGTCAAGATCTACCTTCATGAGGCGAAGATAGCGTACCGGGAGATCGGGTTGAACCTCTCTGCCGGAGAGCAGCACCGACCTCAATATCGTCGGATCAATCCCAACGGAAAGATCCCCGCCATCGTCGATCACGATGCCGGCATCACACTTTTCGAATCCGGTGCGATCCTTACCTATCTCAGCGCGAAGACCGGCGTTCTTCAGCCAGTGACGTTGAAGGAGCAGATGCAGGTTCAGCAATGGCTGCATTTCCAGATCGGCGGCATCGGGCCAATGCTGGGCCAGCTATGGTGGTTTCTGCATGGATCGACAACGGGAAATCGCGAAGCCATAGATCGATACCGCACCGAGGCTCTGCGCTTGTACGAGGTAGTAGATCGGCGTCTGGGCCAATCCAGCTACCTGGCTACCGGAGGATTCTCCATTGCAGACATAGCAGCCTACAGCTGGCTGCGGACATGGGAAGAGCTGGAACTGGATATCTCGTCGTTTGACGCCCTACAGACATGGCTCAAGAAAATCGACCAGCGCCAGAGTGTCTGCGAAGTGCTGAAGTCTGATCAGACATGAAATTTTATTGAAGCTGCCGACACCGGAGAGAATATGGCTTGGCTTTATCTTTTTCTCGCAGCCCTGTGTGAGATCGCCATGGGCACTTCACTGAAGATGAATGAAGGCTGGACCCGACCGCTACCAAGCATTGCAGCAGTATCGTCGGGGCTGCTGAGCATCTATTTGCTGGCCTTGTCGCTGCGCACCTTGCCGATGGGCATGGCGTATGCGGTATGGACCGGCACAGGCGCTGTCGGCCTGGTCGCCATCGGTATCTTCTGCTTCCACGAAACGGCCAGTCCTGCTCGTCTCATTTTTGTTTCCTTGACGTTCGTCGGCCTGGTTGGATTGCGCTTTTCCGAATAGGTGACGGCCAACCAATCTGGCGACAGTTCATTTCAGCGCTGAAGGCGCGTAGCCATATTCACGGGAAAAGGCTCGGGAAAACGCAGCCTGACTGCCGAAGCCCACCTCGGGAGCCACCGCCTTGACGCTCACACCAGAGCGAAGGCGATAGTGACCCAGCGCCAAGCGCCATGTCTTCAGATAGGATGCGGGCGTCTTGCCGATGACCTGTGAAAAGAGACTGGTAAACGCGCTGCGCGACATGCCTGCCCTCTGCGCAAGTTCGGTGACACGCCATTGGTGCGCCAGGTTGTCATGCATGGCAATCAAGGTTAAGCATAGCCGCGGATGCGCCAGGCCCGCCAGCAAGCCCGCATTGACCGTGCCGAGGGCGATGGCTCGGCGCATGGCCAGCACCACGATCACCTCGCATAGGCGATCACAGACGGTCGCGCCGCCACAACGACCCACTGCATGTTCAGCCACCAGTAACTCCGACAAGGCTCTGATCTGAGGTGCGTCTTCCAGAGAGATCAGCAATTCCTCAGGCAATGCCCCCGTGAGCGGATTGGCCGCCGCCCCGAACTCGATCGCAGCGCTCGCCAGAATCGGCGCATTGCTGTGTGGCAGCCCGCCACGGCTGCGAAAGACCAGCTCGGTAGCCTGGCCGGCTGCATCGGCCAGGACGAACAGGCTGGCAGCCTCGGCGTCGCGCTCGATCGGCCAACGGCCGGCGCGTAATCTGAAAGTCTTGATGAAGGCAGTCAAGCGATCATGACTTGGCTTCTTTTCTGGCGTTTTGATCATGAGATGAGCAGGCAATCGAGACAGATTTTCTCCAGAATATCCAGCATCTTGACCTGTTGGTCTTGATGCTCTTCCGATCAACAAATACTACTCCAAGCATGCCAATCTCATTGCTCCACACCATTGCAGCAAACCAGCCGGTCTTCGACCAGGCTGCACATGAGCTGGATATTCCCGCCGGGCAGCTTCATCACGTCAACCTGCCGACGCTGCGCGAAGCGGTCGTTGCTGCGGGCGGCTTCACCGACGAACTGAGGTTCCAGTTGCGCAATCAGCTGCAGGCCCTCGCGACCCAGTCCGATGCCATCATCGTCACCTGTGCAACATTAGGGGCCGCCGTTGATGGCATGGCCGACATTGCCGTTCCGGTGATACGCGCCGATGCTGCGCTGGCCCGAGCTGCGACGGCGCAGAGCGGCAGACTGACCATACTTTGCGCTGCACAAGCGGCGCTGCCCGGGGTACAAGCGCTGTTCTGCGCTCAGGAGAAAAGCGCGGAGCTGATCACCGTGACACATGTGCCGGACGTATGGCGCTTCTTTATCGAGGGCGATACAGAACGCTGCCATGCCAGCATCACCACGGCCATTGAACAAGCCTATGCGGACGGTGCCGATGTCGTTGCCCTCGCCCACCCCTGGATGGCAATGGCGCCCATCTCGGTCCAGGGACGGCGGGCATTCGATGTTGCACGGGCAGCCTTCGCGGAGCTCCTCCCCGACCCTCGCCTGCACTGGCGCTGAGGCGACGGGATTGCCTACCTGTCCTGCAGGAATGCCGAAGGCGGTTTGCCAAATTGCTTGCCAAAGGCGGTGGTGATCAACGTGTCCAGGACCGCAACGGCCATGCCCACTGGCTGATCCAGGACGATCACCCCACCCAGCAAAACGCTTGACTGCGCGCACGCGACGGACTTCTGCAAGCGCTTCCGGCATTAGCGGATCAACTGGCCCACCGCTCGTGCTGAGGGTGGCCCGAGATTGTGAATGGCTGAAGATGCCCCCGATCAGCCGCTACGTTCAAAGCAAGGGCTTGAGCAACACTATGAAATAGTGAAGCTATTAAAAAATTCATTACGCATTTTCCAGGAACACACTCATTAATATTTAATCGCAATCTAGCGGCGATTTTTACCTGAAATTGCTACCTGGCATTATTTAAGAAAGCAAAACGATAGCGGTTAAACGCACGCCCCTCTTTCTCCCTCCCGAATACGTTCATAGATAAATCCAGTCTTCCCTGGATGGCCCCGCTAGCGCCAATGAGCAATTTCCTAAGCCGGAATTACTGGGCTAATTGCTATCTTTTTCCTATAGTCGAAGAAAGAAGAATCTCGGCAAGATATGTGCTTAGCTGCCGGCGCTATTTTTAGCGTCGCCTGAGTTTGCGGACCAACTGCGCCGAGAAATGGCCGCACATTTATCAGTTGCAGTTGCGGGACGTGTCGGCGCGTTGCTCCTTCAAGGTCTGAGTGACGCGTTCAGCAATGTTATTCGACTCCGGATAGTGAAACGTGATTGACTCCAGCATCACGTCCATCGGCACCGATTCGAGATTTCGCAGCACCCAGCCCGCAACATTTGCCATTGAATAAGATTCTGCGGTCACCGCCAGGCGCATCAGATTCCGTTGATGAAGGTACTGGTTCTTCAGCTGCTTAAGCTAAGTAGTTTTTTCAGATCATCGCATTACTATCAAAAAAAACAGGGGGAACAAGATGAAAGACATTCGCATATCTACTGCACTAATAACGACATTCTTTTTTTTATCGGTAATTATTCTTTTTATTTCTTCATTCGGCGTTTTTAAATTCAGAGATGCCAATGCTTCGATGAAATCGCTTTATGAAGACAGAATAGTTGCCCTTAGAGACCTCAAGATTGTTAATGACGTATATGGCCCGATCATTATTGATCCGGCCAATAAAGTAACGCTCGGACTAAAAGACTTCAAAGAAGCTCTTGAAGAGGTGGATAAAGGAATGGCCGTTGCTGACGAACACTGGAATGCCTATATCAACACGCTCTTGCTCGATGATGAAAAAATCGCGATTGCCAAGATAGAGCCAATGCGCGTGAAAATAAAATCTGTTGTAGCAGACCTGCGCGTGGCTTTGCAAAACGGAGACCGGGAAAAGGTTCGTGCCATGATCAAGCCGCTTTACGAAACCATGGACCCACCCTCCGCCATCCTCGAAAATCTGATGGACATACAGATCAAAGAGTCGAAAGCGCTCTATGAGCGTAGCAACAATATCTACAATCAAACCCTGCTTTTGTTTTCTGTAATTACGATTGCGGCAATCTCCATCACGATACTTTTGGCACGTTGGCTGCTTCGCTCTATAACGATTCCGCTGAACCACGCAAAGGATCTGGCGCGTAATGTTGCCCTCGGTGATTTGAGTGCATCAATTGAAGTCACCTCGAAGAATGAGACAGGCCAATTGCTATCCTCATTGAAAGATATGCAAGCGAGTCTAATCAAAGTGGTTTCCGATGTGCGCCATGGCGCGGAATCAGTGTCTACCGCCAGTGCAGAAATAGCACAAGGCAACATTGATCTTAGTTCCCGGACTGAGCTGCAAGCCAGTGCGTTGGAGCAAACTGCCGCCAGCATGGAGGAGCTCAACAGCACTGTGAAGCAAAATGCTGACAACGCCCATCAGGCGAGTCAGCTCGCCATGACTGCATCTGCTGTCGCTGTCCAAGGCGGAGAAGTCGTCGGCCAAGTCGTGGAAACCATGAAGGGCATCAATGATTCCAGCAGCAAGATAGCTGACATCATTAGCGTCATTGATGGCATTGCCTTCCAGACCAACATCCTTGCGTTGAATGCTGCTGTCGAAGCGGCCCGCGCGGGAGAGCAAGGTCGCGGCTTTGCAGTAGTGGCTAGCGAAGTACGCGGCCTGGCTGGCCGAAGTGCCGAGGCCGCCAAAGAAATCAAGGAACTCATCACCGCCAGTGTCGAGCGTGTAGGCCATGGCACCACGCTTGTGGACAGGGCTGGAGAAACGATGAGCGAGGTGGTTTCAAGCATCCGACGCGTGGCTGACATCATCGGAGAAATCAGCTCGGCGAGTAATGAACAAAGTGCAGGCGTCTCTCAAGTGGGTGAAGCTATCACCTCGCTAGACCAGACCACTCAACAGAATGCGGCGCTGGTGGAACAAATGGCTGCCGCCGCAAACAACCTGAAGAGCCAGGCCGTTGACTTGGTACAGACAATGGCTGTCTTTAACCTTGCTGCCAGTTCTTTGGTAGCCGTAGATACTCGTGACAAGCCTACTGCCCAACTTTACGGTATAAGTTCAACAACGAAACTTTTGCCTGGTTGATCGATGTGCGTTGCAATCGGCGGTTTCAACTGCCGATTGCAACCATTGCTCGACATTCGATAGTGGCGCAGTTGTGCAAATAGGCTATAGCAGCTTCTCCATCCCTTTGCGGCCTTCATCGTCCAATTCTTCGATCGCTGACGGCGGGATATCCAACGACCGGCTAGCCTCTTCTGTGCAGTTTCTCCGCCGTACGGGCGAAGTGAAGTTCTTCGGCAACGGCCAGGAACCGGTGCATTGATCATGGATTCAAGCATCTGTGTTGCGACGATGACAGGCTTCCCCTCTTGCCTACATAGCCTCACAATGCGCTTTTGAATTGCCGGCACCTGCTCGGCTGTCGTTGCTGTGCGGGGTGTTGTCGGTCAGCGTGAACGGTTATCGTGCGTGGAAGCGAGGCGGGAAGTCGGGGCGAACGCGACTGACGGACACGCAGTTGCTGACACTGATCCGGACCGT
>Ga0160495_100303_pt1 | contig 34567 bp, 29 predicted proteins | sample DID4MG_4_FD_108251 | JGI IMG/M metagenome (GOLD analysis project Ga0160495, IMG submission 108251) | Enriched soil microbial communities from UW Madison campus, WI, USA - DID2933_E24_FP4 MG | ecosystem: Environmental > Terrestrial > Soil > Unclassified | place: USA: Madison, Wisconsin | collected... | reverse complement strand
GCGGCGCGCTTGATCATGCCGCCGGAGAGGGCGGCCGGATACTTGTCGCCAGCGGCGATGGGCAGGCCTGCCAGGGCCAGCTTCATGGCGGCCACGCCACGCGCCTCGTCGGCGTTGAGACCGCCATATTCAGTCAGGGGCAGGGCAATGTTTTCCAGCACGGTCAGGGAGGAGAACAGCGCACCCTGCTGGAACAGCACCCCAAAGCGTCGTTCGTAGCCTGAGCGCGCTTGGCTGGACAGGACCGTGAGGTCTTGTCCGAACACCCGCACCTCGCCCGCCGCCGGGCGTAGCAGGCCGACGATGCTGCGCAGCAAGACTGACTTGCCCGTGCCGGACCCGCCCACCACGCCCAGGATCTCGCCGCGCCGCACCTGCAAGTCCAGTTGCTCATGCACGATCTGCGTGCCGAACTGGTTGCGCAGGCCGCGCACCTCGATGATGCTGTCCGCACCGCCAGCGGTGGCGGGCGCGTGTTGTGCCATCACCATCCCATCTCCATGAAGAACAGCGCTGCCAGCGCATCCAGCAGAATCACCACGAAGATCGACTGCACCACGCTGGAGGTGGTGTGCTGGCCCACCGATTGGGCGCTGCCACTGACCTTGAAGCCTTCATTGCAGCCGATCACTGCGACCACGAAGGCGAACAGCGGCGCCTTGACCATGCCCAGGATGAAGTGGCGGATGCCAACGTCCTGTTGCAGCAACGACAGGAACATGGTCGGGCTGATGTCCAGCGACAAGGCGCAGACCATGGCTCCGCCGAACAGGCCCGAGAGCATGGCAATGAAAGTCAGGGCCGGCATGGCCACCAGCAGCGCGATCAGTCGCGGCAACACCAGCAGGTTGATCGGGTCCAGCCCCAGGGCGCGGATGGCATCGATCTCTTCGTTGGCCTTCATCGAGCCGATCTGTGCGGTAAAGGAGCTCGCGGTGCGTCCGGCCATGAGGATGGCGGTCAGCAGCACGGCAAATTCGCGCAGGAAGGAAAAGGCCACCAGGTCCACCGTATAGATGCTGGCACCGAAATTGGCCAGCACGGTCGCCCCCAGGAAGGCCACCACCGCGCCCACCATGAAGGTCAGCAGGGAAACGATGGGTACCGCATCCAGTCCGGTCTGCTCGATCTGCGCCACCACGGCAGTCACGCGCCAGCGCGAAGGACGCCAGAACGAGCTCAGCAGCGTCTGCAGGCACAGCCCCATGAAGCCCAGCAGCCCCAGCGCGCAGGCGCGCAGGCTCAGGGTGGCGCTGCCCACTCGCTCCAGCATGTCGGTGATCCAGGCCTGGCGCGCTGGTGCAGGCTTGGGCATGGCGATGGCCTTGGCCTCGGCAACGACGGCCAGCAGGTCGCGCCAGGCCGGTGCGAGGGTGCTGTCGGCCTGCGTTTGGCGCAGCGCGCCTGGCACGCCCAGCAGATCCACCAGCAGCTTGGCGCCGACGGTATCGAAGGCGCTCAATGCCGAAAATTGCAAGACCGTCTGCTCGCCCAGGGCCGGACGCGCCTGCGCGATCTGGCGCGACAGTGCGCGATAGTTGCGCAAGGTCCAGTCGCCTTCCACGTGCAGCACGGGAGGGGAGGCAGAGTCGAGGCGGAAGCTGGCGTTGTTGTTCAAAGCGGTCAATTTGTCATCAGTCAGTGCCAAGTATTGCATGAGGGTAGGGCACTGCGCCAGCCATGGGGCGTAGTCGCCACGTTGCCTGAGGGATTATCCCAAGAGGTAATTGTCGCGGGACGGGCGGCGCTTCTACCATGCCGGTGCTGTGCCAATCTCCCTCGATGTGCAGAAAGCGTCATTGACGTTTTCTGCACCATGCCCTCTTCATCCTCAGCGGTGATCCCCATTGCCGCATTTCCTGTCCATGAAAAAAATCTCACCGTCCTCCACTATCGACGCAGCCTTGTCTTTTGGTGCAGAGGTGAAGACTTCTTCCACTGGTCGATCAGAATATTTCTTCATATGAATCTTCCTGCCGCTCGCCTGCCGTTCCTCCGCCTTGCCAGACGGAATCCGTCTTTTTCCCTTTGAAGAATCGTTCACATAGCATGGCCGAAGCCGGGTCCGGCGGCGCGTGCGCGTCTGCTCGGGGGAGCACCTTCGTGCGATTGCTGGGGGCAGCGCGCTCCGATTCAATGAGGGCGGGAAAAAGAGATTGAAAGATTGGCTTCACAGGAAAACAAGACCACGCTGCCCACAGCGCGCGGACTGATCCTGATGATGGCCAACAAATCGTCACGTACAGGGAGTTTGCCATGTCTATCACCATTACCATCAATCGTATCAGCACGCTGGCTTCAGCCAAAGCCTATGTGCCTGCAGGTTCGGGCGCTGCACAGCCCGATGCAGCAGAAAGGAGGGGGGTGCCGGTCCGTCCCGGTACCAAGGCCCTGTGGCTCCAGGGTTGCCAGTGGCATGCCGAGGCGGCGACACAGGGCATCACGCCGACGACGGCCTTTCTTTCCTGGCAGCGCTGGAGCAGTGCGCGCTGGCGGGTGATCCAGTCCGTCATCGCGTGCTGCCCGGCCCGCAAGCCAGTGATGCAGGCGCGTCAAGATGTCACCATCAACACGCCGCATCAGCCGCTCGTACCGGTGGCGCTTGCCAGTCCCGCATCTGCGTCGCTCGCGACCACGCCAGTCGGCATCGAGAGCGTCAGCGCCGTGGCGTCCTCCAGGACCGCCAAGTCCCCGCAGCAAGCCGTGTCAGTCATCAAGTCCTTGCCTCACGATGATCTCGACGTACCCGCCTGTCCTGTGCCGCAGGACTGTCTGCCGCTTGCGGCCATGCCTCGCATCGGCCCCGTCGGTCGTGGCAGACAGGCGGTTGCCGTTCCGGTTCAGGACGGTGCTCCTGTGTTGAACGTCACGCCAACGCCTTGTGCTCCGAGCGTGTGGATATTGCCGGGGGCTGCCACTTGCGTACCGTTGGACGCGGCGTTTCCGCCTTGCGTGACGATTTCGGTGTCGAACTGCGTTCCGGTTCCGATCGTCACGCTGCTCAAGCGACTCTTCCCTTCGCTTTTCATCGGCCCTGCGCTGCAGTCGCAACCATCTGTTGCCCCGATGCCTCCCGTGTCCAGCGTGACAGTCGCGTCAGCACCGACGCCAGCGGCCTTCGCCCCGGTTTCCCCTGCTGTCGTGCCGATGCCCAATTCCGCTGGAACATCGCCGCCGAGCGCGCTGGTCTGGCTACCAGTGGCTGACCCGGTGCCTGCCATGCCAGCGCCGTTGGTTCCAGACAGTCATTTCCGCGATCTGCGCGACAACGACAATGTCTTTCAGCTGGACAATGGGCGCACGGTCAAGTTTGCATCCGATCAGGTGAAGATCAGCAGCAGTCAGCCCGGTTTCCTGATTGGCACTGACGGCAATGACCAATTTGGCGCTCGCGCAACGACGCTGGAGCACGCGCTCAACGCCAAGGCTGGAACGCTGACCAATTTCCTGGGAGGAGGCGGCAACGACATGATCGGCGGTGGCCAGGGCGACGACACCATCTGGGGCGGGACCGGAGACGACGTCCTGATTGGCAGAGAGGGGAATGATCGTCTCTATGGCGAAGAGGGCGATGATCAATTACTGGGTGGTGACGGCAACGACTTGCTCAATGGCGGCGCCGGCGCGGATAAGCTGTTCGGCAGCCTGGGCGATGACCAGATGTGGGGAGGTGATGGCGACGATTATATGAAGGGCTGCGACATCGCCACCGATACCAAGCTGGGGCCAGGTCAAAGCGATGACGATCTCATGTTCGGCGAGGCCGGCAATGACATCATGTCCGGTGGATGCGGCAACGATCAGCTATGGGGTGGCATCGGAGATGACAGTCTCTACGGCGATGATGGCGATGACAAGCTTTATGGCGAAGCCGGCAATGACAATCTCTGTGGCGGTATCGGCAATGATGTGATTTTTGGTGGCGATGGCGACGATGTGATCTATGGCGATATCAAGCCGTTCTATTCGGCACTGTCCGGCACCGTCGGCGGCAATGATCTGCTCTACGGTGGTGCCGGCAACGACAGTCTTTCTGGCGGGGCCGGCGATGACATGCTGGATGGCGGCAGCGGAAATGACAGCATGGATGGTGGCCGGGGCGACGATACCTATGTCGTCGATTGCGTTGGCGACAGCGTCAACGAACTCGCCGACCAGGGACATGACACCGTCATCGCTGCCTGCAGTTTCACCTTGGGCCAGAATGTGGAAGATCTGCTCTTGGCCGAGGGCGGGCAGTTCAATGGCACCGGCAACGGCCTGGACAATCTGATCACTGGCAATGGGCAGGACAATATTCTCACCGGCAATCGTGGCGCCAACGTGATCAAGGGGGCGCAGGGCAACGACACTCTGATCGGCCAGGCCGGCAATGACACCTATGTGTTTGCGCGGGGTGATGGTCGCGACGTGATCGTGGACCAGGACGCCACTCGCGGCAATGTCGATGTGCTGCAATTGAGCGACCTGCGCCAGACCAATCTGTGGTTCAGCCAGGCTGGCAATGACTTGCAGATCGACGTGCTGGGCGGCAGCGACCGCATCACCGTCAAGGACTGGTACGTGGGCGGCACCAGCGGCAGCGACAACCATATCGAACGCATCCGCACCGCAGACGGCAACACCCTCTACGACAGCGATGTGGAACAGCTGGTGCATGCCATGGCCAGTTTCGCTCCGCCATCTGCCTTGCAGACCGACTGGACGCCCGGTCAGAGCAGCCAGGGCAAGGTGTTGCTGACCATCACCCACTGAAGTCTCCAAGAAGCAGGGGATAAACCGCATCCGGGTTCCGTGGACCGGATGCGGTGATGGCTACGGTTGCCTGTTGTGGCCGGTGGCCGATGAACCACGTCTCCATCTAATCGGGAAAGTATGAGCGAGACCGACAAGGACCATTCCGCCGCTGGCATCGACAGCGGCTTGCAGTGCCTGATGATGATGGCCAGGCTGCATGGCATTGCCGCCGATGCGCAGCAATTGCAGCATCGCTTCGGTCGCCAGCCTTTCGAGGCACAGACCATCTTGCTGGCCGCGCGTGCGCTGGGCATGACCGCCAGATGCCTGCGCCAGCAGCGCGAACGTCTGGAGCGCACGCCGCTGCCGGCCATCGCCATCGACCGCCATGGGCGCTTCTTTGTGCTGGCCAAGCTCGAGCAGCTCCAGGGCGAGGCTGCGCATGGCCAGCGCATCCTGATCCAGCAGCCGGGGCAGGCGCCGCAGGTACTCTCGCAGCGCGACTTCGAGGCACTCTGGTCGGGCCAGGTGATCCTCTTCACTAGCAAGGCCAGCTATGCGCAGGAGTCCTCGCGCTTCGACTTTTCCTGGTTCATCCCGGCCGTGGTGAAGTACCGCAAGACCCTGGCCGAGGTCTTGCTCATCTCCCTGGTGCTGCAACTGATCGGGCTGATCACGCCGATGTTCTTCCAGGTGGTGATGGACAAGGTGCTGGTCAATCACGCCATGATGACGCTCAACGTGATCGCCGTAGGCCTGATCGGGGCCACCGTCTTCGAGGCCGTGCTCACGGGCATTCGCACCGCCATCTTCGCCAATGCCAGCAGCAAGATCGATGTCGAGCTGGGCTCGCGCCTGTTCAGCCATCTGCTGAGCCTGCCCCTGAGCTATTTCCAGGTGCGTCGCGCCGGGGACTCCATTGCCCGCGTGCGCGAGCTGGAAAACATCCGCAGCTTCCTCACCGGCAATGCCATGACACTGGTGCTGGATATCCTGTTTTCCTTCGTCTTTTTGGGAGTGATGCTGTGGTACAGCGTGAGCCTGAGCCTGATCGTGCTGGCTTCCATTCCGGTGTACGTGCTGCTTTCGTTGGTCTTCACGCCGCTGCTGCGCGAGCGCCTCAACGACAAGTTCAACAAGAGCGCCGAGAACCAGTCCTTCCTGGTCGAGACCCTGACCGGCATGGACACCGTCAAGGCCATGGCGGTGGAGCCGCGCTGGCAGCAGAAGTGGGACAAGCAACTGGCCGCCTATGTCGCCGCCGGCCTGACCACCACCAACATCAGCCTGATTGCCAGCGGCGCAGTGGGACTGGTGAGCAAGCTGGTGACGGTGGGCATCATGTGGCTGGGCGCGCTGCTGGTGGTCAAGAACGAGATGTCAGTGGGCGAGCTGGTGGCCTTCAACATGCTGGCCGGCCAGGTGGCCTCGCCGATCCTGCGCCTGGCGCAACTGTGGAACGACTTCCAGCAGATTGGTATTTCCATGAGCCGGCTGGCTGATGTGCTCGATACACGTACCGAGGTGGCGGGCAATCGCACGCGGCTGCCGCGCGTGAGCGGCGCGATCAGCTTCGACCTGGTGTCGTTCCGCTATCGGCCCGAAACGCCCGAGGTGATTCGCGGCCTGTCTTTGCAGATCAGGCCGGGGGAGGTGATCGGCATCGTCGGCCGTTCCGGTTCCGGCAAGAGCACCTTGGCCAAGCTGGTGCAGCGTCTCTACATCTGCGAGAGCGGGCGCATCAGCGTGGACGGGCAGGATATCGCCATCATCGATACTGCCTCGCTACGCCAGCAGATCGGCGTGGTGCTGCAGGAGAACACGCTGTTCTCGCGCTCCATCCGCGACAACATCGCCCTGGCCGATCCATCCACGCCTATCGAGCAGATCATCGAGGCGGCCAAGCTGGCCGGCGCTCATGACTTCATCTGTGAGCTGCCCGAAGGCTATGACACACTGGTAGGCGAACAGGGCAGCGGCCTCTCCGGTGGCCAGCGTCAGCGCATCGCCATTGCGCGCGCGCTCATCACCAATCCCGGCATCCTCATCTTCGACGAAGCCACCAGCGCCCTGGACTATGAATCGGAAAAGATCATCCAGGACAACATGCGCCAGATCTGCGCCGGTCGTACCGTGTTGATCATTGCCCACCGGCTCTCAGCGGTGCGCGATGCCGACCGCATCATCGTCATGGAGCGCGGTGGCGTGGCCGAAAGCGGCAGCCATGAGGAGCTGATCGACCTGCCCGGCGGCATCTATGCACACCTGCACCGGCTCCAGGCCGGCCATGCGGGGCTCATTGAGGAGGGAGCGGCATGAGCCTGCGTCATCGTTGCCAAGCCTGGGCGGATCTGTGGCGGCGCTATCTGCGCGTGTTTGGTCAGGCCTGGAAACAGCGCCGCCTGTATCGTAGCGATTTCTTCAACAAGGACGAAGCCGAGTTCCTGCCGGCTGCGCTGTCCTTGCAGGAAGCCCCGGACTCGCGCAGCCTGCGCTGGACTGCGCGGCTACTCGTGGCCATGGTCATCTTTGCCTTGCTCTGGTCGCTGCTGGGCCGCATCGATATCGTGGTCAGCGCCAATGGCAAGGTGATTCCGTCGGCCCGGACCAAGACCATCGCATCGGTGGACGTGTCTGCGGTGCGCGCCATCCTGGTCGCCGAGGGGCAATTGGTCAAGGCAGGTGATGTGCTGATCGAACTCGACTCCAGCAGCAGCGATGCCGAGCGCGACAAGGCCGCCGATGCCGTGGCCCAGGCACGTCTGCAGGCAGCGCGTGCGCACGCCATGATGGCCGCCATCCAGAGCCTGCGCGCGCCCGAGCTGACGCCGGTGCCGGGGGTGGCACAGGCGCAATGGGAAGCAGTGCGCAACCAGCTGGTGGCGCAGCACCAGGATTTCCGGGCCCGCCTGGTTCGGCTGGATGACGAGATCAGCCGCTACAGCGCTGCATTGCGATTGGCCGCCCAGCGTGCCAGCGATTACCAGGCGCTGGCGGCTGATCACACCGTGTCGCGCCATGCCTGGCTGGAGAAGGAGCAGGCCAGGGTGGATCTGCAAGGCCAGCTCGACGACGCTCGCAACCAGCGCGCCACCCTGGTGGCGCAGACGCGCAAGGATGCCCACGACAGCCGCATCGAGGCCGACAAGACCATCGAAGCTTCGCAGCAAGACCAGCGCCGCGCCGAAGAGCATAGCAAGCTGGTCGCGCCGGTCACGGGGACCGTGCAGCAACTCGCCGTGCATACCATCGGCGGGGTCGTACCGGCGGCGCAGCCCCTCATGCAGATCGTGCCGCAGGATAGCCAGATCGAAGTCGAGGCCATGCTGGAGAACAAGGATGTGGGCTTCGTCGAGATCGGCCAGGGGGCCGAGGTCAAGATCGACGCCTTCGACTACACCAAGTACGGCACCCTCCCGGCCAGGGTGGTCCATATCTCGCGCGACGCCATCCAGGATGAAAAGAAGGGCTTGCTCTATTCGGCCCGCATCGTGCTGGACCAGAACAGCCTCATGGTCGATGGGCGCAAGGTGCAGCTCTCTGCGGGCATGGCCGCCAATGTGGAGATCAAGACGGGCAATCGCCGCCTCATCGAATACGCGCTCTCGCCGTTGGTCCGGCACCAGAAGGAGGCTCTGCATGAGCGTTGAAGTGGCGGTACGCAAGACCTTGGCAATTCTGCTGGCGTGCCTGCTTGCCCCGGGGGCAGCGGCGGACACAGAGTCGCTGCGCATCGGTGACCCCTTGCTGGCGCGTCCGCCTGACCTGATTACTGGCAGATTGCTGCCCGGCGACGACCAGCGGGTGGAGTGCGCCGCCTCGCCCTATGTGCCCGGCAAGCCGCTGAGCCTGGCCGACGCCATCGACCAGGCCTTGTGCCAGCAGCCGCAGATCCAGGCCGCCTGGGCCGCCATCAAGCTGCAGACGGCCCAGTTGGGCGAGGCGCGGGCAGGTTACCTGCCCACCGTCACCGGCGGTGCCAGCAAGCTCAACAGCGTCAGCCAGTACGAAGGCGGCGGCAGCCGGCGTTCGCTCACCACGCTCTATGCCACGCTGACCTGGCGGCTGCTCGACTTCGGCGGGCGCAGCGCCACCCAGCGCGCCGCTGATGCCATGTTGCAGGCAGCCCTGGCCAGTCATGACGCGACCGTGCAAAAGGCCATGGCCAGCGTGGTCGCAGGCTACTACGATGTGCAGAGCGCTGACGCCAGCCAGCAGGCTCGCGAAAAGAGCCAGACGCTGGCGCGCCAGTTGCTGGAGACGGCCGTCCGGCGCGAACAGCGCGGCATCGGTTCCTTGCCGGAAACCTTGCAGGCGCGCACTTTCCTGGTCAAGGCCGAGCTCGAACACACGCGCGCCAGCGGTATGCACAAGAAGGCGCAAGCCGCGCTGGCGGCAGCCATGGGCCTGCTGCGTGAGGCGGAGGACGCACCGGTGCTCAAGCTTGCCGTGGAGCAGCAGGAAGACCCTGACGGGCTGGAACAGAACCTGCCGGCCTGGCTGCAGGCAGCGCGGCAATATCATCCGGCCATCCTGGCGGCGCGCGCGCAGGTGGAGGCCGCCCGCGAGAAGTTGCAGGTGACCCGCTCCGAAGGCATGCCCACGCTGGACTTGAGCGCCAGCCAGTACGCCAACGGACGCCCCAATCAGGCCGGCAACCGGGGCGACCGCGAGCGCGTGGTCGGCCTGAACCTGACCGTTCCGATCTTCGACGGCTTTGCGCGCGACTACAAGGTCGGCGGCGCACAAGCCCAGATCGAAGCACGCGAAGCCGAGCTGCAAGAGGTGCAGGCGCAGGTGCTCGGCGATATTGCCAGCACCTATGCCGAGGCGATGACGGCGCTCAACAGCCTGTCGTCCTCGCGCAGGTTGCTGGAGGCGGCTCAGGGCGCGGCGGACTCGGTGCGGCGCAAGTACGATGCGGGGGCGGCCGATGTCGTCGAGATGCTCAACGCCCAGTCGGCGCTGAGCGAGGCCGAGCAGGAGCGCGTCAAATCCATGTCGGACTGGCGCTCGGCACGCTTACGGCTGTTGGCCAATGCCGGTCGCATGGGGCGTTGGGCGGTCGCTGGCAACGCCCGCTGAAGCCGCTCCGGTGTGCTGTTGCGCGGTTTGTTGCAAGCACACCTTGGTGCGATTTACCAGTGCAGCCGCGTGCGTTTCAATGGCAAGGGGGCGTTGTATGACGTGCCGGGAAGGGGCGACAGCCTGCTTGGAGGGAGCCCGGCAAGACAGCGCGTCCCCGGGACGGGCCGCCTATATGCGGCCCGTTCCTTTGCTCTTGGCGGGTCGGTCAGTTTGATGCCGCCATTGACACCTTAGTGCGATTTACCCTGCTCCTTGGGTCGGGTTCAATAGACGCGGGACAAAAACAGAAGACTTGCACCGCGATGCAGCCAGCCTCGCGCGCAAGCGACACGTCCCCGGGGGAAGGTGCAGACCGGTTGGCGTTCCCCTGATCAACAACGCCATCAATGGCGCATTTTCATAGGGAGAACAGCGTGTCCAACAGCACCATCATCAAGCGCAACAGCGCAGCAGCTTTTGCCCAGAGCACCATGCAGCCCATCATTCGGCGCATCAATGAGCGCTTCATCAGCATCCGGATCGGTACCGTCTCGGAAGTCCGTTTTTCGCCGCTCCGACCAGGGATCAGCTTGTTCGGCACGACCATACCGACGTCTGGCCTCAAGCCGGCTCTCCAGCCCGCCGTTTTGCCCGTAGTTCGGCCTGTGGTTCGGCCTTTGATCGAGGTCGTGCCATCCCGGCCCAAGGCCGATGCCACGCCGGCAGTGGCGCTCGTTGAACCAGCGAATGCCCGCACAACAGGTCACAACAAGCCAGACGCCAGCCGGCCAGAGGCCGGCAAGAGCGAGGCCAGCACCGCGCTCAGCGTTGCGCTTGCAAACCTGCTGCCGGTCAGCGCCATCAACGAGCGAGCGCCCGAGCCCGAGCGTGAATCGACCAGCGCGGCGGCGGCGCGCCGCTTGCACATCCTCGACCGCGATGGCAAGGCCATGAGCGCCACGCAAGTCGCCGCGCTGGACCTGAACCACAACGGCAAGCTGGAGGCCAGCGAATTGGCCGACCTCAAGGCCTGGACCGACAGCAACGAAGACGATCTCGCTCAGGCCAGCGAGCTGAGCAGCCTGCCGGTCGCCCTGAAAGCGGCCGGGCTGCCCGACACCTTGCGCGCCACCGACTATCCGATCTACACCGTAGGCAAGGGACCACGTCAGGAGTTCAACCTCAAGTCGCTGCTGGCCACGCTCTCGGGCCGGGGCACGTTCTTCTTCCTGGTACCGCCTACGCCACCGGCCGGCACGGCGGGCGACGACCAGTTGCTGGGCACCACCGGCGACGACTCCCTGCATGGCGGCAGTGGCGGGGACCGGCTCTTTGGTTTCGACGGCAATGACGTCCTCGATGGCGGCCTCGGGGCGGACACCATGTATGGCGGCGATGGCGACGACACCTACATCGTCAATAGCGGCGATGACCGCGTGGTGGAAACCATCAATGGCGGCCATGACACCGTCATTGCCAGCTGCAGCACCATCCTGGCTGCGAACGTCGAAGATCTGCGCCTGGTGGAAGGAGGCAATCTCAACGGCACTGGCAACACCATGGACAATCTCATCGTGGGCAATGGCCAGGACAATATCCTCGATGGCGCCGTCGGCGCAGACACCATGATCGGCGGCCTGGGAAATGACCGCTATTTCGTCGATGACGCTGGCGACCAGGTGATCGAGGGTGCCGACGAAGGCATCGATACCGTCTATAGCCGCATCAGTATGCGGCTGGCTGCCAATGTCGAGAATCTGGTCCTGCTGGATGGCGGCAAGCCTGTGCGCGGCATGATCGAGGGCAAAGAGGCCTTGATCTATGGTTCGCCGAAGTCCTATGACCTGGACTACCAGCAGGGCAATGGCGTGTCCGGCTACAGCGGAAGCCAATTGGGCCGAAGGCCAGACCAGCAAGGGCAAGGTCTTACTGACGGTCACCCACTAGCCGGCACAGCGCTGCCGCCGGAACCGTTAGCCGTTGCGTGTGATGGTTTCGGCAGGCAACTTCAGCGGGGATCTTCGTGATCCCGCTGGCTCGAGCTGGTATCGTGACCATTTAACTGGGGCGCATTCGCGGGGCGTGGACCCCTGGTTTCCTTTCTAATTTTTGTATATTTTTTCTTCTCGGATTTTATTTTTTTATATTGTCTTTTGGGAGATACGATCAGAAAAGAACGCTTAATTGATTACTTTATCCGGAATTTGCACCAGATCAGCAGCCAAGTCAGATAAAAGCTTAATTATCATCCTGAAAGAATGGGCAGAAAAAATGGTTGCTCTAGCTTGCCAGCTGGCTTATTGTCAGTGCCACTTGATTTTTTCCCCCCGGAGGATTTATGGCAAATACCGAATTGGCAAAACTGTTGGTGCAGCAAGAAGAATTGGCGCAGAAAATTGAAGAAGCACGGATCAAGGAAAGGGAGCCCATCATCGAGCAGATCAGGGCCTTGATCGCGCTTCACAATATCTCGCTCAAGGAACTGGGCTTCAAGTCGAAATCCGGCAAGGCCGCCAAGACAACTGCCGCCAAGGCCACGTTGCCGGCGCTTTATCAGAATGAGGACGGCCTGACATGGAGCGGTCGAGGCCGTATTCCACTGTGGCTCAAGGACAAGAATGGCGAAGTCAGCGAACGCCTGAAAAAGAAATACCTGATCAGCCAGGATCAAGAGCAGCAATAAGCGGAAATAAAGAACGGGAAGAGATAGCTTGTTAATTGCTGTCTCTTCCCGTTCTGATCTGGGCGCAGATCAGCAATTATTTTCTGCATATCTGGAATGAGATATTTCCATTAGTTAATGTAAGTTAATCATTAGCGTATCTTTTTAATAAACCCGATCATCCCTTTAATTTACTGCGGATATTGCGGATATATCAGCGGGTTCCCGCGCAAAAAGACCATGCAGGGATTCGCACACTCGTCCGCTGTATCCGGATGAGACTGAAAACTCCACGGACCTGACATGAGCCTGATTGATCATCTTGACCATCTTGTATTGACTTCCGTCAACCCCGATGCCACGACTCACTTCTATGTGGAAGTGCTGGGCATGACGCTGGAGAGCTTTGGAGAAGGGCGCATCGCCTTTCGCTTCGGCAACCAGAAAATCAATCTTCATGTGCGCGGCAAGGAATTCGAGCCCAAAGCACATCTGCCTGTTCCTGGGGCGCTGGATCTGTGTTTCATGGCGTCCGTGCCGTTGGAGAAGGTGATAGCCCGCCTGGAAGAAATGAACTGGCCCATCATTGAAGGGCCTGTTTTGCGGACCGGGGCGACGCAGAAGATCCGGTCGGTTTATGTGCGTGACCCCGACCTGAACCTGATTGAGATTTCAGAACCAGCAAAATAATTCAAAGACGCCGCGCGGCGATGCGCGCACCGCGCGCTTACGTTCCTAACGGCATTGCATTGCTCCTTCAGGGTCCTGATGACGCGTTCGACCATGCCATTCTGCTGCGGGCAATGCGGCGTGATGAACTCCTGCTGCAGTCCGTAACTCCGCGCCAAAGCGGTGTAACTGCGACTGGTGAACACCAGGCTGTTATCAGAGCGCAGCAGGAACTGCGTCGTCACTCGGCCCAGCGAACCATAGCGCGCAATCAGCGCCTGCTCCAACGCTGACTCTCCATGGCGAGCATTCTCGCCTAAATTGGTGTCCGGGTTAATTAAACCACTACAAAGTGACCCTGTCTCGGGTTGGTTTCTTCTTTTGTCGGGGCACTTCTTTTCTTCGCCGCAGCCTTAGGTTTTGCTGCCTTTTTCGAGCGAGGTGCTGGCCATGCTTTCATGAGGTCCGCAGGATAGAGCGATAACATCGACCGAGCTACTGCCGGGTCCTTTACGTTAAGCCACGCTTCGTAGTCTGACTGCGGCACTATCACGAGGCTCCGTTTTTCATCCCCCATCTTGTGAAAACGCTTCATCAGAGGATGTTCACCATATGCGCGCGAGGAAACGATTTGCTTACGTGGAGGGGCGATGTCCTCCAGGACAACGCACGATATGCCTCTCAGTTCCGCACAAGTTCTTTCGACTACCACTCCGAAGTGCTGGCGGATGCGCTTGTCGGAAGCATCCCGGAGGTCTCTAACCGCGTAGATGCGCATCTTGGCTAGCTCTTCGCTGATGCGGTGCCCCACACCAAGGGGCCGCCATCTTCACGCCCAGTGCCTTGGCAGCGGCACTGCGTGCTACGACGCAGCCGTCGTTGTTCGATAGGACGACAACTGGCCTGTCGCGCAATTTCGGGTCAAACAAGGCATGAATCGAGGCATAGCAGTTATTGACATCCACAAGCGCGAACGTCGCCCGCTCGCTGCCCGGATTCATACCAATTTCCGGACGACACCGGTCACCACGCCGAAAACCTGGAGCAGCTCGCCCTCCTTGAGGTCGCCCGCCACTTGTCGAGCAGTACCTTTTCATTCTGTTGCGCCCGGCCTGCTGATGCAAGCCGGGCGTTTTATTTGTACCTCGACTAAAGCGCGTGGCGTATCGTCAGCTCAAGAGCCATACCTCGTGCATTGGCTTAGCACATCAGAACTTGTGACGCAGGCCGACTGTGAAGACGGACTGGTTGTTGTTCATGCCTGCGGCAGTACCTTCGGCCCCCGGATTGTAGGTGTTGCTGGCGCGGAGATGAGCGAGCACCGTGTAGATGTCGGTGCGCTTGGACAGCGAGTAGATGGTACCTGTATGCCCTGAACGAAGACAGCGACACCATCGTGACATTCGCTCTGGACCAAAACACTGGTGCACTGAAACCGACTGGATTCTCGGTCAATTCCGGCAGCCCGGTCTGCATGATTTTCTCCTGACCCGGCCACCCCAACCAACTTTCCATGAGGATGCCGGCGGATAACTGCCGGCAGCAGTCGCATGCAAACACATCAAGAAATTAACGAAAGCGCGCTGGTACGCAAGATTACCTGGAAGATTATTCCGTTCGTCTTCATCCTGTACATCATCTCGTACCTGGACCGCGCCAACATCGGCTACGCAGCGCTGCAGATGAACAAGGAATTGGCGTTGTCGGCCGAAGCCTTCGGTTTCATCTCGGGCATCTTCTTCATCGGCTACTTCCTCTTCGAAGTACCGAGCAACGTGATGCTGAACAAATTCGGCGCTCGTCGCTGGATTGCCCGCATTCTCCTGACTTGGGGGGCGGTGTCTGTCGCCTGTGGTTTCGTGCAAAGCGCGAACCAGCTGTATGTGCTGCGCTTCCTGTTGGGTGTGGCTGAAGCCGGTTTCTTCCCCGGCATCATTGTCTACCTGACCTACTGGTTCCGCCAGAAGGAACTGGCAACGACCGTCGCGCTGTTCACTGCTGCCATCCCGGTTTCGTACATCATTGGTGCGCCGCTCTCCACCTGGATTATGGACAACGTGCATTGGGCCGGCTGGAGCGGCTGGCGTTGGATGCTGGTGCTGGAAGGTATCCCAGCCATCCTGGGCGGTCTGCTGTGCTACTTCTACCTGATTGACCGCCCGCAAGACGCTAAGTGGCTGACCCAATCGGAAAAGGACTGGATTGCTGGGGAGCTGGAAAAGGACCGTCTGGCCAAGCCAGAGGCAAAGCACCTGAGCACGATGAAGACGTTGTCTAATCCGCGCGTGCTGTATCTGTCGTTCATTTACTTCGTGTACCAATGCGGCAGTTTGGGCATTGGGTACTGGATGCCTCAGATTATTAAAGGCTTTTCGGACAAGCTGAGTCACACACAGATTGGCCTCATCGCGATGATCCCCTATATCTTCGCGACTATCGTGATGGTCTTCTGGTCCCGTAGTTCGGACAAGCGTGTGGAACGTCGTCTGCACTCTGCGATTCCACTGGCTGTCGCCGCCGCTGCACTGGGGACGATTGTATATGTAGCGAATCCGTTCGTTGCTACAGCACTCATCAGCGTAAGTCTGGCCGGCCTCTATGCCTTCAAGTCGCCGTTCTGGGCGTTGCCGACCTTGTTCTTGTCGCGTGAAACGGCGGCTGTTTCAATCGCTGTCATCAATTCTGTGGGTAATCTGGGTGGATTCGTCGGTCCTTCGATTATCGGCTACGTCAAAGGGCAAGGCTATTCTGCAAGCACTGGTCTGATGTTCCTGGCGGCATTGCTGGTGATTGCTTTTGTGATGACCATTCTCATCCGCGTCAAGGAAAGCAAACAGCATGAAGAGCTGGAGCTCAAGCCCGTGCAACAGAAGTAAGCACCAATTAAGCGCCTAGTAGCCGGTAGTATCAGAGTCATTTGATTGAGAGCCCTCATGCTCTCTTGATGCCAGCCAGTCGAGTCATCGATGGTTGGCATTTTTTTGACTGCTCCGTTAGTCTCCTGATGGTAGAGGACGCCTCCCACGCCTGCAACTCCTTTCAGCGAGCAGCGCGCCCAAATGACTGACGTATCCTGCCTGGCTGCCTCAGCGACTGCTCGCCGCACGCGTAGGTCAATACCTGCATATATCAATCATCGTAAGGAGTATTCAAGGTTTCCGCGGGCCTCAGAGAGGACTATACGAGCTGCTGACGATAAACGCCAGATATACGAATAATAACGGGCAGCGTCAAGGGCGTTGTTGCAGAAATCGCCATGTGTTAGGCAGTACGCTATAGCATGAGCTAGCTTTCCAAGCCTCGTTACGGCACCACCAACTGGCAGTAATTCGGCAATCTATCCTTTATCCATTGAAGTCCCCTCGAATTTCTGAGCCAGTCAGAAGTAGAGGTTGGTGGGGCGTTTGATTCACTTCACTCCTTTTGAGCGGTCACGGTCAGGTTTAACCAAGGGTATGTTCAACATGTCCATCGTGACTCCTTTGCGCTCCGCGTTATGTGCCCATGTCACGAATCGCTCCAGCAAGAGGTTGTTCTCTGCTTCCAATCGCTCGGCCTTCGCCTTGAATCGCTCTGTCTGCTCCATGGCAGCGCGGACGCGCGCATCAGTAGGTGTGCCACGAGGCGCTGGCAGCGTGCCCCGAAGGTCGTCTTTCCGATGCGAAAAAGCATTGGCCACTTCGGCATAGCTAGCCAGCGTGAAGCGAGAGTAAGTTCGTAGTTGAGCCGGTTTCCAACTAAAAAACAAAACGATGTGTTGATAAAAAAGGCCCATTTCCTCTCGAAGGATGGGCCTTGAATCAACACAAAACCAACAAGGTGCCGATTAAAACGGAATGTCGTCAATTAGGTTCGCGGCTGGCTTTGGCGACGAGAAAGCGCCTTTGGGCAGCGGAAGATTAGTGACCACGAATAGATTTAAAATGTCATCACGATCCATGAACATCACTTGTGACCGCTTGGTTGCGTCGAGTTTATTGCCGAGCCAATTGCGTGCCTGCTTCGTAATTTCGCCGCCCGCGACGATGAAGGCATGATCGACGAGCACCCGCCGATTGATTTCAGGGTCGAAAATCTCGTGTCCGAGCATCATGTTCACTTGGTTGTGAATTTCAGCCACGTTGGCGGAGCCGTCTTTGCTAACGCCTGACGAGTCAAGTTTCCCCTTTTTCGCCTGTATGCCGAAGTACAGAACATGAAGTGTAGGCAGGGTGTATTTCATCCATACATCTTTACCGTACTCCAGCGCTTTGTCTTTATGTCCTGCCGCCGTGATGCGATGAAAACCCAGTTGTCGGAACAAGGGAAGCAGTAGCTCTTCGATCAGTTCATCCTCGGAGCATTTGTTCAGATAGGTAGTAAGTTGGTCTTTGCGCTCAAGTTCTGCTGAGGTCAGGGGACGATGGGGGTTCGCCACTTGGGCTACGCTGTTGGTGGGCAAGTGACGAAGTTGGCCGACGCCATTTTCGTCGTAGAACGCTTCCCAGCCTTCAGCTGCAAGGACTAGATTCAAGGCCGCAAGAGCCTTGCTACGATCTGGATCGTCTTTTTGCGCTTCACTCTTATCTAGTACCGCACGAATTATGCGTATGAAAGCATCAGGAGGAACAGATGGGCCTGAATGAGGTTGGGCGAGCACTTCTTCTAAGCGATCAGCCACCCAAGACCAGCGCGTAGACCCATCATGGACGAAATCTAGATCGCAGTCTTCAAAAAACTCTGTGATGAACATGCTTGAACGGTACGGAAAGTAGCAAACTTCCGACTGAACAGTATCACCACAAATGATGTGCGCGAGGGTCCGTAGGTTCTTATTCTTCCACTTCATGTCGCTACGCCCCTCTTGGATATCGCGATGAAGTACGTGACGGGTCGGTGGCTAAATCAGTGCCTTTTCGACTGCCGAATTTGCAGTCATGCCCGCCAGCCTTCCCGACGGCGTTATTGGCGGAAGCGGTGAGATTCGAACTCACGGACGATTTCACTCGTCGGCTGTTTTCAAGACAGCTGGGTTAAACCACTCCCCCACGCTTCCAATTTTTGCCCCTGGTAGGTGCCTTTGCGGAGACGATTTCCGCAACTTGCGGAAATCGGCATAAAAACTCATTCCAAATCAAGGAGATATATGGGAATGCAGTGGCTTTCAAGACTGCTGGTTTAAACCACTCACCCAAACCTCCGTGTGGTGCGACAGAGCCAGTTGCCCAGCGCACGAGGGCCGCATTATACATCACATCACTTGCTTTGCATCCACTCTTGTCCCGCCAGCCGATGCCAGCCGAATCGCCAGCGCCATCAGGATGTCCGCGCTGCAAGTCCCGTCAGAACGTCCCCGGATAAGCGCCGCCATCCATCAACAGGTTCTGCCCCGTAATGAACCCCGCCTGCGCGCTGCACAGGTAGGCGCAGGCGTCACCAAACTCAGTCGGATCACCAAAGCGTCCCGCTGGGTTGAGCTTGCGGCGCTCGGCCAGGATTTCATCGACGCTGCGTCCGCTGTCCTGCGCGGCGCCGCTGGCGGTGGCGCGCAGTCGGTCGGTCTCGAAGGGGCCGGGGAGCAGGTTGTTGATGGTCACGTTGTGCGCTACGGTCTTGCGCGCCAGCCCGGCCACAAAACCGGTCAAGCCCGAACGCGCACCGTTTGACAGGCCAAGGATGTCAATGGGTGCGCGCACGGCGCTGGAAGTGATGTTGACAATGCGCCCGAAGCGGCGGGCAATCATCCCATCCACGGTGGCCTTGATCAGCTCGATGGGGGTGAGCATGTTGGCGTCCACGGCGGCAATCCAGTCCTCACGGCTCCAGTCGCGGAAGTCGCCGGGCTTGGGGCCACCGGCGTTGGTGACCAGGATGTCCGGGGCGGGGCAGGCGGCCAGCGCCAGGGCACGGCCTTCCGGGGTGGTGATGTCGCAGCTCACGGTAGTGATGATCGCGCCGGTGGCGGCAACCTCGGTGCGAATTTCTTGTGCGGCGGCTTCCAGGGCTTCGCGGCCGCGGGCCAGCATGGTCACGTGCACGCCCTCGCGCGCCAGCGAGTGCGCGCAGGCGCGGCCCAGCCCTTTGCTCGATGCGCATACCAGGGCAGTCTTGCCTTTGAGTCTCAGATCCATTCGTTCATCCTTTGCTGATGGGGGCAGGCGCACGGGCGAGCCGGCTGCGCTACACTGTCGGGCCTGACGGCGGGGCTATTTTTTCATCACCATGTAGATTGCCAGTGCGATGAGGGCGACGACGCCCATTTCCAGCGCAAACACGATGATGCCGCTCATGTCAGTCTCCTTTTTTATCTTCCTGTGCTGCCGTGGCGGCAGAGGCACTACTTTACACTCATGACGGTTTCTCTGTTTTTCTCTGGTGTAGTCAACTTCCTGCTAGGCGGCCTGCTGGGGGCGATGGGCGGGCTGTTCGGCATCGGTGGTGGCTTGATCGCCATCCCGGTGCTGGGCTACCTTTACGGCATGGACCAGCAATTGGCGCAAGGCACTTCGCTGGTGATGATCGTGCCCAATGTGGTCATCGCCTTCTGGCGCTACAAGCAACGCAACAAGATCGAGTGGAACACGGCGGCGATGATGTGCGCGCCGGCGGTGGTGGCGACGTATTTCTCGGCGCGGCTGGCTACGGCAATCGATGCGCGCAGCCTGCATTTCTGCTTCGCGGTCTTCATGGCGGTGCTGGCGCTGTACTACCTCTGGACCTTGCTACGCAAGACGCCTGTGGCGGCGCGTCCCCCGGTGCTGCTGGCGCGGCGCTGGATTCCCTTTGTCGGACTGTCGGCGGGGGCATCGGCGGGTTTCTTCAGCGTGGGTGGGGCGATCGTGGCGGTGCCGCTGCTGACGGCTTTCTTCGGGATGACGCAGACGGCTGCGCAGGGACTGGGGCTGGCCATGGTGACGCCGGGTACGCTGGTGGCGCTGTGGACCTATGCCCATGCCGGCCATGTCGATTGGGCGGTCGGTATTCCGATGGCGCTGGGGGGCGTGCTCAGCATTTCCTGGGGCGTGGCGCTGGCCCACCATTTGCCGGAACGCCGCCTGCGCATTCTCTTCTGCGGCGCGCTGCTATTGCTGTCGGTCTGGATGATGGTGGGGGGATAGCCGGTTCAGCGGCTCTTTCTTGACCGGGATTTCGGTGCGGTCTTGGCCGCACCTGGCGTGGTGCCTGAAAGCAGCGGGTCTTCTTCCGCACCCTGGGAAGTCTGCTCACGGATGAACTCGACCAGGTTGCGCGCATGCGGCGAGAGCGTGTCGATGTTCTGCACCACCATGCTGCGCTCGCGTACGCTCCACGGATCGCTCAATTGCACCACTGACAGCTGCATGGTCTGCTGATGCCGCTGCGCTGCCGAGCGCGGCAGGATGCCGATGCCGACATTGGTCTCGATCATGCGGCACATCGCTTCAAAGCTGCGCACCTGGATGCGAAGCTTGAGCCGCTGGCCGTTCTCGGCCACGATCTTGCTGAGAAAGTGATGCAGGGTGCTGCCTTCATGCAGGCCGATGTGTTCGTACTCCAGCGTTTCGATGAAGGGCAGGCTGTCAGCTCCGGCCAGCGGGTGTTCCAGCGCGGTGGCCAGCACCAGCCGGTCGGTGGAGAAATTCAGTATCTGCAGGCCATCGCCCTGCACCGGGCCGGCGACGATGCCGATGTCGGCGGTGCCTTCCTGGATGCCGCGCAGGATGTCGTGGTTCAGGCGCTCTTCTAGCGCGACATTGACCTGCGGGTGGCGGGCCAGGAACTTGCCCAGGATCTCCGGCATGAACTCGGTCACGGCGGTGGTATTGGCGAAGATGCGGATATAGCCCTTGATGCCATTGTTGTACTGCTGCATGTCGCTCTTGAGATGTTCGACCTGCTGCATGAACTGCTGGGCATGATGAAGCAGCGTGTGGCCGGCTGGCGTGAGCTGCACGCCTTTGCTCTCGCGGTAGAGCAGACGGGTGCCGAAGCGCGTTTCCAGTTCCTTGATGCGATTGCTGGTGGCGGCCAGCGAGAGATTCATGCGCTCTGCGCTGCGGGTGAGACTGTTGAGTTCGGCGATGAGGATGAACAGGCGCAGATCGGTCAGGTCGAACAGCATGGCGTCTCCACTGGAGCTGGTATGAGGTGCTGCCCATGTTACGCCCAATCGCGGGCGCGTTGAGCAGTTTGCATCAGCGTAGCGCGCACTTTGCGTGGTGCGCCGCCGCAGATGCGATGGCTTCCTGACTTCAGTTCTGCTCAAGCCCCCCTTCGAAAAATACAGATTGTTCGCGCACCGTCGCGGCCACACACTGGCAGCCAGTTCATCACTCTACGGCGCGAACAAATGGCTCCTCCCGATCTCGACCTGACCCTGCTGCAGCAATGGCTGGGCAAGAGCGAAACCTGCCACGATCATCTTCATCCGGCCATGGCTGCCGCACTGGCGGCGACGCTGGATGGTCCGCGCCAGCCGGTGGCGGGAGAGGGCCTGCCGCCCTTGTGGCACTGGATCTATTTCTGGAATGTCTGCCGGCAGTCCGAGACGGGGTCGGACGGCCATGCGCTGCGCGGCGGCTTCCTGCCGCCGGTACCGCTGCCGCGTCGCATGTGGGCGGGCGGTCGCCTGCGCTTCATGGCGCCATTGCCTATCGGCGGGCAAGCCAGCAAGCAGTCGCGCATTGCCAGCATCGATGTCAAGCAGGGGCGTACCGGTGCGCTGGCCTTCGTCAAAGTACATCACACCATCAGCCATGCCGGACAGACCTGCCTGACCGAGGAGCATGACATCGTCTATCGCGATCTGCCGCAACCCGGCGCAGCCCCTGTGCCGGCCCAGCTTGCACCCACCGATGCGCAGTGGTCGCGCCGCATCGTGCCGGACCCGGTGCTGCTGTTCCGCTATTCCGCCCTGACCTTCAATGGTCATCGCATTCACTACGACCGCAGTTACGTGACGGGCGTGGAGGGTTATCCCGGCTTGATTGTCCATGGTCCGCTGATCGCTACGCTGCTGGCCGATCTGCTGGCGCGGCAGATGCCGCAGGCCGTGCTGCGGGCATTCGATTTCCGTGCGGTGGGCAGCCTGTTCGACACCGAATCCTTCACGCTCTGCGGCAAGCCCGCTGCCGATGGCAAGAGCGTGGCCCTGTGGGCGCAGAACGAGCGTGGCGAGCTGGCCATGCAGGCCCAGGCTACGCTTGAGTAAAAAAATATAAATCATTTATCCGTTGTGGAGTTGCTTGCATGCCTTATTCGACCGCTTCCGACCACCATGCCGACCTGCGCGATGCCGTGCGCGACCTGTGCCGGACCTTTCCGCCCGAGTACTGGCGCAAGATCGATGAGGCGCGCGGCTATCCCGAGCAGTTCGTCGATGCCCTCACCAAGGCCGGCTGGCTGGCCGCGCTGATCCCGCAAGAGTATGGCGGCTCCGGCCTGGGCCTGACCGAGGCCTCGGTCATCATGGAAGAGATCAATCGCGCCGGTGGCAATTCGGGGGCGTGCCACGGCCAGATGTACAACATGGGCACCTTGTTGCGCCATGGCTCGCCGCAGCAGAAGCAGCAATATCTACCGCGTATCGCCAGCGGCGAGTTGCGACTGCAATCGATGGCCGTGACCGAGCCGACCACCGGCACCGATACGACGCGCATCAAGACCGTGGCCGTGAAGAAGGGCGACCGCTACGTGGTCAACGGCCAGAAGGTGTGGATCTCGCGGGTGCAGCACTCGGACCTGATGATCCTGCTGGCGCGCACCACGCCACTGGAACAGGTGGGTAGGAAGTCGGAGGGCATGTCCATCTTCCTGGTCGATCTGAAACAGGCCATCGGCCATGGAATGGAGGTGCGGCCCATCCTCAACATGGTCAACCATGAGACCAATGAGCTGTTCTTCGACAACCTGGAGATCCCGGCCGAGAACCTGATCGGCGAAGAGGGGCGCGGGTTCCGCTACATCCTCGATGGACTCAACGCCGAGCGCACGCTCATTGCCGCCGAGTGCATTGGCGACGGCTACTGGTTCATCGACAAGGCCACGCAGTATGCCCGCGAACGGGTGGTCTTCGATCGTCCCATCGGCATGAACCAGGGCGTGCAGTTCCCGCTGGCCGAGGCCTACATCGAGGTCGAGGCAGCCAACCTGATGCGCTATCAGGCGTGTGCGCTGTTCGATGCGCAGCAGGCCTGCGGCGCACAGGCCAACATGGCCAAGTACCTCGCCGCCAAGGCGGCCTGGGAGGCGGCCAATGTCTGCCTGCAGACGCACGGCGGTTTTGGATTTGCCTGCGAATACGATGTCGAGCGCAAGTTCCGCGAGACGCGCCTGTACCAGGTCGCGCCGATCTCGACCAACCTGATTTTCTCTTACGTGGCCGAGCACGTGCTCGGCTTGCCGCGCTCCTTCTGAGCCAGACTCTGCTACCAGGACACGCCATGTCGTCATCCGACCGCCCGCTGGAGGGCATTACCGTCATCAGTCTGGAACACGCCATTGCCGCGCCGTTCTGTACCCGCCAACTGGCCGACTTGGGGGCACGGGTGATCAAGATCGAGCGCCCCGGGGTGGGCGATTTCGCGCGGGGCTATGACAGTCGAGTCAATGGTTTGTCGTCGCATTTCGTCTGGACCAATCGTTCCAAGCAGAGCCTGACCCTGAACCTGAAGGACGAGGAGGGCAGGCGCGTCATCGACCAGTTGCTGCAGGAAGCCGACGTGCTGGTGCAGAACCTGGCCCCGGGCGCTGCCGCCGGCCTGGGTTTGTCGGCCCAGGCCTTGCAGGCCAGGCATCCGCGCCTGGTCGTCTGCGACATCTCTGGCTATGGCGAGGACGGCCCCTATCGCGACAAGAAGGCCTATGACCTGCTGATCCAGAGTGAGGCCGGATTTCTCTCGGTCACGGGGACGCCGGATGACGTGGTCAAGGCCGGCTGCTCGATTGCCGACATTGCGGCCGGCATGTATGCCTATTCCAACATCCTGGCCGCGCTGATCAAGCGCGGGCGCGATGGGCGCGGCAGCCACATCGACCTGTCCATGCTGGAATCGCTGGCGGAGTGGATGAGCTTCCCGCTGTACTACGCCTATCAGGGCGCGAGCGCGCCGCTGCGCAGTGGTGCGGAACACGCCACCATCTATCCCTACGGACCGTTCAGCGCCGGCGATGGCAAGACGGTGATGCTGGGCCTGCAAAACGAGCGCGAATGGAAGGTCTTCTGCGAACAGGTGCTGGAGGATGCGGCGCTGGTCAGCGATGAACGCTTTTCCAGCAATGCACGCCGGCATGAGCATCGCGATGTGCTGCGCCAACTGATCCTGGACGTCTTCGCAGGCCTTAGTGCCGAGCAGGTGGCTACGCGGCTGGACCAGGCCCAGATCGCCAATGCCCGCGTCAATACCATGCAAGAGCTGTGGCAGCATCCGCAACTGGCGGCGCGCCAGCGCTGGACCGAGGTCGATACGCCGGTCGGCAAGGTAGCGGCGTTGCTGCCGCCCGGGGCCAATGACAGTTACGACTACCGGATGGATGCCATCCCGGCACTGGGTCAGCATACCGACGAAATTCTCGCTTCCCTCGGCTATGACGCCGGCCAGATTGCCGCCCTGCGCGCACGGGGGGCGGTGTGATCGCCAGCAGCTATCTGTTCGTGCCGGCCAACCGTCCGGAGCGCTATGCCAAAGCGCTCGATAGCGGCGCCGATGCGGTCATTGTCGATCTGGAGGATGCGGTGGCCGTTGCGCACAAGGAGGCGGCCCGCGAGACACTGGCGCGCTGGCTGCGCGAACGTGGCGGACCAGAGACGCAAGCGCGCCTGTGGGTGCGCATCAATGCGACCGACGCGGTCTGGCACGCACAGGACCTGTTGACGTTTTCTGCACTGTCGATTGCCGGCATCGTTTTGCCCAAGGCGGAAGATGCGGCGTTGGTCGCCGCCGTCGCTGGCGCGCTGCGGCCCGGATCGGGATTGATCACCCTCATCGAAAGCGCTGCCGGCCTGGCCGCCATGCGCCAGATTGCGGCGGTCCCAGGGGTGCTGCGGCTGGCCTTCGGTTCCATCGATGCCCAGCTCGACCTGGGCATGCAGTGCGGTCCGGAAGAAGAGGAGTTGCTATCCCTGCGGGTGCAGATGGTGCTGGCCTCGCGCCTGGCCGGTATCGCTGCGCCGATCGATGGCGTCACGCCCGGCTTTGATGATGCGGCGCTGCTGGCGCGCATGGTGCAGCGGGCGCGGCGTTTGGGGTTCGGGGCCAAGCTGTGCATTCATCCGCGTCAGGTCGACGTGGTCAGGCGCGGCTTCCTGCCCAGCGAGCAGGAACTGGCCTGGGCGGCGGAGGTGATGGCGGCGGTGCGCGCCAGCGACGGCGGCGCCATTTCGCTCAAGGGCAGGATGATAGATCGTCCGCTGATCCTGCAAGCCGAACAGTTTCTGCGGCAGGCGGTCGGCCGGGGCGAATGAGCAGGGCGGTGCTCGTGTAATCTAGGCGTTTTCCAACCATCAGGGAGACGACACCATGAAAATCCAGGCCGCCGTATTGCGCGAGATGAGCGATGTGCATCCATTTGCCGTGAGCCAGCCGTTAAAGATCGAAGAGCTCGATCTCGATCCGCCCGGGCCGGGTGAAGTGCTGGTCAGGATGAAGGCCGCCGGCTTGTGCCATTCGGACCTGTCGGTCATTACCGGTGTGCGCCCGCGTCCGGTGCCGATGGCGCTGGGCCATGAGGCGTCGGCCGAGGTGGTGGAGGTGGGCAGCGGCGTCACCGATCTGCGCGCCGGCGACCTGGTGGTACTGGTGTTCGTGCCTAGCTGCGGGCACTGCCTGCCTTGCATGGAAGGCAGGCCCGCCTTGTGCGAGCCGGGTGCGGCGACCAATGCGGTGGGCGAACTGCTGTCGGGCCAGCGCCGTCTGCGTGACAAGACGCAGCCGGTGCACCACCACCTGGGCGTGTCGGCCTTCGCCGATCACGCTGTGGTGTCGCGTCGTTCCTGCGTGAAGATCGAGGCTGATATCGATCCGGTCCAGGCGGCGCTGTTTGGTTGCGCCGTGCTCACCGGAGTCGGTGCGGCGGTCAATACAGCCGAGGTCAAGGCCGGCACCACCGCCGCTGTACTGGGCCTGGGTGGCGTGGGCCTGTGCGCCATGCTGGGGGCACTGGCCTCGGGCGCGCGCGAAGTCATCGCGGTGGACCTGCATGACAGCAAGCTGGCGCTGGCGCGTTCACTGGGTGCGACGGCCACTGTCAACGCGCGCGATCCGGATGCGGTGGAGAAGGTCAAGGCGCTCACCAAGGGCGGTGTGGATTACGCCTTCGAGATGGCCGGTTCGGTACAGGCCATGGAAGCGGCCTACCGCATGACCCGGCGCGGCGGCATGACGGTGACCGCTGGCCTGCCCGCACCGGGCCAGCACTGGGCCTTGCAGCAGGTCAGCCTGGTGGCCGAGGAGCGTACCGTCAAGGGCAGCTACATCGGTTCCTGCGTGCCGGTGCGCGATATCCCGCGCTACATCGGCCTGTTCCAGGCCGGCAAGCTGCCAGTGGACAAGCTCATGGGCGAGCGCCTGGCACTGGCCGATATCAATCGCGGCTTTGACCGCCTGCATGGCGGCGAGGGCTTGCGCGACCTGATCGTCTTTTAACGCGCGGGGCTGAGGTCATCGGCTCCGGGCTTCACCAAGAGGAGACACGCATGACCATCATCCCGTTGCGCACAGCCCTGGCTGCCTGCGCTCTCGTCACCCTGGGCCTGCCGTATCACGCGGCACTGGCCCAGCAGTCGCCGCCGGCCATCGTCATCAAGTTCAGCCACGTCGTGGCCAGCGACACGCCCAAGGGCAAGGGGGCTGAACGTTTCAAGGAACTGGCCGAGAAGGCGACCAATGGCCGCGTCAAGGTCGAGGTCTATCCCAACAGCACCCTCTACAAGGACAAGGAAGAGCTGGAGGCGCTGCAACTGGGATCGGTGCAGATGCTGGCGCCTTCGCTGGCCAAGTTCGGGCCGCTGGGGGCGCGGGAGTTCGAGGTCTTCGACCTGCCCTATATTTTCCCCAACAAGGCGGTGCTCAAGCGCGTGACCGAGGGGCCGATCGGGCAGGGGCTGTTCCAGAAACTGGAAGGCAAGGGCATCAAGGGATTGGCCTACTGGGATAACGGCATGAAGGTGATGACCGCCAACCGGCCATTGCACAAGGTCGCCGACTTCCGCGCGCTGAAGATGCGCATCCAGTCCTCCAAGGTGCTCGATGAACAGTTCCGAGCTCTCAAGGCCAATCCGCAGGTGCTGGCCTTCTCGGAGGTGTATCAGGCCATGCAGACCGGCGTGGTCGATGGCAGCGAGAACACGCCCTCCAATGTCTATACGCAGAAGATGCACGAGGTGCAGTCCAATCTGACCGTGTCCGAGCACGGGTATATCGGTTACGCGGTCATCGTCAACAAGAAGTTCTGGGAAGCGCTGCCGGCCGACGTGCGCGGGCAGCTCGCGGCGGCAATGAAGGAGGCCACGCTCTACGCCAATACCATCGCCCAGAAGGAAAACGATGATGCCCTGGCCGCCATCAAGGCCAGCGGCAAGACCCGCGTCTATATGCTGAACGATCAGGAAAAGGCCGAATGGCGGCGCGCCCTGCTGCCGGTGCACAAGAGCATGGCCGCGCGCGTCGGGCCTGAGCTGATTGAGGCGATCTACAAGGAGAGCGAGGCGGCGGGCGTGAAGATGAACTGAGCGCTGGGTTCAGAGATCAGCACTCGGCTTATTTCTTCTTTTTCTTGTGGGTCACCACGTACTGCTCAGCCGCCGTCACAGCGTTCTGCAGTGCTTCCATCTTGGAATTGCCTGGCTTGAAGTCACCGAACTCATGGGTGCTGCGGTCGGGAAAGTCGATATGGACGAACGCCGTCCACTTGCCGTCAGTACGTAATACCGGGGTCAGCTTGATGGTGGCGTCGAGATACTTGCAGGCTATTGCGCCTAATGTGGTGGACATCTTGCTTCGAAGCGGGGCGGCGGCAGCTCTTGGCGGTTGCCGTCGCCGGCAGTCTGGGTTGGCGAATCAGGCTGGCATGATGCCACAGCCGGCGGCATTTTGCCGGATCGCCTTTGTCTTCTTTACATCCCTTTACGAGTCTGTCTTGCGCTAGGTCATGGCATGCGCCTGAAACGCTCACGCGTGGCGTAATAGCCATGCATGAGCTTGGCCGTCAGAAGCGAGCCGTTGATGCGGCCACTCAGTGGGACAGCATCAGATCCAGGTTCTGTACCGCTGCGCCCGAGGCGCCCTTGCCCAGATTGTCGAACACTGCGCACAGTAGGATATGCCCATATCCCGCATGGCCGAACACGCCCAGGCTCATGTGATTGCTCTGGTGATGGCGGGTCGGATCGAGCTGCGTGGTGCTCTCGCTTTGGGCGGCATCCAGTACGGTGACATATTGCGCGCCCTCGTAATGCGCCTGCAGCGTGGCGCGCAGCCGTTCCAGGCTGGCCTGGGCGGGGAGCAGCCGGGCCTGCAGCGCGATGGTGAGCACGATGCCCTGGCGGAACGCGCCATACGACGGCACGAACAGCGGACGCTGCGATAGGCCGGCGTGCAATTGCATTTCTGGCGGATGCTTGTGCTGCAGGCCCAATCCATAGGTGACGAAGGGCGCAGCGTGGGCGGCTTGTGCGCTTTCGTACTGCTCGACCTGGGCGCGGCCACCGCCTGAATAGCCCGATACCGCATGAATGTTCAGCGGATAGTCCGCCGGCACCAGGCCTGCCTGTACCAGTGGACGCAACAGCGCAATGGCCCCGGTAGGATAGCAGCCGGGATTGCTCACGCGCTGGGCCGTGGCAATGGCTTCGGCCTGGCCGGCGCTCATCTCGGGAAAGCCATAGACCCAGCCGGGACTGGTGCGATGGGCCGAGCTGGCGTCGATGACGCGCACACGCGGATTGGCGATCATGGCGACGGCCTCGCGGGCGGCGGCGTCCGGCAGGCAGAGCAGGGCGATGTCGGCGCTGTTGATGGCCTCGGCGCGGCGTTGCGCGTCCTTGCGCTCGGCAGCGGGCAAGGTCAGCACGCGCAGGTCCTGGCGCTCGCGCAGGCGCTCGTGAATCTGTAGGCCAGTGGTGCCTTGGTCGCCATCGATGAAGATCAGGGGAAGTGTGTTCATGGTTTGCTCCAATGCAGGGAAGGGCGCCGAGTAAAAACGGCCGGCGCTTGCCGCAGACCTGCATGGTGAGCGCAGTCGTATAATTGGAAAAGTTGAATATCACAAAGAGATCGTTCAGCTTTTCTGAACGACGTTTTCTTGCTCCCGGAGTCTTTGCCATGCGTGAACTGAGCCTTGACCGTCTGCGTACCCTGGTCGTCATCGCCGACCTCGGCTCCTTTGCCGCTGCGGCGCGCGAGCTGCATCTGGCTCCGCCCACGGTGAGCCTGCACATCAGCGAGCTGGAAGAGCGCATCGGCGCGCCGCTGCTGTTGCGCCAGCGCACTCAGGTGCGGCCATCGGGAATCGGCGAGACCCTCATCGCGCGCGCCCGGCAATTGCTGGCTGCAGCCGATCAGGCGCTGGAAGAAGTGGGGCGACAAGTGCAGGGATTGGCGGGAAGGGTGAGGCTGGGAGCCTCCACCGGGGCCATTGCCTATCTGTTGCCGCGGGCGTTGGAACAACTGGGCCGCAGCCATCCAGGCATTGATGTTCAGGTGATGGTGCTGACTTCGCAGGAAACCCTGGCGCGGCTGGTCGCCGGCGCACTCGATATCGGCCTGGTGGCCTTGCCTCAGGCGCCGGTGGCGGGCTTGACGGTGCAGCCCTGGCGGCGTGATCCGGTGGTGGCCTTCCTGCCTGCGTCCTGGCGCGCGCCGCGCGTGATCACGCCGGCTTGGCTGGCAACGCAGCCGCTGATCCTCAATGCGCCCGAAACCCGGCTCTCGCGCCTGACCACGGAATGGTTTGCGCGCGCTGGCGAGCATCCGACGGCGCGCATCCAGCTCAATTTCAATGATGCGATCAAGAGCCTGGTGGGGGCGGGCTATGGCGCGACCTTGCTGCCGCATGAGGCCAGTGCTCAGGGGGCGGCGGTGGCGTTGGATCCGCGCATTGTCATGCGACCTTTGCGTCCGGCGCTATGGCGGCCGCTGGGTATCGCCCATCGGACCGGCCAGCCTGAGCCCGCCACCCGGCACGTACTGGAAGCCTTGTGGGCCTTGAAGCAATTGCGTCAGCCCAAGACAGCAGGCTGATGCGGGCGGGCTTACTGCATCTCGGGCTGCTTGAGCCGCTGCTGCACGCAGCGCGTGACCAGGTCCATGTAGTCAGCGGGGCGCACGGGCTTGGCGGCATACCAGATGCGGTTGTCCTGTTCGGCGGCGAAGTCGCTGGAGATCGGCGAGGCCGTGAACAAGACCAGCGGAATCTGCGCCAGCCGTTGATAGACGCACAGGGTGCGCAGCAATTCGTAGCCTTCGGTGCCGGGGAAATGGCGCGGGTCCAGCAGGATCAGTGCCGGCTGGTCGCGCGATTGGCAGAGCGCCTGGGTCAGCAGGGAGGCATTGGCCAGTTCGGCATCATCAAACCAGTCGACCTGGCAGGGCAGATGGCTGCGCCAGAGGGCGAAGCGGGCGGCCTCGATGGCGTCCAGATCGGCATCGATGATGAGGATGCGGGAAAATTGATGCGACAGCGGCATGGCGACCTCCTTGCGTTGATGAATTCATCTTCGCAGAGCCGGTCTTGGCTGGGTATCAGGCGCTTCCTGATGGAGCGCGTTGCAGCAGGGAAAGAGCCGGCAGGCTCAGGCGCTCTCGCCCTGGCTGCCGGACTCGAACTGCTTGGCGTATTCGGCCCGGCGAGCCTGGTCCGATTCGATCAGCAGGCGATAGCGGGTTTCGGAGACGCGCTGTTGCAGGACTGCCGCATAGCGCTCGCGTTGCAGCCATTCGATGATGAACGAGGCAGTCGCCACGATGACGGTATAGACCAGGATCAGGAACAGATCCTGATGATTGAGGCCATCCATCGTGTAGAAGGGTTTGCGGAAGAAGAACATGGCCGTCGGGATACTGATGGCCAGCAGGCCCAGCGAATAGAGGCAGCCGAACAGGTAGCTCATGACGATGCAGTTGACCGCAAAGAACAGCATCGACAGCGATTCCTCCACAAAAGGCGCCAGCGCATAGCGCAGGCCGAACGCGGCGGCGAAGCCGAAGGCGCTCACGTATAGCGGGCGCAAGCCCTGTGGGCGCCAGCTTTTGGCATTCTTGAGTCGGATCAGGCTCATGATGGCTTTGGAATGGGGACGCGTGCTGTGCATATTCGTTGACATTGCGCTGCAGCGCAATGAGCTCATGTTAAGAATCCAGTCTGTCAAAAGCCTTACCGCAGAAGTTTTCGGCGAGGGATGTTGTTTCCTTGCACGTTTCAGCTGCGGCGATCTTTCAGAGGAGAGGCGTGCGCCAGGTATTTGCGCGAGAGTTCGTTGCCGTGTATCTCAATGCTGCGCTGGATGAACATCACGGTTTCATTGGTGACGATCTCGCGCTCATTGTCCACGGTGATGATGTGATAGCAGTCGCCCAGCCAGACCACCTTGCGCACTTCGGCATTGATATGCTGCAGGATATGTTCGGCGTTGCGCGGTGAGGCGGTCTCGTCGTCGATGGAATGGATGATCAGGGTATCAGTGCGCACCAGCGGCAGGGATTGCTTGACGAAGTCGATCATGCGCAGCGCAGCGCGCAGATGGCGCGCAGGGATGGAGGCCGCGCCCACGGCGGCCACGCCATCCTTTTCCAGGGCGCTGGCCACGCGGCGGCGCATTTCGAAGTTCTTGATGCCGTAGGGTTCGCTTTCCTTGTAGGACCAGTTGCGCAGGCCCAGGTCATAGACCACGGTGAGCAGCTTCCAGTACCAGGGGACCGACCAGCCATCGTATTGCAGCACCGGTGAGAGCAGCACCACCGACAGCAATTCCTTGCTGCGGGCGGCGACGGCCAGCGCCAGCGTGGCCCCCATGGACAGACCGCACAGGGAGACGGTGCGGAATTCTTCCTTCAGGCGCGCAACGCGGCTTTCCACCACGGCGCACCATTCTTCCCAGTCGGGCGAGACGCGCGGGTTGGTCAGGGCGGCAGAATAGTTGTCGATATTGAGGGGGATGACGGTGCAGCCGGCCTTCTTGAGCTGCTTGGGAATCGAGCCCATCTCCAGCTGCGAGCCGCACAGGCCATGCAGGAGAATGACTGCGTGATCCTTGCGGGTGCCGCCTTGGCGCTCTTCGGCGGCAGCCGCCCGGTGATCGTTGGATGACAATGAGTCCATAAATTCAGTAAAGCGTGCGGGCTTCAAGCCCGTACCTGGCGAGTTGTTCGCCCCCCCGTTTCGTCACAGTCGACGCATTGTCTGGCATGCGTTCTGTTTCCTGCGACGAATCCGCTAATGTTCAGGGCGGATGAGTTTTTGCAAGAGTCTAACCGGCCCACCCCGGCCTTGTCAGCCATTTGCGGTGACTCTCCTTGCTTTGGTGCAATGTTACTGCTCTTCGCTCCAGTGCGTGGGAATATGACAATGCAACGTTCCCGTAACGTTGTAATCCTGCATTTGGTGGACAGTTCTGCAAATTTCTTGCCTATGTTGTCCGTTCACCAATGCAAAAGCCCTTCGGGCCGAAGCGCGAAGGGCTGGATGGGAAGCAGGGAAATCAGCCGCGGCTTTCCAGACGGCCATTGATCACCCGTACCTGGTCCCCGACGCGCCAGTTGGCGGCGCTTTGCGGGAAGCTGCGCGACTTGCCGTTCTCCATGCGGACGTCCACGACATAGCTGGTGGAGGTGCGCACGTTCTTTTCGACTTCGTTGCCGGCATAGCCGCCGCCGACCGCGCCAGCGATGGTGGCCAGGGTACGGCCCGTGCCGCCGCCGATCTGGTTGCCCAGCAGGCCACCGACCACAGCGCCGCCGGCGATGCCTACGCCGCTGGTCTGCGGCGTATGTTGCACGGCGCGCACTGCCACCACCTCACCGCAGCTGCTGCAGACGGCGGCTGCACGCGGGGTATTGGCAGCCGCTTGCTGCGACGGGTAGGCAGCTTGCTGGGGCGCAAGCTGGGTTGCGGGCGCGGCACTTTGCTCCATGGCCGCCAGTTGCTGCGGCGAATTGGCGCTCTTGGAGCTGGGCAGCAGGCCCGTCATGGCGGCCACGCCAATGAGGCTGACCAGAATCACGGCGACTGCAGCGCCGGCCACGAGGGGATGCAGACGGCTGGATGGGGATTTGACGATTGCGTTATTGGTTTCCATGATGACCTCTCCAGTTGTTATCTTGTTGATGATGAGTGGATGACTGGATTATGGAGTGGTCATCGAGGGAAAAAAATCCCGATTCTGTGTCAGTTGTAAAAACTTGTAATGAGCCAACATTGTTGTTGGACGAGGGTTTGCGACGGGATCAACGTTTTGCACGACGATGGCGCTGGCTGGCCAATGGGCAATTAAAGGCCAATTAAAGGCCAATGGGCCGCGAGCGAAGGAGCGGAGGCGGGCAGAAAAAAAATCCGCATCCCGGGCGGGATGCGGACAGGTCAAGCGGCAGGCCGGAAGATCAGTCTTCGCGGCGCAGGTGCGGGAACAGGATGACGTCGCGGATGTTGGGCGAATCGGTGATCAGCATCATCAGGCGGTCAATGCCGATACCGCAGCCACCGGCCGGCGGCATGCCATATTCCAGGGCGCGGATGTAGTCGGCGTCGTAGTACATGGCTTCTTCGTCGCCGGCATCCTTGGCGGCGACCTGGGCGTGGAAGCGGGCGGCCTGGTCTTCGGCGTCATTCAACTCGGAGAAGCCATTGGCGATCTCGCGACCCGTGATGAACAGCTCGAAGCGCTCGGTGATGCCGGCCACCGTGTCGGAAGCGCGCGCCAGCGGCGAGACTTCGACCGGGTAGTCGATGATGTAGGTCGGGTTCCACAGCTGGGATTCGGCGGTTTCTTCGAACAGTGCCAGTTGCAGCGCGCCGATGCCGGCGCCGGCCAGCGGGGCCTGGTCGGTCTTGACGCCGAACTTCTTGAGCTCGGTGCGCAGGAAGTCGATGTCGGCCAGTTGCGCTTCGGTGTAGTTCGGGGCGTACTTCAGGATCGCGCCAGTGATGGTCAGGCGATCGAAGGGCTTGGACAGGTCCAGCTCACGGCCCTGGTAGGTCAGCACGGCGGTGCCGTGGGCATCGATGGCGGCCTGGCGGATCACCTGTTCGGTGAAGCCCATCAGCCACTGGTAATCCACGTAGGCGGCGTAGAACTCCATCATCGTGAATTCAGGGTTGTGGCGCGGCGAGACGCCTTCGTTGCGGAAGTTGCGGTTGACCTCGAAGACGCGCTCGAATCCACCCACCACCAGGCGCTTCAGGTACAGCTCGGGGGCGATGCGCATGAACATCTGCATGTCCAGCGCATTGTGGTGGGTGATGAAGGGCTTGGCCGCCGCACCG
>Ga0160495_100300_pt1 | contig 35255 bp, 27 predicted proteins | sample DID4MG_4_FD_108251 | JGI IMG/M metagenome (GOLD analysis project Ga0160495, IMG submission 108251) | Enriched soil microbial communities from UW Madison campus, WI, USA - DID2933_E24_FP4 MG | ecosystem: Environmental > Terrestrial > Soil > Unclassified | place: USA: Madison, Wisconsin | collected... | reverse complement strand
TGTGGCCATCGGCAGTTCGCGCGCATCGCGGTTCTGCTGGCGGCACCAGCCCCAGTTGCGGCTGGATTGCTCCGCGCCGATGCGGCCCTTCTCGACCACCGCGACCGAGATGCCGCGCTTGGCCAGGAAGTAGGCGGTGAAGATGCCGATGATGCCACCGCCGATGACGACCACATCAGCCGAGGCGGGCGGAATGGTAGGACTCTGCACCTGTACGAGTGGGGGCGACATTTTACTTTCCTCCTTCAGCCGGCACGGTCTGCACCACGTAGAACTTGGCCACGCGCGCGCTACTCTCCCAACCGACGGACTGGCCCTTGGGCACGAACAAGGCATCGCCTTTTTCTACGCTCACCACACTGCCATCGGCCTGGGCAAAGCGCACGCCGCCATCGAGGATGTGCATGAATTCATTGACCGGATGGGCGCGCACGATGCGATGGTAAGGAGTGGAATCCCAGGTGCCGATCTTGCAGCCGATGGAGCTTTCATCGACCACGTTGTCGCTGCGGCATTGCGGGGCCTCGCCCAGCAGGATTTCTCTGGGCAGGGAATTGAGCGATGGTTTGAAGTCGGCCTCGGCCACCAGCGGGAACACGCCCGGCTGCACCGGATTCGGGCAGTCGGCGGCGCAGAACACGGCCAGCACCGGCTGTCTGGCCGAGAGCCGCACGGCAGCGCCGGTGGCGATCACCACGCCGCTGTCGGGCTTGATCACCAGGGGTGTGCTGCCTTGGACCTCAATGGTCAGGTCACCCTGCACCACGACCAGGGTTTCCTGGTGCGGAAAACGGGCGATGTCGAGCGTGCCTTCGAAACGCAGGCGTCCTGCACTCATGCCGCCACAGCCCTGCCAGGCGATCTCGCGGCGGCCCGCAAAAGGATCGGCTGCACCCAGCGCGCCTGGACGGAATGCGGTGGATACGGGATCGCCAGAGGCTCGGTACAACACCAACGCTGCAGTCATTTCTTCTCCTGTTTCCTTAGGGGTGGGCGGATTTGCAAGACCGACGCCACGATTCTCTGCGGCACCGCCCGGATCATTTCTTCAAGGCCGGCAATGCTCGATGCATGACGATGCTACGAGCCGGGCCTATGAATGTGATTAATGCTCTGCGAATCCGGCATTAAAGACGATTTAATGCTCTGCGCCTGCGCTGTCGGTCCGCCGCGACATGCCGCCACGCAGACAGAACGGCACTGCACCTGGTTCAGACCGTGATGCCCTCCACCGGCACCAGCGGCGTCTGCGACTGCTGCAGATCGGCGTCCGAACGGTGGCAGAGGATCTCACCGCCGTGCTCCATGCTGCGGCGGCGCGGCGGCACCACATTGCACACGCCATCGACACGCTGCGCACAGCGCGGCAGGAAGGCGCAGATCTCGGGTGACGGATCGACCGCACCGATGGGCGGCAGCTTGTGCTGCCCGGCTCCGGCCACCTGTTCCAGCCAGCCTTGCTGCATGGCCGGCACCGACGACAGCAACAGGTGCGAATACGGGTGATAAGGCGGCGCCATCATGGCTTCGCGCGGACGATTGGCCACCATGCGGCCGGCATACAGCACCACGATATCGTCGCAGATGGCGCGCACGGTGCTGATGTCATGGCTGATGAACATGTAGGAGACCTGCAGCTCGCGCCGCAGCTCGGCCAGCAGTTCCAGGATAGCGGCGGCGACCACCGTATCCAGCGCCGAGGTCACTTCGTCGCACAGGATCAGGTCGGGCTTGGCCGCCAACGCACGGGCCAGGTTCACGCGCTGCTTCTGGCCGCCGGACAGTTCGGCAGGCAGGCGGTCAATTACGCTGACGGGCAGCTTGACCAGGTCCAGCAGTTGCGCCGTGCGGCGGCGCATGGCCTGGCCCTTGAGACCGTGATAGAAGGACAGCGGACGATTCAAAATCCGGCCGATGGTGTGCGCCGGATTGAGCGCGGTATCGGCGTTCTGAAACACGATCTGCACGCGGCGGAATTGTTCGCGGGTGCGGCCTTCGAGCGAGGGCGACAAATTCTCGCCATCGAGCTGAATGCTGCCGCGTGCCGGTGCGATCATGCCCGCGACCGCGCGCGCCAGCGTGGTCTTGCCGGAACCGGATTCTCCGATGATGCCCACGGTGCTGCCGCGCTGGATGGTGAGGTTGATGTCGTCCAGGATGCGCACGCCCGGCAAGCCCAGGCGATCCGGCGCACCATAGCCGGCCACCAGACCGCTGATGCGCAACAGCGGCGCCTTGGCTTCTGCCGATACGGTCTCGGGCAAGATCTCGCGCAGTTGCTCCACGCGCGCCGCAGGGCAGGCGGCCGCGATCAGGCTCTGGGTATAGGTATCGGCAGGCGCATGCAGCACCTGGCCGGTAGTACCGACTTCGCGCACGGCGCCATCGCGCAGCACGATGATACGGTCGGCCATCTGCGCCACCACCGCCAGATCGTGCGAGACATACACGGCAGTGGTACCGATTTCCTTGACCACCTTCTTGAAGGCGCGCAGCACTTCGATCTGCGTCGTCACGTCCAGCGCCGTCGTGGGCTCGTCCAGGATCACCAGTTCCGGATCGGTGATCAGGGCCATGGCCGCCATCACGCGCTGCAACTGGCCGCCGGAGACCTGGTGCGGATAACGTTCACCGATCTTGTCGGGATTGGGCAGGGCCAGCGCGCGGAACAGTTCGACCGCCTTGTTCATGGCGCTGGCCTTGTCCAGCACGCCGTGCTGGAGGGCGCTTTCAATCACCTGGTCCATCAGGGTGCGCGCCGGGTTGAAGGCCGCTGCGGCACTCTGGGCGATGTAGGCCACGTGATGGCCACGCATGGCCAGCAGCGCCTTTTCATCCATCTGGTCGATCTGGCGTTCACCGATGCGCACCTGGCCGCCAGCGATGTGACAGCCCGAACGCGCATAGCCCAGCAGCGAGAGCGCAATAGTGGTCTTGCCGGAACCCGATTCGCCGATCAGGGCCAGCACTTCGCCCCGCGCCACGGTAAAGTTGACGTTCCTGACGATCTCGACCTGGCTGCCATCCTCCTTGCGCGCATTCACGCGCAGGCCTTGGACCTCGACCAGTGGTCGCAGCCCCGCACCGCCTCCGGCGCCACCGACGCCGCTTTCCTTGCCGAGGAAGATATCGAATTGCTTCACGGGCTCACTCCTTGGCAGCGCGCTTGCCGCGCAGGTTATCGATCAACAGGTTCACGCCGATGGTCAGCGAGGCAATTGCCAGCGCCGGCATGATGACCGCCAGGGCGCCTTCACCCAGGCCGGAAATGTTTTCGCGCACCAGCGAGCCCCAGTCGGCGTCCGGCGGCTGCACGCCAAGCGAGAGGAAGCTCAGGCCCGACAGCAGCAGCACCACATAGACAAAGCGCAGGCCGAAGTCGGCCAGCACCGGGCGGATCATGTTGGGCAGCATCTCGACGGTCATGATGTACCACACGCCCTCGCCGCGAGCGCGCGCGGCCTGCACGTATTCCATGGCCTGCACGTTGACCGCCAGTGAGCGGGCGATACGGTAGGCGCCGGGCATGTAGGTGATGGCGGCGGTGAGCACCAGCAGGGACATGGAGGAGCCGAAGGTGGCCACCATCATCAGCGCGAACATCTTGCTGGGAATCGAGATCAGCGCATCCAGAGCACGGCTGATGACGGCATCGCGCCAGCCGCCCGAGAAGGCTGCGAAGAGCGCAATAGCAGTCCCAGAGAGGCTGGCCGCCAGGGTGGACAGCAAGGCCAGGCCGATGGTGGCGCGGGTGCCGAAGAGGATGCGGCTCAGCATGTCGCGGCCCAGGTAGTCGCTGCCCAGCAGGAACTTGTGGCTCATGCCCGAAAACACGTCGGTATCGACGATGGCGGTGGCGTCATAGGGCGAGAGACTGGGACCGATGATGGCCATCAGGATCCAGAAGCCGACGATGACCATGCCGATCCAGGCCATCGTCGAATGGCGGCGCACGCGTCTGGTCGGCGCGATGCTTGCAGTGGCTGCGGTCGCCGGCGCGGCAGGTGCGCCCGCTTCGGCGCCGGTGGAATCGTGAAGGGCTTTCATCGGGTCTTCAACCTTGGATTGGAAACAATGGCCAGCACATCGGCGGCAAGCACCAGCAGCAGGTAGCCGGCGCAGAAGATCATGGAACAGGCTTGCACCAGCGGCATGTCGCGGGTGGTCACGGCATCGATCATCAGGGTGGCGATACCGGGATAATTGAAGATGCTCTCGACGATGATGACGCCGCCCAGCAGGTAGGACAGGCTCAGCGCCACCGCATTGGCGATCGGGCCGATGGCGTTGGGCAATGCATGGCGCAGCACGATGCGGGTGCGCTTGACACCTTTCAGGAGCGCCATTTCGGCATAGGATGACCGCAGCTGGTCGATCACGGCCGCGCGCGTCATGCGCGTCATCTGGGCCACGATCACGCAGCACAGGGTCAGCACCGGCATGGCGTAGGCCTTGATGAAGGCACCCAGCGTGGCGGCATCATTGGCATGCGACAGCGCCGACAGCCAGCGCAGCTTGACTGCGAAGATCATCACCGCCACCGTGGCCACCAGGAATTCCGGCACCGACACCATCGACACTGCGCTGACGTTGACGGCGCGGTCGAAGAAGGAGCCGCGATACATGGCCGAGAAGATGCCCAGGAACAGCGCCAGCGGCACCGACACCAGCGCCGTCACGGCGGCCAGCATCAGCGAGGCCGGCAGGCGGCCGCCGATCATCTGTGCCACCGGCACATTGTTGACCAGCGACATGCCGGGATTGCCCGACAACAGGTTGCCCAACCAGTGCGCGTAACGTATCGGCGCGGGCAGGTCCAGGCCGTATTGCAGGCGCAGCGCGGCCACCGTCTCCGGCGTGGCGGCCTGGCCCAGCGCGGTCTGGGCGGCGTCGCCCGGCAGCAGGTTGGTGATGAAGAACACGCCGGCCGAGACCAGCAGCAGCGTCAGCACCGCCTGCAGGAGGCGGCGCACGATCAGACGCAGGACCATTCCATTCATAGCTTTCCTCGGTAAGTTACTACAGGGATTTGCACTTGCACTGAAGGACAGATCTGCGTGTACACAGACTATTGCCAACCTCTCGTCCCGTTCGGCCTGTATCGAAGAGGCGATGACGGTGCATCTTCGATACGCGGCCAAGCCGCTACTCAGCCCGAACGGTGACTCAATCGCAAAGGCAAGCCCCTTCCCGGACTCACGCGTCCAGCCAGACGTACTCAGCACAGGTGTAGTTCATGAACGCGCCCAGCGGCACCGGGTCGATGCCCTTGACCTTGGTGCTCACGCCCTCCAGGTTGACGATGAAGACAGGAATGCCGATGCCGCATTTCTCATGGATCATGGTTTGCAGGTCGGCATACATCGCCTTGCGCTTGGTGAAGTCGGTCTCGCCACGGGCGGCCACCACCAACTGGTCGAACTGGGCATTCTTCCAGCCCGATTCGTTCCACTGCGCATCCGACTTGAAGAACTGAGTCAGCAGGATGTCGGCGCTGGGACGCGGGTTGATATTGCCAAAGCCCACCGGCACCTTCATCCACTGGTTGGACCAGTAACCGTCCGCCGGTACGCGCTTCACATCCAGCTTCAGGCCGATCTTGGCAGCGCTCTGCTGCATCAGCACGGCCATGTCCACCGAGCCGGTGGCAGCCACCGAGGCGACGATGGGGATGGTGCTGCCCAGCACACCCGCCTTCTCCAGATGGAACTTGGCCTTGTCCGGATCGTAGGGACGCTGCGGCAGGCCGGCGAAGTAGAAACGATTGGTCGGATCGATGGGCTGGTCGTTGGCCGTGACGGCATAGCCACGGAAGGCGGCCATCTTGATCTGTTCGCGGTCCAGCAGGTACTTCATGCCCAGCGTGAAATCCATGCTGCTGCCGGGGGCCACGTCCTGGCGCATGATCAGGTCGGTGTACTGGCCCGACTTGGTCTCCATGACGGTATAACCGGGCGTGCCCTTGACGCGGCCGGTGGAGCGGGAATTGACGTCGTTGATCCAGTGCACGTCGCCAGAGAGCAGCGCATTGACGCGCGCGGCTTCGTCGGGGATGCCGAACAGTTCGATCTCATCCAGATAGGGCAAGCCCGGCTTCCAGTAATTCTCGTTGCGTACGCCGATGGTGCGCACACCCGGGGTGAATTCCTTGAGCTTGAAAGCGCCGGTCCCGTTGGGGGTGCTGAAATTGGTGGTGCCGTCCCGGATGATGAGGAACTGTGCGGTGGCCAGGATCACCGGAAGGTCGGCGTTGGCGCTGGTGAGCTTGATCTGCACTTCGTTGGGACCGGTAGCCTTGACCGATTCGAACTGGTCAGCCACGACCTTGACCTTGGAGGCGGTGGCGGGGTCCTTGTGGCGCATGATCGAATAGATCACATCGGCAGGGGTGAGCGGCTTGCCGTCGTGGAACACCACACCCTTCCTCAGCTTGATGGTCCAGGTGATGGCGTCAGTCGTCAGCATTTCTTCAGCCAGCACCATCTGCGGCCCGAGCTTGCCATCGAGCTTGGTCAGGCCGTTGTAGAACATATGCACACGGGTGTAGTCGGTGGAGTGCGCGGTCTTGGCCGGGTCGAGCGTATCGGCGGTGGAGCTGGTCTGGGTGGCGATGCGCATCTTGCCGCCGCGCTTGCCGGTCTGGGCCATGACGCTGCCGCTGGCGCTCAGGAGGCCGGTGCCGCCCACCGTCATGAGGCTGCCGGCCAGCAGCGTACGCATCATGTCGCGGCGGCTGAAGCCACCGTGGGCGTGTTCCAGCGTCGCGCCGGTGATGATGGCCCCCTCTTTGGGGTGATGTCCGTTGTCCTGCTTGCTCATGAAAAGCCTCACGTTAAAAGTTCAACCACGAAGACCACCGGCCTGCCCCGCTGCCTGCCAGCGCAGATACGTCCAAGGCAGGCCGCCTGTTGCTGCAATATCTCCTTGCAAGCTTGATACCAGCATGCGGCTGGGCCGGCGATGCACTGACGACACTGAAGGCCGTGACCGCCACGCCTGGCCATGGGAGCGCTTGCGCCCCCACGGCGCTTACAGACCGAGCACGCCCGGCAGGCCAGAGATGTCCTTGATCTCGGTGTAGCCGTAGTGCGGCGTCGAGGGTTCATGGCCACGGGCCACGAAGACCTTGTTCTTGATGCCCATGTCGGATGCCGGCATGAGGTCGTAGCGCAGGCTGGAGGACACGTGCATCACGTCTTCCGGATTGCAGTTCAGGTTGTCGAGCATGTATTCGAAGGCGCGCAGGCGCGGCTTGTAGGCTTGCGCCTGCTGGGCGGTGAAGACCTTGTGGAAAGGCGCGCCGAGCTGCTCGACGTTGTGCATGATCTGGCTGTCGTCGGCGTTGGAGAAGATCACCAGCGGAAACTCCTTGGCCACCTTGGACAGCCCTGCCGGCACATCGGCGTGCGGCCCCCAGGTCGGCACAGCCTTGTAGAAGGCGCCGGTTTCCTCGTCATTGGTCTTGATGCCCCAGCGCTCACAGGTGCGGGTGATGGCGTTCCTGCAGACCTGCTCGTAGGGCTTCCACTGGTCCAGCACCTCATCGAGGCGGTAGGCCGCGAACTGGCGCAGGAAGAACGGCATGTCTTCGGCCGAGACGCGGTCGGCGTAGATCCTCTGCGCGGTTTCCGACATCTGGAAGCGGGTCAGGGTGCCGTAGCAATCGAAGGTAACGAACTTGGGCTTGAAAGTGCTCATGGAAAATCGTCCTGTCAAAAAAAGGGGGCGCATTACCTGTCGGCCCTGCGCTGGATGCTGCTCGTCTGTGTGATTGCGGTTGACTGCATGAGGAGGATTACAACATAGCGAAACTTGCGATTTATTCCTTTTTGACCGGGCCGCGAAACAGAAATATGTGTTTTCGGCGGTCCAATCAGCATAGCTTGCCGAGCAGTGCAGCAATGCCGTCCGAGTGCTCTGCTTTGGGGCATTTTCACCAAGCTGGTGCGGATCGTGTCCGCAGGCTGGTTCATTGCCTGGCCTGGTATTTGCGCAGGCAAGGCCACATCACTACAGGCTTGCGCCACCCCGCTGCACTGCCGGTCCAGAGCCTGCGGGACTGATCCATGCTACTGCCGACACTGCCCAATTTTGTGCCGAGAAGAGGGGGAAGATCGCCATAAGATTGCGAATTCACGCATGGGAAGACCGTCGCTCTGCGCCGCGCCAGGTGCATCATCGCTGGGGTAGCGTTACGGACACGGTCAGCGGCCGGGAGGGCGCGGCGCAGGGTGGATCAATGATCCAGACGTTTTATAGGATTTATAGGGTTTATAGGATTTAGCGGAAGAAGGCGCGGGTGGTTCGCCGTCTTCCTCCGCATCATCACCGCATTGACAAGGACACGCTTCATGCACACCGACAGCACGCCCACTAACAGCTCGGCCATCCAGACCACGCTGCGCCCCATGCGCGCAGACGACCTGGCCAGTTGCCACGCCATGAGTCTCCATCTGCACTGGCCGCATCGGCTGGCGGACTGGCAGTTCCACCATCAGGTCAGCAACAGCTGGGCCGTGGAGCTGGAACAGAGCGGCGGCACCCGCAGCGTGGCCGGCAGCGGCATGCTCTGCCGGCTGGGCGAGGACTACGCTTCGCTGGGCCTGGTCATCATCGCCGACGCGCTGCAAGGCTGCGGCCTGGGCCGTGCCATGATGCAGCGCCTGCTGCAGGATGCCGGCGCGCGCAATGTCATCCTCAACGCCACCGACGCCGGACGTCCGCTCTATGAAAAGCTGGGCTTCGTCGTTACCGATACCCTGAGCCAGCACCAGAGCACCACCGCGCGTGCCACGCCGGTGCTGGCCGCCGATGCCCGCATCCGTCCCCTGCGCAAGGATGAAGCGCCCTTCCTGCTGGCCCTGGATCGCCAGGCCAGCGGCATGGACCGCAGCGCCCTGCTCAAGCCGCTGCTGGCCAGCTCGGAAGTGGCCGTGCTGGAACAGGCAGGCCAGGTCAAGGGAGTGGCCATGCTGCGCCAATTCGGGCGTGGCCGCGTGATCGGCCCCGTGATCGCCACCCAGGCGGAGGATGCCAAGGCGCTCATTGCGCATTGGGTCAACGCCTATCCCGGCGCTTACCTGCGCATCGATGTGCCGGGCCGTACTGGCCTGAAACCCTGGCTGGAGGAAATCGGCCTGACCTGCGTGGACAACGTGGTCAGCATGTGCCGTGGGACTCCCCCCTCGCCCGCCACCTCGTGGCGCACCTATTCCTTGATCAACCAGGCGCTGGGCTGAACGGGCGCATAAGACCACCATGACTTTTCTCTACAAGGCCGACCCAGTACGCGGTGCCGAATGGGCGCAACTGTTTGCGCAAAAGGCACCTGAACTACCCTTCCAGATCTGGCCGCATGAAGGTGATGGCGCCAGCGTGCGCTATCTGGCCGCATGGACGCCGCCGGACGATATCGCGCAGCGCTTCCCCAACCTGGAAATCCTGTTCTCGGTCGGGGCCGGCATCGACCAGTTCGACATGTCCATGCTGCCGCCGGACCTGCCGGTAGTACGCATGACCGAGCCAGGAATTGCTGCTGGCATGGTGCAGTATGTGACGCACGCGGTGCTGGGTCTGCATCGCGATAGCCGCCTCTACGCGCGTCAGCAGCACGAGCAGGTCTGGCGTGCCCACCGGGTGCGCCCGGCTTCGGCCTGCCGCGTCGGCGTGCTGGGGCTGGGCATGCTAGGCCGCGCAGTGCTGCAGCAGTTGCATGGACTGGGCTTCCCCTGCGCCGGCTGGAGCCGTTCGGCGCATCAGATGGAGGGCATCGACTGCTACGGCGGCAGCGCCGGTCTGCACGACTTCCTGGCGCGCACAGATGTGCTGGTGTGCCTGCTGCCGCTCACCGACGATACACGCGGCCTGCTCAACTGCGACCTGTTTGCGCGATTGCCGCGTGGCGCGGCGCTGATCAACGTGGGACGCGGCGGCCATCTGCGGGAAGACGATCTGCTGAGCGCCCTCAACGACGGCCAGCTCAGCGCCGCCGTGCTGGATGTCTGCGCGACCGAACCCTTGCCGCCAGGCCATCCGTTCTGGACCCACCCTGACATCGTGCTCACGCCCCACATCGCCAGCATGACCCAGCCCGATGGCGCGGTGGAGGCGGTGCTGGAAAACCTGCGCCGCCATCGCGAGGGCCTGCCGCTATCAGGTCTGATCGATCGGCAGCGTGGTTACTGATCCCATCCTCCCGGAGCTTACGCATGGCCAACAAAATGCCGAACACCCCCGCCACAACGGCATGCCATGCCGCTGGCGGCGGACAGTTCGCGTCACCTTTCTTGACGATGCGTCCTATCCTTGATGGCATGGCTTGGTGCGTCAGCGCCTGCTCCAGCGCCAGCGGCCTCACCCTCTCCCACTCACTTGCCTGAAGCCCCGACCATGAAGCTGCAATCCTACTGGACCGATTCTGCCCCGCTCTATATTTCCCCTCCGCGCGATCTGCCTGCGCAGGTTGACGTGGCCATCGTCGGAGCCGGCTTCACCGGCCTGTCGGCAGCGCTGGCGCTAGCCAGGCGCGGCGCCTCGGTGGTCGTGCTGGAAGCTGGCCCGCACGTAGCCGCAGAAGCCTCTGGCCGCAATGGCGGCCACGTCAACAACGGCCTGGCGGTGGACTATGCGGAGGTGGCCGCCAGGGTCGGCGTGGAGCGCGCACGGGCCTGGTATCACGCCTATGACGATGCCGTCGATACGGTGGCGCAGCTGGTGCAGCAAGAGCAGATCGACTGCGATTTCCTGCGCCACGGCAAGCTCAAGATGGCCACCAAGCCTTACCAGATGGACGCGCTGCAACGCTGCGCCGACCGGCTCATCGCCGATGGCGTGGACGAGGATGTGGAAATCCTCGATGCCGCCACCGTGCGCGCCGAGGTGCAGAGCGAGCGCTTCCACGGCGGCCTGCTCTACAAGCGCAGCGGCCAGATGCACATGGGCCGCTTCGCCTACGGCCTGGCCACGGCAGCCGAACGCCATGGCGCGGCCATCCACACCGGCACCGAGGTACGACGACTGGAGCGCATCGGCGACACCCACGGCCATCGCCTGCACACCACGCGCGGCAACGTGCTGGCCAGGCAGGTGCTGCTGGCCACCGGAGCCAGCCGTCACGGCGCCTATGGCAGCTTCGGCTGGCTGCGCCGGCGCATCGTGCCGGTCGGCAGCTTCATCGTGGTGACCGAGCCGCTGGGTGCCGAGCGTGCCTTGGCGCTGCTGAAGAACCATCGCACCTACACCACGGTGGCCAACATCCACCATTATTTCCGCATGACGCCTGACACCCGCCTGGTCTTCGGCGGACGTGCGCGCTTTGCGATTTCCAGTCCGCAGTCCGATGCGACCAGCGGCGAGATCCTGCGCCGCGGGCTGCACGAGACCTTCCCGCAGTTGGGCCAGGTACGCCTGGACTACTGCTGGGGCGGCCTGGTGGACATGACGCGCGACCGCCTGCCCCAGGCCGGCGAACGCGACGGGCTGTATTACTCCATGGGCTACAGCGGTCACGGCACCCAGATGTCGGTCCACATGGGCCAGTGCATGGCGCAGGTAATGGCCGGAGACGCCCTGGCCAACCCCTGGCGCGAACGCGAGTGGCCGGCCATCCCCGGCCACGTTGGCCCGCCGTGGTTCCTGCCGCTGATCGGGCTGTACTACCAGCTCAAGGACAAACTGGCGTGAATGCCCATCGTTTTCAGCATTAAATTTTATTGAATGCTCTCAGGCAGCTCCATCAAACCCGACTGAATGCTCACCATGACCTCACTCGTATTGCAACGCCAGGACCTCATGCCCGCGGCCCAACTGATCGGTGCCGACTGGCGCGCTGCGGCCGACGGCCGTGTGCTCGACGTGACCGACCCGGCCACCGACGAAGTATTTGCCACCGTACCTGATGGCAACGCCGCCGACGCCCGCGCCGCCGCCGATGCCGCCGTCGCAGCCTTCCCGAGCTGGCGCGCCACGCCGGCCAAGCAGCGCGCCGCCATTATCAAGCGCTGGAACGACCTGCTGCTGGCGCACCAGGACGACCTGGGCCGCCTGATCTCGCGCGAGCAAGGCAAGCCCCTGGCCGAAGCCAAGGGCGAAGTAGCCTATGCTGCCAGCTATGTGGAATGGTTCGGCGAAGAAGCCACCCGCGCCAATGGCGACATCATTCCCGCGCCCGTCACGGGCCGCCGCATGATGGCGCTGAAGGAACCAGTGGGCGTGGTCGCGGCCATCACGCCATGGAATTTCCCGGCGGCGATGATCGCCCGCAAGATCGCCCCGGCACTCGCCGCCGGCTGCACCGTGGTGTGCAAGCCGGCCGAAGATACCCCGTTGACTTCGCTTGCGCTGATCCGCCTGGCGCTGGAAGCCGGCGTGCCAGCGGGCGTCATCAACATCGTCACCGCCTCTCGCGAACGCACGCCGGAAGTAGTGGACGTATGGCTGGCCGATGCGCGCGTACGCAAGATCAGCTTCACCGGCTCCACTGCCGTGGGCAAGCACCTGGCGCGCCATTCAGCCAACACCCTCAAGAAACTCTCGCTGGAGCTGGGCGGCAATGCGCCCTTCATCGTCTTCGACGATGCGGACGTGGATGCCGCCATCGACGGCGTGATGGCCGCCAAGTTCCGCAATGGAGGGCAGACCTGCGTGAGCCCCAATCGCATCTATGTGCAGGCGAAGGTCTATGAGGCCTTCGTGGACAAATTGGGGGCGCGCGTGGCCGCGCTCAAGGTCGGCCCTGCCACCGACCCGGCTTCGCAGATCGGCCCCATGATCAATGCCCGCGCCATCGCCAAGATCGACCAGCACGTACGCGACGCCGTCGAACGCGGCGCGCGCGTGATCACCGGCGGCAAGCGCCTGGAGGGTCCAGGCCTCGAGAGCAGCAACTACTATGCACCGACCGTGCTGGCCGACGTGACCAGCCAGATGCAATGCAGCTGCGAAGAGACCTTCGGTCCGGTGGCACCGATTACACGCTTCGCCACCGAAGAGGAAGTCATCGCTGCAGCCAATGCCACACCCTTCGGATTGGCTGCGTATTTCTATTCGACCGATGTGCGCCGTATCCATCGCGTCACCGATGCTCTGGAGAGCGGCATCGTGGGCGTGAACGAAGGCGCGCTGGCGGCAGAGGCAGCGCCCTTCGGCGGCGTGAAGCAATCCGGTTATGGTCGCGAGGGTTCGGTGCACGGCCTGGACGATTACCTGCACATCAAATACGTGTGCCAAGGCCAGCTCTGAGCCACACCTGGCTTCCGACCCTCTGATTGAAACGAACAGGAGCCCCCATGTCCGCGCTGCCCCACCACGATCCCGAGACCACCCGCGCGCCCTTGCCCGAGCTGCTCCTGCGGCCAATGGCAGCGGAGGATCTGCGCCATTGCCACCGGCTGTCGCTACGCTTCAAGTGGCCGCACCGGCTGGAAGACTGGAAGTTCCTGCTGCAGATGGGGCAAGGCTATCTGCTGGAGAACACCGCCTCCGATGCGCCGCTGCACGCCGTCGGCAGCGTGGTCTGCACCACCTATGGAAAGCAGCATGCAGTGATCGGCATGCTGCTGGTGCAGGCCGAATTGCAGCGGCGCGGACTGGGGCGACGGCTGATGCAGCATGCGGCCAGTGCGGCCAATGGCCGCAGTCTGATCGTCAACGCCACCGCCGCCGGGATGCCGCTCTACAAGCAGCTGGGCTTCGTGCAGCAGGACGTGCTGCACCAGTTCCAGGGCGCCTCGGCGCAGCCGGTGCTGGTGTCGCTGCCACCCGGCGAGCGCGTGCGGCCGATGGGCAAGAATGATGTCCAGCGGCTGCTGGCGCTGGATGTCCAGGCCACCGGCATGGATCGCAGCAAGCTCTTGCTGGCGCTGCTGGAGATGTCCGAAGGCGTGGCGCTGGACCGCGATGGCGAGATGCTGGGCTTCGCGCTGGTGCGCCGCTTCGGCCATGGCCGTGTGATCGGGCCGGTGGTCGCGCCTGACGCCGAGCGCGCCAAGGGACTGATCGCGCACTGGATCAATACCTATTCGGATTCCTTCATCCGCATCGATGTCTTCGAATCGAGCGGCCTGCCGGCCTGGTTCGACAAGCTGGGCCTGACCTGCGTGGACCACGTCACGCGCATGTGCAAAGGCGAACCGCCGGAGCGCGATGCAGGCATGCAGCTGTTCTCCATCGTCAATCAGGCGCTGGGTTGAGGCGCGCTGCGTGCGCAGGCATGCAGTGCCTGAAAAGCCCACGGCAGAAAATGTCGCAACAGCGCGCAAAACCCATGAAGATGCTTTTTCGGCCCCGCATCTTGCGCATCGGCTGCAAGGCCGGGGGCATAGCATAGGTCACATGCCGGTTGTGCCGTTTGCCTGCACGGCCTTGTTCAACGCATCTTCAGCGAGTCCACCTCTATGCAAACTTCCGCCCTGGCCGCCCTCGACCGCAGCCACCTGATCCATCCCGTTTCCAGCTTCCGCGAGCATGAAGAGCTGGGCCCCCTCATCCTCAAGTCCGGCCACGGTGCCTATCTGACCGATCACCAGGACAAGCAGTTGCTGGATGCCTTCTCGGGCCTGTGGTGCGTCAATACTGGCTATGGCCAGCAAAGCGTGATCCGTGCGGCGACCGAGCAGATGCAGCGCCTGCCCTATGCCACCGGCTATTTCCACTTTGCCTCGGAACCCGCCATCCTGCTGGCCAAAAAGCTGGTGGACATCAGCCCGGCATCATTGAAGCACGTGTATTTCACGCTGGGCGGTTCGGATGCGGTGGACGCGGCCATTCGCTACATCACGCACTACCACAACTCCATCGGCAAGCCGGGCAAGAAGCATTTCATCTCGCTGCAGCGTGGCTATCATGGTTCGTCCTCGGTGGGCGCGGGCCTGACGGCGCTGCCCAATTTCCATTACAACTTCAACCTGCCGCTGCCGACCCAGCATTACCTGCCGTCTCCCTATCCCTACCGCAGCGAGCTGCAGGGCGACGCGGCCATCATCGCGGCCTCGGTGCAATCGCTGCGCGACAAGGTGGCCGAACTGGGCGCGGACAATGTGGCGGCCTTCTTCTGCGAGCCGATCCAGGGATCGGGTGGCGTGGTGGTGCCGCCCAAGGGCTGGCTCAAGGCCATGCAGCTGGCCTGCAACGAACTGGACATCCTGTTCGTGGTGGATGAGGTCATCACCGGTTTCGGCCGCACCGGTCCGATGTTCGCCTGCCTGGATGAAGACGTGCAACCTGACCTGATGACCATGGCCAAGGGCCTGACCGCCGGCTACGTGCCGATGGGCGCGGTGATGATGTCGGACCGTGTTTATCATGGCATTGCCGATGGTGCGCCGATGGCCACCGTGGTCGGTCATGGCCAGACCTACTCGGCACATCCGGTCAGTGCGGCGGTGGCGCTGGAAGTGCTGCGGCTCTATGAAGAAGGCGGGCTGCTGGAAAATGGCCGTCGCCTGGAACCGGTGTTTGCCGGCGGCCTGCGCGCCCTGCTCGATCACCCGCTGGTAGGCGATGCCCGCAGCCGTGGCCTGCTGGGTGCGCTGGAGCTGGTGGCCGACAAGCAGACCAAGGCGCGCTTCGCCCCGGAACTTAAGCTGCATGAACGCATCTTCCAGGCAGCCTATCGGCATGGTCTGGTGTTCCGCGCCTTTGGCGACAACATCCTGGGCTTCGCGCCGGCGCTGTGCTACACGGAAGACGATTTTGCGCTGATGTTTGCGCGCTTAAAGGCCATCCTCGACGAAGTGCTGGCCCAGGTCGAGGTCCGCCAGGCCGTGCGCTGAGCCGGCCAATGCGAGTAGCGCCTCCAGCCCGATGGGGAAATCGCGGCTGGAGGGGTTAAAATGCCCTGCAACATCCCGCCGGTCTTACCTGCGCGCCACACGCGAGGAAGACCGGCAGGCTGAGTCGAATAACCCGAGGCAAGATGATGACTAACGGCGCGTTGAAACTGGACCGGATCGATCTGAGGATTTTGTGTCACCTGCAGCAGAATAGCCGCATTACCAACGTAATCCTGGCCGACGCGGTGGGCCTCTCGCCCAGCCCCTGCCTGATCCGCGTCAAACGCCTGGAGAAGGCCGGCTACATCAGCGGCTATGGCGCATATATTCGGCTGGAGAAACTGGCCGATGTCCAGATCGTGTTTACCGAAGTGACACTATCGGACCACCGCCGCGAAGACTTCGCCAAGTTCGAGTCCACCATCCGCAACGTCGATGAAATCATCGAATGCCACCTGGTCAGCGGCGGCTACGATTACCTGCTCAAGTTCATGACCCGCAGCGTGGTGCATTACCAGAGCGTGATCGAATCGCTGCTGGAACAGAACCTGCGCATCGAGAAATATTTCAGCTACATCGTCATCAAGTCGCCCTTCGTCAAGCATCACTATCCGCTGGAAAAGTTCATCCAGAGTTGAGATGCCAGCGGCGTGCCGGGATCCGGCGTGCCGCTGGTGACCGACAGTCCTACCCGCCCCCCCCTTCCGCTCTTCCCCGCTGCCGACCTTGCGGCAACAGTCCGCATAGTCTCCCCACCTGTAAAGGCCCATACCGGGTAGCCGTGGACATTTTGCGTGCCTATTGCGCATCTCCATCGAATCTCCACAAAAAGACCAGAAAAACGCCAGCATTTGCCAGCAAAATGACCTTTACTTTTGTAAAGATCTGCCGTTAACGCCGGCACGCTGAGTCAAATTCAGCGCGTCAACTCACAAAAATATTATCAGGGGGTCAACCATGGCTACTTCTACAGGCACTATCTCGACGTCGGCAGGTCCGCTGGACGTCGCGACGCTGGTCAACCAGCTGATCTCGGTGGAGAGCAAGTCGCGGCTGACGCCGCTGAAGAACAAGGAAAGCAGCTTCAACACGCTGATTTCGGCCTATGGCAACCTCAAGAATGCCTTCACCAGCTACCAGACCGCGCTCAAGACCCTGACGGCGGCCAGCTTCAGCGCCCAGAAGTCCACCCTGACCAATGCCGGCACCGGCACCAACCTGACCACTGATCCCTTCACGGCGGATACCAACACCGATGAATCGACCAAGGTGCTGGCCCAGAAGCTGCAATCGGCGGGTTTCCCAGCCGGCCAGACCTTCAACGCGGGCGACTCCGTAGCCATCAAGGTCGGCACCAACCAACCTACCTTCATCACGCTGCAGGCCAATGCCACCCTGGCCGGGGTGCGCGATGCGATCAATGCCGCCAAGTCCGGCGTGACCGCCTCCATCACCACCGACGGCAGCGGCGACCATCTGGTGCTGGAATCCAATACCGGCGGCACCGCCAACACCATCAAGATCACGGCCAACAACAGCCTCTCCAGCCTGGCCTATGATCCGTCTTCCAATGTCTCCAGCACGGTCACGCAGATCCAGGCTCCGCGCGACGCCAGCAAGGCAGCGGCAGGCCAGTACAACATCGCGGTGAACCAACTGGCACAGGCGGTCAAGGTCAGCTCGGCCGGCGTGGCCCCGGGCAGCACCTTCGATAACGGCGTGCTGGCCATCAAGACGGGCAATGGTTCCACGACCATCATCCAGCCCAAGACCAACACCCTGACCGGCGTGCGCGATGCGATCAACGCCAGCGATGCCGGGGTCAACGCCTCCATCGTCAACGACGGCACCAATGACCACCTGGTGCTCACTGCCAAGGACGGTGGCGCGGCCAACAACCTGCGCGTGACCGGCACGGACAACTTCGCCGTCTTCAATTTCGATCCCAGCGGCACGATCACCACCACAGGCGTTGCGCTCAACCAGACCTATGCCAGCGGCAGCCTGGCGCTGCAAGTGGGCAGCAAGTCCTTCAGCATCACCCCCACCGATCTGGACAGCAGCGGCGCGATTGAACTGATCGACGTGATGAAGGCCATCAACAACGCCAATGCCGGAGTGACTGCCACGATCAGCAATGACGGCTCCAAGGACCATCTGGTGCTCACCCCCAACGGCACTGACGCGGTCAAGCTGACCGGCGCCAATGACTACGCCAACCTGGGCGGCAGCACCATGGGCCAACTGGCCAAGGCACAGGACGCCAAGCTGACCGTGGATGGGGTGACCGTCACCAGCACCAGCAACAAGGTCACCAACGTGATCTCCGGCGTGACCCTGAACCTGAGCAAGGTCACCACCAGCGCAGACAATTTCTCGCTGTCCATCACCAATGACACCAGCGGCCTCTCCAGCGCCGCCAATACCTTCGTCACCGCCTACAACACGCTGGCCAAGGCCGTGGCGAACCTGACCAAGCAGACGCCCTCCACCACCAAGGGCCAGGCCAGCACGGGCTCGCCGCTGGCGTCGGAATCGTCGGTGCTGTCGTTGATGGGACAAGTGCGCAACACCATGCTGGGCGCGCTGGGAGACAACGGGACGACCAACCTGTCGCAGATCGGGATCAGCTTCCAGAAGGATGGCACCCTGGCGCTGGACGCCACCAAGCTCACCAATGCCGCCAACAAGGACTTCGAGGGCATCACCAAGCTCTTCACCGCCACCAGTGGCGTGATACCCAAGCTGCAGACCCTGGTCGATGGGATCGTGGGCGACTCCGGCGTGCTGGCCTCCAAGACCAAGGGCCTGCAGAACAGCCTGAAGATCGTGACCGATCAGCAGAGCGCGGCCAATGCGCGCCTGCAAGACCTCAAGGACGCCTACACCAACCAGTTCAACCGGCTCAACATTACGCTGGCCACGATGCAGTCGCGCCAGAGCTATCTGACCCAGCAATTGAACAAGCTGTCCAAGTCTTCCTGAGCCAAGCGACTGAGCGAAGCGGTCGCCCACAGGGGCGGCCCGCGCGCATCTCCTCCTGCTGATCCGAACGTAGCACCGCCACCCGAATTTCAACAAAATCATCTATCTCTCAATAAAAGGTCATTATTTGTCATACAAATGACCTTTACCTGCAACACCCCCCTTCACTAATCTACGCCTTGACCGGTACGTCGCCGGCTCGTCTTGCTGGCGCTTGGGCCAGCTATCCTCCTTCGTCAACGCCTACAACACTCTGGTCAAGGCGGTGGGCAGCCTGACTCGTCAGAGCCCGTCGGGCGCGCGCGGACAGGCCAATCTGGGCTCGCCGCTAGCGGCCGACGCCAGCGTGCGGGCCATGATGGGGCAGATTCGCAGCGCCCTGTTAAGCGGTCTGGGCGAGGATGGCAAGACCACCTTGAGCCAGATCGGCATCGCCTTCCAGAAAGATGGCACGCTGGCGCTCAACAGCGGCAAGCTCAGCGCTGCCGCCGAGCGTAGTTTCACCGCTGTGGGCAAGCTCTTCAGTGGTCCCAAGGGAGTATTGACGCGACTGGCCAGACTCACCAACGAGATGCTGGGAGATGAGGGTGTCCTGGCCAACAAGACACGGGGCTTGCAGAAGAGCCTCAAGATCGTCTCGGACCAGCAGGCAGCGGCGAGCATGCGCTTGCAGAACATGCGCGACAGCTATACCAACCAGTTCAACCGTCTCAACACCTTGCTGGCGACGATGGCGGCGCGGCAGAACTACCTGACACAGCAACTGGACAAACTGGATCGGATGGCGCGCTCGCGCTAGGCGCGCCGCACCCAATGCGGCCCCGCCGCTAGCGGGAGCAGCGCTCTGCACGGGCTGACGTACGCAAGATCGTCTCCGCCCTCCTCGTCAGCAGGGCCACTCTATGGCTATACTGGACTGCCTGCAGCCTATCGCTGCAAACCAATCCGGTATCGATAACAACGACCAGGGAGACCCCGTGGACCAAGCCAAGTATCTCGATGATTTCCAGCCCGGCCAGGTGTTCCATTCGCCGGGCAGCATCGCCGTACACAGCGCCGACATCAAGGCCTTTGCGACGCAGTTCGACCCCCAGCCCTTCCATCTCGACGAAGCCGCCGCGCAGCAGACCTTCTTCAAGGGACTGGCCGCCAGCGGCTGGCATACGGCGGCACTGACCATGCGCCTGCTGGTGGACACGCTCAACATCGAGGGCGGACTGATCGGCGCGGGCTTCGATGAATTCCGCTGGCCGCGTCCCACCCGCCCTGGCGATACGCTACGCCTCGACGCCGAAGTGCTGGGCATCAAGACGTCTCAATCCAAGCCGCTGCAAGGCTTCCTGAATCACCGCGTGACCACCTACAACCAGCACGACGAGCCGGTCCTGATCATGACCGGCAATCTGGTGGTGCCGCGCCGCAGCCAGGGCTGAGCGCCCTGGCTGTCGTCAGGCTGTCGTCAGGCTGTCGTCAGGCTGTCGTCAGGCTGCGTCCGGCTGCTGCGCCGGATGGGCCTGCTGGAACGCCGGCAAGGCGTGGCAGGCTTGCTCGATGGCGCACAGCGTCGGATAGGGTGCCATGTCCACCTCGAAGCGGCGGGCATTGAAGATCTGCGGCACCAGGCAGCAATCGGCCATGGTCGGTGCATCGCCAACGCAGAAATGGCCGCGCGCTGAGTCGGCGGCCAGTTGCTGCTCCAGCGCGGTGAAGCCGAGATTGATCCAGTGCGCGATCCAGGCGTTCTTGCGCTCATCCTCCACCCCCAGCTCGCGCTTGAGGTACTTCAGCACGCGCAGGTTGTTCAGGGGGTGGATATCGCAGGCGATGGCCAGCGAGAGCGCACGGATGTGGGCGCGCTGGAAGGCATCGCCAGGCAGCAGCGACGGTGTCGGATGACGCTCTTCGAGCAGCTCCAGCATGGCCAGCGACTGGCTCACGTAATGCCCCTCCTCGGCCAGCACCGGGACCAGGGCCTGGGGATTGATCTCGGTGAAGGCTGGCAGCAACTGCTCCCCGCCCTGGTTGAGCAGATGCACCGGCACGGTCTCGTAGGGCAGGCCCTTGAGATGCAAGGCGATGCGCACGCGGTAGGAGGCTGAACTGCGGAAATAGCTGTAGAGGGTTGTCATGATCTGGCTTTCTCCCGGGTCTGTCCTATTCCTGACTGCGCGCCGGCAGCACGGTTCCTGCGGCCTCGCCAAAGCCGATCAGCGGCAGGCCGTCGCGCCGGGCCACGGCGCGCAGGATGATGGTATCGCCATCCTCCAGGAACACGCGCTTCTCGCCGCTGGCCAGCGTCAACGGCGACTTGCCGCCGGCGCTCAGCTCCAGCAGCGAACCAGCCTCATCGGGCGCGGGACCGGACAGCGTGCCTGAGCCCAGGAAATCGCCCGCCCGCAGATTGCAGCCATTGACGGTGTGATGCGTCACCAGTTGCGCCACGGTCCAATAGGCATCGCGATAGTTGGACAGCGACAGTCGCTGTGGCGGCTGTCCGGCCTGGCGCATGGCGGTGGTCTGGATCAGCACTTCCAGCTGCACATCGAAAGCGCCCTGCGTGCGCAGGGTCGGCGCATCCAGATAAGGCAGCGGCTGGGGATCGCCTGCGGGGCGGCTCCAGCTGCATCGGTAAGGCGCCAGCGCTTCCAGCGTCACGATCCAGGGTGAAATGGTGGAGGCAAAGCTCTTGGACAGGAACGGCCCCAGCGGCTGGTATTCCCAGGCCTGCACATCGCGCGCGGACCAGTCGTTCAACAGGCACAGGCCGAATACCTTGTCCTCGGCCTGCGCCATCGGCACGGGCTCGCCCAGGGCATTGCCGCCGCCGATGAAGATGCCGATCTCCAGTTCATAATCCAGCCGCTTGCAGGGACCGAAGGTGGGCGCATCAGCATCGGCAGCCTTGGTCTGACCAAGCGGACGACGGAACTGCTGACCCGACACCGCGATGGACGAGACCCGGCCGTGATAGCCGATAGGCACCCATTTGTAGTTGGGCAGCAGCGGATTGTCGGGACGGAACAGCTTGCCCACCGTGGTGGCGTGATGGATGGAGGTGTAGAAGTCAGTGTAGTCGCCGATGGCAGCCGGGACGTCATACTCGGCCTGGGCCTGGGGGACCAGGCAGGCGGCCAGTTCGGTCTGGTGCGGCGAGGCGCTGCGCAACAGGTGCGACAGGGCCAACCGCAGCGCCGACCAGGACGCCGGCGTGAGCGCCATCAGCGCATTGAGCCGGGGGCCGCTGCAGGCGGCATGCGCGGCCTGGCGGGTGGCTTCGTCAAAGCCCGAGAATGCGCCTGCGGACTGCGCCGCCAGCAAGTCCAGGATATGGTCGCCGATGGCCACGCCGGCACGGAAATCCTCTTGGCTGCCGGCGCGGCGAAACACGCCATACGGCAGGTTCTGGATCGGGAACGGGCAAGCGTCGGCGTTGGCGCTGGAGACCCAGCTGCGCAGCGCGGTGTCGTGGGTTTCGTTCAGGGTCAGGCTAGGCAGGCTCATGGGTGCTCCGGGTTGAAGTTCTTCTGGATGCCCAGCCAGCAATCCTGGTAATCGCGCTGCAAGGCGGGCGATTCCAGCGCATGGCGGGTCGGGCAAAGGATGTTGCGGGTCTCGAACATGAAGGCCATGGTGTGATCGACCTTGTTGGGCGTGCTGGTGTCGATGCGGCTGGCCTTCTCGAAGGTGGCTGCGTCCGGTCCGTGGCCGCTCATGCAATTATGCAGGCTGCCGCCGCCCGGCACAAAGCCGCCGCCTTCCTTGGCGTCGTACTGGCCGGCGATCAGGCCCATGTATTCGCTGGCGACGTTGCGATGGAACCAGGGCGGACGGAAGGTATGTTCCGCCGCCAGCCAGCGCGGCGGGAAGATCACGAAGTCGATCGTGTCCACGCCGGGCGTATCGCTCTGCGATTGCAGCACCAGGAAGATGGAAGGATCGGGATGGTCGTAGCTGATCGAGCCGATGGTGTTGAAATGACGCAGGTCGTACTTGTAGGGTGCGTAGTTGCCGTGCCAGGCCACCACGTCCAGGGGCGAATGGCCGATCTTCGCCTGCCAGAGATTGCCGCCGAACTTGGCAATCAGCCGGAAATCGCCCTCGCGATCTTCGTACCAGGCATGGGGCGTGGCGAAATCACGCGGGTTGGCCAGACCATTGGAGCCCAGCGGGCCGAGGTCCGGCAGGCGCAGCAGCGCGCCGAAGTTCTCGCAGATATAACCGCGCGCCTCACCATCGGGCAGCCGCACCTGGAAGCGCACGCCACGCGGGATGACGGCGATCTCCTGCGGTTCGATATCGATCACGCCCATCTCGGTGCGCAATTGCAGGCGGCCCATCTGCGGCACGATCAGCAGTTCGCCATCGGCCGAATAGAAGAAGCGATCAGTCATCGAGCAGTTGGCCGCGTACAGGTGGATGGCGCAGCCGCTCTGCGCTTGCGGCGAACCGTTGCCGGCCATGGTGACCAGGCCTTCGATGAAATCGGTAGGCGCTGTCGGCATGGGCAGCGGGTCCCAGCGCAACTGGTTGGGTGGCGGGGCGATCTCATCGAAGCGGCTTGCCAATTGGCCTTGCGGCATGGCCTCGAAGGGCTGATGCACCGCTGCCGGTCGGATGCGATAGAGCCAGGAACGGCGATTGTGGCCACGCGGCGCGGTGAAGGCGGTGCCGGAGATCTGCTCCGCATACAAGCCATAGGGCGCGCGCTGCGGCGAATTCTGGCGTGCCGGCAAAGCGCCCGGCAGAGCTTCGGTCGCGAACTCATTGCCGAAGCCGGACTGGTAGCCACGAGTATGCACGTGGTGGCTGACGGAAAAATCGGTAGCGGTATTCATGCAGACACTCCTTGGGAAGTACGATGCAGTCGCGCAATGGTCAGCGCGGAAATCAGGGCCGGCACGGCAGCGGCGAAGAACAGCGAGGCATTGCTCCACTGCAGGGCGATGAGCTGGCCGCCGATCACCGGGCCGACTACCGAACCGATGCGCCCGATGCCCAGCGCCCAGCCGATGCCGGTGGAGCGCAGCGTGGTCGGATAGAAGGTGCCGGCCAGCGCATTGACGGCTGGCTGTCCGCCGACGATGCAGAAGCCTGCCACGATGACGGCGGCAAACAGCAGGATCGGCATGGCGGCGACCTTGCCGATCAGGGCAATGGAGAGGCAGGCCAGCAGGAAGCAGGTGCCCAGCACGCGGGTAAAGCCGAAGCGTTGGATGAAACGACCCAGCGAGAGTGTGCCGATCACGCCACCGACCTGCAGCGAAGTACCGATGAGCACAGCCATGCTGGTCGAATAGCCAGCATCGCGGATCAGCGTGGGCAGCCAGTTGGAAAGGAAGTACAGGTTGATCAGGTTCATGAAGCTGATCAGCCACAGCAGCACCGTCACGCCGGCCCGGCCATCGCGGAACAAGGCTGCCACCGGCATGCCTTCGGCCTTGGTCTCCTTGACCACGACCTCGGTCTTGTCATCGATGACGATGGCAGGATCGAGCTTGCGCAGCCAGCGCACCACCTGCGCACGCGGACGGCGATGCAACACCAGGAACTGGATCGACTCGGGCAGCCAGACCAGCATCGCCAGACCCAGCACCAGCGGCACCGCGCCGCCGACCCAGAACACGGCATGCCAGCCATAAGCCGGAATCAGCGCAGCGCTGACGAAACCGCCCGCTGCTGCGCCCACGGTGAAGCCACAGGACACCAGCATCATGCGCGTCACCCGCGAGGACGAGGGGCTGAATTCGCCCACCAGCGCCATGGCATTGGGCATGATGCTGCCCAGGCCGAAGCCGGTGATGAAGCGCAGCACCAGCAACTGGTCCAGGGTGGTGACCGTGGGCGTGAGCAGCATGCACAGCGCAAAGAAAAGCGTGGACAGGATCAGCACCGGACGTCGGCCATAACGGTCGCCCACCGGCGTCAATACCAGCGAGCCCAGCAGCATGCCGAACAGGCCCGCGCCGAACACCGGCCCCAGGCTGGCCTTGCTCACGCCCCAGTCGGCGATGATGGCCGGGGCGACATAGCCCATGGCCTGCACATCGAAGCCATCGATGATCAGGCACAGGCCGCACAGCAGCAACAGGCCGAACTGGAAACTGCCCAACCGGCCCTGCTCCACCACCTGGTCCACATTGACCGTGGGGAGAGCGCCACTGGTGTGGATGCTCATTGTCTTGCTCCTCGTCTGTCTTTACGTTTTTTTATGTGGGCCTGCGCCGCACCAGCAACGTGGGGGCGGGCCGTCTGGCGATATTGTTCTTGTTGCGGTCACACTGTAGTGCAATCGCCCTTCTTTTACGATATAAATGCCAGAATACGATCCATTCATTTCATGAATAATGCTCAGTTTGCGCAGCATTGCGCACCGCACCATGCCCCTCATCGAACCGCGTGACATCGACCTCAACCTGCTGGTGGTCTTCCAGGAAGTCTTCCAGGAACGCCAGATCTCTTCCGTAGCACGCCGTCTGGGCCTGTCACAGCCCGCGGTGAGCAATGCCCTGGCGCGCCTGCGGCGCAGCTTCGGCGATGAGCTGTTCGTGCGCACCGCCCAGGGGATGCAGCCCACGCCCTTTGCCGAACAACTGGCCGAGCCCGTGGCGGCAGCCTTGCAGCAGGTGGCGCGGGCGCTGAATCTGCAAGAGGGCTTTGCGCCCCAGACCAGTCATCGCCGCTTCACCATCGCCATGACCGATGTCGGCGAGGTGTATTTCATGCCTGCCCTGATCGAAGCCTGCGCGCGCTGCGCTCCGGGCGTGAGCATCAGCACCGTGCGCGCAGGCGCCATCGACCTCAAGAGTGAAATGGAATCAGGCCGGGTGGACCTGGCCATCGGTGCCTTCGACAATCTTTCGGAGGCGCTGTACCAGCGGCGGCTGTTCCGCCAGGAATACGTGAGCATGTTCCGCATCGGCCATGCGCTGGACAGGCCGGGCCGGGGAGAGGTGAGCCTGAAGGAATTTCTTGCCGCCGAGCATCTGATGGTGTCGTCCCAGGAAAGCCCCTATGACCGCATCAATCAGAACCTGGAGAAGGCGGGCATATTGCCCAGCGTGCGTTTTCGTGTGCCGCATTTCACCGCCGTGCCGTATATTGTCAGCAGTCCCGGCCTGGTCGTGACGGTGCCGCACAAGCTCGCTGAAAGCGGCGCCGCGCAGTTCGGGCGGTGCTACATCAAGCCGCCGCTGCGCTTGCCCTCGTTGCAGACCAATATGTTCTGGCACCGCCGCTACAACCAGGATGAAGGCAATGTCTGGCTGCGCGGTTTCATCTCGGAACATTTCGCCGAATAAGAACCCGTCCGGGGAGGAGAGACCATGAAGATCTACCGCGACTACACCCGTGAAGAACTGGATGCGCAGTACAACGTGCGCGCCCGCGTACCGGATTTCCAGGACTACTTCGACCGCTTCGCCCGTGAGGGCCAGGCCGCCCGCCAGACGAATCCGCACCTGGCCGACCTGCCCTATGGCGAAGACGCGCTGCAGAGCATCGATTTCTTTCCTGGCCGCAGCAATGGACGGCCCTTGCTGGTCTTCATCCACGGCGGCTACTGGCGTTCGCTGGACAAGCACCAGTTCAGCCATCTGGCCCTGCCCTATCTGGAACATGACATCAATGTGGCGCTGATCAATTACCGTCTTGCGCCCCAGGCCAGGATGGGCGACATCGCCGCCGACTGCGGCCGGGCGCTGCGCCTGCTGCACGCCAAGGCAGCCGCGTTGCACGTGGACGCCAACGCCATCTGGCTGATGGGCCATTCGGCCGGCGCGCACCTGGCCTGCCTGATCGCCGCGCTGCGCGCCGCCCCGGTGCGCGGCGTGTGCGCGCTGTCTGGCCTGTACGACCTGGAACCGATACGGCTGAGCTACCTCAATGAAGCCTTGCACCTGTCGCCCTCGGACGTACAGCAAGCCAGCCCTGTGCAGTTGGCCATGCCAGACGGGGTACGCGCCGTGCTGTGCGCGGGCGGCCAGGAGAGCGAGGAATTCCTGCGCCAGCGCGACGTGTATGCGGCCAGTCTGCGGCAATCAGGACATCAGGTGGAAGTGGTCGAGGCCCCTCAGGCGAATCACCTGAGCATCATCGACGTGGCGGCCGCTGGGCAAAGCGCATTTACCCGCACGGTGGTGCGGATGATGCTGGATGGTGCTGGCTAAGGGCTAAGGGCTAAGGCACGGCCCTGCGGGCAAGAAAAGCAAGATAAGCCCGTGCCTTCGCGCCCGCCAGTTTGCGAGGCTTCTGACGGACCTGCTCGGCACGGGAAGGCAACGCTCAGCCGCAGCAAAGTGCCATATCAACAATAAGAATCATTTTCATTTGATTTATAATACCGGGCTCATCCAGCCCCGGTCGCGCTCTGCTGCGGCCCGGACCCGACAACAACGAGGCCCCAGGCCCGCCGTCCGCCACGCCACAGCATGTTCAAGAAGATCTGGTTCCAACTCCACTGGTTCATCGGCATCACCGCCGGCACCGTATTGATGACCATCGGCGTGACCGGCGCGCTGCTGGCTTTCCGCGAAGAAATCATGGATGCGCTCAGCCCCGGCGTGATGCACATCCAGGTGCGCCAGCAGGCTACGCTCACGCCGCAGCAGGTGCTGGAGACGCTGCGCCAGACGCAGCCGCAAGACCGCGTCACCACCATGACGCTGTCGGCCGAGCCGGGCGCGTCGGTGCGCGTGGTGTTCGCGCCGCCGCCCGGGGAGCGGCGCGGCCAGGCGCGCTATGTCGATCCCTATACGGGCGCGCTGCTGCCGCCGGTGACGGGGATGGCATTCTTCGAGTTCACCGAACGCTTCCACCGCTGGCTGCTGTTGCCCACCGAGATCGGCAAGATCGTCCTGGGAACGCTGGCGCTGTGCCTGTTGGGACTGGCGCTGTCCGGACTGTACCTGCGCTGGCCGCGCCGGGCGCTGTCACTGCGCGCCTGGCTGCGGCTGGACTTCCAGCTGCAGGGCCGCTCCCTGTTGTGGAACCTGCATTCGGTCATCGGCACCTGGTCGCTGGTGATGTACGTGATCTTTGCCACCACCGGCGCTTACTGGGGGCTGGACTGGTTCAAGGATGGCGTCAATGCGCTGGCAGGCGAAACCCGCCGCGCTCCCATGGCGCGCGGCGACGGCAAGAAAAAGGATGGACAACACACCGAGGCCCCGGTCCCGCTGGAGCTGACGCAGGCGTGGAATGCCTTGCTCGCCAAGGCGCCGGATTACCAGAGCGTGCAACTGCGCCTGCCCGAGCAAGGCACGCAGCCGGTGCAGATCTTCTTCCTCGGCCACGACGCGCCACATGAGCGCGCCCGCAGCCGCATGGTGGTACTGCCGCAGAGCGGCGAGATCAAACAGCTGGAACGCTACGAAGACAAGAGCACCGGCGGCAAGTTCGTCACCGCCATCTACCCGCTGCACATGGGCACCTACTTCGGCCTGCCCGGACGCATCATCATGGCCATCGCCAGCCTGATGATGCCGCTCTTCGGCATCACCGGCTGGATGCTCTACCTCGACCGCCGCCGCAAGAAAGCCGCCCTGCGCGCCGAACGCGCCGCCCTCGGTGGCGCTGACCCGCAAAGTGGCGGCCAGTTGCTGGTGGCCTATGCTTCCCAGACTGGCCAGGCCGAACGCATCGCCCTGCATACCGCCGCCCGCCTGCGCCGCAGCGGCGTGGCCGTGACCCTGCAGGCGCTGGCGCAGACCAGCGCCGAAACGCTGCGCCACCATCCCCGCCTGCTGCTCATCGCCAGCACCTTCGGCGAGGGCGATGCACCCGACAGCGCGCGCGGCTTCGAACGCCGCCTGCGTCAGGCCGCTGGCCAGTCGCTGGCGCATCTGCAATATGCCGTGCTGGCGCTGGGCGATCGTCACTACACCAGCTTCTGCGGCTTCGGCCATACGCTCGACCACGGCCTGCGCCAGTGCGGCGCTAAGCCGCTGTTCCCGCTGGTGGAGGTGGACCGCATGGATGGCGCAGCACTGCGCCGCTGGGAAAGCGAACTGGCCCGCCATGGCCTGGATGCGGCAGTCAGCGAACTGCTGCCGGTCAGCGAGCAGCCGTGGTCTTTCTGGACCCTGGTGGAGCGCCGCCATCTCAACGCCGGCAGCCAGGGCGAACCGCTCTTCCACCTGGTCTTGCAACACGCCGACGCCACCCAGCCGGCACCGGCCTGGCAAGCCGGTGCGCTGCTGGAAGTGATGCCGCGCCATGCGCCAGATCGCGTGGCGCTGGCGCTGCAGCGCCTGGGCCTGGATGGCGCCAGCGAAGTGGACTGCCGTGGCATGCGCTGCAGCCTGGCCGATGCGCTCGCTTGCAGCGTGCTGCCGGTGCAGTCCGCCACAGATGCGCAGGCGCTGGCGCAGCAATTGCAGCCGCTGGCGGCGCGCTCCTACTCGGTCGCCTCGGCCATGCAGGATGGCACGGTGCAATTGCTGGTGCGTCAGGTGCGCCATGAAGATGGCCTCGGGCTGGCTTCAGGCTGTCTGACCGCTTTTCTGCCAGTGGGTGCGCGCCTGCAGGCTAGACTGGTGGACAATGCCGGCTTTGCCCCTGTCCCCGCCGACACGCCGGCCATCTTCATCGGCAACGGCTCGGGCATGGCCGGCCTGCGCGGCCATCTGCGCCAGCGCATCCATGCGGGGGCCACGCGCAACTGGCTGCTGTTCGGTGAACGTAACGAACGTTACGATTTCCTCTATCGCGAAGAACTGCAAGCCTGGCTGCAACAGGGTCAGCTGGCGCGGCTGGACCTGGCCTTCTCGCGTGACCAGGAGGCGCGCATCTACGTGCAGGACCGCCTGCGCGAGGCTGCCGGCGAATTGCGTCACTGGCTGAACCAGGGCGCCGTGCTGTATGTCTGCGGCAGCCTCGACGGCATGGCCGCTGGCGTGGACGCAGTGCTGACCAGTCTCCTGGGCGAGACCGGCCTGCAGGACCTGATCGAACAGAACCGCTACCGCCGCGACGTCTATTGATTCCCCCGCAGGGAGGGCGCGGCCCCTCCCCTGCTCCCCCTATCCCTCGCCTTCGGCCAATGTGCAACAGTGCGTCGGCTTTCCTGTAGGCAGCTCCCGCTTTCCGTTGTAGGACAGCGCCGATTCGCGGCGCAGGCCGCGCCATGAGCGCAGCCTGCGGCATATACTCAGCCGCAGTGCGTTGCCTTGCTCTCTTGCTCTCTTGCGCTGAATGCGGGACAGCGTCACGGTCGATGGCGGCGTAGAACAGGGAATCTTCCATGACCAACAAGAACATCAAGCCCAGGCGCTGGTGCGCCACTCTGCTCGTGCTGGCTGGTCTGTCGGCACTGCTCTCGGCATGCAGCTCGCTGCCCACCATCGTGCCGGACATGGACACGCAGTCGGCTCGCACCATCCAGATGAAGGGCGGGCGCGGCGTACTCTCGGAGGCGCAGTCCAGGGCCGCACTGGACAAGCTGCGCGCCCAGAACGCCGACAACACCCTGCTGGACCGCCACGTGGCCATCGAAGGCGCCATCACCGGCTCGCCGCTGGTCACCGGCAACAAGGTCACGCTGCTCATCGACGGCCCGGCCACCTATGCCTCCATGCAGCAGGCCATCCAGGCGGCGCGCTACCACATCAACATGGAAACCTACATCATGGAAGACGACGAGGTCGGCCGCCAGTTTGCCGACCTGCTCATCGCCATGCAGAAGAAGGGCGTGCAGGTCAATCTGATGTATGACAGCGTCGGTGCGCTCAACACGCCGCGCACGTTCTTCCAGCCCATGATCGATGCCGGCATCCAGGTGCTGGAATACAACCCGCTCAATCCCACCCAGTTGCGCAAGGACTGGGAGGTCAACCAGCGCGACCACCGCAAGCTGCTGGTGGTGGATGGCAAGACCGCCTTCGTCGGCGGCATCAACATCAGCAGCGTCTATTCCAGCGGCTCCTTCAGCACCCGCAAGAAGAAGCCTCAACTCAACCAGGATGGTCAACAGATCCCCTGGCGCGACACGCAGGTGCGCATCGATGGGCCGGTGGCGCTGGAATTCCAGAAGCTCTTCGTCGATGCCTGGAACCGGCAGCGCGGTCCGGCGCTAGGCGATCATCGCTACTTCCCGCCGGTGGCACCGGTGGGCAACGAAATCGTGCGCGCCATCGGCAGCTCCCCCGACGATCCCTACAGCGTCATCTATGCCACCTTCATCTCGGCCATCCAGCATGCGGAAAAAGCCATCTACCTCACCAATGCCTACTTCGTGCCGGACCCGCAACTGCGCGATTGCCTCAAGGACGCCGCCAGGCGCGGTGTGGATGTGCGCCTGATCCTGCCCTCGCACAGCGATTCCTCGCTGGTGCTCTATGCCTCGCGCTCCTTCTACCAGGAACTGCTGGAGGCTGGCGTGCGCATCTATGAACGGCAGGACGCGCTGCTGCATTCCAAGACCGCCCTCATCGACGGCGTCTGGTCCACCATCGGATCGACCAACCTGGACTGGCGCAGCTTTGTCTATAACCAGGAAATCAATGCGGTGATCCTCAGTGCGCAATTCGGCGTGCAGATGAAAAACATGTTCGACCGGGATCTTGGCGCGTCCAGGGAGATCACAAAGCAACAATGGGAGCAGCGCCCCATCAGCGAGCGCATGAAGGAATTCGGCGCCAGCGTCTGGGCGCGGCTGCTGTAAAAGGCAGCGCACATCGACATGCATGAGATATGGAAGAGGAGTCCGGTTTGCGAACCACGTTGTCCCGCCTGAATGGTCGTGTCATTTTCTGCGCCACGCTCGCGCTGGCCGCCTGCGGCTGGGCGCACGCGCAGAGCCAGAGCGGCGCGGTCGCCATGAAGAGCCGTTACGAGGAACTGCAGGGCGAACTTGCCAGCAATGCCTACCATCGCCCGCTCTACCTGAATTCGCGCGAAGAAAGCGGCGCGGTCAAGGGCGATATCTACGCCGTGCTGGCCTATCCCTTCGCGCAGGTGCGGGAGGCGCTGGAGAGCCCCGATCACTGGTGCGACATCCTGATCCTGCATCTCAACACCAAGTATTGCCGGCTGCTGCGCGAAAGCGGCAAGACCACCCTGCGCATGCAGGTCGGCAAAAAGACCGAACAGGATCTCGGCGACACCTACCGCGTCGATCTGCGCTACCACGGCGGCAGCAGCGCGGCCGATTATTTTTCCTCCTCCATGCTGGCCGACAAGGGACCGCTGGACACCTCCAACTATCGTATTGAGATCGAGGCCATCCCGCTGGACGAGCGGCGCTCCTTCCTGCATTTCAGTTACGCGTATTCGTATGGCATGGCCAGCAAGCTGGCGCTACGCGCCTACCTGATGACGGTGGGACGCGACAAGGTCGGTTTTAGCGTGGTCAGGCGCGAGGCCAATGGCCAGCCGCAATATGTCTCCGGCAGCCGCGCCACGGTGGAGCGCAATACCATGCGCTATTACCTGGCCATTGACGCTTACCTCTCGGCGCTGGAAGCGCCAGCCGGAGATCGTCTGGAAAAACGCCTGGCGGCCTGGTATGGCGCGACCGAACAATATCCCCGTCAGCTGCACGAGGTCAGCCGCGAGGAATATCTCGCCATGAAGCGCAAGGAAGTCGCGCGGCAGCAAAAAGCATCGAATTGAACACAGTCCGGCGTCTACCGTTCGGCGTTAGCAGCGGCGCAGCCGCGTATCGAAGGTTCGCCGAAGCATCAACGATGGCGCGCCTTCGATACGCCCCCTGCGGGGTCTGCTCAGGACGAACGGTTTTCTGATGCGCGCCTTCGCTACGCTCCCCGCGTGGCCTGCTCAGGACGAACGGCTTGCTCATCACCGGGGCCACTCAGCCCTGCTCATCGGCCTGCTCCCGCAGCCACTCCAGGAATGCCGCCACCGCTGGCCGCCGCGCATGGTGCGCCGGATAGACCGCAAAGTGCGCCTTGACCTTGATGGCGCGCTCCAGACCGAAGACCGGCTTGAGCTTCTTTTCCTCGATATGACGCGCGGCCACGGTCGCGCTCTCCAGCGCCACGCCCAGTCCTTGGGTGGCCGCATCCAGTGACATCTGCGCGCGGTCGAAACGCACCGCGAACTGCTCCGGCGGACGCACGTCCGCAAAATCGGCGAACCAGTCCGACCACTGCACCACGCTCACGTTGCTGCGAATGAGCTTCACTCCCAGCAAATCGGCGGGCTTCCTGAGCTTGTATTCGCGGATGAAGGCCGGGCTGGCCAGCGGCACGATGCGCTCCTCGAACAAGGGCTCCACCACCAGCCCCGGCCAGTTGGGAATGCCGTAGCGGATGTCGATATCCACCTCGCCCAGTTCGAAATTGCTCTGCGAGTGCGCCGCCGAGAGATTGAAGGTGATCTCCGGATAATTGCGCGCGAAGTCGTTGAGCCGCGCCATCAACCACAGACTGGCAATGCTGGGCGCGGAATGGATATAGAGCGTGTTGTTGACGCCCTGCCGCACATCCATGGACGCCGCAGTAATGGCCGAGATCGCCCCCTGGATGCGCGCCAGGTAACTCTCCCCTGCCGTGGTGATGCGCACGCCATGCGCGCTGCGTTCAAACAGGCGAATGCCCAGATAGGACTCCAGCCGCGCCACCTGGTGGCTCACCGCCGAGGCCGTCAGGTGCAGCTCGGCTGCGGCCAGCGCAAAACTCTTGCGCCGAGCCACTGCTTCGAAGGCCTGGAGGTTGGGCAAAGGCGGGAGAACGGCCATGGACGGGCTCTTTGGCTAAGATGATGATCCATCACTTTAACATGACGAGACTTCGCTTGTCGTCAGGCGAGGAAAGTCCGACCATGCGCATCAGAACAAAAACGGAGACATGGTCAACTGCCTTGCATGCTGCACGGCAGCACGCGCAATCGCGCATCCGCTCTGTCTCCGCTGTTGCTCATTTCAACGCAAACATCTGGAGAACACGACATGCTGCTCAAGGACAAGGTTGCCGTCATTACCGGCGGTGCAGGAATCAACGGCCTGGGTTACGCCACCGCGCGCCTGATGGCAGAACAAGGCGCCCGCGTGGTGGTGCTGGACCTGGCGCAGGCCGACCCGGCAGGCGCTGCTGCCCGCATCGGCAGCGCGCATCTGGGCCTGGTGGCCGACGTCACCGACAAGGCTTCTTGCGACGCCGCCGCTGCGGCCATCCTCCAGCAGTTCGGCCGCATCGACATCCTGGTCAACAATGCCGGCATCACCCAGCCGGTCAAGACGCTGGAGATCACCGGTGCCGACTACGACCGCATCCTGGATGTGAGCCTGCGCGGCACGCTCTACATGTCGCAAGCGGTGCTGCCGGCCATGCGTGCGCAACAACATGGTTCCATCATCTGCATTTCTTCGGTGTCGGCCCAGCGCGGCGGCGGCATCCTGGGCGGTCCGCACTACTCGGCTGCCAAGGCCGGCGTGCTCGGCCTGGCCCGCGCCATGGCGCGCGAGTTCGGTCCGGAAGGCATCCGCGTCAACTGCATCACTCCGGGCCTGATCGGCACCGACATCATCAAGGGCAAGCTCACCGAAGAAAAGAAGGCCGAGATCGCCGAGACCATTCCCCTGGCACGCCTGGGCCGGGCCGACGACATCGGCGGCGCGTGCGTCTTCCTGGGCAGCGACCTTTCGCAGTACTGCACCGGCATCACGCTGGATGTTAATGGCGGCATGCTGATCCATTAAATATGGCTTAATGCTCGCCCACGCCGGCCTGGCCGGCATCTTTCCCGACCACAGAACAAACAGGAGACCTGACATGACCCAAGACAACAGCAAACCCGGCAAGACCACCATGAGCCGCCGCCAGTTGCTCAAGGCCGGCGCCGTCGGCGCGGCACTGCCGCTGTTTTCCATCATGACCCGTCCGGCCCATGCAGCCGAGTTCAACTACAAGTTCGCCACCGGCCAGGACCCGTCGCACCCGGTCAACAAGCGCGCGCAGGAAGCCATCGACCGCATCCGCAATGCCACCAATGGCCGCCTGGACATCAAGCTGTTCCCGGCCAACCAGCTGGGTTCGGATACCGACCTGATGTCGCAGATCCGCAATGGCGGCGTGGAATTCTTCAACCAGGCCAGCGTGGTGCTCTCCACCTTGGTGCCGGCGGCTGGCATCGTCAACACCGGTTTCGCCTTCCACGACTACAAGGAAGTCTGGCAAGCCATGGATGGCCCGCTGGGCGCTTATGTGCGCGCGCAGATCGAGAAGGTCGGCCTGCTGACCATGTCCAAGCCCTGGGACAACGGCTTCCGCCAGATCACCACGTCCACCAAGCCGATCAAGACCGCTGCCGATCTGAAGGGCCTGAAGCTGCGCGTGCCGGCCGCGCCGATGCTCACTTCGCTGTTTACCGCACTGGGTGCGAGCCCCACGCCGATCAACTTCAATGAAGTCTATTCGTCGCTGCAGACCAGGTTGGTCGAAGGCCAGGAAAACCCGCTGGCCATCATCAGCACGGCGCGCCTGTACGAAGTGCAGAAGTTCTGCACCATCTCCAACCACGTCTGGGACGCCTACTGGATCCTGG
>Ga0160495_100299_pt1 | contig 35262 bp, 30 predicted proteins | sample DID4MG_4_FD_108251 | JGI IMG/M metagenome (GOLD analysis project Ga0160495, IMG submission 108251) | Enriched soil microbial communities from UW Madison campus, WI, USA - DID2933_E24_FP4 MG | ecosystem: Environmental > Terrestrial > Soil > Unclassified | place: USA: Madison, Wisconsin | collected... | reverse complement strand
TGCATGTCTTGAGACTGGTGAGGCGGCGGCAGCGCCAGCCGAGAAATTGAGTCAGACCAACAAGGCTGACAACCATGGCCTAACAGACATGGCCACGTTGCAACAAATGTGGGAGCGGGCTTGCCCCGCGAAGCGCCGCGCGGGCGGCGCTCGATCTCACTGGCGCAGAAAGAATCAAGGCATGCACTATGTTCCACCTCAAACCCCAGTCATGCACTGGGCAGCTATGTGCAGCACCTGTGGGGCAAGCCCGCGAAGGGCCGCAAAGGGGGCCGATGCTGTGCTTGAGATTGGTAGGCTTCCTGCTCGTCATAAAGATATCTGGATTATACATTTCGACGATACAAGCTACATTCAGACAACACTCTGCACCTTAATAACGAACACCCCACTCCCTAAAATGGCCACCAGGCATCTCCTATACTCAGGCTCCGCCCCTGCGCAGCCTCTCTGGCAAGGTCACTCCATGAACAAGAAAAACCGCCACCCCGCCGATGGCAAAAAACCCGTCACCATCTTCGGCCCGGACTTCCCCTTCGCCTTCGACGACTGGCTGGAACACCCCGCAGGCCTGGGCAGCATCCCGGCCGAGCGCCATGGTGAGGAAGTGGCAATCGTGGGCGCCGGTATCGCCGGCCTGGTGGCGGCCTACGAGCTGATGAAACTGGGCCTCAAGCCGGTGGTGTACGAAGCCTCCAAGCTGGGTGGCCGGCTGCGCTCGCAAACCTTCAACGGCACCGACGGGATCATCGCCGAACTGGGTGGCATGCGCTTCCCGGTGTCGTCCACTGCCTTCTACCACTACGTGGACAAGCTGGGCCTGGAAACCAAGCCGTTCCCCAACCCGCTGACCCCAGCCTCGGGCAGCACGGTGATCGACCTGGAAGGCCAGACCTACTACGCCGAAAAACCCACCGACCTGCCCAAGCTGTTCCAGGAAGTGGCCGATGCCTGGGCCGACGCGCTGGAAAGCGGTGCCCAGTTCGCCGACATCCAGCAGGCCATCCGCGACCGAGACGTACCGCGCCTGAAAGAGCTGTGGAACAAGCTGGTACCGCTGTGGGACGACCGCACCTTCTACGACTTCGTCGCCACCTCGCGCTCGTTCGCCAAGCTGAGCTTCCAGCACCGCGAAGTGTTCGGCCAGGTCGGCTTCGGCACCGGCGGCTGGGACTCGGACTTCCCCAACTCGATGCTGGAAATTTTCCGCGTGGTGATGACCAACTGCGACGACCACCAGCACCTGGTAGTCGGCGGTGTGGAGCAGGTACCGCAAGGCATCTGGCGCCATGTACCGGAGCGCTGCGTGCATTGGCCGGAAGGCACCAGCCTGAGCGGGCTGCATGGCGGCGCACCGCGTACCGGGGTCAAGCGCATCGCCCGCGCTGCCGATGGTCGCCTGGCGGTCACCGACAACTGGGGCGACACCCGTCACTACAGTGCCGTGCTCGCCACCTGCCAGACCTGGCTGCTGACTACCCAGATCGACTGTGAGGAATCGCTGTTCTCGCAAAAGATGTGGATGGCCCTGGACCGCACCCGCTACATGCAGTCGTCGAAGACCTTCGTCATGGTCGACCGGCCGTTCTGGAAGGACAAGGACCCGGAAACCGGCCGCGACCTGATGAGCATGACCCTCACCGATCGCCTCACCCGCGGCACCTACCTGTTCGACAACGGTGACGACAAGCCGGGGGTGATCTGCCTGTCGTACTCCTGGATGAGCGACGCGCTGAAGATGCTGCCGCACCCGGTGGAAAAACGCGTGCAGCTGGCCCTGGACGCACTGAAGAAGATTTACCCGAAGACCGATATCGCCGGGCACATCATCGGCGACCCGATCACCGTTTCCTGGGAAGCCGACCCGCACTTCCTCGGCGCCTTCAAGGGCGCACTGCCGGGCCACTACCGCTACAACCAGCGCATGTACGCGCACTTCATGCAGCAGGACATGCCCGCCGAACAGCGCGGCATGTTCATCGCCGGTGACGACGTGTCGTGGACGCCGGCCTGGGTGGAAGGCGCGGTACAGACATCGCTGAATGCGGTGTGGGGTATCATGAATCACTTCGGTGGCCGCACCCACCCGGACAACCCCGGTCCAGGCGACGTGTTCGACGAAATCGGCCCGATCGCCCTGCCGGACTGAGACAAGGAGGCAGCATGCGTATCGCTCTGTTCCAGGGCCCGCCCAAGCCACTGGACGTGCCCGGCAACCTGCAACGGTTGCGCCACCAGGCGCAACTGGCGGCCGAACGCGGCGCCAGTTTGCTGGTGTGCCCGGAGATGTTCCTGACCGGCTACAACATCGGCCTGGCCCAGGTCGAGCGCCTGGCCGAGGCCATCGATGGCCCGTCAGCCATGGAGGTGGTGGAGATCGCCCAGGCGCAGCGCATCGCCATCGTCTATGGCTACCCGGAGCGCGGTGATGATGGCGCGATCTACAACAGCGTGCAGTTGATCGATGCGCACGGCCGCAGCCTGAGCAACTATCGCAAGACCCACCTGTTCGGTGAGCTGGACCGCTCGATGTTCAGCGCAGGTTCCGATCACTTCCCGGTGGTGGAGCTGGATGGCTGGAAGGTCGGCCTGCTGATCTGCTACGACATCGAGTTCCCGGAAAACGCCCGGCGCCTGGCGCTGGACGGTGCCGAGCTGATACTGGTGCCGACGGCGAACATGTCGCCGTACGACTTCATCTGCCAGGTGACCGTGAGGGCCCGGGCGCAGGAAAACCAGTGCTACCTGGTGTATGCCAACTATTGCGGCTCGGAAGGCGAGATCCAGTATTGCGGGCAGAGCAGCATCATCGGCCCGGATGGCAGCCTGCTGGCCATGGCCGGGCGGGATGAGTGCCAGTTGCTGGCAGAGCTGGAGCATGAGCGGGTGGTGCAGGGGCGGTCGGCGTTTCCCTACCTGAGCGATCTGCGCCAGGAACTGCACCTGCGTAAAGGCTGACAGGGGCCGCTTTGCGGCCCATTCGCGGGTAAACCCGCTCCCACAGGCACTGCACAGCTTTCAGACCTGCGATTTACCCTGTGGGAGCGGGTTTACCCGCGAATGGGCCGGGCCTGCAAACAAATGGGTTAGCATGGAAAGCAGTTACCGGAGCCCCCATGCCTGACGCCACCCGCCACCTAACCCTCGCCAACGGCCTGCAGCTGACCCTGCGCCACGCCCCGCGCCTCAAGCGTTCGGCCGCCGCACTGCGGGTGCACGCGGGCAGTCACGACGCGCCAACCAAATGGCCCGGCCTGGCCCACTTCCTGGAGCACCTGTTCTTCCTCGGTACCCCACGCTTTCCTCTGGACGACGGCCTGATGCGCTACGTGCAGGCACTCGGCGGCCAAGTCAATGCCAGCACCCGCGAACGCACCACCGACTTTTTCTTCGAGGTCAAACCCAGCGCCCTGGCCGGGGGCCTGGAGCGCCTGTGCCAGATGTTGGCCGAACCAGACCTGGGCATCGAGCGCCAACGCCGCGAACGCGAAGTCATCCATGCCGAGTTCATTGCCTGGTCGCGCAGCCCGCAGGCCCAACAGCAGTTCGCCTTGCTGCAATCCGCAGCGCCCGCCCATCCGTTGAGCGCTTTTCATGCCGGTAACCGGCACACCTTGACCTTGCAGGCCCCCGCCTTCCAGCAAGCGCTCGACGGCTTTCACCAGCGCTTCTACCAAGGCGGCCAGGTCACCTTGAGCCTATGCGGCCCACAGTCGCTGGATGAACTGGAATTGCTGGGCCGGCAGCATGCCGAGCTGTTCGCAACGGGTGAACGGGTGCCACACGCTCTGCCTCCGCCACTGTCAACGACGGCCACGCGCCTGATCTTCACCCACGAGAACCTCCCGGAAGGTGCCGAGCAGGCCCTTGAGTTGCTGATCACCTGCCTCAACGATAGCCGCCCGGGCACCTGGCTGGATGCGCTTCGCCAGCGTGGCTGGCTGCAAGGTTTCAAGGCCGAGACGCTGTATGCCTTCGCCGGGCAGTTGCTGTGGCACATCGACCTGACGCTCAGCGAAGACGCCAGCCCAGAGGAGGCCGATGCCCTGTTGCAGGGTTGGTTCGGCTTCATCCGCCAAGCCGAACCTGCGCAGCTGAATGCCGAGTTCGAACTGTTGCAGCAAAGCCGCGAACGCAACGCCAGCGCGCTTGAGCTGGCCCGCCGGGACAGCGCCGGCCAGCCGTTCGCCGGTTTGGATACACAAGGCTTGCAAGCCCTCCGTGCCCTGCTGGAGGGCCTGCCGGGCCGCGAGCATGGGCATTGGCAACTGCCCGCTGTCGACCCCTTGCTCCTGGCCGACTTGCCTGTTGCCAGGTCGCAGCAACCGCTGCCTGCGGCACTGAAGGTCAGCGACCAGCTGCCTGGCGCTCGTCAGTACGCGGCGCTGTACCTGCGCTGGCATGTCCCTTCACCCTTGCGCCAGCCCCTGTATGCGGTGCTCGAACGCGCCTTGCACCCCATGCAAGAGCGCTGCGAACGTGTATCGGTGCAGTTACAGTTCAGTACTGCTGGCGAATACTGGCAATTGCGCTGCGCCGGGCTACCGGCAGCGGTGCTGCGCACTGTGGAACAGGCCTTGGCACTGATGCTCAAGCCCCCGGCAGGCAGCTGGCTGCCTTGTTCGGCGCAGCCTCCGGCACTGATCCCCATCCGCGCCTTGCTCAAGCAACTGCCCGAGGCCGTGCTGGGCGCCACGCCTGCACCTGCTTCGGCCTGCACCCTGGCACAGACGCAACTCGACAACCTGTGGCAGCACGCACGCTGGCACGGCCTGGCTGCCGGCTTCGACGACGCCGCCCTGAACGCATTGGGCACTGTTTTGCAGCACTGCCCAGGTCAAGGCTCGGCGCCTGGCCCTCTGCCCGCCTGGGACAACCACCGTTGGCACCATGCCGAAGTATCCGGCAGTGAACATGCCCTGCTGCTGTTCTGCCCACTGCCAGCGGCCATGGAAGCGGCTGGCCGCCTGCTCGCCCAGTTGCTGCAAGGGCCGGTCTACCAACGGCTGCGGGTAGAACTGCAACTCGGCTATGCGGTATTCAGTACCTTTCGTCAGGTCGAAGGGGTCGGCGGCCTGCTGTTCGGGGTGCAGTCGCCCCACACCAGCCAGGCGCAGATACTCGACCACTTGCTCACCCTGCTACGCCAGGGCATTACCTTCGATTCGGCCGCTCGCCAGGCACTGGCCGGGCAATTCGAGGAACCCGCGATGGCCAACGACGAAGTCGCCGAATGGGCCTGGCAGGCCTGCCTGGCTACCCAACCTGGCGGGCTGGATGCGCTACGCAAGGCTATCCTGAGCACGCGGCAGGCGGATCTGCAGCAACTGCTGAACCACCTGCTCGATACCGGTTCCAGGTGGCTGTGCCTGGCCAACGCTGCCGCGCCAGATGGCTCCTGGATGACCGCAACCGCGTGATTATTACGCAAACTGCAAGGGCACTTTTCTAATAATTAACCTTTCGGTACACCTATTTCTTGTAAGATAGCGCAATCCCGAATCATGGGAACCTCCAGCCAATGGCGGTACCCTAGTATTAGCTGACAAACCCAACCCTCATCCGGAAGGAGTAATTCCATGTGGACCAAACCTGCATACACTGATCTGCGCATCGGCTTCGAAGTCACCATGTACTTCGCCAACCGCTAAGCCCGGCTTACGGTTCAACGCCTCGGCCTGCCGGGGCGTTTTCGTTTTTTCGCTACGGTTTCATGCAGAGAGAGTGGCCATGTACATTCAGGTTCTCGGTTCCGCCGCCGGCGGCGGGTTCCCACAGTGGAACTGCAATTGCGTCAACTGCAAGGGCTTGCGTGACGGCACCCTGCGGGCCACGCCGCGCACCCAGTCGTCCATCGCCCTGTCCGACGACGGCGTGCACTGGGTGCTGTGCAATGCCTCGCCCGACATCCGCGCGCAGCTGCAGGCCTTTGCGCCGATGCAGCCGGCTCGCGCCCTGCGCGACACCGGTATCAACGCCATCATTCTGCTGGACAGCCAGATCGACCACACCACCGGCCTGCTCAGCCTGCGTGAAGGCTGCCCGCACCAGGTGTGGTGCACCGATATGGTCCACCAGGACCTGACCACCGGCTTTCCGCTGTTCAACATGCTCAGCCACTGGAACGGCGGCCTGCAGTGGAACCGCATCGAGCTGGAAGGCAGCTTCGTCATCGACGCCTGCCCCAACCTGCGCTTCACCCCGTTCCCCCTGCGCAGCGCCGCGCCGCCCTACTCGCCGCACCGCTTCGACCCGCATCCGGGCGACAACCTTGGCCTGCTGGTCGAGGATACCCGCACCGGCGGCAAACTGTTCTACGCCCCGGGCCTGGGCCAGGTGGACGACAAGCTGCTGACGATGATGCACGGCGCCGACTGCCTGCTGGTCGACGGTACCCTGTGGGAGGATGATGAGATGCAGCGCCGTGGCGTGGGCACCCGTACCGGCCGCGAAATGGGCCACCTGGCGCAGAACGGCCCCGGCGGCATGCTGGAAGTGCTCGATGGCTTCCCGCGCCAACGCAAGGTACTTATCCACATCAACAACACCAACCCGATTCTCGACGAAGACTCGCCCGAGCGTGCCGAAGTGCTGCGCCGGGGCGTGGAAGTGGCCTTCGATGGCATGAGCATCGAGTTGTAACAGCCAGATCGCACAAGCAACACAGCCCCTGTGGGAGCGGGTTCACCCGCGAAGAATCCCAAACAGTGTATGGCACCGGCTTCGCCGGTGTTCGCGGGTGAACCCGCTCCTACAGGGATCGAGCCGAGACTCAGCTATACAGGAGCCAGCCGAATGAGCGACGCACTGCCAATGTCCCCTGCCGAATTCGAGCAGGCCCTGCGCGCCAAGGGCGCCTACTATCACATTCATCACCCGTACCACGTGGCGATGTATCAGGGCCGCGCCACCCGCGAACAGATCCAGGGCTGGGTGGCCAACCGCTTCTACTACCAGGTCAACATCCCGATGAAGGATGCCGCCATCCTGGCCAACTGCCCGGACCGCGAAGTGCGCCGCGAGTGGATCCAGCGCCTGCTCGACCACGATGGCGCACCCGGCGAGGACGGTGGAATCGAAGCCTGGTTGCGCCTGGGCCAGGCCGTTGGCCTGGACCCGGACCAACTGCGCTCCCAGGAGTTGGTGTTGCCCGGTGTGCGCTTTGCCGTGGATGCCTACGTCAACTTCGCCCGCCGGGCCAGTTGGCAGGAAGCGGCCAGCAGCTCGCTGACCGAGCTGTTCGCCCCGCAGATCCACCAGTCGCGCCTGGATAGCTGGCCGCAGCACTACCCATGGATCGACCCGGCCGGCTACGAATACTTCCGAACCCGCCTGGGCCAGGCCCGACGTGACGTGGAGCACGGCCTGGCGATTACCTTGCAGCACTACACCACCCGGGCGGGCCAGGAGCGTATGCTGGAAATATTGCAGTTCAAGCTGGATATTCTCTGGAGCATGCTCGACGCCATGAGCATGGCCTACGAGCTGAACCGCCCGCCCTATCATTCCGTCACCCAGGAACGGGTATGGCACAAAGGGATCACCCTATGAGTTTCAACCGTAATCAAGTGCCGAGCTGGCGCCCCGGCTACCGCTTCCAGTACGAGCCGGCGCAAAAGGGCCATGTGCTGCTGTACCCCGAGGGCATGATCAAGCTCAACGACAGCGCGGCCCTGATCGGCGGCCTGATCGACGGCCAACGCGACGTTGCCGCGATCATCATCGAACTCGAACAACAGTTCCCCGGTGTCCCGGAAGTGGCCGATGACATCGAGCAGTTCATGGAGGTGGCCCGTGCCGAACACTGGATCGTCCTCGCCTGAGTTGCCACCCGCGCCCGCGGTCGGCCTGCCGCTGTGGCTGCTGGCCGAGCTGACCTACCGCTGCCCGCTGCAGTGCCCGTACTGCTCCAACCCGCTGGACTTCGCAGCCCAAGGCCAGGAGCTGAGCACCGCGCAGTGGTTCAAGGTGATGGCCGAAGCCCGGGAAATGGGTGCCGCGCAAATCGGCTTTTCCGGCGGAGAACCGCTGGTACGCCAGGACCTCGCCGAACTGATCGGCGAGGCTCGCCGGCTGGGTTACTACACCAACCTGATTACCTCGGGCATCGGCCTGACCGAAGCGCGCATCGCCGACTTCAAGAAAGCCGGCCTGGACCATATCCAGATCAGCTTCCAGGCCAGCGACGAGCAGGTCAACAACCTGCTGGCCGGCTCGAAGAAGGCCTTTGCGCAAAAGCTGGAAATGGCCCGTGCGGTGAAGGCCCATGGCTACCCGATGGTGCTCAACTTCGTCACTCACCGGCACAATATCGACAAAATCGACCGCATCATCGAGCTGTGCATCGCCCTGGAGGCCGACTTCGTCGAGCTCGCCACCTGCCAGTTCTATGGCTGGGCCCACCTCAATCGCCTGGGCCTGCTGCCGACCCGCGCGCAGCTCGAGCGGGCCGAACGCATCACCAACGAGTACCGGGACAAGCTCAAGGCCGAGGGCAACCCGTGCAAGCTGATCTTCGTCACCCCGGACTACTACGAGGAGCGCCCCAAGGCCTGCATGAATGGCTGGGGCAGCCTGTTCCTCACCATCACCCCGGACGGCACCGCACTGCCCTGCCACGGCGCGCGCCAGTTGCCGGTGAAGTTCCCCAATGTGCGCGACCACGACCTGCACTACATCTGGTACGACTCGTTCGGCTTCAACCGCTTCCGTGGCTATGAGTGGATGCCCGAACCCTGCCGCTCCTGCGACGAGAAGGAAAAGGACTTCGGCGGCTGCCGCTGTCAGGCCTTCATGCTCACCGGCGATCCCAGCAATGCCGACCCGGTGTGCGCCAAGTCGGCCGACCACGGCATCATCCTCAAGGCCCGTGAGGAGGCAGAAAGCGCCCAGCTCACCATTGAACAGATGACCTTCCGCAATGAACGAAACTCCCGTGTCATCGCTCGCGGCTGAGTTCAGCGCGGCCCAGGCAGTTGCCGCAGGCACCGACTTCGCCGAACTCAAGGTCAGCGCCGCGGGCCTGTTCTGGAACGAGTTCCGCCCGGCCGATGGAGCCTGTCGCATCTGGCACTGGCAGCACCAGCAGGCCCGCTGCCTGACCCCCAATGGCTTTAGTGCGCGTAGCCGGGTATACGAATACGGCGGTGGCAGTTTTTGCCTGGGTGGCGATGGGTTGGTGTTCGTCAACGAAAAGGACCAGCAGGTCTATACCCAGGCCCTGGAAGGCGCGGCACCGCGAGCCCTGACCGGTGATGCCAGCTGCCGCTACGGCGATGTACTGTGGCACGACGGCCTGGTGCTGGCGGTAGAGGAGCAGCATGGCGAACGGGTCGAGCATCGTCTGGTCGCCTTGGGTGAACATACCCGCGAAGTGCTCGCCGAGGGTGCCGACTTCTATGCCTCTCCTACGGTGAGTGCCGATGGCCAGCGCCTGGCGTGGGTTGAATGGGACCGCCCGGCACAACCCTGGACCGTCACCAGGCTGATGTGCCGCACACGTGATGCAAGTGGTCACTGGGGGCCGACGCAATGTGTGGCCGCAGCCGACGAGTCGCTACAGCAGCCGCGCTTCGATACAGAAGGCCGGCTCTACTGCCTCTCCGACCGCAATGGCTTCTGGCAACCCTGGGGCGAAGTTGATGGCTGCTGGCAGGCCCTGCCTGCCGGGCCCGCGGACCACGCTGCAGCGCCCTGGCAACTGGGCGCCAGTACCTGGTTGGCACTGGGGCCGCAAAGCTATCTGGCCAGCTGGTTCGAAGACGGCTTCGGGCATCTGGGGCTGCGCACTGCCGATGGCCGCCTGGAGCGTTTCGCCAGTGCCTACACGCGTTTTCGTAGCCTGGCCATGGATGCCGAATGCCTGTACGCCATAGCAGCTTCGCCGATCAGCCCGCCGGCGGTCATCGCCATAGCCCGTGGCAGCCACGAGGTCAGCGTGTTGGCCGGTGGCACCGAAGTGCTGCCGGCAAGGCATATCAGCCTGCCGCAGTCGATCCACTACGGCAGTGACGGTCATCGCGCCCATGGCTTCTTCTACCCGGCAGCCCGGTCGCAAGGGGCCGCGCCGCTGGTGGTGTTCATCCATGGTGGCCCGACCTCAGCCTGCTATCCCGTGCTCGACCCGCGCATCCAGTACTGGACGCAACGCGGCTTCGCTGTCGCCGACCTCAACTACCGGGGCAGCACCGGCTATGGCCGGGAATACCGCCAGGCCCTGCACCTGCGCTGGGGCGAAAGCGATGTGGCCGATGCCTGCGCAGCGGTGGAATACCTGGCCGGACGCGGGCTGATCGATGGCCGCAAGGCGTTCATCCGTGGCGGTAGTGCGGGCGGCTACACCACCCTTTGCGCTCTGGCGTTCCATGATGTGTTCCGCGCCGGCGCCAGCCTGTACGGGGTCAGCGACCCGGTTGCCCTGGGCCGGGCCACCCACAAGTTCGAAGGGGACTATCTGAACTGGCTGATCGGTGACCCGCAGCAGGACGCCGAGCGCTATCGCCAGCGTACGCCGCTGCTTCATGCGGGGCAGATCAAGGTGCCGGTGATTTTCTTCCAGGGTGAACTGGATGCGGTGGTGGTGCCGGAACAGACGCGGTCGATGCTGGCGGCACTGCAGGCTAACGGGATCGAGGCTGAAGGGCACTTCTATGCCGGGGAGCGGCACGGGTTCCGCAAGGCGGAGAACCTGGCGCATGCGCTGGAAGAAGAATGGAAATTCTATTGCCGGGTGTTGGGGGGCTGAGATTCTGGGGCCGCTTTGCGGCCCATCGCGACACAAGGCCGCTCCTACATGGGGAACGCGACCTCCTGTAGGAGCGGCCTTGTGTCGCGATGGGCTGCAAAGCAGCCCCAGATGGCTTAACGCTTGGCGATGATATACACCGCATGCACGATCCCCGGAATGTACCCCAGCAAGGTCAGCAGGATATTCAGCCAGAACGCCCCGCCAAACCCCACCTGCAGGAACACGCCCAGCGGCGGCAAAATGATGGCGATGATGATGCGTATAAAGTCCATGCGAGTCTCTCCTGAAGGGGTACATCAGAGACTAGCCGCCCGCCACAGAGGTTCAACATGCAAAAAAAAAACGCCCCGGGCCGAATGAAACAGGCCAAGGGCGATGCGCAGGAACGCCAGACGGTTCGTAGAATTCTCGATGTCACCAGGCCGCTAGGCTGGCATTTCGCGGCGGGCCTGCTGCTGGGCGTGCAGGCGGGCGAAGGCACGAGCCAGGCGCAGCAGCATTTCGTCGATGTTGCCCTTGCTCACGGTTAGTGCTGGCGAGAAACGCACCACATCCGCCTGCGGCGCGTTCAGCAACAAGCCTTCGTGCAGGGCCGCCGTCACCAGCTCGCGGGCCAGGTTTTCTTTCAGTTGCAGGGCCCACAGCAGGCCTTGCCCACGCACTTCGCCCTGGCCATAACGCCCGGCCAGCCGGCTCAGGCCTTGGCCCAGGTGGCGGCCGTTGTCCTGCACCTGGGCGAAGAAACCAGGTTCCAGCACGGTATCCAGCACGGCCAGGCCGGCGGCGCACATCAACGCGTTACCATGGTGGCTGCCTTCCAGTTCGCCGGGCTCGGCGCAGCACGCCGTGCCCCGGGCCAGCAAGGCCGACAGCGGCACACCACCGCCCAGGCCCTTACCCAGGGTAATGATGTCGGCGCGCACGCCGTAGGTTTCTTCGGCCAGCAGCGCGCCACAGCGGCCAATGCCGGTCTGCACCTCATCGAGTATCAGCAGGATGCCCAGTTCGCGGCACAGGGTTTCCACACCCTTGAGATATTCCTGCGAGGCCGGGATGACACCCGCCTCGCCCTGGATCGGCTCGAGCATGATTGCCACGGTGCGCGAATCCACCTCGGCGTGCAGCGCCGCCAGGTCGTTGAACGGCACCTTGCTGAAGCCCGGCAGGCCCGGCTCGCAGCGGTTGCACGGCAGCGGGTCGGACGCTGACAATGCGCCCAGGCTGCGGCCATGGCAGGCCTGGCTGGCGGTGATGATGTGATAGGCGCCGTTGCGGTGCAGTTGGCCCCATTTGCGCGCCAGCTTGATCGCGCCTTCGCAAGCTTCGGCACCGCTGTTGAGCAGGTAGGCCTGGTCGCTGCCGGTGCTCTGGCACAGGCGGTTGACCAGCCCCAGCAGTCCATGACTGTGGAAGCCCGAGCCCGGGTTGATCAATGCCTGGGCCTGGTTGCCCAGCGCTTTCACCAGCACGCTGGGGCTATGGCCCAGGCTGTTGACCGCACCACCTTGGGTGAAGTCCAGGTAGGCATGCCCTTCGTTGTCCCACAACCAGGAACCCTGGCCACGCACGAACACCTGTGCTGCGCGTTCGGTGCCGGGCATCAGGCGCTCACGCGACTGCTGCGGCGCTTCCGGCACGGTCACCGGCGCACGCTTGGGCGCGGCGACGGCGGCAGGGGCCGGGCGGCGCAGGTTGAACAGGTTCATCAGTGCTCCAACCAATCACGATAAAGGGCGGCCACGGTGCGGTCTGAACGCCGACACTCGATATTTTGCCTTACCTATCAAAAGTGTTTTTCATCCGAGGTAACAATCGATCTATACATCGCTGTAAACCGTTGGAATACGGCGATAGACTAGGCCTCGCGAGGGCTTTCGACCATTTCGTTTTTCCAGCATTTTCGATAAGTGTTGCTTATGGATTTCCGCCAACTGCGTTATTTCGTCGCGGTGTATGAAGAGGGCCACGTTGGCCGCGCCGCCGAGCGTCTGTCGCTGTCCCAGCCGGCGCTTTCCCAGCAGATCCGCCAGCTGGAGCACAGCCTCGACCTGAGCCTGTTCGAGCGCAGCAACAAGCGCCTGCTGCCGACTCTGGCCGCCCATACCCTGTACAACCACGCCTTGCCGCTGCTCGACGGCCTGCAGCGCGCCCACGAGGCCATGCGCAACTTCAAGGGCCAGTCGCTGCGTACCTTGGCCATCGGCGTGCTGCAGACCGTGCGGCCGAGCCTGGTGCCGCAACTGCTCGAACGCCTGCGCAGGGCACAGCCGCACCTCGTGGTGCAGATCTACGAATTGTCGGGGCTGGAGATCGAACGGCGCTTGCTCAACGGCAGCCTGGACATCGGTATCAGCTACCTGCCACCACGCCAGCCGGGGCTGCATGGCCTGCTGTTGTACGAAGATGAGCTGCAACTGGTCATCCCCGCCACCCACCCGTTGAAGGACTTCAAGAAGGTGTCCATCCGCCAGGCCGCCGAGCTGCCCATGCTGATGCTGGGCGAGGAATTCCAGATCCGCCAGATCTGGCAAGCGCAACTGGCCAGCCAGGGACGTCGACCGCAGGTGCAGGCAGAGATGAACAACATGGCGGGAATCCTCGACAGCCTGGCCCATACCGCGCTGGCCACAATCCTGCCGGGGCGGGCCAAGGAGGCCTCCGAGGATGATCAGGGGCTGCTGTGGAAGCCGTTGAGCGAACCGCGGGTACCGCTGAAGGTTGGCCTGGTGTTCCGCGATGCCCAGCGCCAGCAGGCCTCTGTAGAACTGCTGCGCACGCTGCTGGAGGAAGAGACGGACGCCCGCCTGTTGGGCACATCACCGCTGGATGTGCTGGGCTGAAAAAACACGCGCACAAAGAAAACCCCGCCTAAGCGGGGTTTTCCAGACTGTTTCCCTGTGACATCCGTATCGCCCCGCCATCCTGGCAGGTGTCCTTCGTCGTCATCCTTGATCTGTCCTTTGCGCTTCCTGCGCAACGTCCATGTGATAAAGATAACCGTGGATCCAATCTGAGAACAGTGGTGAAAAGTCACCACGTTGTGTAGGAAAAAGCTTACACAGGAGAATTCACTCCCAGATGTGCCTGGAATTGGGGCTGCGTAGCAGCCCCAAAATCCGTCAGAATTGCTCCGCATCCAGCAAGTACAGCGACTCGCTCCCCGCCTTCACCGAGGCCACCAGCGAATCTACCCGCGGCAGCAACCGCGCAAAGTAGAACCTCGCCGTACCCAGCTTGCCCGAGTAGAACGCCTCGTCCCCCTCACCCGCCTTGGCCGCCTGTGCCATCAGTGCCCACATGTAGCCATAGGCAACATAACCAAAGGCATGCAGGTACTCGACCGAAGCCGCGCCAATTTCGTTCGGGTTGCCCTTGGCTTGCTCCAGCACCCACTCGGTCAGCCCGTCGAGTTGATCGAGATAAGCCCCCAAAGGCTTGGCGAACTCATCCAGTTCGCTACCCGCACTGGCAATGAACTGGCGAATCTCGTCGGAGAACAGTCGGTAGTACGCCCCACCACTGGCCACCACCTTGCGCCCCATCAGGTCGAGGGCCTGGATGCCGTTGGTGCCTTCATAGATCTGCGTAATACGCACATCACGCACCAGTTGCTCCTGCCCCCACTCGCGAATGTAGCCATGCCCGCCGAACACTTGCTGGCCGTGCACCGCGCACTCCAGGCCCAGGTCGGTGAGGAAGGCCTTGGCCACCGGTGTCAGCAGTGCCACCAGCTCTTCGCTGCGCTTGCGCACACTGGCGTCTTCGCTGTACTTGGCGCTGTCCAGCTGCATGGCCACGTAGCTGGAGAAGGCACGGCCACCCTCGATCAGTGCCTTCATGGTCAGCAGCATGCGCCGCACGTCCGGGTGGACGATGATCGGGTCAGCGACCTTGTCCTTGGCTTGCGGCCCGGTCGGGGCGCGGCTCTGCAGGCGATCGCGCGCGTACTCCACGGCGTTCTGGTAGGAGCGCTCGGCCGAGGCCAGGCCCTGGATACCAACACCCAGGCGCTCGTAGTTCATCATGGTGAACATGGCCGCCAGGCCCTTGTTCGGCTCACCGACGATGTAGCCGACCGCTTCATCGAAGTTCATCACGCAAGTGGCCGAGGCCTGGATACCCATTTTGTGCTCGATCGAGCCACAAGTGGCCGGGTTGCGCGCGCCCAGGCTGCCGTCTTCATTGACCAGGAACTTCGGCACCAGGAACAGCGAAATGCCTTTCGGCCCCGCCGGTGCGTCCGGCAGCTTGGCCAGCACCAGGTGGATGATGTTCTCGGTCAGGTCGTGCTCACCGCCGGTGATGAAGATCTTGGTGCCGCTGACCTTGTAGCTGCCGTCGGCCTGGGGCTCGGCCTTGGTGCGGATGATGCCCAGGTCGGTACCGGCGTGCGGCTCGGTCAGGCACATGGAACCGGCCCACACGCCGGCGTACATGTTCGGCAGGTACTTTTCCTTCAACGCTTCACTGGCGTGGGCATTGATCGACAGGCAGGCGCCGGCAGTCAGCATCGGGTACAGGCCGAAGGACAGGCTGGAGGCGTTGACCATTTCCTCGACCTGGGCCGAAATGACCTTGGGCATGCCCATGCCGCCGAACAGCGGATCACCGCCCACGCCCACCCAGCCGCCTTCGGCATAGGTGTTGTAGGCCTCGGTGAAACCGGCCGGTGTGCGCACCGCGCCGTTGTCCCAGTGGCAGCCCTCTTCATCCGCGGCGCGGCTGAGCGGCGCAATGGATCTGGCAGTAACCTTGCCGGCTTCTTCCAGCACCGCCATGGCCGTGTCGGCATCGACAACCTCGGCCAACCCGGGCAACTGCGCCCACTGCTCGGCCACGTTGAACACTTCATTCAGTACGAAGCGCATGTCGCGCAGGGGCGCTTTATATTCAGCCATGACAACCTCTCGCTAGTCGGGTCGGGGCGGTCTCGGGGAACCGCGACACTGGGTTACAGGCAGTGTAACCGAACAACTTTTACGAGACATAGGGTCATCAAAAGACTGTATAGTCAATTTCGGTCACGCCGTCCGCACTGCCCCTCGCTGCGCTTGTTGCCCATGCACCATGACACAGTTGCGCCCTGCGCCCTTGGCGCTGTACAGCGCCTGGTCGGCAGATTTCAGCACCGCTTCGGGGTCACGATGATCGGCCTGGCGCTCGGCCACGCCGATGCTGATGGTGACCGACACCGTACCTCCGCTGCTGCCCGCCCGCCGCTGGCGCCCGGCGGTATCGTCCTGCGGGCGGTTGTGCTGGTCGCGCAGGTGCATCACGTAGTTGGCGATCATTTCGCGCACGGCTTCCACATGCGGTACGCATTCCTCGGCGGTCTTGCCGGCAAACACCAGGGCGAATTCCTCGCCGCCATAGCGGTAGGCGCGGCCACCCCCGGTGACCTTGGACAGGCGGCTGGCGACCAGGCGCAGCACCTGGTCGCCGACGTCGTGGCCGTGGGTGTCGTTGAATTTCTTGAAGTGGTCGACATCGGTCATGGCGATCACATAGTTGCGCCCCAGGCGCTGCATGCGTTCGTTCAGCGCACGGCGCCCCGGCAGGCCGGTCAGCTCGTCGCGGAAGGCCATCTGGTAGGCCTCATGCGCCACCGCTGCGGCGATCATCAGCATTACCTGGCTGCACATGATGTTCAGGGTGAACGGCAGGATGAAGGTTTGCGGCAGCATCCAGAAGATGCCCAGCAGGCCCATCACCTGCGCAGCGTGCAGTGGCCGTGGCGCACGCAGGTATTGCACCACCAGCAGGATGAATACGCCGAGGAACAGCGGGTAGACCATCTGGATCAGGCTCATCCACTGGCCATGCAAGGTTGGCCAGCGAATTTCCGCCAACCAGGTCAGCAGCGCTTCGGGGTAGCTTTGCTCCAGGGCCACTGCCACGCTGCCCACGGCAAACAGCACGGCGCCACGGGCGACCAGGTCCTGCAGCAGGTGGGTGCGCTCCTGCCAGGCACCATACAGCCCGAACAGGGCGGGCAGCAGCAGGCACACCAGGTGGAAGATCACCGCCGCATCCTCGCGTACGCGGCCATGGTCACGGTAGAAGTCGGTCTGGGTGTCGAGCAGGTAATAGGCGATGTACACCGTGAGCATCAGGAACAGCTCGCGCTGGCGACGGTACACCGCACAGTAGGCGCCACCCAGCAGCAGAACCAAGGTAGGCAGGACATTGAACAGCGATGTGAAAAAGACACTGAGGTCTCTTACATAGGCTGCGGCGAGCCCTGCCAGCAACAAGAACAGCGACGGCAGGAAGTGGCTTGCGCGTACAGCGTTAAAACGAAACAAGGGTAATCTCCAACCCGGCAGATCAATAATGGCATTGTGCCCTTACTTCATCGGCAGTGCACATGAACAGTTGAATATGCGGATGGAGTGAACACGAAATTCCGGGTTGCACGCGATCAGTGTGGGAGCGGGTTTACCCGCGAACACCGGCAAAGCCGGTGCCATATACCGTGTCGCATTCTTCGCGGGTAAACCCGCTCCCACAATGATCGTGTAAAACACGGGAATTGTGCCCACCCCAGAATGCAAAAAACCCGCCTGCCGGTGAAGGCAGGCGGGTTTCGTGTACAGCGGTAGGATCAGTACGACAGGCCGAAGTGTTCTTCGTCCATCGCCATCAGGTTGTTGGCACCCGACAGCATGGCCGCCACATGGGTACGGGTACGCGGAAGGATGCGCTGGAAGTAGAAGCGCGCCGTCTGCAGCTTGGCGGTGTAGAACGCCTCTTCGCTGGTGCCGGCTGCCAGTTTCTCGGCCGCCAGGCGGGCGATGTCGGCCCAGAAGTAGGCCAGGCAGGCGTAACCGGAATACATCAGGTAATCGACCGAGGCCGCCCCCACTTCTTCACGGTCCTTCATGGCGGCCATGCCCACTTTCATGGTCAGCTCGCCCCACTCCTTGTTCAGCGCCGCCAGCGGTTCGACGAACTCTTTGACCGCTTCGTTGCCTTCCTGCGACTGGCAGAACTTGTGCACGATCTTGGTGAAGCCCTTCAGCGCTTCGCCCTGGGTCATCAGCACCTTGCGGCCGAGCAAGTCCAGGGCCTGGATGCCGGTGGTGCCTTCGTACAGCATGGAAATACGGCTATCGCGCACGTTCTGCTCCATGCCCCACTCGGCGATGAAGCCGTGGCCGCCGTAGATCTGCACGCCATGGTTGGCGGCTTCGAAGCCGACCTCAGTCATGAACGCCTTGGCGATCGGGGTCAGGAACGCCAGCAGGGCATCGGCCTTCTTGCGCTCCTCTTCATCCTGGCTGTACTTGACGATGTCCACCTGCTTGGCAGTGAAATACACCATTGCGCGGTTGCCTTCGGCGAAGGCCTTCATGGTCAGCAGCATGCGACGCACGTCCGGGTGGACGATGATCGGGTCAGCGGCCTTGTCCGGTGCTTTCGGGCCAGTCAGGGAACGCATCTGCAGGCGCTCGCGGGCGTACTTCAGGCCCCCCTGGAACGCCACCTCGGCGTGGGCCAGGCCTTGCAGCGCGGTACCCAGACGAGCGGTGTTCATGAAGGTGAACATGCAGTTCAAGCCTTTGTTGGCCGGGCCGATCAGGTAGCCGGTAGCGCCGTCGAAGTTCATCACGCAGGTGGCGTTGCCGTGGATACCCATCTTGTGTTCGATCGAGCCGCAGCTCACGCCGTTGCGCTCACCCACACCGCCTTCGGCGTTGGGCAGGAACTTCGGCACGATGAACAGCGAGATGCCCTTGGTGCCAGCGGGTGCGTCCGGCAGGCGGGCCAGGACGATATGGACGATGTTGTCGGCCATGTCGTGCTCACCGGCCGAAATGAAGATCTTGGTGCCCGACACCTTGTAACTGCCATCGGCCTGTGGCTCGGCCTTGGTGCGCAGCATGCCCAGGTCGGTACCGCAGTGTGGCTCGGTCAGGCACATGGTGCCAGTCCACTCGCCGGATACCAGCTTGGTCAGGTAGGTGTGCTGCTGCTCGGCGGTGCCGTGCGCAGAGATGGTGTTCATCGCGCCGTGGGACAGGCCCGGGTACATGCCCCACGACCAGTTCGAACCGCCGACCATTTCGCTCAGGGCCAGGCCCAGCGACTCCGGCAGACCCTGGCCGCCGTGTTCGACGTCATGCGCCAGGCTCGGCCAGCCACCTTCGACGAACTGCTGGTAGGCCTCTTTGAAGCCGGTCGGGGTTTTCACGCCCGATTCGCTCCAGGTGCAGCCTTCCTGGTCACCCACGCGGTTCAGCGGCGACAGCACCTGCTCACAGAACTTCGCGCCTTCTTCGAGGATCGCGTCGACCATGTCGGGCGTGGCGTCCTGGCAACCCGGCAGGCTCTGATAGTGCGCCTCATAGCCGAGCAGCTCGTCGCGAACGAAGCGGATATCACGCAAGGGGGCTTTGTAATCAGGCATTGCGATGAACCTCTAGGTGAGTTCTGTGGAGGTGACCCGCACTTGGCGGCAGTCGATCAAACAGTTGTTTGAAACTTACGTTTAGCTCCGCTTTATGTCAAGGATGGACTATGGTGCCATTTACGCCACGAAAAATGGCAAAACTGACAAGCCATGACACATATCCCTGTGGGGGCGGGTTTACCCGCGAATGGACCAGCCCGGAAAACAGAAGTGTCCGGGCGGACGCATTCGCGGGTAAACCCGCTCCCACAGGGATAGCGACAGGTTCGGGAGAGCCGCCGTATCAGGCGTAGGTGTCGATGATCCGGCCGAGCATTTCGTCGGATGCCTTGGCGACCTTTGCGCCCAGCTCGACTTCAAGTTTGCCCAGGGCCATCTGCACGGTACTGGTGGCCAGGTCCATCTGCTGGCTGCGGTCGACCGCGCGCAAGCGTTCGGCCTGAAAATCGCTGGACTGGCTGGTGGCGGTACGTTCGGCGGTGGTGTTGGCGATCTGGCTGGCAGCCTGATCGACGCGGTTCTGGCCGGTCTGGATTGCGCTCAGGCCCGCGTAATAGGCGGAGCTACCGGTGATTTCCATGTCAGGACTCCATTGACGCTGGATGACGAACAGGGCCAATTAAAGCAGGCCCGGGGCGAAAAGGCCCGTTTAAATCCCTAATGGCCCGGTGCCATTTGATAGGCCTTGGGTATTCCTGCACCGGCCTCTTCGCGGGTAAACCCGCTCCCACAGGATCTCCATGTTTTCAGACTTGTACAGTACCTATGGAGCGGGTTTACCCGCGAAAGGGCCAGGCCTGGAAACGGCTAATCCAGCAGATCCAGCTGCAGGTGTTCAGCCACCATGTCGGCACTGGCCTGCTTCAACTTGGGCACCCGCCCCAGGCAAGGCGCCGGCAAACGCTCGGCCAGGCTGGCCAGGTTCTCTTCCAGGCGCGAAGTACGCGGTTCGATGATGTTCGCCACCCATCCCGCCAACTGGAGCCCGTCACGGGCAATCGCCTCGGCGCTTAGCAAGGCGTGGCTGATGCACCCCAGCCGCACCCCCACCACCAGGATCACTGGCAGCTTGAGGGCAATGGCCAGGTCGGACAGGTTGGCTTGCCCCGACAACGGCACGCGCCAGCCGCCAGCCCCCTCAATCAAGGTGAAGTCGGCATTTTGTTGCAGCACCTTGCGCATCGCCGCCAACAGCTCCGGCACGGCAAGCGTTACCCCCGCCTCGCGCGCCGCCACGTGCGGTGCGATAGCCGGCTCGAAGGCAAACGGGTTGACCTGCTCGTAGGGCAGCTTGATCGAGCTTTCATCGATCAACGCCTGGGCATCGCTGTTGCGCAACCCTTTCGGCGTCATCATGCAACCGGAGGCCACCGGCTTGGCGCCCAAGGTGCTCATCCCCTGCAACCGTGCCGCATGCAACAGCCCGGCAGCGATGGTGGTCTTGCCAACATCGGTATCGGTACCGGCAATGAAATAGGCCTGGCTCATCTCGCTCCCCTTACGCCTGTGGCTTGCGCAACACACCATAGACCACCTGGTAGGTGGCTGGCAGCCCCTCGGGCTGGCGAAATGCCTCATAAGCCTGCAGCAGGCCCTGCATGCGGGCCCGGCCGGTAAGCCCGGAAGGCCGGCCGGGGTTCAGGTTGTGGGCACCGAGAGCCTTGAGTTCATGGGTCAGGCTGCGCACATCCGGGTAATGCAGCACATGCGGGCAGCGCTGCAGCCCAAGCTGTTCGAAGCCGCTGGCTGCGCACAGACGCTGATAGTCCTCGAAACGGCGGAAGCGGTTCACATGCACCAGGCCATCCACCGCCTGCCAACTGGCGCGCAGTTCATCGAGGGTACCCACACACAGGCTGCTGAAGGCCAGCACGCCGCCCGGGCGCAGCACCCGCAGCGCTTCTGCCAGTACGCTGGCGAACTGGTCGCACCACTGCACGGCGAGGCTGGTGAACACCAGGTCGACGCTGGCATCACGCAGCGGCAATCGCTCGGCGTCACCGGCCACGTGATAGTGCGCCCCGCCCTGTTCGTAGCGGGCATGGCGCAGCATGCCCTCGGCGATATCCACCGCTATACCGCTGGCCTGAGTGAACCGCTCGGCCAGCGCCCGGCTGAAATGGCCGGTGCCGCTGCCCAGGTCCAGCCAGCGTGAGGGCTGCAGGCCTTCCGGCAACTGTTCCAGCAAGCTCGAACCCACCGCACGCTGCAAGGCTGCCACGCTGTCGTAGCTGGCCGCGGCGCGGGAGAACGAGGCTGCCACCTGGCGCTTGTCGGGCAGCGCGCCGGGCAGGGTCGAACGGGAAAGGTCAGTCATCGCCACTCTCATGCAGGAAACTCTTGATGCCCGACGCCAGCTCCTGCGGGTACTCCAGCAGGAACGCATGGGAACTGTCTTCGACTAGGCCCACTTCCACATCGGGCAGCAGCTCGCTCAGCGCTCTTGCCGCCTCTGCAGGCACCAGCGCATCGCTGCCGGCAAACAGGTGCAGTTGCGGGCCGGTGTAGGCCTGCAGGGCTTCACGAGTATCCAGCCTGGCCAGCACTTCGAGGCCGGTGGCCAGGTACAGCGGGTCGGTATCCGGCACACCAACACCCAGCTGGCGCAGTAGGGTACGCGGTTGCTGGGCGCCATCGCTGCACAAAGTGCGGAAGCGCTTGAGGGTGACCTGGGTATGGCTGCGGCAGCCGTCGAGGAAGGTGCCGAAGGTGTCTTCGGCCATGCCGTGGGGCCAGTCCGGGCGAACCACGAAACTGGGGTTGCTGGCCAAGGTCAGCAGGCCGCAGCAGTGGTCGCCGCGCTTGTGCGCCAGCGCGCTGGCCAGCATACCGCCGAACGACCAGCCACCCAGCCAGACATCGCGCGGCAGCTTGCGGTCGAGATGGTCGACCCACGCCTGCACATCGCTGTCGGCCAGTTCCGGCAGTGGCACCAGTTCAACCTGCAGGCGGGCGTCCTGGGCACGTAGGCTGGCGGCCAGCGGCTCCAGGGAGGCAGTGCCCAGGCCCCAGCCAGGCAACAGAACAAGTCGATTACGCATCGGCGCTCTCCAACTGTGGATAACACTCGGCCAATGCATTCAACAATAGCTGCACCTGCGCCTCGCTGTGCGCGGCGCTCAATGTCACCCGCAGGCGCGCACTGCCCGCCGGTACGGTGGGTGGGCGGATGGCCGTTACCAGCAAGCCGCGCTCGCGCAGCATGCGTGACAGGCGCAAGGCCTGCGCGCTGTCACCGATGACGATCGGCTGGATCGGCGTCGGGCTGTCCATCAACTCCAGGCCGATCTGCTGCGCACCTTCACGGAACTGACGGATCAGCGCGGCCAGGTGCTCGCGGCGCCAGGTCTCGCGGCGCAGCAGTTCCAGGCTCTTGAGGGTGGCGCAGGCCAGCGCCGGTGGCTGGCTGGTGGTGTAGATATACGGGCGGGCGAACTGCACCAGCGCCTCGATCAGTTCCTCGCTGCCAGCCACAAAGGCGCCGGCAGTACCACAGGCCTTGCCCAGCGTACCGATCAACACCGGCACATCTTCAACGCCCAGGCCGAAGTGCTCGACGATACCGCCACCTTGGGTACCGAGGGTGCCCAGGCCATGGGCATCGTCAACCATCAGCCAGGCACCGCGAGCGCGGGCGACATCGGCCAGCGCCGGCAGGTCGGCCAGGTCGCCGTCCATGCTGAACACGCCATCGGTCACTACCAGGGTATTGCCGACGGCCTTGTCCAGGCGGCTGGCCAGGCTGGCCGGGTCGTTGTGCAGGTAGCGGTTGAAACGGGCGCCGCTGAGCAACCCGCCGTCCAGCAGCGAAGCGTGGTTCAAACGGTCCTGAAGCACTGTATCTCCCTGCCCCACCAGCGCGGTGATGGCGCCCAGGTTGGCCATGTAGCCGGTGGAGAACAGCAGCGCACGCGGGCGTCCGGTGAGCTCGGCCAAGGCCTCTTCCACCTGGTGGTGCGGCGTGCTGTGGCCGATCACCAGGTGCGAGGCACCGCCACCGACACCCCAGCGCTCGGCGCCGGCCTGCCAGGCAGCAACCACTTCGGGGTGGTTGGCCAGGCCCAGGTAGTCATTGCTGCAGAAGGCCAGCAGGCGCTGGCCGTCGACCACTACTTCCGGCCCCTGCGGGCTCTGCAGCAGTGGCCGCTGCCGATACAGGTCTGCGGCGCGTCGTTCGGCCAGGCGCGCCGCCAGGTCGAAGGCCATGTCAGGCAGTCGCGGCGTTGTAGAACATCTCGCTGCTGCGCTGTTCGACCAGCGCCTGCTCGATGGCCGCCTGGTGCACTTCGTCGGCGTGCTCTTCACGCGCTTCGGGCTTGATACCCAGACGTGCGAACAGTTGCATGTCCTTGTCGGCCTGCGGGTTGGCAGTGGTCAGCAGTTTCTCGCCGTAGAAGATCGAGTTGGCACCAGCCATGAACGCCAGGGCCTGCATCTGCTCGTTCATCTGCTCGCGGCCAGCGGACAGGCGCACATGCGACTTAGGCATGAGGATACGGGCCACGGCCAGCATGCGGATGAAGTCGAACGGGTCGACGTCTTCTTCCTCGGCCAACGGCGTACCGGCCACCTTGACCAGCATGTTGATCGGTACCGATTCCGGGTGCTCGGGCAGGTTGGCCAGCTGGATCAGCAGGCCGGCGCGGTCGTCCAGCGACTCGCCCATGCCGAGGATACCGCCGGAGCAGATCTTCATCCCGGCGTCGCGCACGTAGGCCAGGGTCTGCAGGCGCTCGCTGTAGGTGCGGGTAGTGATGATGCTGCCGTAGAACTCCGGCGAGGTGTCGAGGTTGTGGTTGTAGTAGTCCAGGCCGGCCTGGGCCAGGGCCTTGGTCTGCTCCTGGTCGAGCTTGCCAAGGGTCATGCAGGTTTCCAGGCCCATGGCTTTCACGCCTTTGACCATCTCCAGCACGTAGGGCATGTCTTTGGCCGACGGGTGCTTCCACGCCGCACCCATGCAGAAGCGGGTAGAACCGATGGCTTTGGCACGGGCGGCTTCTTCCAGCACCTTCTGCACTTCCATCAGTTTCTGTTTTTCCAGACCGGTGTTGTAGTGGCCGGACTGTGGACAATATTTGCAATCTTCCGGGCAGGCGCCGGTCTTGATCGACAGCAGGGTCGAAACCTGCACACGGTTCGGGTCGAAATGCGCGCGGTGCACGGTCTGCGCCTGGAACAGCAAGTCATTGAACGGTTGCTGGAACAGCGCCTTGACCTCGGCCAGGGACCAGTCGTGACGTGTTGTTGCAGTTGTGCTGGCGCTCATCGGCGTTTCCTTGTTTAGGCTGTAGCTGGCGCCGGGACAGGAAAGCCCGCCAGCGCATCACGGATAGCTCGCATAGTCATGGAAGGCCTATGAACTGTCAACCACACTGGAAAAGACTAGTTTACAAGTGCTCATTTATTAATCAATTGTGTTTACTGTGCGATGAGCCTGCCGAGCAAGCCTACCCACTGTGCGTCGCTTGCGAGCAGGAACTGCCCTGGCTGGATGATCACTGCCTGCGCTGCGCCCTGCCCTTGCCCATGGCCGGCCTGACTTGCGCCCAATGCTGCCGCCGTGCACCGGTCTTCGAGCAGGTGATTGCACTGTGGCATTTCGGCTTTCCGGTAGACACGCTGATCAGCCGCTTCAAGCACAATCGCCAGTGGCCTTTGGGGCGCCTGATGGCCGCATTGCTCGGGCATGGGCTGCTGCACCGCTTTGCCGAAGGGCTACCGCGCCCCGACCTGTTGTTGCCTGTGCCCTTGGCCAAACATCGACTACGGGAGCGGGGGTTCAACCAGGCGGGGATGCTCGGGCGCTGGCTGTCGTCGCACGTGGGGGTACGTTGCGACGAGCGGTTGCTGCTGCGCACGCGGGAGACGCCAGCGCAGCAACACCTGGATGCCAAGGCCAGGCGACGCAATTTGCGCCAGGCGTTTGCGGTCACCGGCAAACTGACGGGCAAGCACGTCGCCATTGTCGATGACGTGTTGACCACCGGTGCTACCGCGCAGGCAGTTGCCGAAGTGCTGCACAAGGCCGGCGCGCAGCGGGTGGATGTGTATTGCCTGGCGCGTACGCCCAAGCCGGGGTATGTATGACTTGTGGGAGCGCCCTTTCGCGACACAAGGCCGCTCCCACACAAGCTACACTTCGCTGCCGCTTACAACGACCGAATGCCCATGTCCCTGCCCCCCCTCCTCACCCAGCACATCGCCCGCCGCCCCCAGCGCATCGCGCTGCTGCAGCACATTGCCGAGCAAGGTTCGATCACTCGCGCCGCCAAGGCCGCGGGCATCAGCTACAAGGCCGCCTGGGACGCCATCGACGAACTCAACAACCTGGCCAGCCAGCCCCTGGTCGAGCGCAGCACCGGCGGGCATGGTGGCGGTGGTGCGCGCTTGTCAGCAGAAGGCGAGCGGGTGCTGCGCCTGTATCAGAGGCTGCAGGCCCTGCAGGCGCAAATATTCGAAGCGGCCGAAGAGTCCAGTGACCTCGACCTGCTCGGCCGGCTGATGCTGCGCACCAGCGCGCGCAACCAGTTGCAGGGCCAGGTCAGTGGCCTGCGCCGTGAGGGACGGCATGATCGCGTCAGCCTGGCGCTGGGCGGTGGGCTGGAGATCGAGGCGTTGATCACCCGCGACAGCACTGCACGGCTGGAGCTGACGCTGGGCACGATGGTAGTCGCATTGCTCAAGGCCGGGTGGGTGCGGTTACTGGCCGAAGGGGAAGAGGCCGAAGCAGGGAGTAATTGCCTGCGGGCGACGGTAGAGGAGGTGCTGGCGGAGGCTGATGGGCCTAGTGAGGTCAGGTTGGCATTGGGGAATGGGCAGACGTTGTGTGCATTTGCCGAGGTGGATTGGTTGGCTGGGCGGCAGGTGGCAGCTGGCAGTTCAGTGCGGGTTCAATTTCATCCGTCCTATGTATTGATCGGAATTCCTGCATAGCCTGGCCGCGCTTCGCGCGGTTCGCGGGTAAACCCGCTCCCACCGGTGCGTCGTTTCCCTGGCGGCTGCGCTGTCCATGTGGGAGCGGGTTTACCCGCGAAGAGGCCGGTACAGGCATAACGCGTTACCATGGTCCCCACGCCGCCTACCCCCGGAGCCCCCATGTCCCACCCCTTCGACACCCTCACCCCCGACCTGGTCCTGGACGCCGTGGAAAGCCTGGGCTTTCTTAGCGATGCCCGGGTGCTGGCACTGAACAGCTACGAGAACCGCGTCTACCAGGTGGGCATCGAGGGCGCGCAGCCGCTGATCGCCAAGTTCTATCGCCCAGGCCGCTGGAGCGACGCGGCCATCCTCGAGGAGCACAGCTTCACCGCCGAACTGGCCGACTGCGAAGTGCCGGTGGTCGCCCCGCTGCAGCACGACGGCCGCACCCTGTTCGAACATCAGGGCTTCCGCTTCACCCTGTTCCCCCGCCGCGGCGGCCACGCGCCAGAGCCGGGCAACCTCGACCAGCTCTACCGCCTCGGCCAGTTGCTCGGCCGCCTGCACGCAGTGGGCGCCAGCAAACCGTTCAAGCACCGCGAGGCGCTGGCGGTGGACAACTTCGGCCACGCCTCGCTGAATACCCTGCTGGAAGGCGACTTCGTCCCCCGCGAACTGCTGCCGGCTTTCGAATCGGTGGCCCGCGACCTGCTCAAGCGGGTGGAGGACATCTATGCCCGCACACCGCACCAGCTCATCCGCCTGCATGGCGACCTGCACCCCGGCAACCTGATGCACCGGGACGAGGTGTACCACGTGGTCGACCTCGACGACTGCCGCATGGGCCCGGCGGTGCAGGACCTGTGGATGATGCTGGCCGGCAGCCGCGAGGAGCGCCTGGGGCAACTGGCCGAACTGATCGACGGCTATAACGAGTTCCACGACTTCGACCCGCGCGAGTTGGCGCTGATCGAGCCCCTGCGCGCCTTGCGCCAGCTGCACTACAGCGCCTGGCTGGCGCGGCGCTGGGACGACCCGGCATTCCCGCCCAGCTTCCCCTGGTTCGGCCAGCCACGCTACTGGGGAGACCAGATCCTCGCCCTGCGCGAGCAAATGGCAGCACTGGATGAAGCGCCGCTGAAATTGTTCTAGAAGCACGCCCGCCTCTGTCTACAATAGGCGTCGCTTTATTTAGCTACCTAAGCAAGGATTCTGCATGCACGCCGCAAACCCGCGTCGCGGGTACCTACTGGGCCTCAGCGCCTACATCATCTGGGGGCTGTTCCCCCTGTACTTCAAGGCAATCCAGAGCGTCCCGGCGGTGGAGATCATTGTCCACCGGGTGCTGTGGTCGGCACTGTTCGGCTCGCTGCTGCTACTGGTGTGGAAACACCCCGGCTGGTGGCGTGAACTGCGCGACAACCCGCGACGGCTGGGCATCCTCGCCCTGAGCGGGGCGCTGATCGCCGGCAACTGGCTGACCTACGTATGGTCGGTGAACAATGGGCGCATGCTCGAGGCCAGCCTGGGCTACTACATCAACCCGCTGATCAATGTGCTGCTGGGCATGCTGATTCTTGGTGAGCGCCTGCGCCGCCTGCAGTGGCTGGCCGTGGCCATGGCCGCCGTGGGTGTGGCCCAGCAGGTGTGGCAGGTGGGCAGCCTGCCGTGGGTGTCGCTGGTGCTGGCGCTGAGCTTCGGCTTCTATGGGCTGATTCGCAAACAGGCACCGGTGGCGGCATTGCCGGGCCTGGTGGTGGAAACCTGGATGCTGGTACCGCTGGCCCTCGGCTGGCTGTTGCTGCACCCGACAGCGATAAGTGCCCAGGGCGCGTTCTACACCAGCAGCGAAGCGTTGTGGCTGATGGCTGCGGGGCCGGTGACACTGGTGCCGCTGGTGTGCTTCAACGCTGCCGCGCGGCACTTGCCGTACACCACGCTGGGCTTCCTGCAGTACCTGGCGCCAACCCTGGTGCTGCTGCAGGCGGTGCTGCTGTTCGATGAGCACTTGTCGTCGAGCAACTTGGTGGCGTTCATGTTCATCTGGGCCGGTTTGGCGATTTATAGCGTCGATGCGTGGGTCAGTTTGCGCAAGCGTAGCTGATCAAAAAATGATCACGACTCTGCAGACCTTGTAATTCGTGGCCTGCAGAGACATCTCCAAAGGTTATCCACACCCTCGTCCCCGTGCTTTGTGCACAAGCTGCTGATTTTTGGGTTTTTTTTGATCAAAGCCGTGTAAGGCGCACGCGGTCTGGGCTAGAGAGGGGAACCCCCAGGTTATCCACAGGGCCTTCCCCGTGATATCGGGATAACCGGAGGGGGCTGCTTTGCAGCCCATTCGCAGCACAAGGCTGCTCCTACATGGATATGCATTCCCCTGTAGGAGCAGCCTTGTGCTGCGAATAATCCGCAAGACGGCCCCCCCCCGGCGATCCCGCATCATTCCTCTGGCCGCAGCTTCAACTCCACCATCAAGTCGTCTGCCAGGCTCTCCAGCTTCTGCTGCAGGTCGTCCAGTGACAGGGTCAACGGCAATGCCAGCAAGGCATCAGCATGGAATAGCGGCTCGCTGCTCATGGGCGCCGGCCGCACCTCGGTGGTAAACCGCTCAAGGTTTACCCCCAAGTCCGCCAGCAGGCGGGTGATATCACGCACGATCCCCGGCCGATCATTCCCTACCAATTCCATGGCAATCGGCTTCCAGGTACACGACGGTTCGATGCCGCTCTCGGCGATCAGCACGCGAATGTCATATCGCACCAACCCCTGCAGCGAGGCCACCAGCTCGTCGTAGTTTTCCGCCGGCACCGCCACCCGCAGGATGCCGGCAAACTGCCCGGCCATGCGCGACATGCGGCTTTCCAGCCAGTTGCCACTGTGGTCGGCGATGCACTGGGCAATGCGCTCGACCTGGCCGGCCTTGTCAGGGGCAATCACAGTCAGTACAAGATGATCCACAAGCCCTTCCTCGTGTCGGACCGCGCCGTGCGGCAGAAAATCGGGGGATCGATTCAGTATAGGCAAGGCGCGGCAACCTGCCGCAGGGCAATTCGCACAACGAATCGTGTACTGTTTCAAGATTTATCTGGAACAATCTACCTGTTTTTTGCGAACATACTCGCTCCCAGCGTGACCATACGCGACCAACGGGTCGTATAACGGCGCTTTTAGTCTGATTTTGCCCCGCCTACTGCTTCATGTAGTATCCCGTGGCGCGGACTACAAAACGTCGTTTGGATGTCTGCCAAGGCGCCTGTGAAAATACGCACATTGTCTGCCAGACAGTCTGGCAGGCCGCACCCAGCCGCGCTCGAGGCTTTACTCGGGGGCATGCACTGGTGCCGTGTTTAGAGAAGCGCTACAGGCTTAATACAGAAGAGCGAAATAGCTGAGCAGAGTGAGGCAAGCAATGACTGGATACGTTCAAGTCGGTGGCCTTCAGGTCGCCAAGGTCCTGTACGACTTCGTGAACAACGAAGCCATCCCCGGGACCGGCATCGTCGCCGAGCAGTTCTGGGCGGGTGCAGAGAAGATCATCAATGACCTCGCTCCAAAGAACAAAGCCCTGCTCGCCAAGCGCGACGAGCTGCAAGCCAAGATCGACGCCTGGCACCAGGCACGCAAAGGCCAGGCCCACGACGCCGTAGCCTACAAAGCATTCCTCCAGGAAATCGGCTACCTGCTGCCACAAGCCGACGATTTCCAGGCCACCACCCAGAACGTGGACGAAGAAATCGCCCACATGGCCGGCCCGCAACTGGTCGTACCGGTGATGAACGCCCGCTTCGCCCTTAACGCCGCCAACGCCCGTTGGGGTTCGCTGTACGACGCGCTGTATGGCACCGATGCCATCAGCGATGAAGGCGGCGCCGAGAAAGGCCAAGGCTACAACAAGGTGCGTGGCGACAAGGTCATCGCCTTCGCTCGCGCCTTCCTCGACGAAGCCGCGCCACTGGCGGCCGGCTCGCATGTCGACTCCACCGGCTACCGCATCGAAGGCGGCAAGCTGGTAGTTGCCCTGAAAGGCGGCAGCAACAGCGGCCTGCGTGACGACGCCCAGCTGATCGGCTTCCATGGCGATGCCGCCGCGCCGACTGCGGTGCTGCTCAAGCACAACGGCCTGCATTTCGAAATCCAGGTCGATGCCAGCACCCCGGTCGGCAGCACCGACGCCGCCGGCGTGAAAGACATCCTGATGGAGTCGGCGCTGACCACCATCATGGACTGCGAAGACTCGGTTGCAGCCGTCGACGCCGACGACAAGGTTGTTGTCTACCGCAACTGGCTGGGCCTGATGAAAGGTGACCTGGCCGAAAGCGTGACCAAGGGTGGCAAGACCTTCACCCGCACCATGAACCCGGACCGCGAGTACGCCGCGCCCAACGGCGGCAGCGTGACCCTGCACGGCCGTTCGCTGCTGTTCGTGCGCAACGTTGGCCACCTGATGACCAACCCGGCTATCCTCGACGCTCAGGGCAACGAAATCCCTGAAGGCATCCAGGACGGCCTGTTCACCAACCTGATCGCCCTGCACAACCTCAACGGCAACACCAGCCGCAAGAACACCCGCAGCGGCAGCGTGTACATCGTCAAGCCGAAGATGCACGGCCCGGAGGAAGTAGCGTTCGCTGCCGAGATCTTCAGCCAGGTCGAAGACCTGCTGGGCATGAAGCGCAACACCGTCAAGGTCGGCATCATGGACGAGGAACGCCGCACCACGGTCAACCTCAAGTCGTGCATCAAGGCCGCAGCAGAGCGCGTGGTGTTCATCAACACCGGCTTCCTCGACCGCACCGGCGATGAAATCCACACCTCGATGGAAGCCGGCGCCGTGGTGCGCAAGGGCGCCATGAAGAACGAGAAATGGATCGGTGCCTACGAGAACAACAACGTCGACGTCGGCCTGGCCACCGGCCTGCAAGGCCGTGCGCAGATCGGCAAAGGCATGTGGGCCATGCCCGACCTGATGGCGGCCATGCTCGAACAGAAGATTGCCCACCCGCTGGCCGGTGCCAACACCGCCTGGGTGCCGTCGCCGACCGCCGCCACCCTGCATGCCCTGCACTACCACAAGGTGGACGTACAGGCGCGTCAGCGTGAACTGGCTTCGCGTACCCCGGCGTCGGTGGACGACATCCTGACCATCCCGCTGGCCGCCGACACCAACTGGTCGGCCGAAGAGATCCGCAACGAACTGGACAACAACGCCCAGGGCATCCTCGGCTACGTGGTGCGCTGGATCGACCAAGGCGTGGGTTGCTCGAAGGTGCCGGACATCAACAACGTCGGCCTGATGGAAGACCGCGCCACCCTGCGTATTTCGGCCCAGCTGCTGGCCAACTGGCTGCGCCACGGCGTGGTCAGCCAGGAGCAGGTGCTGGAAAGCCTCAAGCGCATGGCCGTGGTGGTCGACCAGCAGAACGCCGGCGACCCTCTGTACCGCCCGATGGCACCGAACTTCGACGACAACGTCGCGTTCCAGGCGGCAGTGGAGCTGGTGGTGGAAGGTGGCAAGCAGCCGAACGGCTATACCGAACCGGTACTGCACCGCCGTCGCCGCGAGTTCAAAGCGCGTAACGGGTTGTAAGCGACATCTGCGACAGGGGGCCGCTTTGCGGCCCTTTCGCGACACAAGGCCGCTCCCACAGGTACCGCGCAAGGTTGAGGTTTAGCGCGGTACGTGTGGGAGCGGCCTTGTGTCGCGAAAGGGCTGCAAAGTAGCCCCACTCCTGCACTACTCGATCTTCAGTTCTTTCTTCACCAGCTCCAGCAGCCTGCCCAGGTCCACCGGCTTGAGCAGGAAATCCACCACACCCAGGCGCATCACGTCCACCGCCTCTTTCACATCGGTGTCTCCCGACACCACGATGATCGACAGCTCCGCCCGCTCCGATTCGCGCACCTTGCGGATCAGGCCCAGGCCATCCTCCGGCTGCATACGCAAATCCGTAATCATCAATCCGATGCGTGGTTGATAATGAAGGTACAGCCTGGCCTCCTCGGCCCCATCCGCCCCTACGCAGTCGATCCCCCGGCTTTTCAAGTACAGGATCAACGCTCCACGGTTCGCTGCATTGTCATCTACCACGAGCACCAACGGCTTGGCTGCCACAGGCGCACTCACCACGGCCAATGCCGCGCGTTCGGCGTCGCTCAGGATGTCGCGTGGCTCAGGCATGCTCATCTCGTCAAAAAAATTCCGCTTCAGCATTAGGACCGCAGAACTTGCGTAACCCGATTGGCCTTTCGTCGGGTCTTTGACAGAGCCGCTCATAGACTTACGTCCAATGGGCACCATCCCGCCGCAAGCCGACCATGGAGGCAGATAACAACATGGCCGGCACCTATATATAGATATATAGCCCGGCATAGCGATACGGTCAGTTTCATGAGCAAAAAGGACGCCTACAGCCAGGCGGGCAGGACGGCAGTGCTGCAGAACATCCAGGGCACCCTGCAGTTTCTGCAGCGTTTTCCACCGTTCAACCAAATGGAACACAGCCATCTGGCCTACCTGGTCGAACAGTGCCAGCTGCGCTTCTATGCCAGCGGAGAGAGCATCGTCAAACCTGCCGACGGGCCAGTCGAGCACTTCTACATCGTCAAGCAGGGCCGCGTGGTCGGCGAGCGCCAGCACCTGGTCAAGCCTGGAGTGGAAACCACCTTCGAAATCACCAGCGGCGAATGCTTCCCGCTGGCTGCCCTGCTCGGCGAGCGGGCGACCCGCACCGAGCACTTGGCAGGTGAAGACACCTTCTGCCTGCAATTGAACAAGGCCGCGTTCATCCGCGTGTTTTCGATGTCTGAAGTGTTTCGGGATTTTGCCCTGCGCGGGGTCAGCAGCCTGCTTGACCAGGTCAACCAGCAGGTACGCCAGCGCGCAGTGGAAACCCTCGGCACCCAGTATTCGCTAAACACACCATTGGGCGAGCTGGCCATGCGCCACCCGGTGGTGTGCAGCGCAGACACGCCCCTGCGCGATGCCGTGCGGCTGATGCACGAGCAGCAGGTTGGCAGCATCGTGGTGGTCGACCCGCAGCGCTACCCCACTGGTATCTTCACCCTGCGCGACCTGCGCCAGGTGGTGGCCGCAGCCGATGCCGACCTGAGCGCACCCATCGCGCGGCACATGACAGCCCAGCCGTTCTACCTCAGCCCCCAGGCCAGCGCCTTCGACGCGGCAATGGCCATGACCGAACGGCATATCGCCCATGTATGCCTGGTGGAGAACCGGCGCCTGTGTGGGGTGGTTTCAGAGCGCGACCTGTTCTCCCTGCAGCGGGTCGACCTGGTGCACCTGGCGCGTACCATCCGCCATGCACCACGCCTGGACACCCTGGTATCCCTGCGCGGCGAAATCAGCCAGCTGGTCGAACGCATGCTCGCCCATGGCGCGTCCTCCACGCAGATCACCCAGATCATTACCCTGCTCAACGACCACACCGTGTGCCGGGTGATCGAACTGGCGCTAACCGAGCGCGGTGACCCGGGCGTGCCGTTCAGCTGGCTGTGCTTTGGCAGCGAAGGGCGACGGGAACAAACCCTGCATACCGACCAGGACAACGGCATCCTCTTCGAAGCCGCCGACAGCGCCGAAGCCGACGCCATCCGCGCCCGCCTGCTGCCGCTGGCGCAATACATCAACCAGTGTCTGGCCCAGTGCGGCTTCACCTTGTGCAAGGGCAACGTCATGGCCGGCAACCCCGAGCTATGCCTGTCGCGCAGTGAGTGGGCGCGGCGTTTTGCCGGTTTTGTCCGCGAAGCCAGCCCGGAGAACCTGCTGGGCTCGAGCATCTATTTCGATCTGCGCGTGGTGTGGGGCGACGAGCAAGGCTGCGAGCAGCTGCGCCAAGGCCTGCTCGACCAGGTGGCCGATAACCGCATCTTCCAGCGCATGATGGCTGACAACGCCCTGCGCCAGCGCCCGCCGGTGGGTCGCCTGCGCGAGTTCGTGCTGACCCGCCAGGGCAACGACAAGGCCGCCACCCTCGACCTCAAGGTCCAGGGCCTGACGCCCTTCGTCGATGGCGCCCGGCTGCTTGCACTGGCCAATGGCATCGGTGCCTGCAATACCCTGGAACGCCTGCGCCAGCTGGTGGCCAAGGGCGTGATCGAGGCACTGGACGGCGCAGCGTATGAAGAGGCCTACCACTTCATCCAGCAAACCCGCATGCAGCAGCACCAGCGCCAGACCCGCGACAACCTGCCCTATTCCAACCGCCTGGACCCGGACAGCCTCAACCACCTGGACAGGCGCATCCTGCGCGAGTCCCTGCGCCAGGCTCAGCGCCTGCAAAGCAGCCTGGCCTTGCGGTACCAGCTATGAGCCTGTTCGCCTGGCTGCGCCCCAACGCGCCCGAACTGGACCATGCCACGCGCCAGCGCCTGGCCCGCCTGCCCAAGGCCGCGCCGCTGGGGGTGTGTACCCTGCGCGAGCAACGCTGGGTGGTGCTGGACCTGGAGACCAGTGGCCTGAACCCTAGCCGTGACCAGGTGTTGTCGATCGGTGCCGTGGCTATCGAAGACGGCGCCATCGACTTTGCCCAGCAGTTCGAACGCACCCTGCACCGGCCTTTGCAGAAGACCAATGCCAGCGTGCTGATCCACGGTTTGGGCCCGAGTGCCCTGGCTGCCGGTTGCGACCCGGCCGAGGCGTTGCTCGATTTGCTCGACTTCATTGGCAATAGCCCGGTGCTGGCATTCCATGCACCGTTCGACCAGCGCATGCTAGCCCGGGCGCTGAAGGAAAGCCTGGACTATCGCTTGCAGTCGCCCTTCCTCGATGTTGCCGAGCTGGCGCCGATGCTCAACCCCGACACGGTGCTGCGCGAGGCCGGGCTGGATGACTGGGTGGCACGGTTTGGCCTGCAGGTGGAGGAGCGCCATCATGCCAGCGCCGATGCGCTGGTGACCGCCGAGCTGGCGCTGATCCTGTTCAGCCAGGCCCGGCGCCAGCAGCTGGACAGCCCGCTGCAGCTGGAGCAGCGCTTGCGCGGGTGGCGGCGGCGCAAGCTGCACAATCACGGTTTGTAGGTCTTGAGTATTGTGGCGCCTGTAGGATCGAGCGCCGCCCGCGCGGCGCTTCGCGGGACAAGCCCGCTCCCACATTTGTTGCAACGTGCCGAACCTGTCAGGCCATGGTTGCCTGCCTTGGTGCATGTCTTGAGACTGGTGAGGCGGC
>Ga0160495_100295_pt1 | contig 36643 bp, 30 predicted proteins | sample DID4MG_4_FD_108251 | JGI IMG/M metagenome (GOLD analysis project Ga0160495, IMG submission 108251) | Enriched soil microbial communities from UW Madison campus, WI, USA - DID2933_E24_FP4 MG | ecosystem: Environmental > Terrestrial > Soil > Unclassified | place: USA: Madison, Wisconsin | collected... | reverse complement strand
CTCGGCTGATCCTGTTAGGCCGGTTTGAAACGATCCCGGCCCTGTCGACCCGCTTGTCTCGTCACGGAACGGCTGGCGGCCCAATCACGCCTTCTGAGCGATCCTGCAAACCCGCCCTTCCCACGACGCCCCAAGCGGCCCCGCTCGATGCGATCCACAGCCGCTAACTCGGGCCGGTACCAAGAGCCCTCCCCATGGCTGGGATGGGGATGATTATGGGGCGGCTTGAGTGGGGGAGGACAAGTTGGGGCTATAAAGCTGTAGAGCGTTGAGTTTGCTCAACTCTTTTCCGATTACGCCGTGTGAGCAGCGTGCGTAGGCCGCCCCAACTCCGTAAAATCCCCGCGAAAGCGGGGACCCAGGCTTTTTCTGAAACCCACGGCGCTCGACGATAAAACGCCTGGGTCCCCGCTTTCGCGGGGATTTTACGGGGGAGAGACGATCGGCGCTGCGGAAGCTGAGAACGGCCCCCCTCCGGCCCTTCGGGCCACCTCCCCCAGAGGGGGGAGGATCTGGCGCGATCAGGTGTTCGAGCCGGTCAGCATCGCAATCAGGGCGGCGGGGCCCAGCGTGGTGTTGAGGTCGGTGGCGGCTTTCGCGGCCTTGCGGGCTTTGGCGGCCTTGGCGTCACGTTTGGCCTGGCCGTCGGCCATGGCGGCGGCCCATTTGGTTTTGGGCGGCGGTTTGGGGAGCGGCATGGCGGTCTCCGTGGATCACCGGCAGCAGGCCATGGCCGGCCGCGCCCGTCCAATCACAACTCTGCGACACAGAGTTATGATCAGCCGCCGAAGATCCGCTTCAGCCAGCCCGGAATACCGCCAACGGCGCGGTCGATGTCGCGGCCGATCTCGTCGTCTTCCGACGGCGGCGGGGCGCGGGGGACCGGGGCGCGGTCGCGGGCGATCAGGCCGGCTTTCAGCCCCTGGCCGACGAAGTCGCGCCAGATCTGGGCCGGCAGGCCGCCGCCGGTGACGCCGTTCATCGGCGAGTGGTCGTCGTTGCCGACCCAGACCCCGACCACTAGGTCGCCGGTGAAGCCGACGAACAGGGCGTCGCGATGGTCCTGGGTGGTGCCGGTCTTGCCATAGGTCAGCTGGCCGGTGCGGGCGGCGCGGCCGGTGCCCTCCTCGACCACGGCGCCGAGCAGCTCGTAGAGGGCCGCGCGCTGGGCGGTGTCGAGCGGCTGGCTGGGCGGAGCGGCCTCGCCGGCCGGACGCGGGCGGCCGTAGGGTGAGACCGGCATATGGCCCGAGGCGACGGAAGCGTAGGCGCTGGTCAGCTCCAGCAGGGTGGTCTCGGCCGTGCCCAGCGACAGGCTGGCGTCGGTCGCCTTCAGCGGCGAGGTGATCCCGAGGTCGCGGGCGGCCTGGACCACCGCCTCGCCGCCGGCCGTCTGCCAGATGCGCGCGGCGATGATGTTGTTGGACTGGGCGAAGGCGTCGCGCAGGGTCATGTCCTGGCCCGCCTCGCCCTCGTAGTTCTTCGGGCTCCAGCCGCCGATGGTGACCGGGTCGCCGACCACCCGCATGTCGGTGTGGGCGCCGTCGCGCAGGGCGGCCAGGTAGACGAAGAGCTTGAAGGCGCTGCCCGGCTGGCGCCTGGCCTGGACGGCGCGGTTGAACTGGCTTGTGGCGTAGGAGCGGCCGCCGACCATGGCCACCACCTTGCCGTCGGGACGCATGGCGACCAGGGCCGCCTGCCCCGCCTTCAGCCGGCCGCCGGACTTGGCCAGGGCGCGGTTGACGGCCTGCTCGGCGCGGCGTTGCAGGCGGCCGTCCAGCGTGGTGGGCACCTTGACCTCGCCGTAGCGGGCGGTCTCGAAGGCGTCGGCGATCTGGGGCGAGACCCAGTCGGCGAAATAGCCGCCGACCGGCAGGCTGGCGCGCACGGCGCGGGCCCGGGCGCCGCGAGCCGCGGTCGCCTGCTCGGAGGTGATGAACTTGACCTCGACCATGTCGGCCAGCACCCGGTCGGCGCGGGCGGCGGCGGCCTTGGGGTTGTCGACCGGATCCAGGCGGCTGGGGGCGTTGACCATGCCGGCCAGGATCGCGGCCTGGCCCAGCGTGAGCTTCTCGGGCGGACGGCCGAAATAGTGCCGCGAGGCCGCGCCCAGGCCATAGACCCCGTCGCCGAAATAGATGCTCGACAGGTAGCGGGCGAGGATCTCGTCCTTGGACAGCCGCAGTTCGAGCCATACGGCGATCACCGCCTCCTGCGCCTTGCGGCGAAGGGTGCGCTCGTTGCTGAGGAAGGCGTTCTTGGCCAGCTGCTGGGTGATGGTGCTGGCGCCCTCGCGAGCCTTGCCGGCCTTGAGGTTGACGGCGGCGGCCCGGCCCATGCCCCAGACATCCAGGCCAAAGTGATGGCGGAAGCGCCGGTCCTCGATGGCGATGAAGGCGTTGGGCACGTAGTCGGGCAGATCGGCGACGACGACCGGGGCTTCCTTGTAGGCGCCGCGCCTGGCGAAGGGCTTGCCTTGAGCGTCGAGCAGCACGACGGCGGGGCTGGGCAGCGGCTCCAGGGCGCGCGACAGCGGCAGGCTGACCCCGACCCAGACGAAGGCGGCCAGCAGCACGGCGAAGACGGCGGCCAGAAGGCCCATCCAGCGCGGATGGCGGCGGACGAAGGCGAGCGCGCCTCTTGCCTTGGCGGCGACGAAGGCGGCGATGGCGAGCACGACGTGTCGCGCCTTCACCGTCCAAGCTCGCCAGTCGAGATCGGCCACCCGGCCCCCGTTTCCTGTTCAGCCCGCTCCTGGATGGCAGGCAGTTGCGGCAGGAAAGCGTCCGGGAACGGTCAAGGTTGCCTGGTCTGGGTCGGAAGCCTCACGCCTGCAGGGCCATGAAGGCGTCAACCTTGTCTAGGGCGGTCAGGGGCGCGCGGACGGTGCAGACCAGGCCTTCGGGGCGATAGTCGAGGGCGACCTCGCCGTCGAGTTCGCTGGCCAGGGCCAGTTCGATGATCCGCGAGCCGAAGCCGCGCCGGGTGGGCGTCTTGACCGGAGGCCCGCCGTGCTCGGTCCAGGTGATGACGAGGCGCGCGCCGGGTTCGGAGGCCCAGCCGACCTCGACCTCGCCGCCGGGAACCGACAGGGCGCCGTACTTCAGGGCGTTGATGGCCAGTTCGTGGAAGGCCAGGGCCATGACCACGGCCGGCTTGGGCGAGACCATCAGGTCAGGACCGGCGATGGTCGCGCGGTGCTCGCCGCCGAGATAGGGCTTGAGCGAACCCTCGACGATCTGGCGCAGGCTGGCGGCGGCCCAGTTCTCGTCGGTCAGCACGTTGTGGGTGGCGGCGATGGCCATCAGCCGGCCCTCGAAGGCGCGGCGCACGGCCGGATCGACCCCGGCGTTGCGCAGCGACTGGGCGGCGATCGACTGGACGATGGCCAGGGTGTTCTTGACCCGGTGATTGAGCTCGTTGACCAGCAGCTGGCGATGGCGCTCGGCCAGCATGGCGGCGGTGACGTCGTGCGAGGCGGCCAGCACCCGCACCACCCTTCCGGCCTCGTCGCGGACCGGCGAGACGGTGGTGTCCCACCAGCGGACATTGCCCTTGGCGGTCGGGCAGAGGGCGCGGAAGAAGGCCGCGCCGCCGGCCAGGGCCTTGTTCAGGGCGTTCTCGACGGCGGGTCGGCTTTCGGGCGGCCACATGTCGGGCCAGTAGCGGTCACGGTTGCGGCCGTCGAAGTCGTCGATCTCGAACAGCACCCGGCCGCGGCCGTTCATGTATTCGACGCGCCCTTCGGGATCGATGACGCGGATGCAGTCCTGGCTGGCTTCCAGCACGCTGTGGAAATAGGCCCCAGCGGCGGCCAGCACGCCTGCGTCCGTACGGTCCTGCGCCATGCCCCCTCCTTCGCTCCGCCCCCGTTTGGGAGCCAGAGTTGCGCGAGGCCGGGACGCTCGTCAAAGGCGCGTACGGTGGGCGCCGTCAGAAGGAGATGCTGGGCGCATCCTCGGCGCAGGCTTCCATCAGCCCGACCATCGCGGCGGTGACGCGCGAGGTCTGGGCCATGCGGCGAAGGGCTTCGCGGGCGTGGGCGCTGTCGGCGATCTCCGCCTGGCGCTCCAGCCGTTCGGCTTCTTTGAGATGATCGTTTTGGCTCGGCATGGGGTGATTGTTTACTGGAGATGAACGCCGTTCTCCATGCGACCGCGCGACGCAGCTCGGAGAACTTCGTTAGCGGTATCAGCGCCTTAGTGTGTATTTGCACAAGGTGCATGGCGCCCGGGAATACAGGCGCCCGGAATGAAAACACCCCCGGACCCTGAGGGTCCGGGGGTGTCGTCCTGTTCCCCAACAGGACGGCGTCGCCCGCTGCCATCCGGCGCGGCGGCGTCGCCTCATAAACCGATGGTCGTCATTTCGCGGAAAGCCTTGCGCGACACAACGCGGCGGCCTGTCGCACACGCGGCAGGGGAAATTTCGCGCCGGTTCGCCAAAGGCGCTCTTGCCAACAATGACACCGGTGGACATTGTGTCGCCCAACACGCGCCGGGCCAACGGCGGCAAGGACTCGGAGCTTGGCCTCCGACGGGGAAGGAAACCAAGGCGACGCTTGGCGACAGGCGTTCCGACCGCTTCTTATCCATGCCGCCTGCGTCCTCGCGTCGCGCAAGTCCCTGGCCTGTCCGTACGGACAGGCCATTCCTGAAGCTAGAGCGTGATGGCCGCCGAAACCGCTCACACTTTCGGCTATCACGCTCTCATACGGAGTAAGCGTCGATGCCGCTCAGCCCCCTCACCCGCCGCCGCCTGATGGCGACCACCGCGGCCGCCTTCGCCGCCGCCGCGGGGCTGGCGCCGTTCAAGGCCCTGGCCGCCGAGGCCCCGGGCAAGGACGCGGCGCTGGCGACGATGAAGCGGGCCACCACCTTCATGGTCGAGAAAGTCGCCTACCAGGGCGGCTACGTCTGGAGCTACCTGCCCGACTTCTCGCGCCGCTGGGGCGAGATGGAGGCCTATCCGACGATGATCTGGGTGCAGCCGCCGGGCACGGCGACCATGGGCCACCTGTTCCTCGACGCCTATCACGCCACCGGCGACGACTATTATTACGAGGCCGCCAAGCAGGTGGCCGGGGCCCTGATCAAGATCCAGCACCCGGCCGGCGGCTGGAACTATCTGGGCGACCTGGCCGGCGAGGCCTCGATCCGCAAGTGGTACGACACCATCGGCAAGAACGGCTGGCGGCTCGAAGAATTCCAGCACTACTACGGCAACGCCACCTTCGACGACGCCGGCACGGCCGAGAGCGCCCAGTTCCTGCTGCGGCTCTATGTCGAAAAGAAGGACCCGGCCTTCAAGCCGGCGCTGGACAAGGCCATCGGCTTCGTCCTCGACAGCCAGTACCCGGTCGGCGGCTGGCCGCAGCGCTTCCCGCTGAAGGACGAGTTCCACCACCACGGCCGGCCCGACTACACCGGCTTCATCACCTTCAACGACGACGTGGCCGGCGAAAACATCGAGTTCCTGATCATGGTCTGGCAGGCCCTGGGCGACCCGCGCGCCCTGCCGGCGATCAAGAAGGCCATGGACTGCTTCCTCGCCTGCCAGCAGCCGCAACCCCAGCCGGGCTGGGGGCTCCAACACCGCGTCGCCGACCTGAAGCCGGCCGGCGCCCGCACCTACGAGCCGGAAGCCTTCGCCACCCACACCACCGCGGCCAACATCACAGCCTGCATGGGCTTCTACGAGCTGACCGGCGATCCGAAGTACCTGGCGCGGCTCTCCGAGGCGCTGGACTGGCTGGAGACCCTGCGCCTGCCGGTCGAATATCAGAAGGGCCGGGCCTTCCCGACCTTCGTCGAGATCGGCACGGGCAAGCCGCTCTATGTGCACCGCACCGGCAGCAACGTGGTCAACGGCCGCTATTACGTGGACCAGAACCCCGAAAACACGGTGGCGCACTATTCGTCGTTCCGAGGGATCAACATCCCGGCCCTGCGCAAGCGGCTGGAGACGCTGAAGGCCACGCCGCCCGAGGTCGCCAGCAAGACCTCGCCGCTGAAGGGCGGCCGCCAGGCGCTGCCGAAATACTTCACCCTCAAGGACGTGTCGGTGTCCGACCTCAATGTCGGGGCCCTGAAGGGCGACACCACCGCCAGCGCCCCCGACAAGGTCGCCGGCCTGATCGCGGCGCTTAACGAGGCCGGCTGGTGGCCGACCGAGCTGAAAGCGACCTCCAACCCCTATATCGGCGACGGCTCGGCCACCCCGGCGCCGGGGGATTTCAGCCGCACGCACGTGGGCGATGCGAGCGACACCTCCCCCTACGTGACCGACAAGCCGAAGATCGGGATTTCGACCGGCAGCTACATCGAGAACATGGTGACGCTGCTGAAGTACGTCGGGGCGGCATAGCCGCCTGCGGCGGCCCCCTCAGTCGCTCCGCGACAGCTCCCCCAGAGGGGGAGCATCTGGTTCGGCGCTTCTAGATCCTCCCCCTCTGGGGGAGGTGGCCCGGAGGGCCGGAGGGGGCCCGCGCGGCGCTAGATCATCCCTAGCGGCAAAGTCCCGCGATCCAGCACCTTGCCGTGGAAATCCCTCAACGTCCCGCCCCAGGCGCGGCGCAGGCGGGAGAGCTCCAGCCAGTACATCCCCTGCCCAGCCGCGACGCCCGGCGCGATGGCGGCGCGTTCGACCTCTTGCGTGAAGGGGGCGAAGATCACCGGGTCGCCTTGCGTGTCAGCCAGGAAGGCCATGGCGCGCTCGGGAGTCCAGCCTTCCAGGTGGACGCCCAGGTCCATGCGGGCGCGGGCGGCGCGGAACAGGATCCAGTAGAGGCCGCCGATCTCGGCCAGGGGCTCGCCATCGAAGGCGCCCATCTCCCAGAAGAGGTGCTCGGCATAGACGGCCCAGCCCTCCATGGCCGCCGGACAGGCCACGCGCGTGCGGTACGGGTGCGCGCCCGAGGCCTCCTCCAGCGGGATCTGCAGCATGTGGCCGGGGATCACCTCGTGGTGGACCACGGCCGGCAGGCTCCAGCTGGGCCGGCGGCGGATCTGCTTGAGGTCGAGATAGTAGGCGCCGGGTTTCGAACCGTCGGCCGAGGGCAGGTCGCGATAGCCCTGGCGGCCGGCGGCCTCGTCGGCGGGCGACATGCGGCGCACCGAGACGGCGTTCACCGCGCCCGGCAGGTTGGCGAAGGCAAGCGGCAGGCGCGCGCGGGCCTTGGCCAGCCAGGGCGCCATGTCGGCCACGGCGCGATCGCGGCCGGCGTCGTCGTCGCTGTAGAGAAAGCGCTCGTCGGCGGCCAGGGCGCGCAGGCGCTCGCCCACCCCGCCCTTCGTCAGGCCCTGGGCTTTTAGCAGGACGTCGGCGCGGGCGTGCAGGGCGCGGATCGTCTCGTCCAGGCGGCGGCGGGCCTCGACGGGCGCGAGGGGCGCGCCCAGCTGGCCCTTCAGCGCCAGGGCGTAATAGGCCTCGCGGTCCTTGAAGCGGATCCCCGCCGCCTTGCCGGCGCGGGGCTTGAGGCTCGACAGCGCCTCGGCCTGCCAGACCAGCGAGGCGGCCAGATCCTTGCCGAGGCCGCCCTTGCGGACGGGCTCGACGATCGCCGTCTCCAGGCGGGCGATCAGGAAGGCCGGCGGGACGACGCCGGCCGCGGCGTCGTGCTCGATCTGGTCGGTCTCGGCGTCGATGCGCTTGGCCAGGGCCGCCTCGGCCTCGGGCTTGCCGGCCGCGTCGGCGACCTTCAGCCAGGCGCCCGCGCGGGTGGTGACGACATAGGGTCCGGCCGCGCCGGCGCCGAACGGGAAGCGGCGCACGAGCTCGGCCTCGATGGCCGTCGCGTTGCGCACGGCGTCGTAGTCCAGGCGGGCTTTGGGCGAGAGGGTCGCGGGATCGAGGGCGGCCAGGGCCTTCAGGCGATCGGCCGCGCCGGCGACCTTGGGAAGGCCGTCGAGCAGGGTCTTCAGGGCCGCGTCCCCGTTCTGGCGGGCCAAGGCCGGCCCTGCCGCCAGACCGGCAGCCGTCAGCAGCATCATCCCGCGACGATCGATCATTCCCGGCCTCTCCCTTGCCGTTGTCGATCCCTGTCGTAGCGGGAAAGACACCGGTGTCCAGAGTGATCGCCGATCGTCGCCAGATGCATCACCAGGTTGCATGAATCGGCAAAACCACCCAAAAGCTACTTTCGGAACCTTGGGGGAGGAACCGAGCATAGCCTCGGCCGCATCGCGCTCGGACCGACGCCCGAACCGACGCTGAGGGCCGCGTCGCCAGGGCCACGCTCTCCCCGCTTGAAGTTTCGATCCTCCGGACGGCCCAGGCCGGCCCCGAAGAGACAGTGACAGTCAGCGTCCGCGTCCAACGACCCGCGCGCGGCCCATGCGAGGCCGACGTTCCGCCATGGAGGTAAGACCGATGAAACACGCCACTCGTCGCGCCCTGACAGCCTCGCTGTTCGGCCTGGCCCTCGCCGCCACCACCGCCCCGGCCCTCGCCGTGGCCGGAGACGCCGCCCCGCAGCAGATCACCGAAGCCGAGGTTCTGGCCGCCGCCGACGCCTGGGGCAGAGGCCTGGTGTCCATCTCGGTCGCCTACAACGGCAAGCGGGAGAACCTGCCGCGGGCCAAGGCGGTGGCCAGCGCCTTCATCGACAGGGCCTACGGCTACAATCTGGGTCCGGTGCTGTTCAAGCCGACCCTGACCACCAAGCCGCACGTCTTCCGCCTGACCAAGGAGGGCGCGCTGTCCTACTTCGTCGACGACGATCCGGAATACAACGACGACGGCTTCGCGCTGAAGGAGCCGTGGCGCCGGGTGGTCTTCAAGCCCGTCGGCATCCAGATCAACGGCGCCGTCGCCAGCACCATGGGCACGGTCGAGCTGTACGTGAAGGGTCAGGACGACAAGCCGGCCGTGGTGGTCGACAAGACCTGGGTGTTCAAGAAGGACGACAAGGGCGTGGTGCGGATCATCGTCCACCACTCGTCGTTGCAGTTCAACGGGTACTAGGCGTTGGTGGAACCGGCCCGTCGCGCTCGGTCGATCGGGCGGGCCGGTTCAACTGATGGGGCGGGCGTTGCGCTGCCGCTCGCACGCCCCCTTCCACCTAGTCGAAGTTCGTCGACCGCGAGAGCGCATCCCAGGCGTCGATCTCGGCTCGCATCAGGTCCAGCTTTTGCTCGACGACAGCCAGCGCGTCCTCGCCAAGAAACAGCCGTGTCGGCGGCGCGTCGGATTCCACGAGCGTCAGCAAGGCCTGCGCCGCCTTGGCCGGATCGCCCGGCTGGCGTCCGCTCTTGGCCTGACGGGCCGAGCGGATCGGATCCATGATCGCGTCGTAGGCGGCGATGCTGCGCGGCGCACGGTCCATCGAACGCCCGGCCCAGTCGGTGCGGAACTGCCCCGGCGCCAGGGCGGTCACGTGGATGCCCAGCGACTTGACCTCCTTGCCCAAGGCCTCGGAGATGCCCTCCAGCGCGAACTTGCTTCCGCAATAGTAGGCGATGCCGGGCATGGTGATGAAGCCGCCCATCGAGGTGACGTTGATGATGCGGCCAAAGCCGCGCTCACGCATGCCGGGCAGCACCGCCTTGATCATCGCCACCGCGCCGAAGACATTGGCGTCGAACTGCCGGCGCAGATCGTCGATCGACGACTCCTCGACCACGCCTTCCTGGCCGTAGCCGGCGTTGTTGACCAGCACATCGACCGCGCCGAACCGGCGTTCCGCATCGGGAACCTGAGCGGCCACGGCGTCGAAATCGGTGACGTCGAGCAGCAGCGCATGAGCGCGCCCCGGCGCGAGCGCCTCATGCTCCGACGCGGCTTGCGCGTTGCGGACCGTACCGATCACCACGTGGCCGGCCTGCAAGGCGGCGCTGGCGAAGGCGCGGCCCAGGCCGGAGCTGACGCCGGTGATCAGAAACGTCTTGGTCGATGCGGTCATGGCAGATCTCGAAGCCGTCAGATGTGAGAGTAGAATTTTATATCATGATATAATTTATTGACGCAAGACGCGGGGCGCATCACCTTGGCCCCATGGTCGAGATGTCGGTTCGAGAGCAAAAGCGAACACTGGCGCGAGAGGCGGTGCTCGACGCCGCCGAGCGCCTGCTCCGCGCCGATGGCGCCGCCTCGTTCTCGATGCGCGAACTGGCGGCCGAGGCAGGCGTGAGCTTCGCCACGCCGTTCAATCAATTCGGAAGCAAGGCGGCGATCGCGCAGGCGCTGTCGGCTCGACGGATCGACCTGATGAGCGAGCGCTTTCTCGAGGCCGCGCCTGCCGGCGACGCAATCAGCTGCGTGCTCGCCGCCGTATCGATCGCGGTCGCCGTCATGCTCGAGGAGCCCCAGATCAACCGGGCGATCATCCGTTCGCTAGGCTTCCCCGGCGCCAAGCCGAGCGAGGTCAGCGCCCAATCGCGAGCCCTGTGGGCCACGGCGTTCGGCGATGGCGACGGCGTCGATCCCGCCTTGGCCAAGATTGCCGCCGAGCGTGCGCCCGAGCAACTGGCGATCGGCTTTCGCGGCTGCCTGTCCTTCTGGATCGCCGACGAGATCACCGATGCTCAGCTTCCCGAAAAGGCGCGGGCAACGGCCCTCACCGTCCTGCTGGGCTTCGTCGAGCCCACCCGGCGCGCTGGCTTGCTGCGGTCGTGAAGCGCGAAGAGAACCAGTGACAACGCTGTCACCGATCGCCTAGTTTGCCGACGGGGCGCACGAAGACGCCCATCTGTCTCGCGTTCCCGGAGGAAGCCTTGCCGTCCCGTCCGATCCTGGCCCTGCTGGCCGCTTCCGCCTTTGTCGCGTCCGCGATGGCGGCCGAGCCGCCCTCCCCAATCCGGCTGAACCAGGTGGGCGTGCTGGAAAGCGCGGGCAAGCTGGCGGTGCTGCCCGAGGCCTCGGCCCAGCCGCTGGACTGGACGCTGGAGAACGCCGCCGGGCGCGTGGTTCTGAAGGGCCGGACGATCGTGGTCGGCCCCGACGAGGCCTCGGGCGAGCGCCTGCACCAGATCGACTTCTCGGCCGCCCCGGCCGGCGCGGGCTATCGGCTGAAGGCCGGCGGCCGCTCCAGCCGTCCGTTCGCGATCGCCGCCCATCCCTATGCGCGGCTCAAGCGCGACGCCCTGGCCTTCTTCTACCAGAACCGCAGCGGCATACCGATCGAGGCCCGGTTCGGCGACGACCCCAAGCTCGCCCGCCCGGCCGGCCACGCGCCGGACAAGGCGACCTGCTTCAACGGCAAGGACGAGCGCGGCCAGGCCTGGGCCGGCTGCGGCTACACCCTCGACGCCAGCAAGGGCTGGTACGACGCCGGCGACCACGGCAAGTACGTGGTCAACGGCGGCATCGCGGTATGGACGCTGGTGAACTATCGCGAGCGGCTGGCGGCCCTGGGCCGCAAGGACGCCTTCGCCGACGGAAGCCAGCGCATCCCCGAGGCCGGCAACGGCGTCTCCGACCTGCTGGACGAGGCGCGGTGGGAGCTGGAGTTCCTGCTGGCCATGCAGGTTCCAGCCGGAACGACCATGGCCCTGCCGGTCGGCCATCAGGGCAAGGGTCCGCTGGCCCAGACCAACGTCGACGCCTCGGGCATGGCTCACCAGAAGCTGACCGACGGCTTCTGGACCGGCGTGCCGACCGCCCCGCACGAGGACCCCGCGCCGCGCTTCCTCTACCACCCGACCACCGCCGCGACCCTGAATCTGGCCGCCGTCGCCGCCCAGTGCGCGCGGGTGTGGAAGACGATCGACCCGGCCTTCTCGACCCGTTGCCTGACGGTGGCCCGCTCGGCCTTCGCGGCGGCGCGGCGCAATCCGGAGATCTACGCCCACAGCCAGTTCACCGGCGGGGGCGGCTATGGCGATCCGGAGCTGTCAGACGAGCTGTTCTGGGCGGCGGCCGAGCTGTGGGCGACCACGGGCGAGGCCGCGTACGGCGAGATCGTGCGGGCTTCGCCCCACATGCCGGCCGCCGGCAAGCCGGCCCAGGCGCCGGGCTGGGGCTGGACGGCGACCCTGGGCGTGATGTCGCTGGCGATCTCGGACACGCTTCCGGCCGACGCTCGCGACGCGGCGCGGGCGGGGCTGGTCGCCGCCGCCGACGGCTATGCGGCCGAGGACCTGAAGGCCGGCTACCGCCTGCCCGACGCCGGGACGCGCTATTCCTGGGGCTCCAACGCGGTGATCATGAACCGGGCCATGGTGCTGGGCGCGGCCTACGACGTCACGGGCAAGGCGGCCTATCGCCAGGCCGCGGCCGACGCCATGGACTACGTGCTGGGCCGCAACCCGCTGGACCAGTCCTATGTGACGGGCTGGGGCGCGCGGCCGATGAAGCATCCGCACCACCGCTTCTGGGTGGGCCAGGGCAAGTACCCCGCCCCGCCGCCGGGGGTGATCTCGGGCGGGCCCAACAACACCGCCTTCAGCGACGAGGTGGCCAAGAAGATGCAGGGCAAGTGCGCGGCCCAGACCTGTTGGGTCGACGACGCCGGCGCCTTCACCCAGAACGAGGTGGCGGTGAACTGGAACGCGCCGTTCTTCTGGGTGGCGGCGTTCCTGGATGAGGCGCCTTAGGCGGCCGGCTCCAGCTCGCCGCGCTCCGCGCACGAGCAGATCCGCGCGTTCAGCAGGTGGACGCCGGCCAGCATCAGGCCGCCGAGGCTGGTCAGGCCGGCTTCGGCCCAGTCGCTCATGGGGACGAAGGCGCCGGCGGTCATCAGGGCCAGGCCCCCGGCGGCCAGGGCCACCATGCGCGGCCGCCGCCAGTTGCCCGAGCGCGCCAGGGCGAAGACCGAGATCGGTGCGGCCATGGCCAGGAACAGCGGGTGCAGCCACTCGGCGTGCGACAGGTTCGCCGCCAGCGGCAGCAGCGCCGCCATCACCGGCAGGGCCAGGCAGTGCACGAGACACAGGCTCGAAAGCCCGATCGCCGCGCCGTCGAGACCCCGTTGCAGGTGGTTGTGGCGGGGCATGCGGAACTCCGGGTACGACGGTCGAGGCGACTTAAATGTTATTACATAACACTCAGTCAAGAGGCGCCCGGCGGAATTTCCGCCAACGCGTCCGCTCTGTCCGACCCCGGGCGGGATCGTCCAAGTCGCGCGAAGCCTGATCGGCGATGGTCCGGCCGCGACCAAAGCGACTGGAGGACCCTCGCCATGCAAACGATCGATCGCTGGGCCGGCTCGCGCCGCGGCGTGCTGCTGTCGGGGCTGGCGCTGGGCCTGGCCGCGCCGGCGCTGGCGCAGGCCGCTCCCGCCGGCGCCGTGAACGCCCCGACCCGCTATGTGGAGAGCCACGGCCGGCGCCTGGCCTACCGCTCGGTCGGCGAGGGAACGCCGCTGGTGCTGTGCACCCGCTTTCGCGGCAACCTCGACAGCTGGGACCCCCTGTTCCTCGACAGCCTGGCGCAGCGGGGCTTTCGGGTCATCACCTTCGACTATACGGGCCTTGGGCTGTCGACCGGCGAGAAGACCCTGAACCCGTTCTCCTGGGCCAAGGACGCCAGTGATCTGGTCACCGCGCTGAATCTCGACAAGGTGGTGCTGCTGGGTTGGTCGCTGGGCGGGATCGCGGCCCAGGCGGCGCTGTCGATCTTTCCCGGCAAGATCAGCCATCTGGTGCTGATCGGCACGACGCCGCCGGGACCGGCGGCCAAGCTGGCCGAGCCGCTGTTCTACCAGGCCGCCGCCCGCGAGAACGACTTCGAGGACGAGGTGATCCTGTTCTTCGAGCCCAACAGCCCGGCCAGCCGCGCGGCGGCCCGCGCCTCGCACGACCGCATCGCCGCCCGCACCGCCGAGCTGTCGCCGCCCGTGCCCTACCAGTGGGCCGCGCAGAGCCTGGGCGACGCGCCCAAGGCCAATCCGTTCCCCGCCCCGCCGATCCTGCAGATCCTGAAGACCACCGCGATCCCCATCCTGCACATCGGCGGCGACCACGACCTGATCTGCCCGGTCGAGAACTGGTACGCCCTGAACGACCAGCTGCCGACGCTGCAGCTGCTGACCTACCCCAACGCCGGCCACGGCCCGCAGCACCAGCATCCGGTGTCGAGCGCCGCGCACATCGAGACGTTCGTGCGGCTGGGGTAGGCCCAAAACGAAAAACCCCGGCGACCTCGCGGCCGCCGGGGTTCGTCAGTTCCAGTCGCGTAAGGACGATCAGTCCTTGGCGCGTTCCTGATAGGTGTTGTCTTCGGTCAGGATGACCACGCGGGTGCCGACGGCGATGTACGGCGGGACGGTGGTCTTGACGCCGTTGCTGAGCAGGGCCGGCTTGTAGGACGAGCTGGCGGTCTGGCCCTTCACCGACGGTTCGGTGTCGACGACTTCCAGGATCATGGTGCGCGGCAGTTCGATGGCGATCGGCACGTCGTTGTGGGTCGACAGCTGGACCGTCATGTTCTCCTGCAGGTAGGGCGCGGCGTCGCCGATCACGTCCTCGGAGGCCACGACCTGGTCGTAGGTTTCCGGGTTCATGAAGTGGTAGCCCTCGCCGTCCTGGTACAGGAAGGTGTGGTTGCGCTGGTCGACGAAGGCGCGCTCGACCTGCTCGGTGGTGCGGTAGCGTTCCGAAACCTTCACGCCGTCGCTGATGCGGCGCATGTTCAGCTGGGTCACCGGGGTGCCCTTGCCGGGGTGGATGTTGTCGACGGTCAGGACGACATAGAGCTTGCCTTCCATGTCGACGACGGCGCCCTTGCGGAGCGAGCTGGCGGCTACCTTCACGTGAGAGTCCTCGAAGATCGGGCGACGGCGCGTTTCAAGACCGCGCGCGCGTATATTGCAGATGAATCCGTGTGCCCCTCTATAGCGAACGGGGCTAGATCGCCAGCCCTTCCGTCGTTTCGCCCTTTCCGAGCCAGCCCGTGACAGCCCCCTCTCCTTCTCCCTGGTGGAGCCCGCGCAAGCACCAGGACCGCCGGCCGTTCCTGCTGGCCCGCAACCGGATCACGGCGGCGGTGCGCGACTGGTTCGAAAGCCGCGACTTCCTGGAGATCGACGCGGCGTGTCTTCAGGTCTCGCCCGGCAACGAGGCGCACCTGCACGCCTTCTCGACCGAAGCGATCACCCTGGCCGGCGAGCGCGCGGCTCTGCACCTGCACACCTCGCCGGAGTTCGCCTGCAAGAAGCTGCTGGCGGCGGGCGAAGAGCGGATCTTCAGCCTGGGCAAGGTGTGGCGAAACCGGGAACGGGGTCCGCTGCACCATCCGGAGTTCACCATGCTGGAATGGTACCGGGTCGGGCAGCCCTACGAGACCCTGATGGACGACTGCGCGGCCCTGCTGGCCCTGGCGGCGGAAACGGCGGGGACCCGGCTGTTCTCGTTCCGGGGCCTGGACTGCGATCCGTTCGCGCAGCCCGAGCGGCTAACGGTGGCCGAAGCCTTCGAGCGGCACGCGGGCGTGGATCTGCTGGCGAGCCTCGGCGGAGGGGGGCGGACCGACCGCGACGTCCTGGCGGCCTCGGCCACGGCGGCGGGGATCCGGGTGTCGGCCGACGACACCTGGGCCGACGTCTTCAGCCGGGTGATCGTCGAGAAGGTCGAGCCCAACCTCGGGATCGGCAGGGCGACCGTGCTGTGCGAATATCCTACGGCCGAAGCCGCGCTGGCCCGGCCCAAGCCGTCAGACCCGCGCGTGGCCGAGCGCTTCGAGCTCTATGGCTGCGGGGTGGAGCTGGCCAACGCCTTCGGCGAACTGACCGACGCGGCCGAGCAGCGCCGCCGCTTCGTGGCCGAGATGGACGAGAAGCAGAGGATCTACGGCGAGCGCTATCCGATCGACGACGACTTCCTGGCGGCCCTCGAGCACATGCCGGCCGCCGCCGGCTCGGCCCTGGGCTTCGATCGCCTGGTGCTGCTGGCCACCGGCGCGCGGCGCATCGACGAGGTGCTGTGGGTCCCGGTGGCGGAGGTCTGAGGCGATGAAGAGGCTCGCCCTGGTCTGCCTCGTCGTCGCGGTCCAGGCCTGCGCGCCCAACGCCCAGGATCAGCGCCGGACGGCGGCGCGCGACGCCGTTCGCGACGCCGGCTTCGCCGACGCCCAGTTCGAGCGCGGCCAGTCGCCCACCTTGCTGAGCCTGTGCGACGTCGGCCAGCTCCGCAAACGTGGCTGGGCCTTCCGTTGGCGAGCGGAGGGCGCCGAGGGTCTCTATTGCGCCCGCGACGACGGACGGACCGACACGATCATCCTGCTTGAAGTCGCCTCCCCCACCGCCCCGGCTGGCGGCGTGCCGATCGAGACGGCCAGTCCCGAGGCGCGGAAGCTGGCCCGGACCGTGCGCTGAGCTCGCCCGACGGGGCGGAGCGGCGGCCGTACGATCTTTTTCAGGCGGAATGTCGGTTCCGTCGGCGGCTGGGCGTCCTATGGTCCGGACAGACGCGGAAAGGGAGAGCCGCCATGAAGATCGTCACCAGCCTGAGCTTCAAGGGCGAGTGCCGCCAGGCCTTCGAATTCTACGCCCAGGTGCTGGGCGGCAAGGTCACCGCCGCCATGCCGTTCGGCGACGGCCCGCCGGACATGCCGATCGATCCGAAATACAAGGACTGGCTGATGCACTGCTGGCTGGACGTCGGCGACCAGGCCTTGATGGGGGCCGACATGCCGCCCGAGTTCGCCCCCAACATCGACAAGCCCAAGAACGGCTTCGACGTCACCTTCCACTCAGAAGACGCGGCCGAAGCCAAGCGGGTGTTCGAGGCCCTGGCCGAGGGCGGCAAGGTGGGCATGCCGTTCGCGGCCACCTTCTGGTCGCCGGGCTACGGCAGCCTGACCGACAGGTTCGGCATTCCGTGGATGGTCAACACCGTGCCCGGCGCGGATTGGAAGCCGGGGCAGTAGCTTCAGCCCCTCAAAGCTCGTCATCCCGGAAAGCCCACAGGGCTTATCCGGGACCCAGGGGGACTGGGCGCGGCGGAGGGTTCCTCCCCAGGCGGTGGCCAGCGCCGTGTGGCGGCCCCTGGGTCCCGGCTCTCCGCGCTGCGCGCTACGGCCGGGATGACGACTGAGGGGTGTCAGCCCCCCGCCCCACCTCGGCCAACAGCCAGTCGCGCACCTTGAGGATCCGCGCCAGCCGGGGCGCGTCGGCGCGCCAGACGACGTGGTGGCCGGTCTCGACCTCGACCTCGCCGGGGAAGGGGCGCACCAGGCGGCCGTCGCGCAGGTCGCGTTCGGAGAGGCCTTCGCGGGCCAGGGCGACGCCGATCCCCTGGGCGGCGGCGTCGAGCATCACCGAGGTGTCGTCGAAGGCCAGGCCCGTGATCATGGCCGGCGGCTCCAGCCCCATGCCCCGGAACCAGACGGCCCAGTGCACCCCGGTGTGGCGCAGCAGCGGCACGGTCAGCAGGTCGGCCGGACCTTTCATCGGGTGCTTTTGCAGAAACCCCGGCGAGCAGACGGGGAACAATCGCTCGCCCAGCAGCGGGATCGACTCCACGTCGGCCCAGGGCCCGCGCCCGAAGCGCAGGGCGATGTCGACGCCGTCGGTGCGCAGGTCGGCCTTGCGGTCCTCGATGCGCAGCTGCAGGTCGGCCTCGCCGGTGTCGGCGGCCAGGCGGGCCAGGCGCGTGACCAGCCAACGGCTGGCGAAGGCGGCGGTGGCGCTGACCACCAGCGGCCCCTCCAGGGTCTGGCGGGCGCTCTCGACCCCGGCCTTCAGGATCGACAGGGCCTCGGCCACGTGTTCGGCCAGGCGCCGGGCGGTGGGCGTGGGGACCATGCCGTTGCCCTCGCGTCGGAACAGGGCCGCGCCCAGGTCCTCCTCCAGCTTGCGGATCTGCTGGCTGACCGCGCCGTGGGTGACGTGCAGCTCGTCGGCCGCGCGGCTGTAGCTGCGGTGGCGGTAGGCCGCCTCCAGGGCGACCAGGGCGCTGAAGGGCGGAAGGCGCACGCGCGAACCATCTCCGTTAGCTGGACTCACAACCTGGCGCAGAAGCCATCGTTCGTAAAGCCGACGCGGATTTGCGATTGTCTCCCTGCGGCCGCCCTTCCCCGCGACCGCATCTAACAGGATTGAGACGATGAAACTGCTGCTTGCCGGCGGCGCCCTGGCGCTCGCCCTGATCGGCGCGATCGACCGCGCCCCCTCCTCGCCCTTCCGCGCCGAGCCCTGGCCCGGCAGCGTGCCGGTGCATAGCCCGAGGTAAGAGACGCCCCTCCGTCGTCATCCCGGCCGCAGCGAAGCGAAGAGCCGGGACCCAGGGGCCGCTGCAGTGCGCCTGCGACCGCTGGGGCGCCTGATCGAGCCGCCGCGCCCGGTCCCCTGGGTCCCGGGTCTGCGGTCCGCTTCGCGGCCCTCCGCCCGGGATGACGAGTTGAGGGTGAGACCGCGCCACCCGCCGCATTTGCCAACCTCGCCCGTTCGGCGCATATCCCCGGCGATCATGATCGCCGCCAAGACCATCCGCAGCGCCAGGGCCCTGGCGGACGCCGGCCTCGTCGCCGCCGAACGCCTGCCGGCGCTGGAGCGCGTGGCCGCCCAGTACGCGGTGGCCATCACGCCCGACATGGCCCAGCTGATCGACGAGGCCGACCCGTTCGATCCGATCGCCCGCCAGTTCGTGGCGACCGAAGCCGAGCTGACCACCCTGCCCGCCGAGAGCGCCGACCCGATCGGCGACTTCGCCCACAGCCCGGTCGAGGGGATCGTCCATCGATACCCTGATCGCGTGCTGCTGAAGCCGACCCACACCTGCGCGGTCTATTGCCGGTTCTGCTTCCGCCGCGAGATGGTCGGCCCCGAGGGCTTGAAGACCCTGTCGCCGGCCGAGCTGGACGCCGCCTTCGCCTATGTCGCCGCCCGCCCGCAGATCTGGGAGGTGATCGTCACCGGCGGCGATCCCTTCGTGCTGTCGCCGCGCCGCCTCGCCGACCTGATGGACCGGCTGGAGGCGATTGAGCACGTCAAGGTCGTGCGCTTCCACACCCGCATTCCCTCCGTCGATCCGGAAGCGGTGACGCCCGAGCTGGTGGCGGCGCTGAAGCGCGGCAGCAAGGCGGTCTATGTGGCCCTGCACGCCAACCACGCCCGCGAACTGACGCCGGCCGCCCGCGCCGCCTGCGCGCGGCTGGTCGACGCCGGCGTGCCGATGATCGGCCAGACCGTGCTGCTGAAGGGCGTCAACGACGATCCCGAGAGCCTGGGCGCGCTGATGCGGGCGCTCGTGGAGACGCGGATTAAGCCCTACTACCTGCACCAGGGCGATCTGGCCCCCGGGACCAGCCACCTGCGCACCTCGGTCGAGGAAGGCCAGGCGCTGATGAAGGCCATTCGCGGCCGGTTCTCGGGACTGTGCCAGCCGACCTACGTGCTCGACATCCCCGACGGCCACGGCAAGGTTCCGATCGGCCCCACCTATCTGGACGACGGCGCGGTCGAAGACCCGCGCGGCCAGACCCACGCCTATCCCCCGAAAGCCGACTGATCCCATGGCCTGGACCCGCACCTACGACGAGGCCGAGCCTCAGCGCGTCAACAAGTGGCTGGCCCAGAGCGGGGTCTGCTCGCGTCGCGAGGCCGAGGCCCTGATCGGCCAGGGGCTGGTGACCATCGACGGCGAGGTGGTGGAAGACGCCGGCCGCAAGATCCTGCCCGGCCAGACCCTGGTGCTGAATGACGGCGCGACCAAGCAGTTGGGCGCGGCCATGACGGTGATGATCCACAAGCCGATCGGCATCGTCTCGTCCCAGCCGGAAGGCGAACAGATCCCGGCCGTGCGGCTGCTGACCAGGAGCGCCCAGTTCGGCCAGCCCGGCCCCGTGCCCGGCCGCGACAGCAAGCTGGCGCCGGTGGGGCGGCTGGACATGGACTCCCGGGGCCTCTTGATCCTGTCCGAGGACGGGGTGGTGGCCAAGGCGGTGATCGGTCCGGAGTCGACGCTGGAAAAGGAATACCGCGTCCGGGTGCGCGGCGAGCTGACCCGCGAGAAGATCGACTGGCTGCGCCACGGCCTGGAGCTGGACGGCCGCAAGCTGAAGCGCGCCGTCGTCGACCGCCTGGGCCAGGAAACCCTGCGCTTCGTGCTGACCGAGGGCCGCAACCGCCAGATCCGCCGGATGTGCGACCTGGTCGAGCTGGACGTCATCGACCTGTTCCGCCACCGCGTCGGCCCGATCGAACTGGGCGACCTGCCCGAAGGCCGCTGGCGCCCGCTGACGGCCGCTGAGCGCGAGGCGCTGATCAAGGGCTGAGGCCCTCTCCGCCTTACCCCGGTCCAGGCGAGAAGCGTTACCGAAGTTTCAGTTGTCCGCAGGCCGCGGGCGCCCGAGCCTCCGCCCATGCTTCTTCGCTTCTCCCCCGCCCTGGTTCTCGCCGCCGCGATCCTCGCCGACGGTCCCGTAGCCTTCGCCCAGACAGCCGAGGACTTCAAAGCCGACGCCCTGTCGATCGACCGGCTGATCGAAGACAACTACGCCTATCTCGACCGCTTTCCGTCAGGAGCGGCGACGTCGAGCCCGCAGCTGCGCGCCGAGGCCGAGGCGGTGCGCGACTCGCGCTCGCTGACCCGCTACGCCGAGCGCCGCCTGGCGGCCCTGGCCGACCCGCACGCGATCACGAGCCGTTCCTTCAACGACAGCTGGGCGCTGGTTCCCAGCTATTCCGACCTCTGGATCGAACAGGACGCCGGCGGCTATCGCGTCACGGCCGTCCGCCCGGACACGCCGGCGGCCACGGCGGGCGTGGCGATCGGCGATCGCCTGCTGGAGGTCGACCATGCGCCGACGGCGCAGGCCGTGGCGGCCTTCTGGCGCGACCTTGGGGTCGAGGCTCCGCCGGACGGCGCGGGCTATGCGGCGCGGCAGCTGGCGGCGGGGCGTCGCGACCGGCCGCGCGTGCTGACCATCCGCAAGGCGTCGGGCGAGGTGCGGACGGTGAGCCTGCCGAGCCTCTACGCCACGCCGCGCCAGGACCGGCCGCCGGTCGCCGTCGAGCGTGGCGGCAAGGCGCTGACCATCCGGTTCAACGACTCGCTGGGCGACGACGCCACGATTTCGGCCTTCGACCAGGCGATGGCGCAGGCCCGCCCCGGCGAGACCGTCATCCTCGACCTGACCGACACGCCCAGCGGCGGCAACACGGTGGTCGCCCGGGCCGTGATGGGCTGGTTCGTCTCGTCGGCGCGGCCCTATCAGGTGCACCGGCTGATCGCCGAGGAGCGCCAGAGCGGCGTGCCGCGCCAATGGATCGAGGAAGTGCTGCCCCGCGCGGGCCGTCATCATTCCGGTCCGGTGAAGGTGCGGGTCGGGCGCTGGACCGGCAGCATGGGCGAAGGCCTGGCGATCGGCCTGGACGCCCTCGGCGCAAAGGTCTCGGGATGTCCGATGGCTGGCCTCCTGGGAGCGGTCTACGACTACCGCCTGGACCATTCCGGTCTGGTCCTGAAGCTGCCGACCGAGCGCCTGTCGAGCGTCGGCGGCGTTCGGCGGGAAGACTTCGCCTGCAAGCCCTGAGAGCGCTTTTCGCCGATCCTGGCCATGGGCCGGAACTAAACGGGCGATTGAACTCGCGCCTGTACCGAAACTTTCCGCCCATTTTTGCAAGTTCGCCGGACGCCGTTTCAAAGCGGCAACATCGCCGCCACTTCGCATTGCTAGCCGTGCGGTCCCCTCAATTTCGGAGACCGACATGAAAGCCGTTCTCGCCGCGATCGCCCTGAGCCTCGCCGCCGCCTCTTCCGCCCCCGCCCTGGCCCAGGGTCACGACCAGCACGGCGCCCAGGCGCCGGCCGCTCAGCAGCCGCAACAGCAGCGCCACGACGCCAAGCCGGGCAAGGAATCCAAGCAGGAACGCCACGTCCGCGCCTGCAAGGCCAAGTACCGCAACTACGACGTCAAGCGCGACGCCTATCGCGGTCAGGGCGGTAAATGGATCAAATGCCGCCTCTAGCAGTTTAGCTTGAGCGTCGGGTCGCCAGCGTCGGCGACCCGACATTTCTTACCCTCGCCTATCCCCGACCATCTTCGCCGCCCGCCCGCGCCCAGAGGCCGTCCATGACCGAATCCAGCCCGTCCTACTCCGCCCGCAAGCCCAGCCGTCGGGCGCGGATCATCGGCGGCGCCGTCGCCGTGGCGGCCCTGGCGGGCGTCGGCGTCCTGGCCTGGACCCTGCTGCACAACGGCGGCCAGGGCGGCGGCGACATGGGCGGACCCGGTGGTCCCGGCGGCCCGGGCGGCGGCGGTCGTCGCGGCGGTCCGGCCAGCACCGTGGCGGTGGCGACGGCGGCCAAGGCCGACCTGCCGGTGGTGATCGAGGCTCTCGGCACCGTGACCCCGGCGGCGACCGTGACGGTCAAGCCGCAGGTCTCGGGCGTCATCACCCAGGTGCTGTTCCGCGAGGGCCAGCTGGTCCAGGCCGGCCAGACCCTGGTGCAGATCGATCCGCGGCCGTTCCAGATGAGCCTGATGGAGGCGCAGGGGAACCTGACCCGCGACGAGGCCCAGCTGTCGGTCGCCCAGCTGACCCTGAAGCGCTACCAGACCCTGCTGGCCCAGGACTCCATCGCCCGCCAGGAGGTCGACACCCAGGCCGCGACGGTCAAGCAGCTGGAAGGCACGGTCATGGCCGACCGCGCCGCCGTCGGCACCGCGCGGCTGAACCTCGGCTTCGCCCGCATCGTCGCCCCGGTCAGCGGCCGGGTCGGCCTGCGCGTGGTGGACGTCGGCAACTACATCGCCTCGGGCGACAGCAGCGGCGTGGCGGTGATCACCACCCTGTCGCCGATCGACGTGGAATTCACCGTCCCGCAGGACGACGTGCCGCGCATCTCGCAGCGGGTGTTCGGCGGCGCGACCCTGCCGGTCACCGTGCTCGACCGCACCCGCACCAACACCCTGGACCAGGGCACGTTCTCGACCCTGGACAACCTGGTCGACACCGGCACCGGCACGGTGAAGGGCAAGGCCCGCTTCCCCAACACCGGCGGCAAGCTGTTCCCCAGCCAGTTCGTCAATGTCCGCATCCAGCTCGACACCCTGAAGGACGCCATCGTCGTGCCAGCCACGGCCGTGCGCCAGGGCTCGGACGGCTCGTTCGTCTGGAAGCTGAAGAGCGACCAGACCGTCACCAAGACCAAGGTCACGACCGGCCAGGCGACCACCACCCAGGTGGCGGTCACGCAGGGCCTCGCCATAGGTGACAAGGTGATTACCGAGGGCGGCGACCGCCTGACCGAAGGCGGCAAGGTGCAGCTGCCGGGCCAGGTGCAGCGTCAAGGCGCCGGCAAGGGCAAGAAGGGCGAACAAGGCAAGGGCGGCGAAGGCCGCCGGCGTCCGGAATAGGCCGGAAGCCGCCCCATGAACCCCTCGCGTCCCTTCATCCAGCGGCCGGTCGCCACGGCCCTGTTCATGGCGGCCATCGTGCTGGCCGGCCTGGTCGGCTTCAAGCTGCTGCCGCTGTCGGCCCTGCCGGAGGTGGATTATCCCACCATCCAGGTCCAGACCCTGTACCCGGGCGCGAGCCCCGAGGTGATGAGCCAGACCGTCACCGCCCCGCTGGAAAAGCAGCTGGGCGAGATGTCGGGCCTGACCCGCATGAGCTCGGTCAGCACGGCCGGCGCCAGCATCATCACCCTGCAGTTCGGCCTGGGCGAGACCCTCGACGTCGCCGAGCAGGAAGTGCAGGCGGCGATGAACGCGGCGGACTCGCTGCTGCCGGCCGACCTGCCCGCCCCGCCGACCTACGCCAAGGTCAACCCGGCCGACGCGCCGGTGCTGACCCTGGCCATCACCTCCGACACCCTGCCGCTGACCGAGGTGCAGAACCTCGTCAACACCCGCCTGGCCCAGAAGATCAGCCAGGTCTCGGGCGTGGGCCTGGTGTCGCTCAGCGGCGGCCAGAAGCCGGCGATCCGCATCCAGGCCGACACGCAAGCCATGGCCTCGTACGGCCTGACCCTGTCGAACCTCGAGACCGCGATCAGCAACGCCAACGCCAACAGCGCCAAGGGCAGCTTCGACGGCCCGACCCGCACCTACACGATCAACGCCAACGACCAGCTGCTGACGGTCGACGACTATCTGGACCTCGTCGTCACCTACAAGAACGAGGCCCCGATCCGCATCCGCGACGTGGCCAGCGTGGTGCAGAGCGCCGAGAACACCCGCCTGGGCGCCTGGGCCGGCAAGACCCCGTCGATCATCGTCAACGTCCAGCGCCAGCCGGGCGCCAACGTCATCAAGACGGTCGACGCCATCAAGGCCAAGCTGCCCGAGCTTCAAGCGGGTTTGCCCGCCACCCTGAAGGTCGAGGTCCTGGCAGACCGCACCACCGGCATCCGCGCCTCGGTCCACCACGTGGAGATGGAGCTGGTGCTGGCCGTGGTGATGGTCGTGCTGGTGATCTTCTTCTTCCTGCACAGCCTGCGGGCGACGATCATCGCCAGCCTGGCCGTGCCGATCTCGCTGATCGGCTCGTGCGGGGTGATGTACCTGCTGGGCTTCTCGCTCAACAACCTGTCCCTGATGGCCCTGACCATCGCGACCGGCTTCGTCGTCGACGACGCCATCGTCATGATCGAGAACATCATCCGCCACATGGAGCGGGGCGAGAAGCCGATGCAGGCGGCGCTGAAGGGCGCGCGCGAGATCGGCTTCACGATCATCTCTCTGACCATCTCGCTGATCGCCGTGCTGATCCCGCTGCTGTTCATGGGCGACGTGGTCGGGCGGCTGTTCCGCGAGTTCGCCATCACCCTGTCGATCACCATCCTGATCTCGGCCGTGGTGTCGCTGACCCTGACGCCGATGCTGTCGGCCCGCTGGCTGAAGAGCCACGAGGACGAGGAAGAAAAGCCCAACAGCGTCGGCAAGAAGGCCCAGGCGCTGTTCGAGAAGATCGAGGGCCGCTACGAGGTCGCCCTGGCCTGGGTCATGGCCCGCCAGAAGGCCACCCTGGTCGTCGCCGTCGCCACCCTGGTGCTGACCGGCGTGCTCTACATGGTCATCCCCAAGGGCCTGTTCCCGACCCAGGACACCGGCCAGCTGCAGGCCCGCACCGAGGTCGAGCAGTCGGTGTCGTACGAGCGCATGGCCGGCCTGCAGCAGCAGGCGGCGGAAGCCATCCTGGAGGACCCGGCGGTGGAGAACGTCGCCTCGTTCATCGGGGTGGACGGCGCCAACAACAGCATGCTCCACACCGGCCAGATGCAGATCAACCTGAAGGCCGACCGCAGCGGCTCGCAGGAGAAGATCATGCAGCGGCTGCGCGAGCGCGTGGCCGCCGTGCCGGGCGTGACCCTCTATCTCCAGCCGACCCAGGACCTGACGATCGACGCCGAGAGCGGTCCGACCCAGTACCGCCTGTCGCTGGAAGGCGCCGACACCGCCACGGTCAAGGAATGGGCCGGCAAGCTGGCGGCCAAGCTGGCCGAGGTGAAGGCCGTCCGCAACGTCTACAGCGACGCCTCGGCCACCGGCTCGGCCGCCTATATCGACATCGACCGCGACACCGCCGCCCGGCTTTCGATCACCGCCTCGGACATCGACGACGCCCTCTACAGCGCGTTCGGCCAACGGATCGTCTCGACCATCTTCACCGAGACCAACCAGTACCGGGTGATCCTGGAGGCCAAGCCTGGCCTGCTGACCGACCCGGCCTCGCTGGGCAATCTCAACCTCAAGACCGGCGGCGGCTCGCCCGCCCCGCTGGCGGCCTTCTCGACCATCAAGGAAAAGCAGGCGCCGCTGCAGGTGACCCACGTCGCCCAGTTCCCGGCCACCACCATCGGCTTCGACACCGCGCCCGGCGTGTCGCTGGGCCATGCGGTGGACGAGGTGCGCAAGGCGATGAAGGACATCGGCATGCCCACGTCGGTGACCCACACCTTCCTGGGCGCGGCCGGGGCCTATGAGAACTCGCTGAGCAACCAGCTGTGGCTGATCCTGGCGGCCGTGGTCTGCGTCTACATCGTGCTGGGCGTGCTCTACGAGAGCTACATCCACCCGCTGACCATCCTGTCGACCCTGCCGTCGGCCGGGGTCGGGGCGCTGCTGGCGCTGTGGGTGACGGGCAATGACCTGGGCGTGATCGGGATCATCGGCATCATCCTGCTGATCGGCATCGTCAAGAAGAACGCGATCATGATGATCGACTTCGCGATCGAGGCCGAACGCAACGAGGGCAAGTCGCCCGAGAAGGCGATCTTCCAGGCCGCCATCCTGCGCTTCCGCCCGATCCTGATGACCACGCTGGCGGCCCTGTTCGCCGCCGTGCCGCTGATGCTGGGCTTCGGCGAAGGCGCCGAGCTGCGCCGTCCGCTGGGCATCGCCATCTTCGGCGGCCTGCTGGTCAGCCAGCTGCTGACCATGTTCACCACGCCGGTCGTGTACCTGGCCTTCGATCGCCTGGCGCCCAGCGCCAAGGGCCGTCGCGAGGACGGAAACGCCGACGAGGGCCGGGTCGAGCGTCCGCTGCCGGGGCTGCCGTCATGAACCTGTCGGCGCCCTTCATCCGCCGGCCGGTGGCCACGGTCCTGCTGACCGTCGGCCTGGCCATGGCCGGGATCTTCGGCTTCTTCGTGCTGCCGGTCTCGCCCCTGCCACAGGTGGACTATCCGACTATCGCGGTGTCGGCCAGCCTGTCGGGGGCCAGCCCCGAGACCATGGCCTCCAGCGTCGCCACGCCGCTGGAACGGCGCCTCGGCGTGATCTCCGGCGTCAACGAGATGACCTCGCAGAGCTCGTCGGGCTCGACGCGGGTGACCCTGCAGTTCGACCTCAACCGCAAGATCGACGGCGCCGCCCGCGAGGTGCAGGCGGCCATCAACGCCACCCGCGCCGACCTGCCCGCGACGCTGAAGAGCAACCCGACCTACAGCAAGATGAACCCGTCGGACTCGCCGGTGATCATCCTGGCCCTGACCTCGGACACCAAGACGCCGGGCCAGATCTACGACGCGGTGTCGAACATCGTCTCCCAGCGCGTCTCGCAGGTGCAGGGCGTCGGCGGGGTCGAGATCGGCGGCGGCTCGCTGCCGGCCGTGCGGATCTCGGTCAATCCGTTCCTGCTCAACAAGTACGGGGTGAGCCTGGAGGACGTGCGCGCCTCGATCCAGGCGGCCAACGCCAACCGCCCCAAGGGCGCCCTCGAAGGCGACGGCAAGCGCTACCAGATCTACACCTCGAGCAGCGGCCGCACGGCGGCCGACTACGCCGGCCTGCTGGTGGCCTGGCGCGGCGACGCCGGCGTCAAGCTGTCGGACGTGGCCGACGTCAAGGACAGCGTCGCCAACACCCGCACGCTGGGCCTCTTCAACGGCAAGCCGGCGATCATCGTGCTGATCACCCGCCAGCCGGGCGCCAACATCATCGAGACCGTCGACAGCGTGCGCGAGGCCCTGCCCGAGCTGCGCGCCCAGCTGCCCAGCGACATCAGCGTGCAGGTGGCCAGCGACAGCACCAACTCGATCCGCTCGTCGCTGAAGGAGATCGAGATCACCCTGCTGATCTCGATCATCCTGGTGGTGCTGGTGGTCAGCGCCTTCCTGCGCAGCGCCCGGGCGACCTTCATCCCGACGGCGGCGACCATCGTCTCGCTGCTGGGCACGTTCGGCGTGATGTATCTGCTGGGCTTCTCGCTCAACAACCTGTCCCTGATGGCCATCACCGTGGCGACCGGCTTCGTGGTCGACGACGCCATCGTCGTGCTGGAAAACACCCAGCGCCACATCGAGGCGGGCATGGACCGCTTCAAGGCCGCCGTGCTGGGCGCGCGCGAGGTGGGCTTCACCGTGCTGTCGATCAGCGTCTCGCTGGTCGCGGTGTTCATCCCGCTGCTGTTCATGGGCGGCCAGGTGGGGCGTTTGTTCCGCGAGTTCGCCGTCACCCTGTCGGCGGCGGTGCTGATCTCGCTGGTCATCAGCCTGACGACCACGCCGATGATGTGCGCCTACCTGCTGCGCGCCCGCCCCGAAGGTCACCAGGAAGGCCGCATCGCCCGCGCCTTCGAGAAGCTGTTCGACCGCGTCCAGCGCCTCTACGCCCGCAGCCTGGACTGGGCCCTGGCGGCCAAGCCGCTGGTGCTGATGATCCTGATCGCGGTCATCGGCATGACCATCTGGCTCTACATCGCCGTGCCCAAGGGCTTCTTCCCGCAGCAGGACAGCGGCCAGCTGATGGCCGGCATGCGGGCCGACGAAAGCGTCTCCTCGCAGGTCATGCAGGCCAAGCTGCGGACCGTGGTCGACATCATCCGCAAGGACCCGGCCGTCGACACCGTGGTCGGCTTCACCGGCGGCAACCGCTCGGGCGGCGGCTTCATGTTCGTCAACCTCAAGCCCGCCTCCGAGCGCAAGGACAAGGGCAGCGCCGTCATCGCCCGCCTGCGGCCGCAGCTGCAGAAGGTCACCGGCCTGTCGATCTTCCTCAACCCCGTGCAGGACGTGCGGATGGGCGGGCGGTCGAGCAACTCGACCTACCAGTACACCCTGACCAGCGACTCCAGCGCCGCCCTCAAGGAATGGGCGCCGAAGCTGGCCGAGGCGATGAAGGAGCATTCCGACGTCATGACCGACGTCGACAGCGACCAGTCGGAGAACGGCGTCGAGACCCTGGTCACCATCGACCGCGACAGCGCCTCGCGCATGGGCGTCACGCCCAAGGCCGTGGACAACGCGCTCTACAACGCCTTCGGCCAGCGCCAGGTCGCGACCATCTACGAGGACGTCAACCAGTACGGCGTGATCCTGGAGTGGAACCAGAAGTTCGCCCAGGGCCCCGAGGCGCTGAACGACGTCTATGTACCGACCAGCACCAGCAGCACGACCACCACGGCCAGCACCAGCGGGGCGTCGGTCAATCCGTCGCTGCGCGACGCCTCGACCGGCTCGACGCTGAACACCTCGGCCACGCCGATGACGCCGCTGATGGCCATCGCCAGCGTCTCGCAGAACGCCACCCCGACCTCGGTCAACCACCAGAACGGCGAGCTGGCGACCACCGTGTCGTTCAACCTGCCGGACGGGGTGTCGCTGTCGCAGGCCCAGGCGGCCATCACCCAGGCCGAGGCCGACATCGGCCTGCCGACCAGCGTGCGCGGCAGCTTCCAGGGCAGCGCCCGCAGCTACAACGAGCAGATGAAGCAGCAGCCCTATCTGATCGCCGCGGCGCTGGTGGCGATCTACATCGTGCTGGGCATCCTCTACGAAAGCTACGTCCACCCGGTGACGGTGCTGTCGACCCTGCCCGCCGCCGGCGTCGGGGCGGTGCTGGCCCTGCTGCTGTTCGGCATGGAGTTCTCGATCATCGCGCTGATCGGGGTGTTCCTGCTGCTGGGCATCGTCAAGAAGAACGCCATCCTGATCATCGACTTCGCCCTGGAGGCCCAGCGGGCCCGAGGGCTGACGGCGCTGGAGGCGGTGCGCGAGGCCAGCCTGCTGCGCTTCCGTCCGATCCTGATGACGACCCTGGCCGCCGCCCTGGGCGCCCTGCCCCTGGCCATCGGCTTCGGCGAAGGCGCCGAACTGCGCCGGCCGCTGGGCATCACCATCATCGGCGGCCTGATCGCCAGCCAGCTGCTGACCCTCATCACCACCCCGGTCGTCTACGTCTACATGGACCGCCTGCGCGGCAAGCGGCGCAAGGACGAGCGCGACCTGACCCACATGCCCGCCCCGCCGGAGCCCGCCCGATGACCGCCCGTATCCTGACTTCGCTTCCGCTTCTGGCTCTGCTGGCCGCCTGCTCGACGACGCCGGCCTACGAGACCCCCAAGCTCGCCTCGGCCACGCCCGCGACCTGGAAAGCGCTCGACGGCTGGAAGGCCGCCAGCCCTTCGGACCACGTCGACCGCGGCGACTGGTGGACCCTGCTGGGCGATCCGCAGCTGGACGCCCTGGCCCAGCGCGTGAAGGTCAACAACCAGACCATCGCCTCGGCCGAGGCGGCCTATCGCCAGGCCCGCGCCCTGGTGAAGGAGCAGCGCGCCTCGCTGTTCCCCGCGATCGACCTGTCGGGTTCGGCCACCAAGACCGGCGGCGGCGGCGCCTCGTCGTCCAGCAAGGGCGAGCGCTACCAGGCCGGCATCGGCGCCAGTTGGGAGCCGGACGTCTGGGGCCGCATCCGGGGCGCCGTCAACAACGCCAAGGCCTCGGCCCAGGCCAGCGCCGCCGACCTGGCCGCCGCCGAGCTGTCAGCCCAGGGCGAACTGGCCACCAACTATCTGGGCCTGCGCCAGACCGACGCCGAGATCGCCCTCGTCCAGGCCACGGTCGAGGGCTACCAGCGGTCCCTGAAGATCACCCAGAACCGCTACGACGCCGGCATCGCCCCGCGCTCGGACGTGCTGCAGGCCCAGACCACCCTGGCCAACGCCCAGTCGACGCTGGAGGGCTTGGCCCAGACCCGCGCGACCTACGAGAACGCCGTGGCGGTGCTGGTCGGCGAGCCGGCCAGCAGCTTCACGATCGCCGCCGACCCGAACTGGTCGGCGACCGTGCCGGAAATCCCCGTGGGCCTGCCCTCGACCCTGCTGGAGCGCCGTCCGGACGTCGCCGCCGCCGAGCGCCGCGTGGCCGCCGCCAACGCCGAGATCGGCGTGGCCCGCGCCGCCTATTTCCCGACCTTCACCCTGACCGGCGACGGCTCGAGCAGCGCCACCAAGCTTGGCGACCTGTTCGCGGCCTCGACCAACACCTGGTCGCTGGGCCTGGCCGCGGCCCAGACCCTGTTCGACGCCGGCGCGCGCAAGGCCCAGGTCGCCCAGGCCCGCGCCTCGTACGACGCGGCCGCCGCCGACTATCGCCAGACGGCGCTGGAGGCCTTCCAGGACGTCGAGAACCAGCTGACGGCCGTACGCGTGCTGGAGCGCCAGTACGCCCTCCTGCAGACGGCCTCGACCGCCGCCGACCAGACCGAGCAGATGCTGCTGAACCAGTATCGCGCCGGCCAGGTGGCCTATACCGACGTCGTCACCGCCCAGGCCTCTGCCCTGTCGGCCCGGCGCGAACTGGCCACGGCCCGGGTGTCGCGCCAGGCGGCGGCGGTTGCGCTGGTGCAGGCGCTCGGGGGCGGATGGACGGGGGTGAAGGAGTAGTCCTTCCCCTCCAACAAAGGCTCGTCATCCCGGGCGAAGGACCGCGCAGCGGGCCGCAGACCCGGGACCCAGGGGACTGGGCGCGGAGGATCGATCAAGCGCCCCGGCGGTTTCCAACGCAATGCGGCCGCCCCTGGGTCCCGGCTCTCCGCGCTGCGCGCTGCGGCCGGGATGACGAAAATGAGGGGCGGGTCTTCGCCCCCTAGCCGGCCGTCGTCTCGGCGGCGATGCGCATCTTGCGGAAGGCGGCGGTCAGGTCGGCCTTGGCCTGAGCCAGGGCGCCGCCATTGCGCAGGGACCGGCGGGCGTCGGCGACGGCGCCGCGGTTGACCTGGTCGGCGACCTGGCCCGCGACGCGATGGAACTCGCGATGGGCCTCCAGGCAGTGAAGGTGCAGGTGGCTGCCCGGCATCCGCCGGTGGCCCTCGCCGTGCAGCCACTGGCCCGCGGCGCACTGGCGCTCGGCGCGGACGGCGACGGCGTCGACCTGGCGGCCGCCGGCCATGGCCTCTTCGAGGTCCTCGCAGATGCGGTTGTGAAACTGGGTCTGTTCGAGAAAGTCCATGACCACGCTCTCACGCTGGGGGCGACTGAGCGTGCGCAATGGCGACTTTCGGTTTCGCGATTATTGCGCCCAGGTTGCAGTTTGACGAAGCGGGTGATCAAGGCTCCGCCTTCGCCGATTTCGCGGGCGCCCCGGCCCGCGCGGCGCCCGCCGGACAACCCTGGATATCGCCGCACGTCCGGCGCGACATTCGACCGTAACAGTCTCCCGGAACAACGACCTCCGCTTCATCCGAGGACGGAGGGACGCCGAAATGACCCGGACCAAGGAAGACGTGCGCGAGGCCGCCGCCTGGCTGGAGCGCCTGCGCGCGCCCGACGCCGGCGAGGCGGACCACGAGGCGTTCGAGGCCTGGATCGCCCAGCCCCGCCGCCGCGACGCCGTCGAGGCGGTGCGGGCCGTCGAGGCCGAGATCGCCAGCTGGGATCCGCCGGAGCCTTCGGTGTGGCGCGACCTGAGGGTCCTGGCCCTGGGCGGAGCCGGCATCGCCGTCGCGGCCCTGGCGGTCGCGGGCGTGCTGGCGCACTGACCCAAACGCGAAAAGGGCGCCGGCCCGCCAAGACCGACGCCCCTCCTCGCCGCCGCCGGGGGGGATCGGCGGCGAAGGCCGGGCGCGTCAAAGGGGGCCGACGCGCCCGTATCTCTCTAGGTTTGCGCGTGGCGGGCGCCGAAACCGGCTTCCACTTTCGGCTGCCACGCTTCCCTCTGTTAGAACCGCTTGCGGACGCCCAGGTAGTAGGAGCGGCCCAGCACGTCGTAGTTCTGGGCGTCGTAGTTGCCCTCAGTGTCGCCCACCTGCGGCGGGGCCTTGTCGAACAGGTTGTTGACCCCAAAGCGCAGGTCGGTGTCCCACGGCAGCTTGACGCGGCCGTTGAAGTCGAAAGCGTTGTAGGAGACGACGCCGCGCGAGGTGCTGGTCGGGGTGACCACCTTGGCGGAGTTTTCCATGGCGTCAATCCAGCGCCAGCGCAGGCCCACGCTCGCCGGACCCCAGGTGTAGGTGGTCGAGGTGACCGACTTCCACTTCGGGTGAGCGGTGCCGGCGGTGCTTTCGACGCCCGTGCCGATGGTGCCGACATAGTCGTAGACCGCGGCCCCCGGCAGGCTCTGGATCTTGAACTTGTCGGTGTAGCCCAGGGCCACGTTGACCGACAGCGAACCAGGGATCTTGTCCAGCAGGGTGTCGGCGAAGTCGAAGTTCCAGTCGACCTGCACGTCGACGCCGGTGGTCTGGAACTGGCCCAGGTTCAGCAGCGGCTGGACGGGGTTGGTCGGCACGCCGCTGGCCGAATTGCGGGTCAGCAGCGAGCAGTAGTAGTTGCTCGGGTCATAGGTCGGGTTGGCGCCGCCCGAGTTGAAGCAGAACTGGAAGGCGTTGACGATCGACAGGCTGCCGATCGCGTCCTTCACCTTGATGTCGTACCAGTCGATCGAGGCGGTGATCCGGCTCAGCAGCGGGCCCTCGAACGGCGAGCGCAGCACGGCGCCGAACGAGTAGGTGTCGGCCGTTTCTTCCTGCAGGTCGGGGTTGCCGCCGGTCAGGGCGAAGACCTGGGCGGTGCCCAGCTGGTAGCTGTCGATGATCGCCGTCGGCACGCCCTGCGCCAGGCAGAGGGTGCGGACCGCCGCGGCGTTGGCGCCGGTACGGTAGGACGAGCGGACGTCGCAGGGATCGCCGTTGGTGGTGGTCGACGAGGCCGTGCCGATGGCCACCGAACCCGTCGACACCGGCGCGTAAAGTTCGCCGACGCTGGGGGCGCGGATGGCGCGGTTGTAGCCGCCGCGCAGGCGCACCGGCTCGATGATCTTCCAGTCGAAGTCGGCCTTGTAGGTCTGCACCCCGCCCACCGAGCTGTAGTCGGAATAGCGGTAGCCGAGGTCGAGGTTGAACTCCTGGATGAAGGGCAGGTCCTTGACGATCGGGACCAGCAGCTCGCCGTAGACCTCGTAGGTGTCGACCGAGCCCGAGGCGTCGCGCAGCACGCTGTAGCCGAGGATGTCGCTGGTGCCGTCGGGCTGGTTCAGCTGGCTGTCGGGCTTGAAGGTGTATTCGTTCGAACGGTAGTCCGTACCGGCGGCGAACTTCACCGCGCCGGCCGGCAGGTCGAACAGCGTGCCCGAGACGTTCAGCTCGACCATGCGCTGCTCGAGGCTGTTCTGGTTCAGCGTGCGGCGCGACATGTAGCGCACGCACTCGCCCGACGGGGTCAGGTTGCCGAAGGGGTTCCAGCCGCCGGCGCAGTATTCGGTGCCGCCGGTCGGGCTGTTGAGCAGGCGCGAGATGGCGCTGGCGCTGGCGCCGCCGGTCTGCTCGTTGTCGAATTTGGCGCGGCTGAACGAGACGTAGCCGTCCCAGGTCCAGTCGCGGAAGCCGGTGTCGCCCGACAGGCCGTTGGTGAACTGGAAGACGTCGTAGCTGTACTTCTGGACGCGCGGACCCAGGATATCGAGGGCCTTGTAGAAGGTGAAGGCGGCGTTCGGGGTCGGGCGCGAGGCCAGGATGGCCTTGAAGTCGTTGGGGATGAACGGGTTCGTCACCGGCACGGTCAGGCCGTAGACGTTCGAGGCCAGGGTCGGGTTCGACACGCCCACCGAGGTGTAGTCGGTGAAGGTGAACTGCGAGAAGAACCGCAGATTGTCGGTCAGGTTATAGTCGACCTTGGCGAACACGGCGTAGCGGTCGAGGTCCGACTGCATCGAGCTGCCGTTGTAGCCGAAGTTGACCTGCTGCGAGGTGCCCGAGGCGTTGGCGTTGACGATGTAGGCGTTGTCGGTCTGCGGATCGCGGAAGTTCAGGACCGGCACGCCCGAGGTCGAGAACAGGGTCTGGTCGGTGTTGAAGCCGAGCTGGCCGGTGTAGCGGCCGGCGCTGTTGCCGGTCAGGGCCGCCGTCCCATAAGTCCCCTGGAACAGGCTGTTGATCGAGGCCAGGGTCGGCAGGTTGGCGCCGAACAGCACCGTGCCCTGCGGGATGGTCGACAGGCCCGGGGCCGAGGTGCGGAAGATGTAGTAGTCGCGGGCGCTCTGCAGGGCGCGGTCGCGGTTGGTGTAGTCGAACGACAGCACCGCCCGGCCCTTGCCGTCGGCGAAGGACGAGCCGCCGGTGACCGAGAAGCGGAACGACTCCGCGTCGCCCTTTTCGGAAATGCCGTACTGGGCGTCGGCGGTCAGGCCCTCGAAGCTGCGCTTGAGCTTGAAGTTGACGACGCCTGCGGTGGCGTCCGAGCCGTAGGCGGTGGAGGCGCCGCCGGTGATGACCTCGACGTTCTCGATCAGGGCTTCGGGGATGATGTTGAGGTCGACCGAACCGTCGGGGTTGGACGGTTGCAGCCGGCGGCCGTCGAGCAGGATCAGGGTGCGCTTGGCGCCGAGGCCGCGAAGGCTGGCGTAGGACTGGCCGCCGTTGAGGCCGGTGCTGGTCGAGCCGGTGTTGCCCTGGCCGAACGAGCCGGTGAACTGGGGCATCTGCGACAGGGCCTTTTCGACCGTCACCTGGCCGGTGGCCTCGATCGCCGCGGCGCCGACCGTCTGGATCGGGCTGTTGGCCACATAGTCCTGACGGGCGATGCGCGAGCCGGTCACGACCACGGCCTCGACGGCCTGGGGCTCTTCCGGCGCCGGCGCGGCCTCCTGGGCGTAGGCGCCGGCCGCGCCGATCATCAGGGCGCCATAGGCGCAACCGCCGGCCATCATCGCTCGCAAGGTGCTGGATCGCATCGCTTAGTCCCCTTCGTATTCGGTCACGCCCCTCGCGCTTCCGAACTTCAAGACGCAGCCTGTTGCGGAACCCACATCTTCCCGACGACATTTTGCCGTAAAGCCAAGTCACGGATTGGTAAGGAGAAAATATTTTGTCGCCGAACGTGAGGAAACGTCGTGCGACTGCGTCTTGATAGATGCGGGCCGCTTAAGTCGGCCTTCTGAACAGAGCTACGGGACCGTTATGCCGGACGTGATCCAGATCCCCGCCGAACACTTCGAGCGATTGAAGAGCCGCCTGCCCGCCATCACTCGCGAGCACCTCAACAACGTCTACGGGATCAGCGAGACCACCTGGACCAAGCTGCGCCGGGGCGAGCCGATCAAGCGGGTCACCTGGGAGCGCCTCCTAAGCCGCTACGAGCGCCTGCAAAAGGCCGCCGCCTCCTGATCACGGCGCGCTCGCGCCCTTAGTTCCTGACCGGGACCGGCCTTTCCGGCCCCGCTGTCCGCCCTTTCCCCAAAATTCACGCACCTTGCGGACGCCTGAGCGACAGGCGGCTCGCCGGCCGCATGCGCAGAGGTTCCGCCCGATGAACAAACGCTTCGCCTATCTGATCATCGGCGCGATGGTGCTGGGGGTGCTCGTCGGCTGGGGGTGCAACCAGTTCCTCGACGCCGAGGGGGCCAAGTCGGCGGCTTCGGGCCTGAGCCTGATCACCGACATCTTCCTGCGCCTGATCAAGATGATCATCGCCCCCCTGGTGTTCACCACCCTGGTGGCCGGCATCGCCCACATGGAAGACGCCGCAGCGGTGGGCCGCATCGGCGCCAAGACCCTGGGCTGGTTCATCGGCGCCTCGGCCGTCTCCCTGCTGCTGGGCCTGCTGATGGTCCACCTGCTGCAGCCGGGCCATGGCCTCCATCTGGTCGAGGCCGCCGTCTCGTCCAAGCCCGCCGCCTCGACCGACGCCTTCACGCTGAAGGGCTTCATCACCCACCTGGTGCCGACCTCGATCTTCGACGCCATGGCCAAGAACGAGATCCTGCAGATCGTCGTCTTCTCGCTGTTCGTCGGCACCGCCGTGGCGGCCCTGGACGACAAGGCCCCGCAGGTGCTGCACCTTGTGGAACAGTGCGCCCAGATCATGCTGAAGGTCACCGGCTTCGTCATGAAGCTGGCCCCGCTGGCGATCTTCGCGGCCCTGGCCTCGACCATCGCCACGCAAGGCCTGGCCATGCTGGGCACCTACGCCAAGTTCGTGCTCGGCTTCTACGCCACCATGGGCACGCTGTGGGTGCTGCTGTTCGCCGCCGCCTTCGTGGTGCTGGGCAAGCGGGCCATCCCGCTGTTCGGCGTGATCCGCGAGCCGGCCCTGCTGGCCTTCTCG
>Ga0160495_100293_pt1 | contig 36867 bp, 28 predicted proteins | sample DID4MG_4_FD_108251 | JGI IMG/M metagenome (GOLD analysis project Ga0160495, IMG submission 108251) | Enriched soil microbial communities from UW Madison campus, WI, USA - DID2933_E24_FP4 MG | ecosystem: Environmental > Terrestrial > Soil > Unclassified | place: USA: Madison, Wisconsin | collected... | reverse complement strand
GTCCTTGTCAGTCTTGGTCGCGGTCAAGGTCACCAGGTTGTCGGAGGTCAGGGTCTTCGCGTCATCGGGGTTGCTGGTGTCGGGATGCACGATGGCGCGGAGCTGGTCGAGGGTAACGGAACCGTTGCTGGCGACGCTGACGGTGAATACCAGGAGGTTGGTAGTGGCCGTGCGGCCTTCCACCACGGTGCCGTTGAGCGACAGGTTGACTGCTTCGCCAGTGGCCGTGTCGACCAGGCCGGAGGCACCCGCCACCACGCCCAGGGCGTAGGTGAGCGTACCGGCGCCATCGGCGCCGAAGGCCGAGGTGAAGTTGGCGGCGAAGCTTTGGGTGGCGTTGGTCGTCAGGTCCGTTTCATCGACGGTGAGGACCGGTTCCGTGCCGGTGGTGCTGATACTGGGGCCATCATCTTCGAAGGTCATCCTGGAACCGATTTCGGCGGTTGCGGTAGAGACCTGGCGAAGCATGAAGCCACCGATATCGAAGTCGGCATGTTCATTGCCTTTGGCGTCGACGGCGGCCCCATTCTCGACGAGTACGCGGTTGTGATCCAGCGTGGTGGTGTACTCGATCTTCTGGCCGGCTTTGATGCCGGTGAGGGTGGCGACGCCGGAAGCGAAGCTGATGACGATGCTCGGGTCATTCACCGACCCGTCCGAGTTCTCGATCACTTGCCCGGTGGCAATATTGATGACGCGAACATTGGTGATCGCCACCGACGCATCGTTGGTGTAGCCATTGACGAAATTCACTCCAGGTTCAGCGGCGGTGCTGAAGGCGCTGATCCTGACCACGGCGCTCTTGCCGCTTTGCAACTGCACCACATCGAACGTGGCCGACTTTGCATTGAAGACGGCGGTGAAGTCGACGTTAGCTTCTATATCTGCTTCGTTCTGGTCCAGGTTGGGAATGGTCACATTCTGCCGGGCGCCGGTGACGAAGGTAAAACGGATACCTTCCTGTTCCACGATCATCTGGTTGTTGGTGCCGAAGGTGGTCGGGCCGCCCGCCTGGCTGGTATTTATCGTATCGCCCGTAGTGATATTGGCGCCGCTCGACTGGTCGGCCGGGTCCTTCCCTGTGGCGATGATCGTCGGGTCGGTGATGCGCAGGATGCCGCCATCATTGACCACGGTCGGGTTCGCTGTCGTGAACATCAGGAACAGGTTCTGGCCGGAGGGCGCGTTGGCCAGGCTGAATACCAGGTCCTGACTGGTTCCGATGAACACCTTGTTCAGCAGATTGAGCGCGTCGTCGGCGTTGCTTGTGTCCGGATGCTTCAGTGGTTGGTATTCCACCGTCCAGATCTTGCCGCCACTGACGGGCGATCCGGTTTCTTCGATATAGCCTGCGAAGATGATCGCACCTGTTGGCCCGCCAGCCCGGCCCAGCACGATGTTGTTGTTGGTATCGGTGTAGAGCAGGATGTCGACGCCATCGAGGGTATCCAGCCCGCTGTCCAGGCCATTGAGGGGCGCGCCAAGGCTGTCGGTGAAGCTGATGTCGGTGATGTTGCCTCCCGGTGCCGGGGTGATGGTGAATGCATCGCTCCCGGTGTTGCCCACGGCCCCGGTATAGCCGCTCAAGGCGGCACCTGCCGGGGTACCGGCACCCAGTGCGGTCAAACGGGTCGAGAAGGCGGAGGGCAGGGTCGCCACCAGGATGTCGTTGTCGTCGGCATCCGAGGCCGGGCTTGGTGTGGCTGTGCCGTTCTGCAACCCGGCCGTTTCGTCCAGCGTCACGCTCACACCGGTCGCAGTGATGAGCGGCGCGCTGTCTGTGAACGATGCCGTGGCCATCACGTCGTCAGCGCTGCCGTACACTTGGTCGGCACCTGCGGCGGTCGCGCTGAGCAGGAAGGTGGCTCCCGCCGAGTCGTCAGGGTTGACGTACCACGAGGTGGTGATGCTGCCGTTGACTTGGCCGTCGAGATCACCAGCGCCGCCGTCGGTCACGTACCAGGGTGTGTGCCCCTCGCCGGAGTCGGTGGCGAGCACATCGTCGGGGGTGCCCCACAGGTTATCCGCGCCGGCGTCCGTGGCATGGTCCACCTCGAATGCGACCGTGCTGCCAGCCGAGAAGCCGTTGGCCGTGATGGTGGCAGTGCTGCCAGGGCTATAGTCGCTCAGGTCGGTGCTCACGGTTGGTGAGGAGATGGGGGGCAGGTCGTCGCTGGTGGGGCTGCTGTGTTTGTCCGTTGGCGAAGCGTTCTTTTTGCGAATAGTCATGGCTCTCTCCCAAGCTCTGCCAGTGTCGAGGCCGGACTGCAGACCTCTGTTACAGGCTTTCACTATGGCGAAGCGCCATGGACTGCGCATCGGCTGATACTCCTAGGCGGGCTGGGAGTATCGGACTACCTGGCGTTGGTGCCGGGAGGTCGAATGCACGGTTGCATGCCATTCAACACATGCCTGCCGTATTCGGCTGCAACCACTTCCCGGCATCCGCTACCTGACTTAATATACTCTTCAGTACAAATATTGAATGTGCCCTCCGCGAAAGGATTCATCATGTTGCGCCATGCCTTGTCCATCGCTCTGCCCGCCGCTGCCGTGCTGTTCCTGGCGGCGTGCGGCCAGGAAGCCGCCCCACCTGCCGCGCCACGCCCGGCGCTGGTGGTGCAGCCGCAGCCGGCCGAAGCCGCTGCCGACAGTTACCCCGGTGAAGTGCGTGCGCGCTTCGAGCCGGAGCTGGCCTTCCGCATTGGCGGCAAGGTCAGCAAACGCCTGGTCGAAGAGGGGCAGCGGGTCAAGGCTGAGCAGCCGCTGGCCGAGCTGGACCCGCAGGACGTGCGCCTGCAACTGGAAGCCAACCGCGCCCAGCTGGCAGCCGCCGAGGCCAACCTGTCGCTGGTGCGTGCCGAGCGCGATCGCTATCAGAAGCTGCTGGAGCGGCAAATGGTCAGCCACTCCCAGTACGACAACGCCGAAAACCTCTACCGTGCAGGCCTTGCCCGCTTGAAGCAGGCCAAGGCCGAGTTCGACGTGGCTGGCAACCAGGCCGAGTATGCCGTGCTGCGTGCGCCGCAGGCCGGGGTGATCGCCAAGCGTCAAGTTGAAGTGGGCCAGGTGGTCGCTGCCGGGCAGACCGTGTTCACGCTCGCTGCTGATGGCGAGCGGGAAGTGGCCATCGGCCTGCCGGAGCAGCAATTCGCACGTTTCGCCGTCGGGCAACCGGTAAGCGTGGAACTGTGGTCGCACCCGCAAGAGCGCTTCCAGGGGCGCATCCGCGAGCTGTCACCGGCCGCCGACCCGCGTTCGCGCACCTTCGCTGCCCGCATCGCCTTTACCTCGGCCGCCACGCCGGCAGAGCTCGGCCAGAGCGCCCGGGTGTTCATTGCCCACGAAGGGCTGATCCCGCTGGCGGTGCCCTTGTCGGCTGTCACTGCGGAAAACGGCCAGGCCTATGTCTGGCGGGTGAACAAGGACAGCCGCCTGGAGCGGGCAGTAGTGCGCCTGGGGGCCTATGGCGCCGACAGCGTACCGGTGCTCGAGGGCCTTGCCCCCGGCGACTGGGTGGTCGCCGCTGGCGGCCATGTACTGCGCGAGGGCCAGAAAGTACGCCCCGTGGACCGTACCAACCGCGTAGTGAACCTGACGGCCAAGGAGTAAGTTCCGATGGGTTTCAACCTTTCTGCCTGGGCGCTGCGCAATCGCCAGATTGTCCTGTTCCTGATGATCCTGCTGGCGGCCATTGGCGCCATGTCCTACACCAAGCTCGGCCAGAGCGAGGACCCACCGTTCACCTTCAAGGCCATGGTCATCCGTACCCTGTGGCCTGGTGCCACCGCCGAGGAAGTGTCGCGCCAGGTCACCGAACGCATCGAGAAGAAGCTGATGGAAACCGGCGAGTACGAGCGGATCGTCTCGTTCTCCCGCCCGGGGGAATCGCAGGTCACCTTCATGGCCCGCGACTCGCTGCATTCCAAGGACATCCCCGAGCTGTGGTACCAGATCCGCAAGAAGGTCGCGGACATCCGCCATACCTTGCCGCCGGAAATCCAGGGCCCGTTCTTCAATGACGAGTTCGGTACCACCTTCGGCAATATCTATGCACTGACCGGTGAGGGCTTCGACTACGCGGTGCTCAAGGACTATGCCGACCGTATCCAGATCCAGCTGCAGCGGGTCAAGGACGTGGGCAAGGTCGAGCTGATCGGCCTGCAGGACGAGAAAATCTGGATCGAGCTGTCCAACCTCAAGCTGGCCACTCTCGGCGTGCCGCTGGAGGCCGTGCAGCAGGCCCTGCAGGAACAGAATGCCGTCAGCACCGCCGGCTTCTTCGAAACGCCCAGCGAGCGCCTGCAGTTGCGGGTGAGCGGGCGCTTCGACAGCGTCGAGCAGATTCGCCAGTTCCCCATTCGCATTGGTGACCGTACCTTCCGTATCGGTGATGTAGCCGAGGTGCACCGCGGTTTCAACGACCCACCCGCGCCGCGCATGCGTTTCATGGGTGAGGATGCCATCGGCCTGGCGGTGTCGATGAAGGACGGCGGCGACATCCTGGTACTGGGCAAGGCATTGGAAAGCGAATTCGAACGCCTGGCACGCAGCCTGCCTGCCGGCATGGAGTTGCGCAAGGTCTCGGACCAGCCGGCGGCGGTCAAGGCCGGCGTGGGCGAGTTCGTTCAGGTGCTGGTCGAGGCGCTGGTCATCGTGCTGCTGGTGAGTTTCTTCTCGTTGGGCCTGCGCACGGGGTTGGTGGTGGCGCTGGCCATCCCGCTGGTGCTGGCCATGACCTTCGCCGCCATGCACTACTTCGGCATCGGCCTGCACAAGATTTCCCTTGGCGCGCTGGTGCTGGCCCTGGGCTTGCTGGTGGATGATGCGATCATTGCCGTGGAGATGATGGCGATAAAGATGGAGCAGGGTTACGACCGCCTCAAGGCGGCCAGCTACGCCTGGAGCAGCACCGCGTTCCCGATGCTCACCGGCACCCTGATCACGGCGGCGGGCTTCCTGCCCATTGCCACGGCGGCCTCCAGTACGGGCGAATACACCCGTTCGATTTTCCAGGTGGTGACCATCGCCTTGCTGACCTCCTGGGTCGCCGCCGTGGTATTCGTGCCTTACCTGGGCGAGCGCCTGCTGCCAGACCTGGCCAAGCTGCATGCCGCGCGGCATGGCAAGGACGGTCACGCGCCAGACCCTTATGCCACACCGTTCTACCAGCGTGTGCGGCGTGTGGTGGAGTGGTGCGTGCGGCGGCGCAAGACGGTGATCCTGCTGACCATTGCTGCTTTTGTCGGCAGCATCTTGCTGTTCCGCTTCGTGCCCCAGCAGTTCTTCCCGGCCTCTGGGCGCCCGGAGCTGATGGTCGACCTGAAGCTGGCCGAAGGCGCCTCGCTGGCCAATACCGCCGAGCGGGTCAAGCAGTTGGAGGCGCTGCTCAAGCAGCAGGACGGCATCGACAACTACGTGGCCTACGTGGGCACCGGTTCGCCGCGTTTCTACCTGCCGCTGGACCAACAACTGCCGGCAGCCAGCTTCGCCCAGTTCGTGGTGCTGGCCAAGTCAATGGAGGATCGCGAGCGCCTGCGTAGCTGGCTGATCAGCACCGTGGACCAGCAGTTCCCCGACCTGCGTGCCCGGGTCACTCGCCTGGAGAACGGCCCGCCGGTGGGTTACCCGGTGCAGTTCCGGGTAACTGGCGAGCACATCGAGAAGGCCCGTGCTTTGGCCCGTGAAGTGGCCGACAAGGTGCGCCAGAACCCGCATGTGGTGAACGTGCACCTGGATTGGGAGGAGCCGAGCAAGGCGGTATTCCTCGAGATCGACCAGGACCGAGCCCGCGCCCTGGGCGTGAGCACCGCGCACCTGTCGAGCTTCCTGCAAAGCTCGCTGACCGGCACCACGGTCAGCCAGTACCGCGAGGACAACGAGTTGATCGAGATCCTGCTGCGCGGCACCCGGCAGGAACGCAGCGAGCTGGGCAACCTCGGCAGCCTGGCACTGCCGACCGACAACGGCCAGAGCGTGGCGCTGTCGCAAGTGGCGACCCTGGAGTATGGCTTCGAGGAAGGTATTATCTGGCACCGTAACCGCTTGCCGACGGTGACCGTGCGCGCCGATATCTATGACAAGGAGCAACCGGCGACGCTGGTGAAACAGATCGAGCCGACCCTGCGGGAGATACGCGCCAGGCTGCCGGATGGCTACCTGCTGGAAGTGGGCGGTACGGTTGAGGACTCCGAGCGTGGGCAGAAGTCGGTGAATGCCGGCATGCCACTGTTTGTGGTGGTGGTGCTGAGTTTGCTGATGATCCAGCTGCGCAGCTTCTCGCGCACGGTGATGGTGTTCCTCACCGCGCCGCTGGGGTTGATTGGCGTGACCCTGTTCCTGCTGGTGTTCCGCCAGCCTTTTGGCTTTGTCGCCATGCTCGGCACCATTGCCCTGGCGGGGATGATCATGCGCAACTCGGTAATTCTGGTGGACCAGATCGAGCAGGACATCGCGGCGGGGATGGAGCGCTGGCAGGCGATTATCGAAGCCACGGTGCGGCGCTTCCGTCCGATCGTGCTGACCGCACTGGCGGCGGTGCTGGCGATGATTCCGTTGTCGCGCAGTGTGTTCTACGGGCCGATGGCGGTGGCGATCATGGGTGGTTTGATCGTGGCCACGGTGCTGACCCTGCTGTTCTTGCCGGCGTTGTATGCGGCTTGGTTCAGGGTGAAGAAGGGCTGAAGACCGCAGGGGAGGGCTTTGCCCTCCTATCGCGACACAAGGCCGCTCCCACAAAGGTCCTGCATTCGCCGATCAATGTAGGAGCGGCCTTGTGTCGCGATGGGCTGCAAAGCAGCCCCCAGGGGGCCCTCAGAGGGCGCCGAAGACCTTCTTGGCCAGGCTGGTAGCCGCTTCAGCCGGGTTTTGGCGAATGCTCTGTTCCTGTTTGGCAATCATCTCGAACAGGCCATCCAGTGCCTTTTCGGTCACGTAGTTCTCGATGCTGGCGCTCTTGGCATCGACCACACCCAACGCCACGGCCTGCCCGGCAAAGTTGTTGTACTGCTGAGCCAGGCCAACCTTGTCGGTAGCCTGCTTGACGATCGGCAGGAACCTGGCGCGGATCTGTTCGCGGCTGCTCTTGTTCAGGTACTGGGTGGCCGAGTCGTCACCGCCGCTGAGGATGCCCTTGGCATCGGTCACGCTCATGTTCTTCACGGCATCCACGAGAATGGCCTGGGCCTGCGGTACGGCAGCCTCGGCGGCCTTGTTCATGCTGGTTTCCAGGGCTTCGACCTGTTCACCCTTGCCGAACATCTTCATCGCCTTGGCGGCCTTGCCCAGGTTGCCTGGCAGTTCGATGCGCACTTCAGGGTTGTTGCTGAAGCCGCCCGGGGTGCTCAGTTGCTTGACGGCCACTTGTGCGCCCTGGGTCAGGGCATCCTTCAGGCCACCGGTGGCGTCTTTCTGGGTCAGGTCGCCCAGCGACAGGGCCAGGGTACTGGCCGACAGCAGCAGGCCGGCACACAGAGTGGTGAAGCGCAGGGAGGTGCGGATCATGAAGCTTTCCTTGTAATCAGATGAATACGGGGATCAGCGGACCGGGTCGACCTTGATCCGCACGGGCTGTGGGTCACTGCCGTCGAGCATGACGCCGTGGTGTTCGGTGTTGATGAACAGCAGCTTGCCGTCCAGCTCGATGCGCGCGCTTACCGCATAGCGGTGGCCGGGCTTGACCTGGGCCGGATCGTAGGTGAGGTGGAATGGCAGCGGTACATTGCCTTTGACCGGGCCGGCCTGGCGGGCCAGGGTCACGGCAGGGGCATCCATCAGCGAAACATCCTGCAGTTCCACGCTCAAGGTAGCGGCAGGAGGCAGGGCAATACGCTGCAGGTAGAAGACTTCACCGTCCAGGCTGGCCTGGGTGGATGGGGTTTGGCTGGAGCAGGCTGCGAGCAAGGATGCGCAACACAGCATAAAGAGCTTTTTCATGGGGTCTCCGGTGTCCTTGGAGCTGACTTGTGGCCAACCCCAGGGACTTTAGCGGATTTTGCTCGATGAATCAGCGGCGTGGCTTGCGCAGGACGATCGCAGACAGATCGGGTGGATTGGAAAGGTCCAGGTCCCTGACGACATTGCCAGCGAATATCTTCCTGCGCTCTTTGTCATACAGGCCTAGATGCAGCTTGGCTGGTAGGCCATCCGGGACGGTAGCCGTGTCTACGAACAATGAGAACGGTGCGCCATTACCTTTCAGGTATAGGGAGTGTTCGGCGAGATTGCTGGCGTAACGATTGCTTCGACCGTCGTCCTGAACGACCAGCAACGTGGCATCCAGATAGGCCGTTTCCTGGCACAGCTCGGGTGGAACGCTCACATACCCGCTCAACTCCATGACAACCGGCTGGATGGGATGTTTTTCCCCCGTCGAGGCGGCGATGCCCACGGGCTCCAGGCTCAGTTGCAAGGGTATGCCCCTTGCTGCGTCGGCGGTTGTCAGGCTCTGTGTCATGCGCGCCAGAACGGCATCTTTGCCGGTGCCCGCCGTACACCGTGCGTCGAGAGTGATATCCACCATTCCAGTCATGCTCGCCCGGTCCAGATGCAGGCGAAATGGCATCGGCGATCCACTGGCCTGGGCACTGCAGGTGGCCAACAGCTGTTCGGTGCCCCCGGCCAGGCCTGTCACACTAACGGTGAGGCGTGGCGACCCTTCGGGCAGGTCAGGAATGTACGGGGCAGTGATGTTACCGGCGATTTCCAGGGTAGCTAGCATGCAGTCACCCCCTACGCGGAGCCAGGGTCGATTGGGGCGCAACGACGCTGTCGACAGTTACCTGTTGCGTACCCGAGATAGTGGCCGGCTCTATCGGATGACGGCTGGTGTTCACGAAGTGGAGTTGACCGTCTTTTTCGATACGCACGGCAAGGGCATATACATGGTCCGGAGCGATCAGGCTGCTGTCGAAAGTAAGCTGCAGGTTGATTGGCAGCAGGCCGCCACAGCGTAGGCGTAATTCGGCAAGGCTTATGGCTGGCGCATCCTGGAGCGAAACATCGAGCAGGCTCAATTTGACCTGCCCGGATGGCGGAAGCGTGCTCTTGCCAGAGGAAACGATTTCAACGTTGAATGACTTCATTTGTGTCATGTTGGTGCTCCTTGAGAGGGATATGTTGTTGCAGAACATTGATCCTCGCCCCTCTCAAGGGCCGACAGCAGGTTGAAAACTTACCCTTGCACTTCCTCCGGCGGTTCGTCACGGTGCAATGCCACTTGGCGGATCGACAGGCGCAGCTCGGCCGACAGCACTCGCTTGGCCACGCCTTCAGCCAGCTCGCCCAGCTTGTCGTGATAACCCAGCTTGCCCTGCGCGTCTGCATGCAGCACGCCTTGCTCGACCAGGGTCTGGATGAAGTGGCGGAACAGGGTCTTGTCGAAGAACTCCGGGGCGTTCAGGCCGTGCAGGATCGACAGGCGCTGGGCCATCATCACGCACAGGTCTTCCAGTTCTTCGGCGCTGAGGCTGTTCTGCCCACTGTTCAGCAACAGCGAGGTAGCCATGTAGAAACGCTGCAGGGTCTGGGTGATGGTGCGGGCGAGCAAGGTCAGCAACACGAACTGCCGTGAGCTGGGCGCCGGGCGAATGTAAGTGTCGTTGTCCTGACGCAGCAGCCCGTGCTCGACCAGCGCGGCCAGCCACTGGTCGATCACCGCATCCAGTTGCTCCGGCGTCCAGCGCAGGAACAGTTCGGCCTGCAGGTAGGGGTACAGCGCGTGCACATACTGGCCCAGCAGTTCGCGGCTCATGCGCGAGCTGCTGAGGAAGAAACTGCCCAGCAGCGCCGGCAGGGCGAAGATATGCAGCACGTTGTTGCGGTAATAAGTCATCAGTACCGCGTTGCCTTCGTCCAGGTACAGGATGCGGCCCAGGGCGTCCTTCTGCTCGGCCACCAGGTTCATGCCGCGCACGTGTTCGATCAGCGCCTGGCCGTCGCCGTCGGGAAGTGTGGTGTGCGGTGAGTAGGGCACCTGGCGCAGCAAGGCCAGGTACAGGTCAAGTACGCGGGTCAGGGCGCGCTCGTCCAGGGCCAGGCGGCTGGTGGACAGCAGCGCCAGGGCCACCAGGTTGACCGGGTTGATCGCGGCCGCTTCGTTGAGGTGGCGGGCCACGGTTTCGCCCAGGCGGGTGGTGGTGGCGTTGAGCCAGGTCGGGCGGTACTGCGGGCCATGGTCCTGTTCACGCCAGCCGGGCTGTTGCTGGTCGAGGAAGCCGGCCAGGCGGATCGGCTCGCCGAAGTTCACGTACACCTGGCCAAAGCGCTGCTTGAGCGCGCCGAATACCTTGAAGATATCGAAGATCGACTCTTTCTTCTTGCTGGCACCGCGCAGCTCGCCCAGGTAGGTGCGGCCTTCGAGCACACGCTCGTAGCCGATGTACACCGGCACGAACACGATTGGCGTGCGCGACGAACGCAGGAAGCTGCGCAGGGTAATGGCCAGCATCCCGGTGCGCGGTTGCAGCATGCGCCCGGTGCGCGAGCGACCGCCTTCGACGAAGTATTCGACCGGGAAACCCTTGGTGTACAAGGTGTGCAGGTATTCATTGAATACTGCGGTGTACAGCGGGTTGCCCTTGAATGTGCGGCGCATGAAGAAGGCACCGCCACGGCGCAGCAGGTTACCCACCAGCGGCATGTTGAGGTTGATGCCTGCCGCCACGTGCGGCGGGGTCAGACCGTTGCGGAACAGCAGGTACGACAGCAACAGGTAGTCGATGTGGCTGCGGTGGCACGGTACGTAGATCACTTCGTGGCCAGGGGCAATGCCCTGCACCTGTTCGATGTGGTTGACCTTGATGCCGTCGTAGATCTTGTTCCAGAACCAGCTCAGCACCACTTCGAGGAAGCGGATGGCGGTGTAGGTGTAGTCCGAGGCGATCTCGTTGCCATAGCGCAGAGCCTGGGCTTCGGCCTTGGCCAGCGGCAGGTTTTCGCGCTGCGCTTCATCGACGATGGCCTGGCGCACCTGGGGCGCGTGGATCAGGCCCTTGACCAGGTTGCGACGGTGCGAGATGTCCGGGCCGATAACGGCGGTCTTGAGGTTGCGAAAATGCACGCGCAGCAGGCGCTGGGCCATGCGCACGGTGCGCTCGTGGCCCTTGTTGTGCTGTACCAGTTCGCGCAGGTGGATGGGGGCGGAGAACTGCACCCGGGTCTTGCGCCCGAGGATCAGCACGGTCAGCAGCCGGCGCAGGCGCCCGGTAACCGCCCAGCTGTCGGCGAACAGCAACTTCCACGGGCTGGATTCGCTGGCCGGGGTCTGGCCCCAGAACACACTGACCGGAATGATCTGCGCATCCTCTTCGGCATGCTGGCTGACGGCGGCGACCAGGCGTTCCAGGGTGGGCGGGGCGCCGCGCTTGTCATGGCGGCCGAGCCAGTCCGGGTCCGGGGTCAGGTAGAAGAATGCCGCTGGTTCCTGCTGCGGGCCAACCGCCACCGGCAGTACCGGGCGCGGCAGGCCCGCCTTGGTGCATTCATGGTCGAGCACGGCCAGGTCGGTGAGCGCGGGCGAGGGCAGGGCATAGAACACCGGGCGGCTGCGGTCGAGTTTGAGGGTGAGGGAGGACTGGTTGATGGTCTCGGAGCGCACCCACAGGTACAACAGGCGACGCAGGGCGCCGAAGATCAGGCGGCGCAGGGGGGAACGGGTCATGGGGTGTGTGCCCTGGGTGTGATATTCAGGTGTGTATCCGGCCAATTAGTCTGCCGTATCCGCGCAAGTTCAGCAAAAATCGCCGAAAGGGGCGACGGTCATCAAATTTTTTTGTTCTGTGTCATATACTCGGCCTGCCACTTGCAGGATATTTGCGCAAGCGGCGTCGGCACGTGGCGGAGGCTTCGTGTCTACAAGGCGATTTTCACAATAAAAATCCGGAGTAGTTCAGATGTCGTCTCGTGAGACTGGGAATGTAAAGTGGTTCAACGATGCCAAGGGTTACGGCTTCATTCAGCGCGAAGGTGGTGCGGATGTGTTCGTTCACTATCGGGCGATTCGCGGTGAGGGGCATCGTACCCTGGTCGAAGGGCAGCGGGTGGAATACGCCTGCGTGCAGGGCCAGAAAGGCCTGCAAGCCGAGGACGTAGTGGGCCTCTGAGCCTCATGCGGTAAGGCTTGTTGTGGGAGCTGGCTTGCCGGCGATCACCGGCGAAGCCGGTGCCAGGCACCGTGTTGCCTGCATCGCCGGCAAGCCGGGCTCCCACAAAGAATGCAGTGCATTCAGGTGCGCCAGGTGATTTCCTCTTCACCGTCGGCGCTGATGCGGATCCAGCGATCGGCATCTTCTTCCCCGTCTTCTTCCACCCAGCCACCCGGCGCGCAGCGCACTTCCACACCCAGTGCGGCGAAAGCGGCGCGGGCGCAGGCAACGTCATCGGCCCAGGGGGTCTGGTCGCTTTCCAGGTAAAGGCTGTTCCATTTTCCTACAGCTTTGGGTAACCAGGTGACCGGAATGTTACCGGCCTGGCATTTGAAGGTCTGGCCTTTCTGCTGCCATTCGCTGCACGGGCCGATCGCCTGGGTAAGCCATTCGGCAATCTGCTTGTGGTCGACGTCGGCGTCCTTCAGGTAGATCTCGATATCAGGTTGGCGCATAAGGGCTCCGGTGTGCTCAATCTTGGCGCAGGAAATAGTCATAACGCATGGAAACCGTGACCTCGAACGGCTCGGGCTGGTCGATTACCCGGGCACGCTTTTCGGCACTGGCGCGCCAGCCGTGCGGGGTCATGGCCAGCAGGTCGGCGCGGGCCTTGGGCGCGACCAGGCTCAGGCGAAACTCGAGGGTTTCGCTGTGGGCATGGGCCATGCCTTCGGGTACCAACGCCAGGTGCTTGTCATCGGCGTAAGGGCGTACTTCATCGTAGAGCACTTCGCGCAGTTTCATCAGGTGGCCGCTGGTGGGGCCGACCCGCATCAGGCCGCCGCCGGGGCTGAGCAGGCGTTTGGCCTCGGCCCAGTCCAGCGGGCTGAACACGCTGGCGATGAACTGGCAGCTGGCGTCGGCCAGCGGCACCCGGGCCATGCTGGCGACCATCCAGGTGACCTCGGGCGCGCGGCGGCAGGCGCGCTTGACTGCCTCGCGGGAAATGTCCAGGGCAAAGCCGTCGGCGGCCGGCAGAGCCTGGGCGATCTGCGCAGTGTAGTAACCCTCGCCACAGCCGATGTCCAGCCAGGCACCGGGCTGGCGCTCGGCGGCCAGCTCGGCCAGGCGGCGCGCCACCGGCGCGTAGTGGCCGGCATCGAGGAAATCGCGGCGGGCCTCGACCATGGCCTGGTTGTCACCCGGGTCGCGGCTGTTCTTGTGCTGTACCGGCAGCAGGTTCAGGTAACCCTGGCGGGCGCGGTCGAAGCGGTGACCGGCCGGGCACACCACACCGTTGTCGAGCCGGCTCAGTGGCGCCTGGCAAAGAGGGCAGGCGAGCATCAGGCGAGCAACCGGACCAGGGTCTGGTAGTAGATTTCGGTCAGCAGGTCGAGGTCGCTGGCCAGGATCCGCTCATCCACTTGGTGGATGGTGGCGTTGACCGGGCCGAGCTCGACCACCTGGGTACCCATGGTGGCGATGAAGCGGCCATCGGAGGTACCGCCGCTGGTGGACGGCTGGGTGTCGCGGCCGGTGACGTCCTTGATGCTTGCCGAGACTGCGTTCAGCAATTCGCCCGGTTCGGTGAGGAACGGCAGGCCCGACAGCGCCCAGTCGATTGACCAGTCCAGTTCATGCTTGTCGAGGATTGCCGACACCCGCTCCTGCAGGCCTTCGACAGTCGACTCGGTGGAGAAGCGGAAATTGAACAGTGCGGTCAGCTCGCCCGGGACCACGTTGGTGGCGCCGGTGCCGGAATTGAGGTTGGAGATCTGGAAGCTGGTCGGCGGGAAGAATGCATTGCCTTCGTCCCAGTGCTCGGCCGCCAGTTCCGCCAGCGCCGGCGCGGCCAGGTGGATCGGGTTACGCGCCAGGTGCGGGTAGGCCACATGGCCCTGCTTGCCGCGCACGGTCAGCTTGGCGCCAAGCGAGCCACGGCGGCCGTTCTTGACCACATCACCCAGCAGGGTGGTGCTGGAGGGTTCGCCGACGATGCACCAGTCCAGGCGCTCGTTGCGTGCTTTCAGGCGCTCGACCACGGCCTTGGTACCATGGTGGGCCGGGCCTTCCTCGTCGCTGGTGATCAGGAACGCGACCTTGCCGCGGTGGTCCGGGTAGTCCTGCACGAAGCGCTCGCTGGCAATCACCATGGAGGCCAGGCTGCCTTTCATGTCGGCGGCGCCACGGCCGCAGAGCATGCCGTCGGCGTCGATCAGCGCTTCGAACGGCTCATGCTGCCATTGCTGCACCGGGCCGGTGGGTACCACGTCGGTGTGGCCGGCGAAGCACAGCACCGGGCCGTCCTGAGTGCCGTGGGTGGCCCAGAAATTGTCGACGTCTTCGATGCGCATCGGTTCCAGCTGGAAGCCCACGGCGCCCAGGCGGTTCATCATCTGAGCCTGGCAGTCGGCATCGACGGGGGTGACCGAGGGGCGGCGGATCAGGTCGCAGGCCAGTTGAAGGGTGGGCGAAAGCTCGGCTGGGGCCGTCATGGGGGACTCCGGGGCAAGGCAAGGCGGGGAAATCTGAGGGGCGTTATCTTATATCAAACCGATGGGCCATTGGGGCCGCTTTGCGGCCCTTTCGCGACACAAGGCCGCTCCCACAGGATCACCACAGCCCATCAGGCGTGTGCAATACCTGTGGGAGCGGCCTTGTGTCGCGAAAGGGGCGCAAAGCGCCCCCAGGATCTCAAGCCTGTTGCGGTTCGGCAGCCTTTTCTACGGGCTTGGGCAGCGACGACAGGAACGCCATCACCAGCGCCGCCACATAAGGCAACGACTGCACCAGTAACATCGCCACCCAGAAGCGCATGTCCGAACTCGGCAGCCCCTGTACCAGGTAGATACCCAGCGCCGCGCCCCACAGCAGCAACATGATGAACAACTCTTCTCGCGCCTCGGAAATCGCCACCAGCAGCCCGTGGCTGTCGGCGTTCTTCGGTGTGCGGAAGAACGGCATGCTGCTGGTGAAGAACCCGTACAGCACCGCCTTGGCGATGGTATGCGACAGTGCCAGCCCCGCCAGTGCCGCAGCAAAGGCATCCTTCAGGTTCACCCCCACCGCACGGCGGTAGAGGAAGATGATCTTGCCGACCTTGAAGAAGAACAGCGCCAGCGGTGGAATGGCGAAGATCATCAAGGGCGGATCGACCCGGTGCGGCACGATGATCATGGCCGCCGACCACAGCAGCGCGCCAACGGTGAAGAAGATGTTCATGCCATCGGCGATCCATGGTAGCCAGCCGGCCAGGAAGTGGTAGCGCTGGCCGCGGGTCAGTTCGCTGCCCTTGCCGCGCAGCAGGGCACTGGCATGGTGCTTGATGATCTGGATGGCGCCGTAGGCCCAGCGGAAACGTTGCTTCTTGAAGTCGATGAAGGTGTCAGGCATCAGGCCCTTGCCGTAGCTGTTGTGGGCATAGGCGGCCGACAGGCCTTTCTCGAACACCCGCAGGCCCAGTTCGGCATCCTCGCAGATGCACCACTCGGCCCAGCCAAGCTCTTCCAGCACGCTGCGCCGGGTCATGGTCATGGTGCCGTGCTGGATGATCGCGTCACGGTCGTTGCGGGTGACCATGCCGATATGGAAGAAGCCCTTGTACTCGCTGTAGCACAGCTTCTTGAAGGCGCTCTCGTGCTGGTCGCGATAGTCTTGCGGCGACTGCACCACGGCAATTTTCGGGTCGGCGAAGTGCGGCACCATGTGCTTGAGCCAGTTGCGATCGACGCAGTAGTCCGAGTCGATCACCGCGATCACTTCGGCGTCCTTGGCGGTGTGCGGGATCAGGTAGTTCAGCGCGCCGCCCTTGAAGCCGGCCAGGGGCGCGACGTGGAAGAACCTGAAGCGCTCGCCGAGCTTCTCGCAATGGGCCTTGAGCGGCTCCCATACGGCCGGGTCCTTGGTGTTGTTGTCGATCACCAGCACTTCGTAGTCGGGGTAGTCCAGTGCGGCCAGGGCATCGAGGGTCTGTTTCACCATCTCCGGCGGCTCGTTGTAGCACGGCACATGCACCGATACCTTGGGCCGATAGGCACTGTCGGCCTGCACCGGCAGGAACTCGCGCCGGCGCTTGTGTATCCATACCGCCTCGGCCAGCTCGTGGGCCTCGGTCAGCAGCACGATGAACACGCCCAGCGCGCCGAGGGCCAGCAGCACGCCCACGGTCAGGCTGAACCAGGTGCTGTATTGCTGGCTGTAGTCGTAGGCGATCCATACCAGCACCGACCCGCACAGGAAGGTGATGAAGGTCAGGAAGGTGCGGCCGCGCTGGCGTAGGGCCGAACCGTCGATGAACAGCACCATCAGCGCAATCAACGCCAGCACCACAGAGGCAACCGCCAGGGCACGCCATTGCGGGATCGCCACCACCGGGCCGTCGAAGTTGAATTTTTGCTGGCGCTCGGCGTTGTACACGCCCCAGTAGGCGCCCACCGAGCCTTCGTCGCTGGCCTTCCACGGCTGGTCGTAGGCTTCGATGACGAAGTAGTTGTAGCCACGGCGGTTGAGGGTGTTGACCAGGGTGCGCAGATAGATGGCCTGGTCAGCCTGGGTGGCATCGGCGCCGCCGCGCATGCGGCCGTTGCTCGGCCAGCCGACTTCCGACAGCAGCAGGGGCTTACGCGGGAACTGGTGCTTCAGCTCGCGGGCACGGTCGAGCACGAACTTGACCGAGTCCTTCATCGGCACAAACTCCCAGTACGGCAGGATGTGCGCGGCAATCAGGTCGACGTGCTTGGCCAGTTGCGGGTTTTCCTTCCAGATGTGCCATTGCTCGCTGGTGGTCACCGGCACCTTGACGGCTGCGCGTACCCGGTCCAGGTACTTGATCAGGTTCTCCGGGGTGATTTCCTCACGGAACAGCGCCTCGTTGCCGACTACTACCCGCACCACGCTGCGCGAAGTGTTGGCCAGCTGGATGGCCGTGGCGATTTCACGCTCGTTGCGCTCCAGGTCAGGGCTGATCCAGATCCCCAGTGTTACCCGCAGGCCGAATTCCTCGGCCAGGCGCGGAATATCCGCCTGGGTGCCCTCCACGGTGTAGATCCGGATGCTGTCGGTCAGTTTGCTCAACTGTTCCAGGTCCTGACGCATCTCGTCGTCATTGGGGTACTGGCCCTTCTGCGGGCTTTCGCCCAGGCGGAATGGTGAATACGAGAAGCCAGAGATCTGCTCTGGCCAGGCGGGGGCGGAAACCGGGCGGTTGATCAGTGCCCAGAACCCGGTGAACAACGCGGCGATGGCCAGGACCACGACCAGGTTCAGGCCGAATTTACGTGAAGACATTGTCGTCCATATGTGTCGAAGTGATAGGACATTAAAGCAGGGTTGGTAGTGTCTTTCCTAACGATGCAGGCCATGGGCCCGCTGGCATATAATGCGCGCCGGTTTTTTGGGGTATGAACATGAGCACAGAAGATCCACGCTTCGCCGGCGTTGCCCGGCTGTATGGCGACCAGGGGCTGCACCGTCTGGGCCAGGCCCATGTGGCCGTGGTCGGTATTGGCGGGGTAGGCTCGTGGGCGGCGGAAGCGCTGGCCCGCAGTGGCGTGGGCGAGATCACCCTGTTCGACCTCGACGATGTGTGCGTCAGCAACACCAATCGCCAGGCCCACGCCCTGGACGGGCAGGTGGGGCGGCCCAAGGTCGAGGTCATGGCCGAGCGCCTGCGGGCGATCAACCCGGCGTGCACGGTGCATGCGGTGGCCGACTTCGTCACCCGTGACACCATGGTTGAGTACATTACCGAGAACCTCGACTGCGTGATCGACTGCATCGACAGCGTCATGGCCAAGGCGGCGTTGATCGCCTGGTGCCGGCGGCGCAAGATCACCATCGTCACTACTGGTGGCGCCGGTGGGCAGATCGACCCGACACAGATCCAGATCGCCGACCTGAACAAGACCTTCAACGACCCGCTGGCCTCGCGGGTGCGTTCCACCCTGCGCCGCGACTACAACTTCTCACGCAATGTCAGCCGCAACTATGGCGTGCCCTGCGTGTTCTCCAGCGAACAGCTGCGCTACCCCAAGGGCGATGGCAGCGTTTGCCTGCAGAAAAGCTTCGTGGGCGAGGGCGTGCGCCTGGACTGCTCGGGTGGCTTTGGCGCGGTGATGATGGTGACCGCGACCTTTGGCATGGTGGCGGCGAGCAAGGCGGTGGAAAAACTGGTGGCTGGGGCGCGGCGGCCTTCGGAGCGGGTCAAGCCTGAGTAGACCGCGTGGGCTTCTTCGCGGGTAAACCCGCTCCCACAGGTAGTACATCTCTCCCAGGAAAGGTGAGGATCCTGTGGGAGCGGGTTTACCCGCGAAGAAGCCAGCACCATTTAGTGGGGAGACGCCAGCTCCGCCATCCGCTGCAACACCGCATGCAGCCCATTGCTGCGTGACGGCGACAGCTGGCGCTCCAGCCCCAGCTGAGTGAACCACTCACGCAGATCAAGCCCGGCCAGTTCCTCATTGGCCAACCCTTGCACCCGCACCAGCAACAACGCCAACAGCCCACGCAACAAGCGGGCATCGCTACTCGCCTTGAACCGCCACAACCCCTCAACCTGCTCGGCCACAAGCCAAACCAGGCTTTCGCAGCCATGTACCCGGTTGGCCTCGGTCTTCTCGCTGTCAGCCAGCGGCTCAAGCCGGTCGCCCCACTGCATCAGCAGCCGCGCTCGCTGTTCCCAGCCCTTGCCCTGCTCAAAAGCTTCCAGCGCCTGGCGCGCCTGATCCGGCAGGGTCATCGCAACAGCTCCAGGCCTTGATCCAGCGCCTCGAAGAAACGCTGCAAGTCATCGCTGTCGTTATACAGCCCCAAGGACACGCGGATCGCGCCCTCCAGGCCCAGGCCCTTCAGCAGCGGCATGGCACAGTGGTGCCCGGCACGTACGGCAATGCCTTGCTCGGTCAGCAGGTGGGCGATGTCGGCGTTGTGCACACCTTCGATGACGAAACTGGCAAGGGCCGCTTGTGGCGTGCCGAGGATGCGCACGCCATCGCGGTCCGCCAGGCCACGCAGCAGGTGCTGGTGCAGGCTGGCTTCATGGGTTTCGAGCGCCTGAGCATCGAGGCTGGCCAGGTAGTCCAGGGTTGCACCCAGGCCGATCACCCCGGCGATCGGCGGCGTACCTGCCTCGAACCCCAGCGGTGCCGGGCGGAAGCCGGCGCTGTGGTACTCGGCCACTTGCACCATCTCGCCGCCGAACTGCCAGTGGTGCAGCAGCCCCAGCGCCTGGGTGCGCCCGTACAGCACGCCAACGCCCTCCGGGCCGTACAGTTTGTGGCTGGAGAACACATAGAAGTCACAGCCAAGCTGCTGCACATCATGGCGACCATGCACCACCCCCTGGGCACCGTCGACCACGGTCAGCGCGCCTTGCGCACGGGCATGGGCCAGCAGCGCCGGCAGCGGCTGCCAGGTGCCCAGCACGTTGGACAGCTGGCTCACCGCCAGCACGCGGGTGCGTGGGCCGATCAGTTGCAGCGCCTGGTCCAGGTCAATACGACCATGGGCATCCAGTGGCAGCACCACCAGGCGCAGGTTGCGCCGGCGCGCCAGCTGTTGCCAGGGCAGCAGGTTGGCATGGTGTTCCAGGGCGCTGACGGCAATTTCGTCACCGGCCTCGAAGCGGTGTTCCAAGCCATAAGCCAGCAGGTTCAGCGCCGAGGTGGCGCCGTGGGTGAAAATGATCTGGCCTGAGTCTGCCGCATTGAGCCAGGCCGCAACCTTGTCGCGGCTGGTTTCGAAGGCCTGGGTCGCCAGTGCGCCGGGCAAGTGCTGGGCACGGTGCACGTTGGCCGCGCCATGGCTGTAGTAATGGCTCAGTGCATCGAGCAGGGCTTGCGGCTTCTGGGTAGTGGCGGCGCTGTCCAGGTAGGTCTGGTGCTGCCGTTGCAGGGCGGCGATGGCGGGAAAATCGGCACGCCAGGGGGAGGGCTGGAACATGGTCGCGGGGCCTGGAATGAAAATCGGGTCTGGCGTGGTGCCAGACCCGATCTTAACATTTCAAACGCTGAGAATCCGCTGTTCGCGAGCAAGCTCGCGTCTACAGGGGGTGACGGATTCTCAGTTATGCGCGTGCAGCGCCTCGTTCAGCTCGATGGCCGACTTGTGGGTCTTGCACTCCACCGCGCCGTTCAGCGAGTTGCGGCGGAACAGCAGGTCGGTCTGGCCGGCCAGGTCGCGGGCCTTGACCACTTTGACCAGTTGGTTGTTCTCGTCCAGCAGGTTCACCTTGGTACCGGCGGTGATGTACAGGCCGGCTTCGACGGTGTTGCGGTCGCCCAGTGGAATGCCGATACCGGCGTTGGCGCCGATCAGGCAGCCTTCGCCAACCTTGATGACGATATTGCCGCCACCGGACAGGGTACCCATGGTCGAGCAGCCGCCGCCCAGGTCCGAGCCCTTGCCGACGAATACGCCGGCGGAAACGCGGCCTTCGATCATGCCCGGGCCTTCGGTGCCAGCGTTAAAGTTGACGAAGCCTTCGTGCATGATGGTGGTGCCTTCGCCGATGTAGGCGCCCAGGCGCACACGGGCGGTGTCGGCGATACGCACGCCGGCCGGTACCACGTAGTCGGTCATTTTCGGGAACTTGTCCACCGAGAACACTTCCAGCAGCTCGCCCTTCAGGCGCGCTTCCAGTTGCAGTTCGGCCAGTTCGGCCAGGTCGACCGCGCCCTGGTTAGTCCAGGCCACGTTCGGCAGCAGCGGGAAGATGCCGGCCAGGCTCAGGCCGTGCGGCTTGACCAGGCGGTGCGACAGCAGGTGCAGCTTGAGGTAGGCCTCTGGGGTCGAGGTCAGCGCGGCGTCTTCGGCCAGCAGGGTGGCGACCAGCGGCTTGTGGCTTTCAGCCAGGCGGGTCAGCAGGGCGGCCTGGGCGGCATCCACACCCTTCACGGCTTCGGCCAGTTGCGCGGCCTGGGCGTTGCTGAAGGCGATGGCCTGGTTACCACCTTGGTAACCGAGAACAGGGGCTACCGCGGCGACCAGTTCGGCGCTCGGGTTGAGCAGCGGTTGTGCGTAGAACACTTCCAGCCAGGCGCCCTGGCGGTTCTGGGAGCCGACACCGAAGGCCAGGCTGAACAGGGTATTGGACATGTGATTACCTCGTGCGAAATAGGGTAGGGGCTCAGGCCAGGGCAGCGGCGTACAGGTCAGGCTTGAAGCCGACCAGGGTACGCGCGCCAAGGTCGAGCACCGGGCGCTTGATCATCGACGGCTGGGCCAGCATCAGTTCGACAGCCTTGGCCTGGTCGAGGCCGGCCTTGCTGGCGTCGTCCAGCTTGCGGAAGGTGGTGCCGGCACGGTTGAGGATGACTTCCCAGCCGTGTTCGTCGCACCAGCGGTTCAGGCTGTCACGGTCGATGCCTTGGGTCTTGTAGTCGTGGAATTCGTAGGCAATGGCCTGGTCTTCGAGCCAGGTACGTGCCTTTTTCATGGTGTCACAGGCTTTGATGCCGTAGAGCGTGTAGGTCATTGTGTGCATTGGGATCACAGGCTGCCCCAATCTCTCCGTTTTCCGATTTCAGTCGCGGGATTATGCGGGAACGATCCTGTGAGCGCCACGGGTGTGCATGTCCTGGATCTTGCAGTGTGTCGGAGACCGAGCGCCGCCCGCGCGGCGCTTCGCAGCACAAGGCTGCTCCTACATCTGTTTCGGGCCAGTAACGCCTGTACCAACGCACGCGACCGCCTAGTTTGCTCGACACGATATCGAGGCGTACGCCAGGGGGCCGCGTGCCGCGCTCACAGGAATGACTGGCCCGAAACAAACGGTAGGAGCAGCCTTGTGCTGCGAAGCGCCGCGCGGGCGGCGCTCGATCTCACAGGCACAGCAAGACTCAAGGCATGCATCTGCTGGGCGATAAGGGGGCGAACCTGCGCCACCGACAAACCGAAGTATCATCATGTTACATATTCATCCGCCACCTGCGACTATCGTGCAGCGGCCTCGAATCGCCCATCGCCGCTAACATATTGTTTCAATGGCGATGTTTCGCCTTGTTGTCGTTTCTGGTTCACAAAGGAAGCTTTCCCGGATGCAGTCCGCCTACACCGTCCTCATCCTGCTGACGTTGGTCAGCGTGTCGAAGCTGGTCGGCCGCATGATTCCGCTGCCCTTGCCGTTGGTGCAGATCGCCGCCGGCGCCTTGCTCGCATGGCCGACACTGGGCCTGCATGTGGCCCTGGACCCCGAGTTGTTCCTGTTCCTGTTCCTGCCGCCGTTGCTGTTCGCCGACGGCTGGCGCATTCCGAAGCGCGAGTTGTGGCGCATTCGTGGGCCGGTGGTAGCGCTGGCCGTGGGTCTGGTGCTGTTTACCGTGGTCGGAGCCGGTTACTTCATTCAATGGCTGCTGCCGAGCATCCCGCTGCCAGTGGCCTTCGCCCTGGCCGCAGTGTTGTCGCCGACCGACGCCGTGGCGGTTTCGGCCATTACCCAGGACCGCCTGCCCACCCCGCTGATGCACATGCTCCAGGGCGAGGCCCTGATGAACGATGCCTCGGGCCTGGTGACCTTCAAGTTCGCCCTGGCGGCGGCGATCACCGGGGTATTCTCGCTGACCGATGCAAGCTTCAGCTTCGTGCTGGTCGCCCTGGGCGGCCTGGCGGTGGGTGTGGCCCTGAGCTGGTTGATCGGCCGCCTGCGCGCGTGGATGATCGCCCGTGGCTGGGACGACCCGGCGACCCATGTGGTGTTCATGTTGCTGCTGCCGTTCGCCGCCTACGTGCTGGCCGAGCGCCTGGGTGTGTCGGGCATCCTCTCGGCGGTAGCTGCCGGCATGATGCAGAGCTGGCTCGACCTGCTGCCACGGCAGACCAGCACCCGCCTGCTCAACCGTAGCGTTTGGTCGCTGCTGGAGTTCGCTTTCAACGGCCTGATCTTTCTGCTGCTGGGCCTGCAGTTGCCGGACATCATCAAGGCGGTGGTCAGCCACGAAACCACCGTTTGGCCGACCCTGGCATACCGTTGCCTGGATGTGGTGGCGATCTTCGTGGCGTTGATCCTGCTGCGGTTCATATGGGTGCAGAGCATCTGGCGTTCGATCGGTGTAGTGCGCCGCTGGCGCGGCAAGCCGGCGCTGGTGCTGATGCCCACGGCGCGCTCTTGCTGGCTGCTGACCTTGGGGGGTGTGCGCGGTGCAGTCACTCTGGCCGGTGTGATGTCGATCCCGTTGCTGATCGGAGCAGGCAAGGCCTTCCCGGAGCGTGACCTGCTGATCTTCATTGCGGCTGGGGTGATCCTGCTGTCGTTGATCAGTGCCTGTATCGCGCTGCCGCTGTTGCTGCGCGGGGTGACCAAGAGCCCGGACGAGCGTTTGCACCAGGAAGTGCAGGAGGCCTGGCGGCGCACGGCCGAGGCGGCGATCCATGCACTGGAGGCAGAGGAAGTGATCGACAGCAATGCGCCACAGGATGCCGCACAGGCGACCTTGGCAACCGAGTTGAAGGCGCGTTTGATGGCTGAGTACCGGGATGAGCTGGACAGCTACAACGACAGCGCCGAGGCCAAGGCCCTGGCCGAACAGATGGACCTGCTGGAGCGACGACTGCGCCTGCGTGCGCTGCGGGCGCAGCGGCTGGAGCTGTATGAACTGCATCGCCAGCATCTGGTGGGGGATGAAGTGGTGCGGCAGGTGCTGGGTGAGCTGGATATGAGTGAGGCAAACCTAGGGTCAGTCAGGTAGACCGCAGGGGCCGCTATGCGCCCCCTGTAGGAGCGGGTTTACCCGCGAACACCGGCACAGCCGGTGCCATGCACCGCGTCGCCTGATTCGCGGGTAAACCCGCTCCTACAGGTACTGCACAACATTCGAGAGTTGTACGGCCCCTGTCGAATCAGTGGTTCTGCAGGAATGCGCGAATCCGCTCCGCCGCCTCGATGCACTCGGCCAGCGGCGCAACCAGCGCCATGCGCACACGCCCGGCGCCCGGGTTCACGCCATCCACCTCACGCGACAGGTACGACCCCGGCACCACCGTCACATGCTGGGCCTCGAACAGGTCGCGGGTAAACTCGGCATCGTCGCCGGGTACCTTGGCCCACAAGTAGAAGCTGCCATCCGGGCGCTGCACGTCCAGCACCGGCTGCAGGATATCCAGCACGGCATCGTACTTGGCGCGGTACTGGTCGCGGTTCTCGCGCACATGCGCCTCGTCCTGCCAGGCAGCAATGCTGGCCAGCTGGGTTTGTACCGGCATGGCGCAGCCGTGGTAGGTACGGTACAGCAGGAACGGCTTGATGATTTCGGCGTCACCGGCGACGAAGCCCGAGCGCAGGCCCGGCAGGTTGGAGCGCTTGGACAGGCTGTGGAATACCACGCAGCGCTTGAAGTCGCTGCGGCCCAGTTCCGCACAGGCCGTCAGCAGGCCTGGTGGCGGGGCGTCCTCGTCGAAGTACAGCTCGCTGTAGCACTCATCGGCGGCAATCACGAAGTCGTGTTCGTCGGCCAGGGCAATCAGCTTCTTCAGGGTGTCCATCGGCACCAGTGCGCCAGTGGGGTTGCCCGGTGAGCACAGGAACAGGATCTGGCAACGCTTCCACACTTCAGCCGGCACGGCGTCGAAGTCGGGGTTGAAGCCGTTGCTTTCCAGGCATGGCAGGTAGTGCGGGGTGGCACCGGCCAGCAGTGCTGCGCCTTCATAGATCTGGTAGAACGGGTTGGGACTGACTACCAGGCCGTCATCGGCGCGGTTGACCACGGCCTGGGTGAAGGCGAACAGTGCTTCGCGGGTGCCGTTGACCGGCAGGATGTGGCGGTCGGCGTCCAGCCAGCCGGCCGGTACGCCAAAGCGCCGCTCGCACCACTGGGCAATGGCCTGGCGCAAGGCCGGCAGGCCGATGGTGCTCGGGTACACCGCCAGCTTGTCGAGGTTGTCGGCCATGGCCTGGGCGACGAACGCCGGCGATTCATGCTTCGGCTCACCGATCGACAGGGCAATGGCGCGCTTGTCCGCCGCAGGCTTCACGCTGCCCAGCAGGGCGCGGAGTTTTTCGAACGGGTAGGGCTGAAGCTGGGTCAAGGCATGGTTCATCGGCGCAAGATCTCGTCAATCGTCTAGTCGTTAAAAAGTTACGCGGGTAGGGCTGGCATCGCTGACCTGGCCGGCCTGCAACTGCTGGACGATGGCCTCCTGCAGTCGGCTGCACAGCTGTGGGTCGGACAGCGGCTGGTTGTCGGCATCGGTGATGAAGAAAACGTCTTCCACCCGCTCGCCAAGGGTGGCGATCTTGGCGTTCTGCAGCGACAGGTCGAACTCCAGGAAGATGCGCCCCAGCCTGGCCAGCAGGCCTGGGCGGTCGGGCGCGGTGATTTCGAGGATGGTCACCGGTCGCTGGGCATCGTTGAGGATGGTCACCTGTGGCGGGAAGTCGAAGTGCTTGAGCTGGCGCGGTACCCGACGCTGGATGATGGTCGGGTAGTCCTCGGGGTTGCGCAGCGCTTCGGTCAGGCCGTCGCGAATCTGCTTGACCCGCTGCGGGTTGTCGCCGATCGAGCCGCCGTCGTTGTCCAGCACGATGTAGGTGTCGAGGGTGAACTGGCTGCTCGAAGTGATGATCCGCGCGTCATGAATGTTCAGGTTCAGCTGCGACATGGCCGCCACCGTCACGGCAAAGAAGTCGTGCTGGTCGGGGGCGTAGATGAAGATCTGCGTGCCACCCTCGAACTCGCGCTGGGTGGTTTCCTTGATCAGTACCAGCGGCCCGCCATCGGCCGGCTGCTGGAGGATCGCGTCACTGTGCCAGGCCACGTCGGCGGCGGTGTGTTTGAGGAAGTAGTCATCGCCCAACTGCGACCACAGTTGCTCGACGTCGTCCGGGTCGGTGCCCTCACGCACCAGGATGTCCAGCGCCGCCGATTGGGTCTGGCGAATCTGCTCTTCGCGGTCCAGCGGGTTTTCCAGGCCACGGCGCAGGGCGCGCTTGGTCTCGGTGTACAGCTGGCGCAGCAGGCTGGCCCGCCATGAGTTCCACAAGCTGGGGTTGGTGGCGTTGATATCGGCCACGGTCAGCACGTACAGGTAGTCCAGGCGCGTCTCGTCGCCCACGTGCAGGGCAAAATCGTTGATCACCTGAGGGTCGGACAGGTCTTTGCGCTGTGCGGTGGTCGACATCACCAGGTGGTTTTGCACCAGCCAGACGATCAGCCGGCTGTCCCAGGGCGGCAACTGGTGGCGTTCGCAGAACTTCTGCGCATCCAGCGCGCCCAGTTCGGAATGGTCGCCCTGGCGGCCCTTGCCGATGTCGTGGTACAGGCCGGCCAGGTAGATCAGCTCGGGCTTGGGCAGGCGGCCCATGAGCTTGCTGGCAAGCGGGAATTTTTCGGATACCGGCGTGTATTGCAGCTTGCGCAGGTGCTTGATGAGGTTGAGGGTGTGCGCATCGACCGTATAGATGTGAAACAGGTCGTGTTGCATCTGCCCGACGATCAGGCCGAATTCCGGCAGGTAGCGGCCAAGGATGCCGTAACGGTTCATTCGCCGCAGGTTGCGGTGGATGCCGATTTCGCACTTGAACAGCTCGATGAACAGGCTGGTGTTGCGGATATCGGTGCGGAAGGTGTCGTCGATCAGGTGCCGGTGCTCGCGCAGCAGCCGCACGGTATCGGCGCGTACGCCCTTGATCTCGGGGTGCTGGGCCATGAGCACGAAGATTTCCAGCATGGCGAACGGCGTGCGCTTGAACACGTTCGGCCTGACCGCTTCTATATAGCCGTCATGCAGGCGGAAGCGCGCGTTCAGCGGCTGAGTGGTGCCGCTGTCGTCGTCGGCGAGGATGACCTCCTCGAAGTGCTGGATGATCAGGTCGCACAGCTGGCTGATGCTCATCACCACCCGGTAGTACTGCTGCATGAACTGTTCGATCGCCCGCTTGGGGTTGTCGTCTTTGTAGCCCAGCAGTGCGGCGATGCTGCGCTGGTGGTCGAACAGCAGGCGGTCCTCGGCGCGCCCGGCCAGCATGTGCAAGGCGTAGCGCACCTTCCACAGGAAGTCCTGGGACGAGGCCAGCAGTTCGTTCTCGCTTTCCAGCAGGAAACCTTCGCCGGCCAGCGCGTGCAGGTTGAGGGTGCCGTACTGGCGGCGGGCCACCCATAGCACTGTCTGGATGTCGCGCAGGCCACCGGGTGAACCTTTCACATTGGGTTCGAGGTTGTACTCGGTGTCGTTGTATTTGTGGTGGCGGGCCTTGAGTTCGGCTCGCTTGGCCAGGAAAAAGTCCTTGCTCGGCCACATGTGCGACGTGCTGGTCACCTCCAGCATGTGCTGGCGCAGGGCCTCGGGGCCGGCAATGGTGCGGCTTTCCATCAGGTTGGTGATGACCGTCAGGTCAGCGCGGGCCTGCTCGGCACACTCGTCGACGGTGCGCACGCTCTGGCCCACTTCCAGGCCGATGTCCCACAGCAGGGTGAGAAACCGCTCGATGGCGTCGCGGTACTGCTCGTGCTCGGCAGCGCCCAGCAAGATCAGCAGGTCGATGTCCGAATGCGGGTGCAGTTCACCGCGCCCGTAGCCACCCACCGCGACAAGGGCGATGCCGCCCTGGTCGCCCCAGTCGAACTGGTTCCAGGCCTGTTGCAGGATATTGTCGACGAGCCAGGCACGGGCCTCGATCAGTGGACGGATTTCGCTGCCACTGCGGAAACGCTTGTCGAGCACCTCGCCGGCCTGGCGGATGGCTTTCTTGAAGGCGGCGATGGGGCTCGCCTTGAGGGCCAGTTCCGCCTGGAACTGGCCGCGGTCGAACAGCTCGGGGTCCACCTGGGGCATCGCGTCACGTTCCTGTCGTGGGGTGGCCTGTCGGAGTGCGTTCAGGCCGAGGTGCGCGGGATGGTGTCGTCCTTGCGCAGGGTGAAAATCTCGTAGCCGGTCGCGGTCACCACCAGGGTGTGTTCCCACTGGGCCGAGAGCTTGCGGTCCTTGGTGATGGCGGTCCAGCCGTCGCCCAGCACCTTGGTGTCGGCCTTGCCCTGGTTGATCATCGGCTCGATGGTGAAGGTCATGCCTTCCTTCAGTTCCATGCCGGTGCCGGCGCGGCCGTAGTGCAGGATCTGCGGCTCTTCGTGGAACACCTTGCCGATGCCGTGGCCGCAGAACTCGCGCACTACCGAGAAACCGTTCTTTTCAGCGTGCTTCTGGATCACTTCGCCGATGTCGCCCAGGCGGCAGCCCGGCCTGACCAGCTCGATGGCCTTGTACATGCACTCCTGGGTGACCTTGGACAGGCGCTCGGCCCATACCGGCACGGTGCCGACGTGGAACATACGGCTGGTGTCGCCGTGGTAGCCGTCCTTGATCACGGTGACGTCGATGTTCAGCGTGTCGCCGTCCTTGAGTGGCTTGTCGTTGGGGATGCCGTGGCAGACCACATGGTTGATCGAGGTGCAGATCGACTTCGGGTAGCCCTTGTAGTTGAGCGGTGCCGGGATGGCCTGCTGGACGTTGACGATGTAGTCGTGGCACAGGCGGTCCAGCTCTTCGGTGGTGACACCGGGCTTGACGTGTTCTTCGATCATTTCCAGCACCTCGGCGGCCAGACGGCCAGCGATGCGCATCTTCTCGATGTCTTCTGCGGTCTTGATGGTGACGGTCATTACAGGCTCTCTACAGCGCCGGATAAGGCGCGAACAAACGGGAAAGGCCGGATTCTAGCAGAGCGGGGCGCCGATCGGTCGGGATAAAGGCGGCCATGCTGCTGTCTATAGCTGGCATTCTGGCGCGAAAGCCGGGGTGCTGCAAAAACTGCTGACGGACGCAACAGTATCCGGGTTCCGTTCGGCCGCGGTCTGTGGTATAAAATGCGCCGCTTTCGGGGTGACCCCGTCAGCACTTAACCCACACACGTGTCGACACGATGACCTGGGTGCCCCGAGTTGCAGAATTCGCGGGTTGGTCATTGGGATACGTGGAGGCCCAACCCGACTTATCAAGGAACTATCATGTCCCAAGTCAACATGCGCGATATGCTGAAGGCCGGTGTGCACTTCGGCCACCAGACCCGTTACTGGAACCCGAAAATGGGCAAGTACATTTTCGGCGCGCGTAACAAGATCCACATCGTCAACCTGGAAAAAACCCTGCCGATGTTCAACGACGCTCTGGCGTTCGTAGAGCGCCTGGCCCAGGGCAAGAACAAGATCCTGTTCGTCGGCACCAAGCGTTCCGCCGGCAAGATCGTCGCCGAGCAAGCTGCTCGTTGCGGTTCGCCGTACGTTGACCACCGTTGGTTGGGCGGCATGCTGACCAACTACAAGACCATCCGTGCTTCGATCAAGCGTCTGCGCGACCTGGAAACCCAGGCCGAAGACGGCACTTTCGCCAAGCTGACCAAGAAAGAAGCCCTGATGCGCTCCCGCGACCTGGAAAAACTGGATCGCAGCCTGGGCGGTATCAAGGACATGGGCGGTCTGCCAGACGCTCTGTTCGTTATCGACGTTGATCACGAGCGCATCGCGATCACCGAAGCCAACAAGCTGGGCATCCCGGTTATCGGCGTTGTCGATACCAACAGCAGCCCGGAAGGTGTTGACTACATCATCCCAGGTAACGATGACGCCATCCGCGCTATCGAGCTGTACATGACTTCGATGGCTGACGCAGTCATCCGCGGCCGCAACAACGTTGCCGGCGGCACCGAAGTTTACGCTGAAGAAGCGGCTGCACCTGCTGCCGAGTAATTAGACGCTAGCGTCGACTTGGCACGCAAAAAGGGGGCTCTGCCCCCTTTTTGCCACCTTGAAATCCTGCTGTCAGCATCGGCCCCGCATCATGGGCTCGCTGAGATAAATGCAGCGGATTTGCAGAATTGAACGCCCGTGACGAACGGGTGGAATGGTTGAAAAACTTTCCAAGAGGATTTTGAAATGGCAGCAATTACTGCAGCGCTGGTCAAAGAACTGCGCGAGCGTACCGGCGAAGGCATGATGGATTGCAAGAAGGCCCTGGAAAAGGCCGGCGGCGACATCGAAAAAGCCATTGATGACATGCGTGCCTCGGGCGCCATCAAGGCCGCCAAAAAGGCTGGCAACGTCGCTGCTGAAGGCGCTATCGCCGTCAAGACCGACGGTAAATCTGCCGTCCTGCTGGAAGTGAACTCGCAGACCGACTTCCTGGCCCTGCAAGACGACTTCAAGAACTTCGTTGCCGAAAGCATCGAAGAAGCCTTTGCCCAGAAGCTGACCGACGCTGCTCCGCTGATCGCTTCGCGTGAAGCTGCTCGTGAAGCCCTGGTTGCCAAGTGCGGCGAGAACGTCAACATCCGTCGCCTGGTGCGTGTTGAGGGTGACGTTGTCGGCGCCTACCTGCACGGCAACAAGATCGGCGCTGCCGTTGTCCTGAAAGGCGGCGACGTCGATCTGGCCAAGAACATCGCCATGCACGTTGCAGCTTCGAACCCTGAGTTCCTGCTGCCGTCGGAAGTATCGGCCGAAGCCATCGAGCGCGAGAAGGGCGTCTTCCTGCAGCTGAACGCTGACAAGATCGCCGGCAAGCCGGAAAACATCGTCGAGAACATGATCAAAGGTCGTATCTCGAAGTTCCTGGCCGAAGCCTCGCTGGTCGAGCAAGCCTTCGTCATGAACCCGGAAGTCAAGGTTGGCGAGCTGGCCAAGAAAGCCGGCGCTGAAATCGTTTCCTTCACCTACTTCAAGGTCGGCGAAGGTATCGAGAAGCCAGTCGACAACTTCGCTGAAGAAGTTGCCGCTCAGGTCGCTGCTGCCAAGCAGTAAGACAGCCCCGTCTGTCGCCCCAAAGAGGCTGCCCGCTCACGCGCGCAGCCTCTTTGTCAAAACGGCGAAGGGTTTATAAGGCCCGCCGCCGCTGGCACCGAAGCGGTGCCACGCTACAGTTAGCAGGCTGCAAACAGCCCGCACGAATTTTCTAAAAGTACGCCGCAGGAGAGACTCGCAATGGCTCAGCAGGTGAGTGGTCGCCAACCTCGCTATAAACGCATTTTGCTCAAACTTAGCGGCGAGGCCCTGATGGGCTCGGAAGACTTCGGGATCGACCCGAAAGTGCTGGATCGCATGGCCCTTGAAGTTGGCCAGCTGGTAGGGATCGGTGTCCAGGTCGGCCTGGTGATCGGTGGTGGCAACCTGTTCCGCGGCGCCGCGCTCAGCGCAGCCGGCATGGATCGCGTCACCGGTGACCACATGGGCATGCTGGCCACCGTGATGAACGGCCTGGCCATGCGCGACGCGCTGGAGCGCTCGAATATCCCGGCCCTGGTCATGTCGGCCATTTCCATGGTCGGTGTCACCGATCATTACGATCGTCGCAAAGCTATTCGCCACCTCAACTCCGGGGATGTGGTAATTTTCTCCGCCGGTACCGGCAACCCGTTCTTCACCACCGACTCCGCGGCCTGCCTGCGCGCCATCGAAATCGATGCCGACGTGGTGCTGAAGGCGACCAAGGTCGATGGTGTGTACACTGCCGATCCATTCAAGGACCCGCATGCCGAGAAGTTCGATCACCTGACCTACGACGAGGTCCTGGATCGCAAGCTGGGTGTGATGGACCTGACCGCAATCTGCCTGTGCCGTGACCACAAGATGCCATTGCGGGTATTCAACATGAACAAGCCTGGCGCCCTGCTGAACATCGTGGTGGGTGGCGCTGAAGGTACTCTGATCGAGGAAGGCCAAGCATGATCAACGACATCAAGAAAGACGCGCAGGAGCGCATGACCAAGTCCCTCGAGGCCCTGGCTCGCAACCTGGCGGCAATCCGCACCGGTCGCGCTCACCCAAGCATCCTGGACAGCGTCAAGGTCCCGGCCTGGGGCAGCGAGATGCCGCTGAACCAGGTGGCCGCGATCACCGTCGAAGATGCCCGTACCCTGAAGATCGTCGCTCACGACAAGAACCTCAGCGCCGCCATCGAGAAGGCCATCCTTACCTCTGACCTGGGCCTGAACCCATCCAGCGCCGGTACTACCATCCGTGTGCCGATGCCGGCCCTGACCGAGGAAACCCGCAAGGGCTACACCAAGCAGGCCAGCGGCGTTGCCGAGGATGCCAAGGTGGCCGTGCGCAACGTGCGCCGTGATGCCCTGGCTGACCTGAAGAAGCTGACCAAGGACAAGGAAATCAGCGAAGACGAAGAGCGTCGCGCCGCTGACGAGATCCAGAAGCTGACCGACAAGTTCGTTGCCGAAGTCGATGCCGCCTTCAAAGCCAAGGAAAAGGACCTGATGGCCGTCTAAGGCCGGGGTTTTTTAATGGAAAAGACCAAGCCAGCGGCGCCGTCCTCGGTGCCGCGTCATGTCGCGATCATCATGGATGGCAACAACCGCTGGGCGAAGAAGCGCCTGCTGCCCGGCGTTGCCGGGCACAAGGCAGGTGTCGACGCCGTTCGCGCGGTCATCGAAGTCTGTGCCGAGTCCGGGGTCGAGGTACTGACCCTGTTCGCCTTCTCCAGCGAGAACTGGCAGCGTCCCGCCGAAGAGGTCGGTGCGTTGATGGAGTTGTTCTTCTCGGCCTTGCGCCGCGAGGCCAAGCGCCTCAACGAGAACAACATCAGCCTGCGTATCATCGGTGACCGTTCGCGTTTCCATCCCGAGCTGCAGGCTGCCATGCGCGAGGCGGAGGCGCTGACCGCCGGCAACAACCGCTTCATCCTGCAGATCGCGGCCAACTACGGTGGCCAGTGGGACATCGCCCAGGCCGCCCAGCGGTTGGCGCGGGAAGTGCAAGCCGGGCATCTGCGCCCTGAAGATATCACCCCGGACCTGCTGCAGACCTGCCTGGCAACCGGCGAGCTGCCGCTGCCGGACCTGTGCATCCGCACCGGTGGCGAGCACCGCATCAGCAACTTCCTGCTGTGGCAACTGGCCTACGCCGAGCTGTACTTCTCCGACCTGTACTGGCCGGACTTCAAACACGAGGCCATGCGCAACGCCCTGGCCGATTTCGCTTCGCGCCAGCGCCGCTTCGGTAAGACCAGCGAGCAGGTCGAGGCTGGAGCTCGTGCTTAATGCTTAAACAACGCATCATTACCGCGCTGATCCTGCTGCCGATCGCGCTGGGTGGCTTCTTCCTGCTCAATGGTGGGGATTTCGCCCTGTTCATCGGCTTTGTGGTGACCCTCGGCGCCTGGGAGTGGGCGCGCCTGGCCGGGCTGATGGCCCAGCCGCTGCGCATCGCCTATGCCGTGGTCGTCGCCGGAGCGCTGATGCTGCTGTACATCCTTCCGGAGCTGGCACCCTGGGTGCTGGGCGCCGCAGTGATCTGGTGGGGGTTGGCCACCTGGCTTGTGCTTACCTACCCGCGCAGCAGCGAGCTGTGGGCCAGTGCCGCCTGCCGGTTGCTGATCGGCCTGCTGGTATTGCTGCCGGCCTGGCAGGGGCTTGTGCTGCTCAAGCACTGGCCACTGGGTAACTGGCTGATCCTGTCGGTCATGGTGCTGGTCTGGGCTGCCGATATTGGCGCGTACTTCTCTGGTCGTGCCTTCGGCAAGCGCAAGCTGGCGCCACAGGTCAGCCCGGGCAAGAGCTGGGAAGGCGTGTATGGCGGCCTGGCGGTCAGCCTGGCGATTGCCCTGGTGGTCGGCATCAGTCGCGATTGGTCCTTCGGCCAGATTCTGCTGGGCCTGATGGGGGCCGCGCTGGTGGTCATGTCTTCGGTGGTCGGTGACCTGACCGAAAGCATGTTCAAGCGCCGTTCCGGCATCAAGGACAGCAGCAACCTGTTGCCAGGCCACGGTGGGGTGCTCGACCGTATCGACAGCCTGACCGCGGCGATCCCGATTTTCGCCGTGCTGCTGTGGGCTGCCGAATGGGGTGTGATGTGAGTCGTCCGCAGCGTATTACCGTGCTCGGGGCCACCGGCTCCATCGGCCTGAGCACGCTGGATGTCATCGCGCGCCATCCTGACCGCTACCAGGTGTTCGCCCTGAGCGGCTTTTCGCGTATCGACGAACTGCTGGCCCTGTGCCTGCTCCATCGCCCGTCGTTTGCCGTGGTGCCAAGCGCCGAGGCGGCCGTGCGACTGCGTGAGAGCCTGGCTGTATCAGGCTGTGCCACCGAGGTGCTGGAAGGCGAGGCCGGGCTGTGCCAGGTGGCTTCTGCACCGGAAGTGGACGCGGTGATGGCGGCCATCGTCGGCGCTGCCGGCCTGCGCCCAACCCTGGCGGCGGTCGAGGCGGGCAAGAAGGTGTTGCTGGCCAACAAGGAGGCGCTGGTGATGTCCGGCGCGCTGTTCATCGAGGCGGTGCGGCGCAGTGGCGCCGTGCTGCTGCCGATCGACAGCGAGCACAACGCGATCTTCCAGTGCATGCCCGTCGACTACGCGCGCGGCCTGAGTGCCGTCGGCGTGCGCCGGATCCTGCTCACTGCCTCCGGTGGGCCGTTCCGCGAGACCCCCGTCAAGGCCCTGCTGGACGTCACTCCGGAGCAGGCCTGCGCGCACCCCAACTGGTCCATGGGGCGCAAGATTTCCGTGGATTCGGCCAGCATGATGAACAAGGGCCTGGAGCTGATCGAGGCCTGTTGGCTGTTCGATGCCGCACCGGCCAAGGTCGAGGTAGTGGTGCACCCGCAGAGCGTGATCCACTCCCTGGTGGACTACGTGGATGGTTCGGTGCTGGCGCAGCTGGGTAACCCGGATATGCGCACGCCCATCGCCAACGCCCTGGCCTGGCCCGAGCGGATCGATTCCGGGGTGGCCCCGCTGGACCTGTTCGCCATCGCCCGTCTGGATTTCCAGGCGCCCGACGAACAGCGCTTCCCTTGCCTGCGCCTGGCGCGGCAGGCTGCCGAGGCCGGCAACAGCGCACCGGCCGTGCTCAATGCGGTCAACGAGGTTGCGGTCGAGGCATTTCTCCAGCGGCGTATCCGCTTCCCGGAAATCGCGGGTATGATCGAACAGGTGCTCGACCAGGAGCCCGTCGTACCGCTGCCGTCGCTGGACGCGGTGTTCGCCGCCGACCAGCGTGCCCGGGAGCTTTCCCGTGAGTGGCTGAGGCGTCACGGTCGCTGATGCAGGCCTGCCACGGTTCATGAGGGGGGCTGGGCATGATGCCGGCCCGCTGAACATCATTCGGAGATGGATATGACAGCGCTCTACATGATTATCGGCACCCTTATAGCCTTGGGTGTGCTGGTCACCTTCCATGAGTTCGGCCACTTCTGGGTGGCACGCCGCTGTGGCGTCAAGGTGCTGCGCTTCTCGGTGGGCTTCGGCACGCCGCTGCTGCGCTGGCATGACCGCCATGGCACCGAGTTCGTAATCGCGGCGATCCCGCTGGGTGGTTACGTCAAGATGCTCGATGAGCGCGAGGGCGACGTGCCGCCGGCGCTGCTCGGGCAGTCGTTCAACCGCAAGTCCGTGCGCCAGCGCATCGCTATCGTCGCGGCGGGGCCGGTTGCCAACTTCCTGCTGGCCATCCTGTTCTTCTGGGTGCTGGCGATGCTGGGTACCCAGCAGATCCGCCCGGTGATCGGTGCGGTCGATGCTGGCAGCCTGGCAGCATCGGCGGGCCTGACCGCAGGTCAGGAAATTGTTTCCATCGACGGCAAACCGACCAATGGTTGGTCGGCAGTCAACCTTCAGCTGGTTCGCCGTCTGGGCGAGAGCGGCACCTTGCAGGTTGGCGTGCGTGAAGAGGGCGCCAGTGCCGAGCGCCTGCTGCAGGTGAAGCTGCAGAGTTGGCTCAAGGGGGCCGACGAGCCGGACCCGATCCAGTCCCTGGGGTTGCACCCTTGGCGCCCGGCGATCGTGCCGGTGCTGGCCGAGATCGACCCGAAGGGCCCGGCTGCCGCTGCGGGCCTGAAAACCGGTGACAAGCTGCTGGCCTTCGATGGCGTGGCCGTGAACGAATGGCAGCAGGTGGTCGATGCCGTGCGGGCGCGCCCGCAAGCCAGGATAGTGGTGCGTGTCGAGCGCGATGGTGCTGCGCTGGACGTACCGGTCACCCTGGCGCGCAAGGGTGAGGGCAAGGCTGCCGGTGGCTACCTTGGCGCCGGGGTAAAAGGTGGCGAATGGCCTGCCAACATGCTTCGCGAAGTCAGCTACGGCCCGCTCGATGCAGTGGGTGAGGGGTTGTCGCGTACCTGGAGCATGAGCGTCCTGACCCTTGAATCGCTGAAGAAAATGCTGTTCGGGGAGCTCTCGGTAAAAAACTTGAGCGGACCGATAACCATTGCTAAAGTGGCGGGCGCTTCAGCCCAGTCCGGCGTGGGGGATTTCCTGAATTTCCTGGCCTACCTGAGCATAAGCCTGGGGGTTCTTAACCTGCTGCCCATCCCGGTTCTGGATGGGGGGCATTTGCTGTTTTACCTGGTCGAGTGGGTGCGCGGTCGTCCGCTGTCGGATCGGGTGCAAGGTTGGGGGGTCCAGATCGGTATCAGTTTGGTCATAGGGGTGATGTTGCTCGCCCTGATCAACGATCTGGGTCGACTATAAAGCTTCGCTCAATTGCGAAACCTGCCGTTTTGTCACGGCGGGTTGTTTATTGCCAGTTGGAATAAAAGGACTTCATGAAACGTCTGCTGCTAACTGCGGTCATGTCCGCACTGATGATCGCTGAAGTTCACGCCGAGTCCTTCACCATCTCCGATATTCGCGTCAACGGCCTGCAGCGGGTTTCCGCCGGCAGTGTCTTCGGTGCCTTGCCGCTGAACGTCGGCGACCAGGCTGATGACCGCCGCCTGGTGGAGTCGACCCGTTCCCTGTTCAAGACTGGCTTCTTCCAGGACATCCAGCTGAACCGCGATGGCAATGTCCTGATCATCAACGTGGTCGAGCGCCCGTCGGTGTCGAGCATCGAGATCGAAGGCAACAAGGCGATCAGC